>Ga0209542_10000943_pt1 | contig 69326 bp, 60 predicted proteins | sample RifCSPhighO2_01_FD_184028 | JGI IMG/M metagenome (GOLD analysis project Ga0209542, IMG submission 184028) | Soil microbial communities from Rifle, Colorado - Rifle CSP2_plank highO2_0.1 (SPAdes) (version 2) | ecosystem: Environmental > Terrestrial > Deep subsurface > Rock core/Sediment ...
CCGGATTTGTTGCTCTACTTCCATACCTAGGACTTTTGGGTAATCAAGCTTCATAACCTGATCATAATCCTCATCTTGGATAAACCTTAAGATCTTTATGGCCTGGGTAGAAATTGGCCTGCTAGCTTTATCCAGATTACCACAAGCGCCGCATAAAACACCACCTAAAGCGGCACTAAAACGATTACTCGCAGTAGTCAAGATTGAAGAACAGTTGGCACACTTTACCAATTGAGGTCTGAATCCAGTGTTAGTTAGAAGCTTAATTTTAAAAGCTGTTAGAATTTTCCCAGCATCTTCATCTTTCACTACTTCGTCTAACTTTGTGAGAACTTGGGTTAGCAGCCTAAACAGTTCTATGTTCTCCTGCCGATCAGGAGTAATTTGGTCAACCAACTCTAGTATCGCGTAGCAGGAAGCGATTAAATGCAGATTTTGTCTTAGGTTGGAAAAGGTATTAAGAAGAGAGGCTTCTAAAATAATATCTAGACTACGACCTTCGGCCAGATAAAGAGACACATGGCTTAAAAGGTCAACACTACCGGCCTTACGGCTCTCAGGTTTTTTAACACCCTTGGCAATCGCGCTTAGTTTACCTTTGTTCCTAGTGTAGAGGGTGAGAAGCCTATCTGCCTCACCAAAATCGCTACTCTTAATTACTACAGCCTCAGTTCGGTAAGAACTCATACACCTATTATTATACCCACTTAACCTCGAGAACAAAAATGGACTGCTAGTTAGGGAATCTTGAAGCTGAATTCTTTATCTGTTGCTAGTTTAGTATTCTCTACTTGATTGCCGTTAATTTTAACAATCATTTGATGAGACTTAGCGCCAGGCTGTTTTTGAACCATCATCTTATATGGCTGGCCTTTTTTCACTTTGAACGGTAACTTATAGGTAATCTCAACTGTTTTACTACTTTCGGGGCCAACGCTCACGAATGTCGTGAAAACTGTTTTACCAAAGTCAGTCGAGGTATCAATTGCTGAAGTGCTTGAGCTCGCTTTATCCAATTTAGAACCTTGAGGGACATAAAGCCGCAGGTAATCATTGTAAGTCCCGTTGAGCCAACCATCGTCCCGAAAAGGGTTGTTTAGGTGGATCTTAACAGTTTTAGTTACTTCGCCATCGTTTCCGATATCTATTTCTTGCTCAAACACCTCGTTTACGAAAAGGTTAGATTTCAGACCACCATAGTTGTTTTCATTGACGTGTAAATAGTCTCCATCATAATCGATAATTCTTCCAGCCAGATTATACTTTTCAATCAAGGTTTGGGTGTTTTTGTCAAAAGAATAGACCATCAGATGTTTCTCTTGACCAGACTCGATAGTAACTTGTATCAAAGGTTGCCATTTTTCGGTCGGGGACCTAAGAACCGTTTTCATAAGGCTATCTAACAAATCACCTAAGAGTTCCTTACGGTCATCAGTTTGTCTAAGCAACTTTTGAGAATACAGCTCAAGTTTATAAACAACGTCTGAAATTCCATTCACCGAAGGGTCAGCCGAAAAAGTCTCCCCGTAAGCATCAGTGGTGACCGGTCCAGTCACACTCAGTAGTTTTTCCACAAATTTGGTATCTAAGGCAATAAAACCATCGTAGCTCACCACTTCGTCTGAGGATTGGTATAAGGAGTTGAAAGCATCCATAGACACCACAAAATCGGCTGAAAGGTTCGTATCCCTTAGGAAAAGTTTCTCTTGCTTAAGATACTTTCTAATTTGTTCAGGAGCTACCGGGTGATTCCTGATTCTTTCGTCAAGTCGGTAAATATCCTCACTCTTGACCGAAACAATCCTGCCTTTTGAGAGTGTTATGTAAGCAACTGAGGTAATAAATCCGCCGGTTGAACGGATTTCGGCATCATTTTGGAGGATAACCATATAAGTTTTGGGCTTAGGGTCCCCCAGGCTGCTGGGCAAAATAGTAAGAATCGGTTTTAGTTCTGGCGCTATACTATTGGCTGTTTCAATTAATCCTTTGAAGGTGTTAAGAGCTGATTTTATCTTGATACCGCCTACTTGCTCTGGATAAATATTAGGGTTAATCGGAGAAATTTCTTTCCTAACTTGGGTAATTTTTTCTTGGAGAACATCTATCTCGGGAAGAATCTTGGGCATAATTTGGACAAGCTTTGAGGCTTTTTCTTCAGCGTTACCGTCATCAGTGCCTCCCCGAAGACCTAAACTGTCGGCAAAAGGGATCAAGGCATCTGAGGCTATTACGGCAGCCTCTGTTGAAATACTCCCCGCATTGAGTAGGTGAACACCATCACTATAGTACCAATTAAGTATCGGTATATAACCTAGTACCCAGAAATAGTCAACTTCTTTTTTAGTCTCCTTGAGATCAGTCTGAAGCAAAATCGATTGCTCCCGCACGCCAACCACATCTTGATCTTTTAGGCTTTGTTGAAGAGACTTGGCTCGCTCAGCTGTTTTTTTCACTGCGGCGTAAGTTGACTGAACGTGTGGGTAACTAATCAGGAAGTAAAGTATGCCCAAAAGCACCAAAATCAAAGTCGATATTACAATAACTTTAACGACCTTACGATGCTTTGGATTTAAAAATGGCCTTTTTTTGAAAGCTGAGTAGGTTACTTCCAAAAATTTCATTGTTTCTTATCCAGCTCCTTCCGCGGAGAGAACTGCCGGTATAGTTTTTAATAGGATCAGGAAATCATACGCTAAAGACATCCTGCTAGCATATTCGGCGTCCATTCTGACTCGTTGTTCAAAATTAATTTTGGATCGACCAGCCACTTGCCAGGGTCCAGTAACCCCTGGTTTTACTCTTAGTAAAGTGGAAACATACTTTTTGGTTTCAGGGTAGACTTCCTGCTGATTAGCAAGCTCTACTGGGCGATAAGCACGCGGCCCAACCAAGCTCATGTCCCCCATCAGAACATTCCAAAGCTGTGGGATTTCATCAATAGAGGACTTTCTTAAAAACTTACCGATTCTGGTTAACCTAGGATCGTTTTTTATTTTGTAACTGTTTGATTCGTATTCCTTTAAGAGTTTCGGATCAGCGTAAAGAATGTTTTCGGCGTCATCTATCATAGAACGAAATTTATAAAGTTTAAAAGTCTTCCCCCCTTTGCTAATACGCTCTTGGGAAAACACTACTGGACCAGGCGAGTCAAGTTTGATAAGGACATAAGCAACAAGACAAATCGGCGCAGAAATGCCTAGACCGACACTAGCGCCTATCAAATCAATAACTCTTTTTACAAATTCGTATAACATGTTAGAGATACTCAACTCTTTTCTCTTTTTTGATCCTCTCGACCAAACTCTTTACTTCTTGAGCACGGTCTTTGGGACAAACCAAAAGAGCATCAACCGTATCCACGATAATCAAATCTTCTACACCTATTGTGGCCACCAATCGACCACTGCTATGAATTAAGCAATTTTTGGTATCAATAAAAAGATGCTCTCCTGACTCGTCACCCAACATAACATTACCCTCAACTGAGATAGGAGACAGCTCGTGTAACTCTTTCCAACTGCCAATATCACTCCAACCAAAATCTCCTGGAACCATCAAGACATTGTTAGCTTTTTCCAAAATACCCGTGTCAATGGCAATACTCTCAGCATTTTCATAGACACTAGTAACCACTTCCTGATAGTCGGATTTACCAAAAGAATCTCTTATTCTAGTTAACCCTTTGTAAAGTTTGGGCATATTTGTCTTAAATGCCTCAAGAATTGAGCTAGCAGAGTAAGCATTTATGTTGGCATTCCAGAAATACAGTCCTGTAGCAATATAAGCTTGAGCGGTCACCAAATTAGGCTTCTCTGTAAAGCTCTCAACATTAAATACTGGCTTTGAATCTATTTTAAATTTGAGACCGTTGCTATGGATATAACCAAACCCAATGTGAGGTTCAGTGGGATGAATACCTATAGTCACTAGATAGTTTCCTTTACTAGCAGCCTTTAGGGCTCTGAGCAGAGTCGATCTGAACTCGCGTGGATTTTTGATGAGATGATCAGAAGCTAAGGTGGCAATAACTGCTTTGGGATTAAGTTTATAAATTTTGGCCGCAGCAAGACCAATAGCTATAGCAGTATTTTTGGCCTGCGGCTCAGTCAAAATATTTTCTTCGGGCAGGCCGTTAATCTCACTTTTAACCTCATTAACATACTGGGCCGAGGTTACCACGAACACATTTTCTATATTAACAAGCGACCTTATCCTATCCACTGTTTCCTGGAGCATGGTTTTAGACGAAATCAGTTTGAGGAACTGCTTTGGCCGTCTATTACGGGATTTTGGCCAGAGTCTGGAACCACCACCCCCAGCCATAATTACTGCATATATATCATTTGTGTTCATCGGATTTTAAATTATCCTCCACGAATTTTCGAAGACTAGTTTTAAATAACTCTCGGGAAAATTTACTTGCTCGTTTTTTGGACGTATATGGATTATACAACGAGGGGTCAAAATTTTTAACTGCTTCTACTAAAGCCTGGGCGGTTTGGGGAGAAAAAAACAACGCTGTTTTCTGATCCAAAGTTTCAAGAGCGCCTCCTCCTTTATAAGCAATCACCGCTTTACCTGCAGCCAGTGCTTCTACTGGCGTAATCCCAAAATCCTCCTCAGTCGGAAAAATCAAAGCTTCAGCGTTTTGTAAGTAGGCCGTCGTCTCTTCATCCGAAAGTCGACCCAAAAATTCAATGTTCGCTTGTGCTAAGGATTTAAGATGGCTAAGCCTAGGGCCCGTCCCTATTACTTTGAGTGGTGTACCAAGTTTATTAAACGCTTCTATTACCAAATCAACGCGCTTGTACTCCCCTAAACGGGAGATTACCAGAAAGTAGGGTTTGTCTATTTCTTTAGAAAGCTGCTGTTTTTTCTCAAACCGCTGCGTATCCACTGGTGGGTAAATGACTAGCGCATCTTTTTTGTAAATCATTTTAATGCGCTTTTGAACCACCACAGAATTGGCAATAAAAAAGTCTACTGCCTGCGCTGCTTGTTGATCAAGGCTTCGTAAATACGGAATAAAAACTCTAGAAGCTAATTTCTCCCACCACGTCATGTCTGCTAGGGTTGTTTCTTGATCGAATCCATATAAAAACCGAGGCGGGGTATGGCAGTAACAAATATGGATACTTCCTGAAGGCTTGGTGATATTTTTCGACGCGTAACTTGAGCTAGAAATGATAACATCATACCCACGCAGATCAAACGACGCAAACGCCTGGGGATACAAAAAGGTAAGGTAAGACCTAGGAAGTGAAGCACGCATAGGGATTTTCTGCATAAACGAAGCGCGAATATCCCAACCAGTATCATCAAACCCGTACGACTTCATCAACTTCCGATCATACATGCTTGTGTATACGGGAGCGTCGGGCCACAGTTCATGCAGCGCTTCAAGCACCCGCTCAGCCCCGCCGTATTGGTTTAAGTAGTCATGCACAATCGCCACTTTCATGTCTTTTGATTATACCTCACCAACTCTTTTTAGACCATTGTAAACCTATAGCCTGATTAAAGGTTGTCGATCCAGTATAATGTTCGCAGTTTCAAGGAGGTGCAGATCATGAGATTTTGGTTGTCTGGAAAACGTGTGCCAAAACTTTGGCACAGAGAGCGTCTTAGTAAATTTGCTGAAACCGGCGACTTAGCCAATCGGATGTGGGTTCAGCAAGCTCAGGAATCTCCTTCTCATTACGGGGTAGTTGTCGGAACTAGTTCGGTCTTTCTGAAAACCCCTGAAAAGCTTGTTTGCGGGATAGAGATCCCAGCAGGAACTTTACTACGCTTCTTGATGCAGATTGTGCTTAAGAAGCTGGGAATTCTGCCTCCTCCTAAACCCGATGATCATGAAGCAATTCGGGCTGCATCGGAAGAGAATTTCCGAAGGAACCAGAAAACCATCACAGGCTGGATTCTTCATTAACTACGGCGGTTGTCTTCCTTGAAAGAAAGCAGCCGCCCTTCTTATTTAAATGTCATCTATCACTCCGGGAGTGTTTTATAGCTAACATATCGGTACGTTCATTCCAGTACTAGGTGCTTTATTCTCTGTAACTCCTTTTGATGATCAGCATAATCTAAAACGAAATTTCTATATTCAACTTTGTTTTTAAACTGTGACGTTATTATTTCTGGACTTACAAAAGAATCAATACTTTCTTTCAAGTAGGCCGAGAAGGAGGAATAGGGGTAGGTAATTATTTCATTTAGATCCTTGATTACGTGGGAGGAATATGGGTTTAAATGAATGTAGCGGTTTAGGTGGAGCAAATAGTTTTCATCTTCAACATACTTGGATTTAAACTGTCCTTCGAATAAATAACCTGCAGATCTATATTTGGTGTTAAAATACCTTGTATAACTATTTTGGAAAAGTCTAATAAAATTTGAAATCCCATTTTCTAGATTTTGTTTAAGAAGCAGGTGGTAGTGGTTGGGCATGAAACAATAACTTATTATTTCTACAAGTTTGTCTTTCTTTGCTAGTTTAGTCAAAATATCTTCGCGCTTATCTACCCCAAATGATAAGTAATAAGACAACCTGTGCGGTGGGTTCGGGTAACGATAATAGGAGAGGGCAGTAATTGCTCGTTTACAGTCTGGATTATTTACGAAAATGGGTCTTTTATAAAGGCTTCTATTAAAAATATGGTAGTACTCGCCGATAGCGAAGATAGTTTTTCTTCTGGGCATCGAGTTTAATTTTAACCACATTTTCCTATGTGTCAAGTATAAGTCACTCCCGGAGTGAGTCTTTTTAACTAAAAGTTAGTACATGATATACTTGAGCAAATGAAGGTTGCGTATAGTGTTGCTACTCAATTTGGGGGGTCGGGTATCGGAACAACCTCGTATCATGCGGTAAAAGGGGTCTACGACCATCAGAACTTGGACAAAGTGTATTGCTCTTCGTACCGACTCCGCGATATTCCCCAAAGCTATATCAAAAGCACCAACTCCTCATTTATCGAAAATATTCGATTAGTTCCAAGTGTTTACCAGTGGTTTTTAAAGGACAACTACCACGATCTTCTGGTGTCATTTCAAGCACACCCAGTAGATATTTTCCACGGCTGGAATGGTCACAGCTTGCTTTCTTTACGCAAGTTTAAGCGAAAAGGAGCGAAAATTGTGATTGAAAGAGCTTCGTCTCACCCCACCACCCAAGTTGAAATCCTAAGTAAGGAGTTCCGCAAACGAGGTCTGAACTCATATCAAATGCTTTCCCTAAATATGAAAAAGCTTCTTCAAGAATTCAGAGAGTGCGACTATATTACTGTGCCCTCTCCTTTTTCGTATCAAAGCATGGTTGAGAACAATGTTCCCACAGAAAAACTTATCCAGCTTCCATTTGGAGTTGATACAAAGGGTTTCAAACCAGGCCAAAAATCAGGAGGACGTTTTGAAGTTCTTTTTGTTGGGCAAGTCGGATTTCGCAAAGGCATCCCATATCTCTTGGAAGCCTGGAAAGAGCTACAGTTGAAAGACGCCCATCTCACAATAGTTGGTCAGATCGACCCCACAATCGTAGAGTTCCTGACACGCTTCCGACAAGATCCCAGCATTACTTTTGCCGGTTTTACCCCGACCTTACCTCTATACCAACAAGCTGATGTCTTTGTGTTTCCCTCACTTGAAGAAGGAAGCGCACTAGTGACCTATGAAGCCCTTGCCTGTGGCCTCCCTGTCATCACAACTCAGGCTAGTGGCTCAGTAGTGGTGGATGGGGATGAAGGGTTCATTATACCCGCAGGCGATTCTAGATTTATCGGAGAGAAAATCCAAACCCTTTATGACAAAACTGAACTTCGCCAAAAAATGAGTCTAGCGGCTAGACACAAAGCGCAGCAGTATACCTGGGAAAGTTACGGCGAACGCCTCGTCAGCGCCTACAAAAAAATTAACTCCCAAGTATCTTCGCAAAATCCCTAACTACCTTATCCAGATCAAATTGTGAAGCCTGTTCACGAGCCTGTCGCGCTGATTTATCTCTCAAATTCTTGTCCTCAAGAACCCGGATTAAATTGGCAGCAAAAGCTTGAGTATCGAACAGTGGGCATGACAGGAATCCTTTTTTATATACACTGCCGAAAATATCAATACTGTAGGACACCACTGGGAGGGACGCGGACATCGCCTCACTTACAGCCAAACCCCAGCCGTTTTCGTGATCAGGACAAATAAAAACCTTGGCGCTCTTAAAAATGTCCAGGACAACTCTTTTTTCCAAAAAACCCTTCATCAGGAACGAGTTTTGGAGACCTTCTTTTTTTATCTTGTGTCGTATTTGTTGGGTAGTACCTGGGTCACCCTGACCAATCCAGCAAAGTTTCCATTTTGGATTATATTTATGCACTTCTTTCCAGATTTTGACAGTGTCAAAAATACCCTTCACAGCCGCCACTCTCCCTAAAGCGACAACTTCATACTCATACTTTTTTGATGGTTTATAGTTATGGATATAATTAAAGTCAATCCCAGCTCCTAAAATCTTGGTTTTAGACTCGGAAAAACCAAGTTCTATAAGTTCAAGGCGCAACTTCTCATTCAAAGCGAGAGTTACCCAACTTCTTTTTTTCATTGACCAAAAACTCAATCTCTGAAGCCAAACCGCGACTAAGTTGATAAATAGATTCCCTTGACGAACACCGGGCGGTAAGAGGACATGATAAACCCGAGAAATCCATTTTAGCTTTTCAGTGCGGGCAATCAGAAAAGCCGGCCAAACATCAGCGTATGCAACGTCTGAACAGGAATAAACTACCTTAATATCTCTCTCCCTTTTAAGAATTTGATAAGTCTGCCAAGCCCGGATAACGTAGGACCAAAAAGTAGAAAATGGGTCACCCCGAAAATCAAATCTATTACTCGGTAGATACCGAAACTCTAGATAGGGGTGAGACACAGTTTTCCAAAAAACTTTGGCAAACTCCGGGGTGATAACCACAAATTCCCACTCTTTGGGAAGTCGTGAGACGATATCAAAAATCAGCTGATCTCCACCACTCATGGAAGTTTTGGAAACAAATCCCGTATGCAATATGTGAATTCTCAATCCCTTTCTCCTTTTATGAGGTTAGCAATAGCTAACGCGTGCTTTTCCCAAGAGTAGTTGGCTACAACTTTCTTCCAGGCGTGCTCCCCCATCGCTTTTGCCTGGCTTGGGTTGGCCAATAATAGAGCAAGTTTTTTTACTATACCTGTTGTGTCGTGTTCTGGTAAAAAATAGCCATCAACCCCATTTTCGAAAAGTTCACATACTCCTTGGCCCTCTGGAATTACAAATGTAGTCCCACAACTTGCAGCTTCCAGCGTCGATAGTCCAAAACCACGATCATCATGGGTCTGAAGGAAAACCAAAGCCTTAGAGTATAGTCGTTTGAGATCAGTCTCACTGATTTTCCCCTTTACTTCAACTTGGTGGGCCAAACCCCTTTTCCTAACTTGATCACGAAAATCTCTTTCAAGCTGACTAGGGTACCAACTTCCAGCCATCACCAAACGGCTGTTTGGGAGTTGACTGATAATCTCTAGGTTATACTCAGGATTTTTGCCCTCTTTCCAAGCAGTAACACTAACCAGGTAATTTTTTTTAGTGGAAATTTTCTTAAGGGGCTCTATACCAGGATAAATTATGTTTACGTTTTGTGCACCAAGACTTTTCAAATAGTTAACATGAGATTTACCTCCCACCAAAACTCCTTTGGCACTTTTTACAATCACCCAATCAACTATTCTCGCTACGGGCAAAAGTATCGGACTTGCAATGTGGATCGGTCCAGCAAGGTATACTTTCTGCAAAATGTAGTATATAGGGTCCCAAATATAAGCATAGAAATCTACACCCTTTGTTAACCGAAAAAGGATGGCCGAAAAACAAGTATAAGTGCCATGAGAAATAACTAGCCCAAGCTCTTTTTTGGCGATAACAAAAGGCAAGAGAATTGGGTAGCTGAAATGGTATAAAGAAAGGAAAGAGAAAAATGGAACCTTAAAGGAAGTCCTCAGGATCGGTGGTAACAAATCATCTAGAAAAACAATTGGTACTTTATGAATTAGTTCCTTAAACGGGTGGTTAGAGTAATCAGTACGTCTTAGTACAACTAGGTTTGATTTAACTCCAATCTTATTAAGGTTTAAAACTTGATTCAAAGCTACTTTCTCAACACCACCAGAGTGAAGCGCGTCTATAAGCACGCTTACCAAAAAGCTATTTCGCGGACTCTTCATATACACTTAAAGTCTGTTTTGCCGTTCTTTCCCAGCTATACTGCTTGGAACAGGCGAAACCTTTTTTTACTAACAAGTCTCTCAAATCCTGGTCTTCTATAACTTTATTTACGGCTCTTGCTATGGATTCCGCATCATAAGGATCAAAATAAAGCGCCGCTTCCCCACAAACTTCCTTTAGAACTGGGATGTTGGAACACACCACAGGCAAACCTGAAGCCATAGCTTCGATTGCAGGTAAGCCAAAACCTTCTGATAAGGATGGGAATACGTAGGCCTCAGCCCTTCTGTAAAGAATTGCCAAATCAGCGTCTGGAACAAAACCAGGTAAAATAACCCTGTGTTCTAAACCAAGTCTGTGAACTTTGCCGGCTAATCTGTCATAAAACGCCGATCGCACACATGGGTTTACAAGTTGAATCTTAGGATTCAAATGCGTCATTGCTTCTAACAGTTTATCCAAATTTTTGTAGGGGTAAGCATTGCCAACATAGATAAGAAAAGGCTCTTTGATATTGTATCTATAGAGTACCTGTTTGATCTGGCCCTCACTTAACTTTTTCTTTTGCCAAACAAAAAACTTTTGATCTGCTGCTTCATAAGTGGTCGTAATTTTCTCAGCCTCAATACCCAGCTCCTTTTCAACTTTGGACTTAATATACTGAGTCGGAGTGAGAATATGTTGTGCTTTTTGTGCAGCCCTTTTGATAACCCATTCGTACACCTTATGCTTAAAACCGTAAACGAATCTATTACGGGTGGTAGAACTTAGACTGCTAAACTCAGACTTAATCAAATCATGGATAGTGATAACCATTTTCCCTCGATATAAGATCGGAATGTTAAAGTGAGGAACATGCACAATGTCCAATTGCGCTTTGCTCATCACCCAGGGAAGCAGTATCTGCTCTTTTAACGTATACCATTTGGCATCAGCTAAAACTTTAGTAAAATTGTTAGATTTGGGGTTAAATAAATGCCAATTGGACTTACGGAGAAATACTACATAAAAATTTTCTTGGTCAATCTTTTCAAGATTTTCAAGCAAATGCCCCACATATCTACCGATACCAGTCCCTTCTGGACCGAGAAACCGTGCATCAATACCAATCCTCACGAGATTGCCTCAGCTATTTTTTTACCCAATGCAACACTATAATTCTGGCCTCGATCTTGGGGATAAACCTGGGCCATATTGGCCAAGTAAACGTTTTGCAAAGATGTTTCGAAAGGTGGAATTTGCTTATAGTAGTCTATATCCACGATTGGTTGGGCAAAGGGAGTACGAAAAACCCAACTTTTTAGTATCCAGGAGTCGTCGAAATCGCCTTTAAGTTTTTTTAGACCCTCTATGTATTCTTTGATCACCTTATCAGGCTCCTTATTATACCTAGCGTCCTCGGGAGAAAAGTAATTTCCCAAATAAATTAGATGAGAGTCTCCATAGTCTTTTGGGTCCATAAAGTTCGTATGTTCCACATAGGCCATAAAAGGTATCGCAGCGTCGTTGATATTGCACCAGTACACATCCATAACCTTACGCTTAGTTTGTAAAACTACTACTTGAGCCCCAAAATATTGAGGTAAGTGATACTTTTCACGGTATTCCAAAGGAATATCTGGACATAATTTGAAAAAAACTGGCGTAGGGGTGCAGACTACTAGCTTGTCAAAATAACTTTTCCTTCCTCCAACTATCACATAGGGCCGCGTATTCTCAGAACCAATTCTGTCAATGTTAACCCCAAACGTAATTTTACCACCTTTGCTCAAAAATGCTTCTTTAAGTTTTTCATAAAATTGGTAAAACCCTTCTTTTAAATAGCCTAGTTGGGCTGTTCGATAATGAACTCTTGCCCAAAACCAGCTCATGGCAATTTTGTCGTAAAAATCGCCAAATTTGGCTTTGAGAAGTGGCTCCCACAAAACAGAGTAACTTGCCTTACCCAGATACTTCTTTAACCAATACACAGCCGTTATACCTTCAAAAAGTTTAAAGTTGGGTTGAATTTTAAGATACACCATCACCAAACCAAGTCTTAACCTATCTATTAAGCTAATAGGGGTGAATCTTAAAACAGCCATCGGACTGTCAATTGGATAAACCACCCCTCGGTAGTAAACAGAGGTATTTGGCTTTTTCCAGATTAATTTGTCACCTAGTCCAATCTCGTGAATTAAAGAGGTGATAGTGGTGTCTGTTCTAAATAAATGATGGTAGAATTTCTCAAGATGCCACCCTTCATATTCAAAATCCACCGCTAGTCCTCCGACACTATTTTCTTTTTCTAGAACCTCGACTTGGTGACCTTTTTTGCTCAATTCATAAGCACAGGTCAGACCCAAAGCTCCCGCCCCAATTATGCCAATTTTCATTTTAAGTCACGATAAAGTTTCAGTACTTCACCAAACATTTTTACAATCACTTTCAGATTCGCGCCGGTTGGGCTACCAAAGGTCCGAGGAAAATGATTAACAGGCACCTGAGCAATCCGAAAACCTTTTTTTCTCGCTCTAATTAGCAATTCCGCTGAAATCAATGCGCCGTTTGATTCCAGATTGGGAAGCGCATCTACAACCTCTTTTTTTATTAACTTGAAAGCGCAATCAACATCCCGAACTCTTAGACCAAACAGAGCGAACAAAAATATAGAGTACAACTTGGCGTTAATCAATCGGAAAAAAGGATCGGATCTTTTCTTGCGATACCCGATAACCAAATCTGCCCCGCTAAGTTTTGGCAAAAAACCTCTAATTTGTGAAAAATCAAACTGCCCGTCACCATCATTAAAAGCTATTAAATCGTATCGAGAACTATACAGGCCAGTTTTTATCGCCCCACCATAACCTTGGTTTTCCCTATGCGTTATGAGTTTTACGGATTTATTATCCTTAATCAGGTTAGTCACTACTTCAACGGTGTTATCCGAACTTCCATCATTAATCACCAAAACCTCATAGTTGTCCGCAATCTCTTCTAAAACCGCTAGGGCTTTCCTTACCACTTCTGTGATATTTTCCGCTTCATTATAGGCAGGGAAGAAGACCGATATTTCTTTTACTAAACTCATTTAATACCCCTTAACCTAAGCTGATACTTTATCCCCAGAATCACAAATATTAGCCATTTAAGTATCTTTGGATATTTATCTTCATAATGTTTTTGGTAAAAAATTTTCATGGCGTCAATTGAAGCCTTCGCCACTTTTCTTCTAACTTCCGGCGAAACCCTTGTTATTTTAGCTGTTTCGCGTCTTAAACCACTAGAAGCACCTTTAAGATGTGTTATGAAAACCTGAGGCACATACATAATTTTCAAACCAAGGTTTTTAACCCGGTAACAAAATTCCAGATCTTCACCATAGAAAAAATAGTCCTCGTCCCACCATCCAACTTTTTCACCAACCTCACGCCGAGTTAGCAAAAAAGCGCCCACGCAAGCGTCAATCTCGTGAGTTTTGGTCATGTCCAGTTGTCCCATGTGGTAACTATTAAACAAAACGCTTTTTGGAAATAACTTTGATAAACCAGAAAAGTAGCACAGCGAATTCCAAGGTGTTGGAAAGCCCCTATGACAGTCTGGGTCGAGTTCGCCACTCGCGAGAACAAGTTTACAGGTGCTGATACCAACACCAAGGTTTCTATCCATATAGTCAACCATAAAAGGTAACGTTTCCTTTGGTACAATTGTATCCGAGTTCAGAAATAACACGAGACGCCCGCGGCTTTTAGGAACCGCACGATTATTACCCGCAGCGAAGCCTAGATTAGCCTTGTTATCGACTAAAATTACTTTAGGGTGTTTTTTCTTAACCATCTCAATACTACCGTCTTTAGAGCCATTATCAGCAACAATAACTTCGAAATTAAAGTTGTCTTTATCAATTTTCTCAAGTGAGCTGAGGGCACCATCTAGCAATTCTGAAGTGTTAAAATTTAGAATAATAACTGACAAATCAACCTTACTCATTCTGGACCCTGCCTTTTCATTAATATAAAGTCTCCCAAAGAGGCTTCTATACGGAGTGGGTTTTCTTCTGTGTATGTGGACATAACTTTATAAGCAAAATCGCGTTTGGCAATCAAATACCGGGTTCTCTCAATCAAACCTAAGGACCTGAGCATCTCTGGAGGCCAAATCTCGACGGTCCCCTCAGCATAAAATCTAGGTACAGCCTCCCCCACATCAACAAAAGCCAAAGGTATTTTACCACTAGGTTCAATCTGTTGCTTTATGTATATCAGTTTAACCATATCGCCATTAAAATCTCTACCGTCCACCAAATTCCACTTCATATAAAGATAGATAAACGAGATAATGCTTAAGCTTAACAAGATGATCGTATAAATAACAAATTTTAACTGCTCTGTTTTCATCTTTAAATTAAATCTACGTGCCTGAGAAAATATCATCCCGCTCAAATCCGCAAAAAAGATGCTAATTATCACTGCTAAAACAGGGTAAACAGGAACGATGTACCATATAAGTTTTGTTCTAGACAAGCTAAGAGGGACGAGGATACTCAATGCCCAGACAAACAGAATTCCCAGGACCTTAAAGTCCGGAGAACGATTAAAACCTAATCTGCTGAGATAATCATTTAATTTTTTCAGTCCTAATTTTCTCAAGCCCAAGAATCTGGTAATGAAGAAAATCAGGCTTAACCCCAGAATAGGAAACCAAATTCGTAAACTATTTTTCAGCACGTCTACATAGACAAGCAATGGCCCTGTTTTTCCTTCTATGTCTGAAGAAAAACGAGAGATAATATGGTAACCAACATAAGAATTCAAAAAATCAAACCCAAACCGCTGATAAGTATAGATATGCCATGGAGCACTAACCAAAGCAAATCCGACTAAGAACAGCCAGGATTTTCTAAAAACGTAATCCTTACGGTAACTAAAAAGAATTAATCCTAATACGGGCAGGATTAAAAGAGACACAAAATCCTTGGTCATAAATCCCAAACCTAGTGATAGACCAGCTAACAGCCAAAAAATCGCTCTTCGCCTTGCTAATAGTAGTAATAGGACACTGAGGGTCATGAAAAAGGTCACGGTCACATCAAGCATCCCCATCCGAGAATACCTCAGGAAATGGAAAGTGGTGAGAAGGACTAATGAGGCTAAGACTCCGAGGTATCGGCTTCTGGTTAACAGTTTCGCTAGAAAATAGGTCGCTAGAACGGTTGAGACACTAAACATTGCGGACCAGAATTTCACACTGAAAGCATCCACCCCAAAGAGTTTTATCATCGGAGCCGTAAGCCACATATACAAGGGAGGTTTTTCAAACCAAGGCGTATTTGACCTAACAGTGGCGACTAAGTAATCACCAGTACTGCTCATATTTTTGGCGATCAAGCCATATATTCCTTCATCAAACTCAATTAGGGCGTTACTCCCCAAACCACCAAATATCACCAGAAATGAAACTATCATTACGGTAACTGGTATCAATACTTCCGTCCAATTCACGTATTCACTCTCATTTAAGTCCGCGTCCCCTGAGTTACTAGTAAATCGGTGGTAATTAGCAGCTAGTAAATAAGAATAAAAGAGGAAAAACCAAAAGAGTTCGAGGTTGTATGAGTAGAAAAAACCGCTCGAAAGTATCCCGACCACACTGGCGAAAAGGGCAATAAAGTAAATTCGCCATTGTTTATTCAAGGCCCTATTAATAGCTCCTAAAAGCTTACGCAGTATGGTGAACATGATCGCGCAATAAACTATAAACCCTATGGTCCCCGTTTCAGTAAGCACCTCTAGCCAAATACTATGTGGTGGTAATCGTATATCTCTAGTTGGATCTATTTTCAAATGCTCCTGGCCATAATAAGAATCCCTAAAATGCTCACTAAAACTGCCGTAGCCGACACCCAGAATAGGATTCTTCAGGTACAAATCAATCTCACCTTGCAAAAGGATCGTGTGTGCGGCCGTAGATCTCTCTGCTTGGTTAAAAACGCTAAACATTCGGTCTACTAAAGAGTGGCTGGTTCTGTCAGATAGAAATACTATCAGTATCAGAAAGCCTACTAAGGCCAGAGGGATCAAAAGTTTTGCCCAATATCGGTAACGAATAATTAAGAAAAGGGCAACTATAATACTCACTCCAAAACCTATAAATCCACTCCTGGAAAAGGTTAGAAAAAGAACAATCGCGCATGTCAAAGCCGAGGCATAAAGAATGATTTTCTTCCAGAGAGCGTTGTGGTAAAACCCCCTCGCGACAAAACTAGGAATACCGGTAATCAAGAAGGCTGGGAGGTGGTTGGCATCATAAAAAGGCCCTGGAACACGGTAGTAGTTACCGCCAACCAGAAGTCCTGGTAAGGTCACCCCAAGTAGCAGGTTTGAGAGTATTTGAACCAAGGCATAAAAAACGCTAAAGATAATTGAGAGTAGATAAGTCTTAAAAAGGAAAAAGCTAAATTTAGCGTCCTTACTAAAAATATATTTCAGAAGGACATAGAGTACTATCATAGAGGTGTAAAAAGCGATTAGATTAAGGCTGGCAGAAATGTTCTTGGAATTCACGAAAGAAACTACCCTGACCAGCCAGAGTATGCTGAGAAGAATAAGAAGCCTATCTTTGGCCTGGGTTTTTAGGTATTTCTTAAGCACACTCAAACCACACTTTTTCCAAAAAATGATTGCTTTAAATGCTATGCAGACCAAAAGAATCAAAAATACAATCCTAACAGGAATAAGAAAATCGATACCAAAACTAAATAAGTCCCTGTTGGTTAGCGGTAGGAACAGAACAAAAATTGTAATTAGTATTTTTATACTCTTATCTAGCAGATTCATTTTCTAAACCTTTTTCAAGATTTTTTACAATACTTTCCCAGCTATATTTTTGGCTAATTAGTTGTTTCGCCCTTCGAGTCATCTTTTCTCTCAAAGTCTTATCCTCTAGCACAAGTTTAACTTTCTCTGCAAATTCTTTGGGTGTGTCTGCGATCAGGACGCTCTCACCATTTGTTACCTCAATACCCTCGATGCCTATACTAGTCGATACAACTGGCACATTTGAAGCCAAAGATTCTAAGGCTTTTAATCTGGTGCCAGAGGCTGCTCTGATTGGGATAAGCGATACGTCCACATTAGCGTAGACATCCCGAATATCATCAGCGTCCGTCACAAAAACGATGTCCTTAGTTCCTAATTTTAGTAGCTTTTGGAGCGGGTTTCTACCTACTAACCAAAGCTTGAGCACAGGAATCTCTTTTTTTATGAGCGGCCAGACTTCTTCTATCAGGAAAAAAGCCGCGTCGGTGTTCTGAATATAACTCCAATTACCAACGAACAGAGCTCTTTTTTCAGCTGCCCTTTTGACCCCTAGATTACTAAAAAAGTCAATGTCAACACCGTTTGGGACAAGAATCACCGGTTTGAGTGATTTTTTCTTTATCTCAAAAGCATCCCGATCAGATACAGCCAAAATAATATCGGCTCTAGACCAAGAAATTTCTTCGAACCTTTTCATCTTCAAAACGTCCAGATACATAAAAGGCCGCAAAGGAGCAAACCCCACGTTGTCGACATAACGACGGTAAACCAAATACTCTAAATTCTCGGTGCCTAGAATAACTTTCAATCCAGGAAATTTATCTGCATAGTTGCTGGTATAGAAAGACTCAAGCAACACAGCATCATATTTCTGATGGGAAAGTGTCTCAGCAATTAATCTCTCCATTTCTCTAGACTTGTACGTATTGATAGCCAAAGGATCCATCGACAAAGCGGTTCTCGTGAGATTACCAATCGTCCAGACTTTGGATCGAGTCACTACTTTCACATCGTCACAAATATTTTTAAGTTCAGCTATTGACGCAGGATTCGGCGCTTCCCTAACAAAGGACAAAAGAGTTATCTTATTACTCTTGGAAAGGAACTTTAAGAGATTATAAGCTCTTGTCTTTCCACCTGACTCGGGCGGATAAGGCAAGTCGTAAGTCATAACAATTAATTTCATAGTAATTCTGTATACAAACCTTCTAATTTTTTTATAATCTTATCCCAGTTGTATTTCTCTTGAACTGTTCTGTAACCATTATCGGCAAATTTCTTAGCCAAGCTTTTATCTTTTAAAAGCGTTTCAATCTTTAGCGCAATGCTTTTTTCATCAAGATCGCACAAAAGTCCGTTTTCCCCGTCCTTGATAATTTCTGGGGTCGCGCATAAATTAGTGGCCACAACAGGCACTCTGGCCGCTAGTGCATCGATGTAAGCTATCCCGAAAGACTCAGAGCTAGACGGCAGACAAAAAACGCTCGCACCCGTTAAAGCCTCAATCATCTTTTCCCGACTTAAGCCACCTAGGAAAATTATTTTATCGGCTAAGTTTAAGCTCTGAACCAAGTTTTTTAGTCTTTCACCCTCACCACCATCAGGCCCTACCACTGCCAACCTAATAGCGTAGTCCCTCTTAGCTAGTAATCCCACAGCCTTAATCAAAAGGTCAATGTTTTTATGAGGGACTAACCTACTCACTGAGATTACTACTGATGTTTCTTTCCAACCAATGTTGTCAAAAAAGCCTTTTCTGGTGTTTTTAAATTCTTCTAGGTCAACTCCATGAGGAAACACTTTCATATTTTTAGGGTCTATTCCTCCTCTGACCAAGAGACCCTTTTCAAATTCCGAGGCGGGAAGCACTAGTTGGGCACCAAAGGTAAGACCGCCCAGCAATTGGTTGTGTAGTCTACCTAACAAACTAGTTCCAAACTGTCCGGCAAGAGGGGTAAAGACAAGCTTGCCCGATTTTTTATTCAGCACCAAACCGGCAATATCGCTCGTAAACCACTTGTTTCCGTGCACATGATAAATATCAGCCTTCTCCCTAAGCAGTTCCACAAACAACCCGGGTGTAATAGGTTGGTAAGGAAGATTATTGGGTAGGGGAAGTTTAGAAAACCTTCTTACTTCCACCCCATTGATAACCTCTTTTTTTATTTTTGACCCGTCATTAGAGGTAAGTACCACCACTTCGTGACCGAGCGAAGACAACCCTTCGGCGTATCTTTTTACCACTTCTTGACCGCCACCAATCAGAGGGTAGTACCGGGGTGTTATTTGAAAAATTCTCATATTCCCTCGTAGGTAATAACTCTAAAACCGTTAATTTCTACCATTTTTGTCTCAGGTGTTTGAGGGCCAAATATATTTGCGCAGTTATCCCCCTTGGTTAACCGGAAAACACACGCTTTTTGGGTAATGGGTGCAAGTTGGACTTTTTTAATATACTCAGGGTAACGATGAGCACCAAACAGATTATCCCCTGGCGTGGCGATGATATCTTCCTGCGTCTCAAACACCAGTCGGTAGCTAAAGTCAAATTCCCCATAAACGTACTTTACTCCCCGCTCACCCAGATAACTTATGATAGGGTCAAGTTTATATTGGTCTAAAAATTTGTTAGGTGGCACAGAATATAAACCATAGACGTTGTTAGCCAAAACAATTCCTCCTAGAAAAACTCCAAGAATCTTAACCCGATTCCACATAAGGCACACAAAAGCTGCCAGGAGTATTGGTAAGGAGGTATACAAGGCTGAGATGTACCTCGGTTCGATGACAAACTGATTGAAGGGAGAGGAAAGACTAAACACCACTAAAACAAATAGCATGTTCAGAATAAGAATGTCTTGAGGCTTTAAGTACTCCTTAAGACTCCTGAGTCTAATAAGGCTAGCGAATAGTTTACCCAAACCCAAAGAAAGGGTATCCTTCAATCTGTTAAACATGCTGTAGCCGATGGCTAATCCATATATTGCCTCAGTAACTAGCGCTAAGGGAGTGAAGAAATCGGTTTCGGAAAAAGGTTTTCTTACCCCAATAATCACAGGCAGTCCCAAAAGAAAGAAATCCCTAATAGAACCCAAAACCCCAAATGGCTTATGGAACAACGATCGATTGGTCAAATTACTGTTTTGAAAGTTCCAAATTAAAGCCGGCATAGCTCCCAGAAAGAACCCTAGAGGAACGAGATAAAAAGTCGGCAGAAGGAAAAAAGTAGGCTTCCACAGAAAAATCATGGTCATTGCAGCTAAACCATAGTAAATAATGGCCGGTTGTATCCAATAACCTATTCCGGCACACAAGCCTAACAGAAAGAAATACAGCCCCTGTCTTTTTGGTAGAGAAGCGAAAACTATCTTTAAAGTCAGTATCAATATTAGGTTACCGAAAACCATCATCTCCGGATAACCTGTCCCGGTGCGAGTAGTCCAGTTAACCCAAAACGGCGAGGTAACGGAAATAAAAAGTAAGGAAATTAAACAAATATATTTGTTCTTAAACACTTCCCAGGCAAGATAATAAGTAGTAAGCAAAAATAACACTGAAAAGATGAACGGCACTGTCTTTAGCCAAACATCACTAACGCCAAAGATACTAAAAAGCATGGCTGCTAGGTAAGCTGATAATGTGCCCGTATAAGGCTGATTGTAAAAGAATACAGATCTCTCCCCCTTTAGAATATGGAACGCCTGAACGCCGTAAGTGGCCTCGTCCATGCTTATTTTAGTATCAGGAGTCAGAAAATAATAAAGCCGCAGTCCAACTCCAACCAAAAAAACCAAGGCCACTAATAAATTAAATCTAGTTATTTTCATTGTTTTTCCTTAGGAGAAGTCTAGCACCATCCCAACTGAGTACCTGATAGAGAGTATTTTCCTTTAGCTGCAAAACTCTTTTGGTTAGGTCCTCCTGGGTATAGGGAGGATCAGAATGCTCCTCGGTACTCATTATAATGTAATCGGGAAAGATTTTTTTAGCAAAAATTGTGTCGTCGTAGCGATAAATCTGGTCTCGGTGTGACAAATGCGGTACAAAAGCCGATTGAGCCATGACCGAAGCCTCAGGGGGGATAAGGGCAAGGAGGGTGTAGTTTTGCGCGTACCTATCTAAAGGCTTATAAAAACTAGGGTTAAAAATTCGATGTGTAAGTGGGCCGTTTATTTTCCAGGTTACGTAAAGAGAGGACGCAATCAGCGCTAAACCTAAGATTGGTAACGCCTTCCGTGACAGTTTTTGCCCGAGATGAAACTTGTTGGAAAATGATAAAAGATTTTTGATAGCGTAGATCGTACCAATAGCCAAGATCGGGTCCCAAATGGCACTGTACTGAAACCTTATTATCCACCTTTGAGGCAATTCGGTTAGAAACCGACTGACGATGTTCGGGATAAGCATTATCAGGGAGGTTGGGGAAATCAAGGGTAAAAACAAATAGGAGCTCGCAAGGTTGAGCATGGTTCTAAGTTTTATCCAATCCCCATCATAAAATGCTGTTCTTATCACAAGCAATGGATCTGTCACGGCAGTCAAGAGTAGGTCAGAAGTACTCTTCCCGACAGAGGGGTCAAGGTGTTCGTAGTCAAAAGGAGCCCCTTTGAAATAAGGGATGATGAATCTAGTAACCAGGAAATAAAAGACTCCGGAAACACCGAAAGTAATCAGTCCGAGCTTGTACTCACGCAGGCGTAAAAAAGCCCAAATTCCTAGTGTGGCCATAACTAAAGGCATATCCTCTTTCACCAAAAAGCTTAAAGCTAGACATACATAAAAATAGAAATGTTTTTTCAGTTCAAGAAAGTAGAATGAGAAGCTTAGGAGTGGCAAGGCAAAGGCGACCTCATGGAAATCGTATTCCAAAAGTGTTTGTAAGCCAATGAAGGAGAGGTAAGAGACACTCATCCCCAGAGCCAACATTTTGGAATTAAACTTTACTAAGGCTATCTTATATATCGGCCAGGCACTCCCTACCACCAACAAAACTTGAGCAATAAGTATCGCTGCTACATTATTCCAAAACCAAAGTAGCGGTGACAGGATGGCTATTATGGGATGAAAGTGGTCTCCAAGGATATTTACTCCAGGATAGGTGGAAAACTTGACCGTACTAAGAGGTTCCTTAAACTGAGAATATTTCCAGATTATTTGGTCAAAAATGCCTAAATCAACTGCATCTGTTCCAAAAAAATTATGTCTGGTGAGAACCCAAATTGAATAAAAAAAACTAAAAAAGGCAAGAAAGAACCACAACAGCCTGTGTCTGGTTATATCCTCAGCGAGTAAGGAAAGAGTACGCCTAATTCTTTGCCTGATTTTTAGCATAGGACTCAATCAATATATTATACACGTCTCCGGCAGCTTTCTCCCAGCTAAATTCAGATGCTCTAAGCAAACCTTTATTTATCAAGCTGTTTGCAAGCTTGCTGTCTTCCAAAATCCTATCCACACCTTTAGCAAAACCTTCGTAATCATTTGGATCAATTAGAATCCCTGCTTCCCCAACCACCTCAGGTAAACTCGCGCTATTAGAGCAAATCACCGGAACCCCTGAAGCTAGAGCCTCGAGTGGTGGCAAACCAAAACCTTCGTAAAAAGACGGGTACACGAATACTTTCGCCCCCTGGTAGATAGCGGGTAAATCCTCATCTTGTATAAAACCGCTAAAAACAAGTCTATCGCTAACTCCTAATTTCTTAGCCTGGCTTAGAATCTCTTGGTAGATATTCTGACCAGATGAGTTATCAGAATCTGTCTTTCCTCCTATCACCAGCCGAATATTTTTGTGCTTTACAAGACTCATCGCCCTTATTAGAGTCGCGACATTTTTGTGGGCGTTCAGACCACCGATGTAAAAAATGTAAGGGCTTTCAATCCTATACTTTGCTTGGGCTTTTTTCTTTTCTTCATCGGTCCTGATTTTGAAAAAGTCCCTAGAGACGCCGTTATAAACTACATTTATCTTATTCTTACTTACGCCAATTATTTCTTCGATGTCGCTAGCACTACTCTGGGAAACTGTAATAATCGTTTTGGCTTTTTTCCAGGCGCTTTTGAGCATCCGAAAGTATACTTTTTGACGAAAATTCAAAAATGGGTCTTTACTAAGGACAATTTCCGGAAACTTAATCGGTAGCAAATCGTGAATAGTTACAACGCTATTAGAAATACAGTTAATAAATTCGCGGTTATCGGGATGCCAAAAAACATCAAAGTCAACGATGTTTTTCTTGAAGTTAAAATGTTCAATAAAGGTGTGGGACGCTGGAACGAGTCTAAATTGGAATCTATCTTTGGGAACCAAGGTTTTCTGGCTTTCGTTACTAACTAGTAGAGTGATCTGATCTTCGGGACGTGTCTTGGGATAGGAAACTAAAATGTTGCGCAGGTAGACATCTAGGGCTCTTTGCGTCCCCAAAACTCTAGCGTCAATGCCAACTTTCATTTAACCACCTCCGAGAAAACCTGCTCCATCTTGTCCAAATGAACATTAAGACTAAATTTTTCTTCAAACACTGCTTTAGCCCTAGCACCCATTTTTTTTCTTAGCGTGTCGTCTTCCAAAAGAGTGTTAATAGAGCTGGCAAGGCTTTGTACATCAAGTCTTTTGACCAAAAAACCAGTTTCGCCATCAGTCAACCACTCTTTTATGCCACCGGAATCAAATCCTACTACCGGCTTTCCCAAACTCATGAAGTTAGTCCCACTCAATCCAAAAGGCTCGGGCCAGATAGAAGGTACTACTCCCACCGTTGCAGCCTCATAAATCTTACCAATCTCTTTTTTGTCCAACCAACCAAGGAACTTGACTTTTGTTTCTAAGTTGAGCTCTTTGACCATAGTCTTCAAACGACTTTCATCCCAACCTGTCCCCAATATCCAAAGGTAGGCATTTCCCACCTTTTGCATCGCCCTGATAGCGTACTCTGCCCCTTTTTCCACAAAAAGTCGCCCGGCGAAAAGAACCACCGGCTTGTCTGTTGTAACTTGTCCTTCAACCCTATATTCTGCTCTAGAGGGATAAACAACTTCGATGAGGTCTTTATTGACTCCGTTTTTTACCAACTGATCTTTGACATAGTTACTGTTGGCAATTACCTTCTTAAGCTGATTATGAATCTTAAGCAGTCGTTTCTTTCTAAATGTTTCGGTAATTAATTTGAGCAAGTTACGGCTCGCACATTTCTCCAGGTAAGCATAGGAAAGATTATGGGTTAGTCCAAGGGGAGCAGTGCAAATCTCGTTACTCCTGAAATGATAACGGCTAGAGCCTACGGAGTAAGTTCGGTGGTCATGGACATAGTGAATCGTTGGGGCAATACTCACTAACTTTTCATACAAATCGGGATCAAAGACATTGTGGAGGCTGATCAAATCAAATGTTTCACTTGCAAAGGATCCTAGGTGTAAGTTTTGTTCATCTCTAAGAATTATCTGATGGCCTCTTTTTTCCAACCCAGCTGCTTCGTCCAAAAAGACCTCTTCAGCCCCGCCACTAGGCTTTAAGGAATCATTAATCATCAATATCTTCATGTACCCATTACTTTATCATATTCCAGCAGTTCTCTTAACAACAAACAACCTTTTCATAACTGCCTCATTACCGTTATACTTAGGGTTGTGAAATTACAGCCTTTAGTTAAGTCCTATCTACCGGTTATTCTTTTTTACCTAGTTATCGCCATTGTCTTTACCTATCCCTTGATCTTAAATTTCTCATCACACATCCCTGGCGGGGAAGAGGACGCCCCCACTCATGTGTGGCTTCTCTGGTGGTTTAAGTATTCCCTTTTTGACGCTCACATTAATCCAATATTTACTGATTACATTTATTATCCGCAGGTAATCAATCGAACTTTTGACATCCACACTTTTGTAAACGCCTTTATCAGTCTCCCCTTCCAGTATTTGTTTGGTCTAATAGCGGCCTCAAACATTGTTTTCTTTCTTTCTTTTGTTCTTTCCGGGCTGAATTCGTTTCTACTGGTAGCGTATTTGACTAAGTCCAAATTGGCTGGGTTAATCAGCGGAACTGTGTACGCTTTCTTCCCTTATGTCTTGGCTCAAGCCATGGACAATCACACCAACCTTACAACTATCTGGTTTAGTCCCCTGCTTATTTTGTTTTTGTTAAAGGCCTTTGAGGAAAAAAAATACCGCTATGCCCTTCTTGCTGGACTAGTGTTGGGACTGCAGGGACTAAACGACCTGACTTACGGCTCCTTTAACATGGCTCTAAGCGGTCTAGTAATAGCTTATTTTTTCATCTTTAAATTTAGGGACGTATTTAATCTTAAACACCTAAAGCTCTTACTTACTTTTGGAGTTAGCTTTATTATCATCTTTTCACCCATGTTCATTTTGGCCTTATATACCATTTCTAAGGGCTTTAAGCCTGAAGTACCTTTATATGTCCAAAGTCTTTGGTCAGCTGATATTTACTACTTCCTACACCCCGCGCCCACTAATCCTTTTCTAGGTATTTTTTCTCGAACAGGGTTGGTACGCTCCGTGGAATCCACACTCTACTTAGGCTACACAACCCTATTTCTAGCTGGGGTCAGTATTTATCTATACAAAATAGATTTTCTTAAGAAAAGGCTTCTAATTGGTTTGTTTATACTTATCTCAGGAGCTTTCTTTATCCTAAGCTTGGGTCCATGGCTTCACTTTTTCGGCAATGATACGAAAATACCCTTGCCCTTTATCATTTATCAGCTACTCCCCCTCATCGGAGGAATTCAGGAACCGATGCGTTTTCAACCGTTGACTATGCTCGGATTAGCCACCTTGGTGGGTTTCAGCGTATCTTTCATTTTGACTAAGATACGCATACGGGTAGCAGGGTACGCCTTTGTTGCCCTTACTATTACCTTTATTTTGATCGAATATATTCCCACGCCCTTGCCCACTACAGATATGACTATTCCAGAAGTCTATTCGCAGATAAAAGCTGATCCCACTGATTTCAGTGTTCTGGATATCCCGGTTGGCTGGAATACAGGTAACTTTTTATTTGGCTTCGGCCCTGTCGGTACGCTTCAGTTCTACCAATCAGGACATGAGAAAAAGATTTTCCGAGGTACGGTGGCCCGGCTACCAATCCAAAATGTCTTTTACTATAAAACGATTCCGTTACTAAAATACATTGCCCAACCTGACCGGGTCCCGGATAAGGATGACACTAACAAGGAACTAGTTAGAAAAACTTTCACTGACCTTAAGGTCAAATATATTTTGATTCATAAACATTTTTTCAGGGAAGGTTCAAACAAAACTTTGGGAGACGCGGAGTTATTAATAAGTGAAGTCCTAGGGGCGAAAAAATTTTACGACCAGGAAAACATCATGGGCTACCGTTTCGATTTCTAATTTTTGGTTTGTGTTTATTCCAAGACATCCTAAAACCCAAGCAATTCAACCCCTCTCATTACTGGTTACAAAATAAAGCCTTAATAATCAAGTATGATTTTTTTTACTGTTTCGAAGAAGGTTATTTGTTTAAACTTGTCGAAGAATCCGTTTCTGCCTAGTAGCGGCATCTGCTGAGAATAACAGAAGTAAACTTCAGATTCAAAGCTCTTACCTCCCACGACAAACAATTTAACCTTATGCTTATATCCGTATATCTCAGTCATACCAATACCACTGATTTTCTCACTCTCTACTGATTTAATTTTGATGCCTACAGTTTCACCCCACTGTGCAGGAAATAAGTTCATATCAGCCCCAGAATCTAATAAGCAAGGAATTGGTATTTTATTTAGATTATGTTTATATGAGAGGTATATCTTTAAATAGGGAAGGAAAACTTCTTTTAGGGTGCCATCAGGTTTTTTCCTAGGCATAGGTGTATAAGTAACTTCAAGAGTACTCATGAGGCGCTATAAATTGGTCAATAGGAGGAACATACATTAACATTAAGTCAACTTTTTTATACCGTTTTTCTATTTCGTTATACACCTCCGAAAAAGTTTTTCCAGAGTAGTAAACTTTGCTAAGGTCTTGTTTAACTGCTACCCATTGGTTTGAGTAATCTGCAAATATCGAAACTTTCACATATACCTCCTCTGGTGTAATAATAACAGATAGTAAAGAACATTTCACTAAACAATTACAGTATAGGCACGATCACCTGGGAAGTGATACAGATAGATCACCTAGGAAAATTGTACACACCTGGTGTGTGTTAGGTAGACACATAAGGATTTTGAAACTTAAACAATCCAAAAGCAAGAATGTGACCCGAATGAATGTCAGTTTGAACCAACTCTAGCTTGGTTAGAGAAATTAAGAGTAATTTATAGCGAAGAGAGACTTATTCTGTGACCAATTCAACCTTTTTACATTTAGGGCACCTATATGCAACTACAATTTCACCACCTGTATCTATAAAACCCTTTTTAATCTCTTTCTTTTGCCATCTTGCTCCGTTATCTACCAAAGATCCTTTTTCCATTTCTGTTTGGCAATTTGGACATTTCATATGAATTTATTACCTGGAATAACAAACAAAAAGTCAATTGGTTCGAAGTCTCAATCGGGTTCTAAAAAACTAAGACTAAATAAATTACCAAAAAACTCGAACTATTATTATCAGATTAGACCGTTATATCAATCTATTCTTGATGTTCCCAATGAGGGATGCACCTTCGGTGAACAGTAGCGGGGACAGGTGGAAACTTTCTCCTATATTTAAGTTGCATTCGTAAATTAAGAACAGGGTTTATTAGAGAAGCGCCAGAAAAAAGGCGATGAATCAGATATAATTCCAATATGAACTTCTGGCAAAGTTATCTTAATCTATATGCTTCCCTTCCTGATCGTTGTGAGAAAGCCTGGGGTTTAATATCTGAACCAGTTGATACAGTTTCAAACATAGCATTTTTTATAGCAACATATCTTATCTACAGACTTTATAAAAAGTATAACCTCAGTGGCTTCAGGTTTAATCTTTTAATAATACTTGTAATGCTAATCGGTCTCGGAAGTACAGTTTACCACGCATTCAATAATGTATATACAGCTTTGTTCGACTTGCTACCAATCTATTTTTTTGTATTCTATTCTCTATATTCGTTTACAAGCTTTTTGAGTAAGAGTACAGCTATTCGTATAGGAACACCTCTAACATTATTTATTATTCAAATTGGTTTTAGAGCTATGGAATTGCCCCTTTTTATTTTTGGCATGCCTACATTTCATTTATTTAACATACTATTCATTCTTGCATTATCATCTTGGGCATACAGGAGAGTCGGTAAGATGGTGAATGGAATATTTCCGATCGTCATTTCTTACTCACTAGGAATTTTAATGAGATATTTTGATTTAACAATATGTCCAATAAACGGTGTTGGAACTCACTTTTTGTGGCATATTAGCGTTGCATTTGCGACATACTATACCGCTCGATTCTTTGTTACACTATCAAAAAATAAAGTTTACTTGTAGGATCTTTTTCGGGGTTAGAACTAGGTTATAAGGATTTGTAGAAGGGGAGAGTTTGGGAACTTATTTCTTGGTGGGTGTAATGGTTTTTAACTCTTTCTAAACCTTTTGATGATAAATCTTTTCGGAGTTTTTTATCTTCGTACACCTGCTTAATTTTTTCACTTAAGTCTTCTACGTTTCCTTCTTTGAAAATAAGACCTGCTTCTCCTATTACCTCTGGGATGGCTCCACTATTTGAGCCGATTACGGGAACTTGCGTGGCCATGGCTTCAATCAAGGTATGACCAAATTGTTCTTTCCAAACCTCAGTACTTACTGATGGCAAAACGAACACGTCCATCGCGTTAAATAGCTTGGGCATATCAGAGTGGTCCGCGACCCCATAATAGAGCATCCTAGGGTCTTTTTTAGATTCTGTTTCCACCCATTCTTTCAATGGCCCGTTCCCCACGATAAACAACTGCCAATCGAAGCTAAGTTTTTGTGCGCTTGTTACAAGGTCTTTAATTCCCTTTTGTGGGTCAAGCCGACCAACAAACCCAATTACAAACCCCTTTAGCCCGAGCTCTTTTTTCACTTTTTCTGGATTGGTTTTTTTGAATGTTTCAAGATCAATGCCCAGCTGGGGAAGAACAATGACTGGTCTTCTAAATCCTTTTGTTTCTAAGACTACTTTCGCCTCACTATTTCCGGCAATCGCGCCGTCGGCTAAGAAAAGGTTGATCCGCTCAATCAGGCCGTACCAGGGCTTGTGCGACCTAGACAAATTTTCCCAAGTGAAAAAAAGTGCCTTAGCACCGAAGAGCTTGGCTGCGAGCATAAGCTCTAGACAGGCAACACTCCAGGGTTCTTCTTCAATATGGACAACATCTGGCCCTACACTGTGAAATACTTTTAAAAGGTCAAAGGGATTGTAGAAGAATCGATCATTCTTTCCTTGGAAAAATGCTGCTGTAGGGTAAATACTGTATCCTGGGTCGTCAACCTTTTCGAGTGAGATTTCTCGCAGCACAGAGCGCCATTTCTTTGGAACAAGTAAGGAGAGTTCCAGATCTTTATTTCTGGCCAGGGACTCAAGTTTTTGCTGGTTAAGACCTACTATATAAGCATGAGAAGATATCAAAACTTTAATCATGAGCCAGCTCCTGATAGGCCTCGATAACACCCAAAAGCGTTTTTTCCCAACTAAATCCGGAAGCTCTTTTTATCGCTGCGTCTCCGTAGTCAAGCCTATCTGATTTGCTGAGACTCAGAGCTTTTAGCAACCCTTCAGCAATAGAATCAGGGCTGGCGGGTTCAACATAAATTCCGCAAAAACCCGCTATTTCTTCTAAGGACGTTCCCTTGGAAACCACGACACTGGTCCCACAAGCCATCGCCTCCAACGTGGGGAACCCAAAACCCTCCACCAAACTAGGGCTAGCCAAAACATCAACACTACTATAAAGCGCTGGTAGTAACTCCTCCTCAATACTATCTATATGCGCATACTTGTCCGCGGCGAATTGGATTTTTTCTCGTTTGATATCCGGGCCAACTTTAATAAAAACAAAATCAATGCCTTTATCCTCAAGTATTTTTAAAGCCTTTAGCAGACCACCCAAGTTCTTGTAGGCCAAATTATTACCTACATGAAGTATTTTGGGCTTTTGGGGTAAATTATACTTGGTAACAAACTTTGAGGTTACATCTTCGCCAAGCTTCTTAAAAACGTCACCTACTCCAAGGTAAATCACTTTGATTTTATTAGGATCAATATCTAAGGACTCCACTAAATCTTTTTTAGTTGCTTGGGAATCCGCAATCACCAAACCAACTTGGGAAAGGTATTTCACACTTTCTTTGAATTTAGAAAGCGCGAAATCATCTTTTTCATAGTGGAGCGGTATCAGATCGTGGCAAGTGACTACGGTCTTCTTAGGTGGCAGAAACTTAGCAAGCTGAGCGTAACTGTGATCTGTGATATGGTTTATGTCCGTGGCCTTTGAACGAGCAAATTTTGGATAGAAATCATAGCGAAGATAACTAAACTTTACTTTCGAAGGTAGCAATGAGGCGTAAAATGGCGGAGCTGGTTCAAAAAGCGTAGACTCAATCCCTTTTCTGGTAAGGCCATTAAACAACTCTTGAGAGTAACGGTCCATACTCGGACTTGCCCAATCTAACGTTCTCAGATTCCCAAACAAACTAACTAACATGCTTTAACATTCCTCGGTACTCCTGCCACTGGAAGATAAAGTCTAGCAGCACAAAAAACTTCTGTGGTTTGACGAGTAAATTAAATTTAGATTTAATCGCAAGTAACAACATTTGTTTATATATTTCTAGTTTGGTGGGAGGTTGGGACCATTTCTTTTGAAAATGGTACGACCCAATACCCCGATTGTAACTTTGCTTCAAAAATCCTCCGAAATAATAATCTTGGTGGTGTTCCACCTTCAGGGGAAGATACAAAATCTTATACCCTTTGTCTGTAATTCTCTTTTTGATGTCTGCATCCTCCCCGGCAGCCACAGGGAAAGTCTCATCAAACCCCCCAACCTCAACAAGAACTTTTTTCTTGTAAGCAAGATTATTAGTCCCCCCGGCTGGGCAATCAAATCCTCCGATAACCTCTTTTTCGCCGGTTCCATAAGCTTTCAAACTCATGTATTTTTCGTAGCGGGCATAGACATTCTTTTTTAGTTCATCCTCGCTGGCTTCTAGCTTCCCGCCAACTCCTACTACTTCGGGATGTTTCTTAAAGCCCGCGAGCAATCTTTCCAGCCAATCTCTCGGGACCACGCAGTCGTCATCAGTAAAAGCAATTATTTCGCCCTTGGCTTTACTTATCCCCTGATTCCGAGCAGCGGCCGGACCCTTGTTGGTTTGATAGAAATAACTAAGATTCTTGTGTGTGTCACGAAGCTCGGTAACCATCTCCTTTGTCCCATCGTTTGACCCATCCTCAACCACGATTACCTCATAATCTTTTATGCTCTGATTAAGGACAGACTCCAAAGTCTGCCTTAATTTATCTTTTCTCTTATAGGTGGGGATTATCACGCTTATCATTCAACAAATACCTTCCGAAAATCAATCATTTGTTTGTAAATACTTCTTCCCTTTAAGGCCACTATCAGTCCGATGTAACAAACACTGAAACTCATCCCAGTCAATATAAGAGTTATCAAAGGTTCGAAGGATAAGAAAAAAAACTTTTTTAGATAAAAGGTCACAACCAGTGAGACTAATCCACAAAAACTTGGAACCAAAAAGATCTTAAGCGGATTTACATCAACAACTGCCAACAAATGCCTGTAAAGGTAACCGACCCCAGCCATCATCACAATTCCCACCCCAATCGGCGCGCCTATTCCGCCATAAAGATAAACCAACAAGGTAGTCACCGAGATCATAACCCCACTTTGTATCAACTGAGCGGTATTTATAATTTTGGGCTTCCCGACCGCAGTAAGCAAGGCACCAGCGTCATCAAATATTGGTCGAAGTAGCATATAACCAAGAAGTAAATAGAAGAGTGGGATCATGTCTAGCCATTTTTCCCCAACTAAGACTAAGATGGCTTCTCTTATCACCAATACGCTAACCAAACTCAAAGGAATCGTCAGTAAGGCGATTGTGGAAAGAGTAAGACTAAAAGCTTTGGATAATTTTTCTTTGTCCTCTTGTAACCTAGCGTAGACTGGAAAAGCCACCTTGGAAATGATAGCCGTAATCCGGCTTGTAGGCATAGTTGCCCAGCTATATGCTCTGGTGTAAAATCCTAGAACACTAAGTCCAACAATATTACCGACTATAAAATTGTCAAACTGAAAAACCAAGAGAGAGGCTGTCGCGGAGATAAACCAGTGCCACCACGGACCAAAGCTGTAAAACCACTTAACAATTTCGGGGTCCAAGTCCCAATGGTAGGAAAATTTTAATTTAGCGAAAAGGAGTAATAGTCCTAAAATAGACCCTGGAATTCCCCCGATAATCAAACTCCATAAACCATAACCTCCTAGACCCATGATAACCATACCCAAAATCGATACCGCAGTGCTCACAACACCTATAACAGCACTTTCCTGAAAACGCAATTCCTTATCAAAAAGGGCATTCAGGCTGTTATAAATATTGGTAATCAGGTAACCGAAACCGAGTAGCAAGGTGGCTAAACCAACCTCAACTCCGTAAAACTCTGAAACGAGAAGTGAAGCTGGTACTGTGAGTATAGCCACAAGCACTCCTAGCAAAATCTGTAAGGTCAGATAAACTGATCCTATCTTTACCAAATCTTGTTTTGCGTGCACCACCGCATAGTCAAAACCAAGCTCTCTGACCCTACCCACCAGACTTACAAAAAAAGTGGCAAGTGCAAACTGACCAAAAGCTTCGATTGGCAGTAATCTAGCCAAAATAATATTGTTAGCCACAAAGCTAAAGAGAAACACAATGTTGTTGCTCAAGGTAACAAAGATTACGCCTTTTAGAGCTTGCTTACCGATACTCATATATCTTTATAGTATTCTCCCATGTGTTGGAAAAATAAGGAAAGTTAGGCCGATTATCCTTTATAACCATAATTGGTTCTTTTGTTTTAGCAATTAGCTCAGAGGGTTGTTTTCGGACGTTTGACGTGACTTTGGCCACCCTGTCCATCTCATCCCACAAGTAGTTAGAATAACGATCTTCAATAATCACGTATCCGCCCTCCTTTATCAGGACCTGCAATGAGTTTAGTCCTTCAGGCCAATTTTTGCCAAACGCCCCGACATCCCAAGCGGAATCAGTCAACCAACTAGTTCTCTCCCCCGTCCCCGCATAAGCGAATAGATTTGGCCAGTAGGTCGAAAAAACAGGTTTCGATTGCGTATTTACTTTTTTCAAATAATTGGCAGTGTCTTCGACTAATTGGTGATTAGCCGAAGCAAAGCTATAGTAGGCCTCGGGAATAGAGAGCAAAACAAACAGAAGCAGACAACCTCCGAGGTTGATAGCTTTGTAACCTCGGAGGTTGAAAGTTATGAGTTTGTATAAGAAGTAAGCACCTAGACCTGCAAGAATCGCAAAGAAAGGAATTAAAATCACAAAATACCGTGGGTAGGGATTACGCTTTACCACAAAGAACCCAGCAGTTAGCATTGCGGTTAGAAATAACACCCACTCCGACTTCTTCTCCACATATATATAAACTATACCCAGCAGGGCAGCGATTAACATCACACTACCTACCAAAAAGCTAAGTTGCTGAGCATATTCTGAAAAGTAAAAATGGATCCCAACAGGACCCCAAAATTCAGGCGATTCCAAAACACTTGCTTTGGTAAGTAGCTTAAACCGGATTGGATCAACAATTAGGAAATAAGCAACGACCGGCAGCGGAATAATTATGGCCAAAACACCCGTTAAAACGGACGACCAAAAAGGAAAGGTTAGCCAAGAGAGCTTTTTGACAAATTTGGTTTTTTGTATAACTAAGTTTTTTAAAAGTTCAAACGCAAAATAAATCACTGGGACAAGGCAAAAGATGAGGGCCGTGTACTTAGTTAGAATTCCTGCTCCTAAAGAAATACCCCCTAAAATAATTAACTTCCAGTTTTTGTGTCTAACCCCAAGATCGAACAAAAATAGGAATAGGAACGCAAAAAGCATTACCGTCATTTCAATCAAACCCATCCGAGAATAAAAAATCGCGCTCGGGGACAACAAAAAGGCAAGGGCAGCAAACAATGCGGCAGTCCTATTTATTTTTCGGGCAACGTAGCAATAAATACCAAGGTTTAGACCAATTGATGCGAGAATAGAAACCACTATCAAACTCAGGCTCGTATTATTTAACACCAAATCCACCAGATAGCCAAGAAACATGTAAAGAGGTAAACCAAAATACCAACCAAGACCACTCCACATAGGATACAATTTATCTCGAAAATTGTTGACTATTTCAATATGGGTTACTGTGTCTGGTTCGGCTAGAACAAAACCACCACTTAAATCTGCGAATTTAAGTAGGGACACTAGAACCAAACCCAAAATAATAATCTTGTCAGAGTTCAAGACAGCCAGCCTCTTCATCTAAACTTTCCTCTAAAACTATACAAGTAGTAGACCACGTTTAAGAATAGCAAGCCTAAGCAGGTGTAGACTGAAATATCGATAACCTGATTAAGATCTGAGTGGTATAAATAAATAAGTATGGCCTGAACCAAAGCCCCGACCACCGAAACCAAGGCAAATTTTAGCCTTCCAATAGACAACCATAGGGTTATAAATAGATAAACCAGCGCGTAAACGAAAATGAATATACTCATTCTCCCCACATAAAGACTAGCGCCAAGATAAGACTTGCCGAACAGCAGGCTAATGCTAAATTCAGGAAACAACAGGAAAAATCCCAATGTACCTCCTGATAAGACTGTTATTAATCCTAACGCAATGAGAAAGATACGGCTGAAATTTCTTTTAGCTTCGTATGCCTGAGTAATCACGGGAAAAATCATATTTACAATTGGTAATGAGAGGAAGAGAATTATTTTCGCGAGAAGCGACACGGCTGAGTAGGCTCCTGCTTCATCACTAGAGAAAAAAGCTTTCACCAGCAAAATATCAGTGTTAGTCAGAAGAGTCAGTCCGAGTATCGAAAGTGACGCTGGAAGAGAATAACCCCCTACTTGTGCCCAGTTGAGAGAAATGTGCTTTTCCTTGAAGTAGTTTAAAAAACGCATTGGGTAAAGGGTGAGGATATAGGTAATAGCCGTTGCGAGAACGAATCCTACAATGGCCCCAGTGACTGAAAAACCAAGAAGTATCAATCCTACGGAAAAGGCGAGCCTAATCACGGGCCAGGCTATGCTAGCAGCCGCGAGAGACTTAAACTTTAGCACGCCCGTTAACAAACCAAAGTTAAGCGTAACCAAGAACACCAGAGTTGCCAACACACTTACCAAAAACAATGCCCAGGTATGAGTTATTTTTAGATTCTGGGCTAGAAAAGGTGTAAAAATGGCGAAACCAACTATTACAACCAGACCGAAGATTATTATCTTTCTAGTCAAAAAATCAGACAAATAGTGAAGTTTTTTGTAGTCTTCGTGAGCAATAAAAATCGCCGAGAACTTGGTCACGATATTACTTAAAACTGTTGAGGGAAAGGTCAAAATGTAAAGAATGGAAATCAAAGCCATTAGATCACCATAGTTGGCTGGCCCCAAAAACCTAGCCATAATGAAATTGTAAGCGGCGTTGAAAATATTTCCGACAAAAGTCGCGCTAAATAAAAAAAGGCTACTAAAAACTAGTTTATTTTTTATCAATTTCTTTTAACCATTTAAGAGACTTTCTAAATAGAATTAAGTAATTTTTTACCAGATCATAGCCATAAAACATTTTCGATTTACCATGTACTCGGTTACCTAGTATTATGGGTACTTCTCCTATTTTGAAACCAGCCGCATAAGCTTTGACAACCTCTTCCAACTGTATTCCAAAACCAGGTTCCTCCAACTTAATTTTCTCAAAGACTTCTCTTTTTATTACCCGATATCCTGTTGTACAATCTCGAACAGGAACTCGCAAAATAAACCTTGCAGCAAGGTTGCCAAAAATGCTAAATAATTGTCGAAAAAGCGGTACTTGCACCATTCCCCCACCTTTGATGAAACGTGACCCAATGACAAAGTCGTAACCTTCATTTACCTTAGCTACAAATTTAGGCAAATCGTTCGGGTCATGAGTCAGGTCACCATCCATAAAACCGATTAAATCAACTTTTAGTTCCAAGGCTTTGCCAATACCACTTCTTATGGCTTGTCCCAAACCTTTGTTTTTCCCATGGTTGACCAAACGGACAAAGTTATACTTTGTAGACGCTTCTTGTAGCAGCTTTAAGGTGTCGTCTGCTGAACCATCGTTCACGCAGATAGCTAACAAGTCCAAAGAATGATTTTGCCTAACCATAGACAAAGCCTCAATCAGGCTCTCGACATTTCCCTCCTCGTTATACATGGGAAGGACTAAACCAATTTTGTTATTTGTCATAGTTTTTTAAAACAAACGCAACTATTTTTTCTGATGCGCTACCATCACCATAGGGATTAACAGCCTGAGACATTTTTTTATACGCAACAGAGTCTTCTAATAACTTCCTTGTCTCTCTAATTATATCCTCTTTGTTAGTTCCAACAAGACGCACTGTTCCTGCTTCGATTCCTTCAGGCCGCTCAGTCGTTTTGCGAAGCACTAAGACCGGTTTACCGAGAGCAGGAGCTTCTTCTTGAAGACCCCCTGAATCAGTTAGCACAAGATAAGACTTTTTGAGTACTCCCACCATATCCCGGTATGACAAAGGTTCTACTAAATGGACTCCCTTTAAGTTGGTCAGGTTTTTCTCAACAGACTTTCTCACATTAGGATTGGGATGAACCGGAAATACCACCTCGACGTCAAAATTTTGGACTATTTGTGAAATAGCTTGGTGTATCCCTTCAAGAGTTGTACCGAAGCTCTCTCTTCGGTGTGTAGTAACCAAAATCAACTTTTTGGAATAGTCAACTTTTTCAAGTGCCTTATTCTCAAACGGTAGGTCTTTTCTAGAAACATAGAGCAAGGCATCAATGACACTGTTCCCGGTAACTACTATCCTATCAGGATTTTTCCCCTCTTTAATGAGATTGTCGTAAGCTCTCTCAGTCGGAGCAAAATGGAAATCACTAATTGAGTCTATCAGACATCGACTAATTTCCTCTGGGAAAGGGTCGTATTTGACATAAGTACGCAATCCAGCTTCAACGTGGCCTAGAGTAGTCTGATTAAAAAAGCTGACTAAAGATGCTCCCAGGGCAGTGAGGGTATCGCCATGCACCAAGATTAAGTCAGGACGGCCTTCTGATTTTAAATACTCATCCAAACCCAGAACTATTTTTGAAAAAGATTGAGTTAAACTTTGATTAGGCACCATTATCTTCAAATCATGGTCAAAAGGGATATCAAAAAGTTTTAGCACATCCTTGACAAGATCTTCATGCTGACCACTTATCAAGACTTTCCTATCGACCTTGGGATAACGTTTGAACGCGTTGATAACCGGAGCCATTTTAATTGCTTCTGGCCTGGTTCCTATCACAAAAAGTATTTTATTCAACATAATCAGTTTCGTTCACTCCTTCAAGATCGTTAGGAGTCACTTGATAAACACTAAAACGTTCCCCTGCCAAAAGGTGTGGGTAGTAAGCCGTTGTGTCGGTAAACTCAGCTAATTTTACACTTTTTTGGCTAATAATCTCCCCCAGAGCCTTTCGGCCAAATTTTTCTCCGAAAATAAACGGGTCCCGGAGGACAACGATACCCCCATCACTCTTTAGAGTGGCTAAAGAAGGCTGGTCTATTTTTTCGAACTTGCTACCCACGCCACCAGCGAAAGCCGCTGTATCAAACTTATTCCCACTAAGCCAAGTTCCTTTAAAGTTAGCAGTATAAACAACAAAGGTGGTCGGCCAATAATTATAATAAATCCACTTATCCTGGGCAGTTTCTTTCAAGTATAGTGCGGTGTCTTTGATTGCACTATGAGTTGAACCAAGAAAAGCCTTGGCGCTAAAAGGTAACAGCAGTGAGATAAAAATAACTAACATTAAAGGTCTATACCTCACAAACCTCAGAGCATGCCACACCCCTACTGCTAAAGGAATCGACAAAAAGGGGGTGAAGAAAACATAGTATCGAAGAGTTTCGACTGACAAAGGGTTACGCAGCAAGACAAAAAGCAAACTTAAAAAGCTTAGGTTGAATAAAAGAAACTTTTTGTTTTTTGCTACACTCACCAAACCAAACGGGAGGAATAGTAGTGTTCCCCAAGAGTACATCCGTACAAACTTTTCGCTACCCAAAACAATCTCCCCAAGTGAGACGGCTTTAGGTCCGTAGCTTAGAATATATTTGACCTGTTCTTTGAAAAAAACGCTCTCAGAGAAGTAATAAAAACTAAGTATAGGCAAAACAATGCTACCAGCAATTAAACCCGTTAAAATTGTCCCGAGGAAAACGTGGGCATCTAAGGGCTCCTTTTTCCTAAAGACCATAATAAGTTTTAGCAGTATATACAACCCTGGGATAAGAAATAAAACCAAAGCCGTCAGTTTAGTTAGGAGAGCCAAACCTAAAGTGACACCAGCTAACAAAAACAAACTATATCTCTTTTGGTTTATTGCTTTTTCATAAAGGTAGAAAAACAAAAAGCTGAAAAAACCAAGCGTTGTTTCGATCAGTCCGACCCGAGAATAAAAAACAATCAATGGGGCTAAGCTATAAAAAGCACCGCCTATTAACCCAACGATAGTATTAACTTTTTCCCTTAGATAGAAAAAAATAACCACCGATGTAAGGGTCGCCATAAGAAGTGAGACTAGCCTAACGGATAAAAAGTCATCCCTGGTGAAAAAAGAGACTAGGAGACTAAGATACATAAAAAGTGGCGGTCCGTAGAAAAAAGGGATACCGAAATATCTTGGGATAAAAGATTCCCTAAGAGAACGGACTACCTCAATATGGTTTGCTTCGTCAGGCTCAAGGGAAACAATCCCTGCGTTTGTATTTATAACCTTCCAAAGAGAAAAGACAAGAAGTAAACAGAGGCAACTTGCAGTAGGGTTTTTTCGAATTAAGTTTACCATTAGCGAACTAAGTATACCAAATCTGAGCCATAATCCCTGATTACGAGAACCTTTTGACGAAAGAATAATTTCTATGTTAGACTTATGTAATGAGAACAGCATTGATTACAGGCATTACTGGTCAAGACGGTCAGTACCTGGCCGAGCATTTAAACTCTCTTAATTATAAGGTTTACGGACTAGTTCGCGGGCAAAATAATCCCAAGATTGAAAAAATCAAACAAAACTTTCCTTTCATTGATCTCATCGAAGGCGATCTGCTCGATCAATCATCTCTAGTCGCCGCTCTGGAAGTAACTCAGCCTCACGAAGTATATAACCTAGGCGCCATCAGTTTCGTGGCATTATCTTGGAACCAACCCGTAAATGTTGGTGAAATTACTGGACTCGGGGTTGTCAGATTACTTGAAGCAATTAAGCTGGTAAACAAAAAGATCAAGTTCTATCAAGCATCTTCTTCAGAAATGTTTGGCAAAGTCAGAGAAGTTCCCCAAACTGAGGAGACACCTTTCCATCCTCGTTCGCCTTACGGCAGTGCCAAGGCTTATGGACACTACATGACTGTCAATTACAGAGAGAGTTATGAAATGTTTGCCTGCAACGGTATTCTTTTTAATCACGAATCTCCTCGCCGAGGGCTTGAATTCGTAACTCGGAAAATTACTAATACCATCGCCAAAATCAAACTGGGAAAGGTCAACGATTTGTCTCTAGGTAATCTAGAAGCCAAGAGAGACTGGGGTTACGCCGGAGACTACGTTAAGGCGATGCACCTAATGCTCCAAGAAGATAAACCAGATGACTATGTCATAGCCACTGGGAAGACACATAGTGTCAAGGAATTTTGTGAGCTCGCTTTCGGGCATGTCGGTCTAGATTACAAAGACTACGTAAAAGTCGACCCAAGATTTTTCCGGCCGGCTGAGGTAGACCTGTTGGTTGGAGACTCTTCAAAGGCAAAAAAGAAACTTGGTTGGACACCTTCCGTCACCTTCGAAGAGTTAGTCAAAATGATGGTTGATGCTGACCTAGCCCTAGAAGCGTAACTTCAATCTTCTATAACTCACACCTAGAAAAAAGACAAGACTTAACAAACTTAGCAATAATCCTATTTTGCCTAAATCAGATTCGTATCGGAAAGTGACTTCATGAGTACCCTTTTCTAGATTAACCGCTCTAACAACGTTATCCTTTGCCTCAATTTCTTTCCTCAGTCCATTATCAAAAACTTTCCATCCTGGATAATACAAATCTGCTAATACTAACCTCTCATCTTGCCCCACTGTTAAGCTAACAGTCACTTCGTTAGGAGTATATTTTTTGATGATTAGGGGTGTTAAGGAATTTTCAAGGTAAGATCTTGGTAAAACCGCCAAATTCTCGTACACGAAATATCTACCTTCCAATCCTATTTGTTTTAAACCAGGGTTTATTAACTCATAAGGGGCGACAACGTATTTAATATTTAGCTTGCCCAAAAGTTCTGGATTTGGGCTTTGTTTTTCAAAATAGATACTCTCTTCACCAAATATTTGATACGGCGGAACGGAAAGGGAGTACCCGTCAAACTTATAACCCCCCGCTGCCCTTACGTAATCATAATAATTCTTAAGCATAACCACTTCCCCACCACTGGCCAACTGGTAACCTTTTTTCATTACTTCTGGTGTAAACAAACAATTGTTCAAACAATAGACGCGATTCCCATCATTAGGAATGATATCTAAAAGTCTTGATTCTTCTTTATCGTAATCAACTAAGTGAAAATAATCTTTGGCATAGATCACAAAAGTAATCAGCGTCAATACTGTCAGTCCCACAAATAGATAATTCTTAAGTCGAGAAAATCGGGTTGTTAAATATTCCATTCCAAAACCACTCAAAATCCCCATACTGATAATAAACAAAATCCAGATTCTCAAAGGGGCACGCATGAAATGAAATACAGAGAGAAGCACATAGTATATTTTGTAAAAAATTTCATTCGCGCCAAACGAAACACTTAACGAGAACATTGCGATCAACCCCAGTATCCAAACTTCTTTTCTCTTTCTGAAGCTCCAAAGCCCAACTAGAGCTAACCCCAAAACAAATACCCCAATATAGATAAGTGTCTCGGAGTCATGATATTTATGGGGAAAGAGGTAAAACAGCTGAGCGAGAGTATCTTTGTAGATAGACGGAAAAGCGCCTTCCCAAAAACCTAATTTCGAGCGAAGAGAAAGCGAGGAAAACTGCAAAAATGGCAGGAGAAAGACCCCACTTAATCCTAATGAGAACACTACACTGGTAATTAGATGTACTATAGGAACCCAAAATTTTTCTTTGTTGAGCAGTCTTGTGGACGTTATAACAAGCGTGGCAAAGCCCAAACAAAAAAGGGCATAGATATAGAAAATGGAAAAAACCAAGATGGAAAGTGACAGAAATACGCCGCTAACCAAAGCAAAGTAAAGTTTATTAGTACGAATTGCTTTTAGGAAAAACATAAGGCTAAGGATTACCCACGGAATTGATTCAACTAGATTAAAATGCCCCAAGTCATTATGATTGAAGATTTTTGGCGAGAGCATAACCGAAATGGCGGCAAAGAACGCACTTTTGTTAGATAGGCGAAACTCTGACTTACACAAGATAAACACTCCCACCCCAATTAGATAGACATGGGCTAAGGTTAGGAGATTGAAAGAAAGCTTTAATGGTAAAAAGATAAAAAGCCAATGCGGGGGATAAAAAATCGCAGCTAAGTTGCTAGTGTCCATCGGAAAACCACTTAAAAACTGATGGTTCCACAAAGCATACTGACCATACTCCCAAAAATTATATTTGGTGTAAAAAGCAAACATCCAATTACTAGCCAAGTCTTTTCCAAAAGTAAGAGAGTTAAAGTTAGCAATCAAAGGCCAATAAAAGACCACTACTAGTAAAGCTAGTAAAAGGTAAAATTTCAAGGATAAAATCTTTCTAAGAAGGGGCATATTTTTATGTTATCATACAATTAATGTTAACCTACCTTGGGAAAAACCCGATCTATATAGTCTTAGGGCTTTTTTTATTTGTCTATCTTTTCCTTTCCTTGACTCTTCATTACCAATTCAACACCACGGACGCTGATCTGGCAATTTACGCCCAACACGTCTGGTATCTTTCTCAAGGTGATATTTTTGGTTACGGGAACACTTTTAAGGCCTTCAACATCTTCGGCGATCATTTTATAGTCCATTTTTTTTGGATATCACTACTTTACAAAATCTGGAGCTCGGCTTCGGTGCTAATCATTGTTCAGACAACCGCAGTAGTCTTGAGTGCTCTACCCCTCTACTGGTTTGCCAAGGAAAGGTTAAAAGACACCTTGAGCGCTCTCCTGCTAGTCAGTGGTTACTTACTTTTTTACGGCTTCCAGTCCGCCGCCATTTTTCCTTTTCATGGGGCAACGCTCAGTAGTGTCTTTATCTCCTTTACCCTCTGGTTTGCATATAAAAGAAAATGGTTGCCCTATTTTATTTTTCTAGTAGCCGCACTTTTTTCCAAAGAGGATGTCCCGACTTTCACTTTCGCCTTGGGTCTTTATCTATTCTTTATGAGAAAGGATAGGAAGATAGGTCTGATCACCGCAGCGGTCTCACTTGTTTATTTCTACCTAGTAATTTATCAGATCATGCCTTTCTTTTTACACGGTCAGCCCTACACCTATCTCGTAGAATCGCAAAATTCTAAATTTCTAAATCCTATTGGTTTGATCAAAGATTTCTTTATCCCAATTGAGAAAACCAAAACCCTTACTTCACTTTTTAGCTCCTTCGGACTTCTGCCATTACTTTCTCTCTCTTACCTATTTATAGTAGCTCCATTTTTATTGGCGAGATTTACTTCCCCAGTCACTCAAAGATGGGCTCCCTGGATGCATTACTCGGCCAATCAGGGACCAATTTTGGGTTTTGGAGAAGTCTTGGGGTTAGAAAACCTAGTTAAATTAGCTGAAAAAATAAAGATCGCGAAACGGTTTGTTGCCAATAAGATCTATTTCTACCGTTTTTATCTATCTTTAACTATCCTAGTATCTATACTGATCGGTGTTTATTATCAAATGCCCCTTTACAAACTTTTGACTCCAAATTTTTATCAAACTTCCGCTGGAGTTGTCACCATCAACCAAGCCTTAGCGCTGATTCCGTCAGACCCAAATATCTCCGTGGCTACTCAATCTGGACTCCTGCCCCATTTAGCTTTGAGAAAAAAGATTTATATGTACCCCCATCCTTCTTTCGCGGTCAATGAGCCCCGAGGAGACCTACAAGATAGTGACCCAATACAAGACTACGCTGTCCCGGATGTGGACTACATAATTTTATCCAAAAACGCTTTTCACTGGAGACCAGCGAGTGGGAAGTTTGATGAGGTCTTAACTTACGTCAAAAGTCTACCAGGGTATGAAGTAGTTTTTGACAAGGATGCTACTGTCGTTTTGAAAAGAAAATGATTACCCACACCTGGTGTGCAGACTATTTTCGAATCAGCCTTTGCCCGCTCGGATTAGGAGGAATGGAAGAAACGGCTTAAATGGAGGAAATTTTTCTAATAAGTTATCCAATCTCAGACCCAATGACGTGTTAACCACAAAGGGTGGGAAGAAACCAAATTTAGTTATCTTAAAATCGGTAAAACCTGCTTTTTCAAATTCAGTTTTTAAATAATCAGAGCGCATTTTCAAGAAACCTTTTTCTTCATTCCAACTCATATTCTTGGAAACAAACGGTTGAATATAGTATAAAAGGTTGTTAGGATTTGGTTCGACAAAACATATTTCACCACCATTTTTAAGGACTCGAAACATACTTGCAAGACTTTTTTCTAAGTTTTCCAAGTGGTGCAAAACATAAAAACCAACCACCGTGTCGTATTTATCCTTGTCGTCTAATTCATCAATATCGGATCTGATAACTTTTATCTGGGGGTCTTTCTTTTTTAACTCATCGAGCAACACTTCAGAAAAATCCAAAGCCTCTACTTCAACGCCCAAGGACTTTAGGGGAAGGCTAAACCTACCTGCCCCAGCGCCTACTTCTAAAATCTTTTGACCCGGACTTAGTTGGATGGAGTTTTTAACCCTACTCGCAAGCTTTAAGTTATAATTATTCAAATCAGTGTACAGGTGGGGTTGGTAGATGTTAAAATATTTCAGTTGCTTACTTTGGTGATCTTTATTTATCATGTTCAATTCACTCAAGAAACTTACTAAAGCTCTAAACCAAAAATACACCCTCGGTTTATTTTTGCTCCTGTACTTCGGGCTATTAGTCTATATTAACTCAACTTATTCTTTCATAGGAAGAGGCGATTACGCCAACTACGCTAATGTAGCCAGAAATCTTCTATCAGGTAAAGGCTTTAGTGTCGACTACCTCGCTTTCCACTACATTAACTACAACACGCTCACTCATCCCGAGGACATGTGGCCAATTTTGCAACCCGTCTTTCTAGCAATTTCTTTTTTCTTCTTGGGTATTACCCCATTTGCCGCTCGTCTTCCAAACGCTATCTTTTTGACGGCTTTGGTAGCCCTCACTTATTTCTTTGGTCAAAAACTCTTTAACAAAAAGGTTGCCCTAGTTGCTAGCATCCTTACTGGACTTAATTCAAGCCTAATCGTCTACTCGACCACCTGGATTACTAGCGACATTTTTCTCGCACTACTTTCCTTAATTATTTTCTACTTAGGTTATCGCGCTATCTTGTCAGCCCAGGAAGGTAAGCTATCCCTTAAGCTAATGGTTGGGCTCGGGATACTTTCGGGCTTAGCAATCCTCCAAAAACCAATGGGCGCTCTTTTTCCCTTTGTCTATTTTCTAATTCTTTTCTTTTATTATCGGAGAAACATCCCCAGATTCGTAACACCAGGTTTGATATTCATAGCCTCAACCTTACTCATTAGTGGTGGGTTTTTTATCCGAAATTTTATCTTATTCGGAACTTTTCTTTTACCTACAGAACATTACTTAGGGTATCTGATAAAATATTTCCCTTATGAAAACATCTTTAGGATCTATTACGATAACCCTCCCAACTTAAGTACTTGGCTTAACTATGGTTTACTGGATTTTCTGAAGGTAAACTTCTCCTACTTCCGTTACAGCGTGGATACCTTCATCTACAAAGACTTATTAGTACCCTACACCGTCATCATCTTCAGTCTTATTGAGATTTATAAAATCCAAGACAAACGTAAGTATTTCTTCCTTCCCATCATTTGTTTAATTTCTATCATGACCCTACTCATGGGTACCTATTGGCATTACGAGTCGCGCTACTACGCCATGTTTATTCCAGTCCTTAATATGCTCGCAGTATCAGGTTTACTAAAGATCGTTACCTCATTCAACCTAAGATCAGTGTTGCTAATACTAACGTTAGGTTTTATTACTTTTATTCCCTCCGCGAAGGCGGTCTTTGAAGGAGTTAAGCCTAAGATCACCGATCCGTCTCTTATAGTCTATAACTGGATCAGAGAAAATACCCCCCGAGATTCAGTTATCACGACCCTCACGCCCTGGGAACTAAACTTTCACGCAGAGCGAAAAACTATCACCATCCCGTTTGAAGACAAGGAGACAATTCTCTGGATGGCCAAAAAATATAACTCCAACTATCTCGAGCTTGAGTTTTTGAATGAGATAAAAAGGCCGTCTTTGAAAGAACTCTACTCAGGCCAAAACACAAATGAATTTAGTAAAATATACCAAGTTGATGGGAAGATTTATCTATACCAAATAAATTGGCAAAACATTACTTTGGATGAAAAAGGTAAACCCTCTTGGTACTAAGTTATGCTAATTAGTTTCGTAGTACCCATGTACAACGAAGAGAAAAGAATCGACAAAACCGTGTCGGCCTTAAATGATTACTTGTCGAGACGGGATTTCGATCACGAAGTTATCTTTGTCGACGACGGGAGTAAGGACCAAACCCTTAAAACTCTATCTAATCTAAAACCAAAGTTCTCCCATAAAGTAGTCACCTACGCCAATAATAAAGGTAAAGGTTTTGCAGTTAAGACAGGCGCGCTATCTGCTCGCGGGGACTACATATTGCTTTTAGACGCTGACATGTCTACTCCCATAGAAGAGTTCGACAAGTTTTACCCCCATTTAAACCAGAATACCGTCCTCATCGGAACTAGAAAAGGACTTGGCGCTCAGGTAAAAAAGCCTCAACCTTTTATTAGACAAAAAATGGGCGAGGTCTTCACCTTACTCTCTAGTACTTTGATCGTTCCAGGAATAACCGATTTTACCTGCGGATTCAAATGCTTTCCGAAATCCGCCCAAAAAGTTTTTGAGAGATCCGTCATCAATCGCTGGTCTTATGATCCGGAAATTTTATTCCTGGCCCATAAATCAGGTTTGACCATTCACGAGATTCCCATTACCTGGACTAATGACACCGGTTCAAAAGTGAACTTACTAAAAGACGCCTTCGTTTCGCTAGTGGAACTTGTGAAAATAAGAGTCAATGATTTTCAAGGTTTATACTCCTAATTAAGTAAGTATAACCAGTAAGAACCAACCCCGATTTTGTGAGCAGGCAGCGTTTGGGAAGATAAATAATACAAATGATAGTAGCTAAGCCTTGGTTCAGTCAAAATAAATTCCTGAACCTGAGGCAAATCCCCAAAGCTATACTTTTCATATTTATTCTTGGCACTCTGAGAAGTGTATTCGGTATCGCTGATATTAAAATACTTCACTGGTTTGAAAGTCGGTCGGTGGGAAAAATCATTTAAGTACTCGTAAAGATTCTTAGACTGATCGATTCTTTCCTGCGCCAAACCTCCTGGTAGGTCGACAAAAACTATTGAGTTAAGAGGTACTTCTTTATCAACCATGGTGAAAGAGTGATCAGTGTAATTATACTGATCACCAAAACGACTCTTTATTTCCCACAGTGTGCTCGGCAGGCTAAGTAAGGCCACAACTATTAGTAATCCACCAAACAGCCCTCTACTGAATTGCGTTTTTAGCCTTTGGTAAACGTCCCCAATCAACCAACCACTAAAAATGGAACCCACGACTAAGGCTGCAAGAGTCGAGCGCATACTAAAATTGTTATCCCCTTTAGCTCTGAAAACAAATATCAGTCCCAAGGGAATAGTGAGTAGGAAGAGGAACAATACATTTTCCTGATACAGTCTTTTCTTAAAGAACAAGTATAGATAGTAGAGATAAACCAAGAACATTGCTCCGATCTCTGCAAAAAGATAGAACGGGATCGTCAGAACTAAGTTTAAAATTTTACCCAAACCTTGGTTTTGGAAAAAGAAAAAGGAGGTTGTTTGGAGTAAAAAGTACCCCTCTTTTCCCGAAATAAAAAAAATGTATAACACACCGATTGAAAGCAGCAAAGCAACACTACTAATTATAATATTTCGACGTAGCAAAGCACCAAAACTCTCCTTACCCAGAAGTAGTCTCATCAGATAAAAAAGTACATAAGCTAGAGAAAAGGTTATAAAAACAAAAGCGCTGTTGCCGAGTATCGTTGCAATCAAAACACCCACAAAAACAACACTTATTTTTTTGCTTATCTGGGTGGAATTAAGAATCATGTAAATAAGGAAAATCAAAAAAGTGGGGAAAACATGCTGAGTTACCCAGAAAGAAGCTGTGTAAGGTAGGGATATCTGCATGTGGATCGGTAGGTTTGGAAAGAACCAGTCGGTCCACCATTCAAGGTGCCCTAGACTAATTCCCCGATACATCGCCAGATAGTACTCCAAACCGCCAAAAAGAGTGAGCCCAAAAATCATGACCACCCGCTCCAAATCAGTTCTGGCGAAATAAGTTACAATTTTGTAAATAAACCACGCGAACAGGAGGTAGGTAAATCCTAAATGGATAAACCAGGACTGATTAGCCCGAATAAAGTTCTCACTGAAGCGGGTCAGTAACCCTGGGTTGACCATATTGTAGAAGTAGATGGACATCTCAGTTGTGGGAAGTCGAAAATGCATCGGGAAGTTTTCACTGGTGGCAATGGAGATTACCTGGCCCACCCTAGGCTTATCATCACCCACTGGCAAATAATCCTGCCACAAACCAAGTCTAGGTAAAACTAAGCTAAGGAAAAATCCAACTAGCAACAAAAAGCCTAACATCTTTAACGCTCGGTTGCGCTGAACTACAGAAGACTTAAGAACCTCATCCAAATTAATCTGGTGTTTATTTAACTTAGTTAATGAGAGGACTAAAAGACCAACTTGGACAAGGATAAAACTTACCAAAGTGACCTGACCTATAAAAACCAGTAAAAAATAAACGAATGGTACAGCGATGAAAGACAAGAGTAACCAAAGAAAAAAACTTCCCCGATATTTTCCAGAAACAAAACGGGAGAGTATTAATCCTGGCGTAACATAGAGGAGTAAAGTCACTAAAACTGCGATCGTCAAACTCACTCCCTAATCAGTAACTTTACTTTGCAAGTTTAACAAAAAACTCATCAAATTTCTCAACAACATATTCAAGATCCTTTTCCCTCATCTCTTGGTGACAACCGATATAGAAGCCGTTATGGGTAATCCATTTGGCTACGGGGTACTGATCTTCAATCTCCCCAAAGATTTTCCGGTAAACTGGTTGGCTAAGAAGAGGCATGGCATTCCTGGTTTCAATACCATTTTCTTCTAGGAAAAAAATCAAATCTTCCCGGCTAAAACCAGATTCTTTATGTACAATAATCGGGTACATCATGAAAGCGTGCTCGGTTTCGGGTCGAATACTTGGAAGCTGGATATACTGAGCGTATTTTTGGAGTTTCTCGGTGTAAAATAAAGCGTTGCTGAGTCTTTTCTCGAGCATGTTACCCCGCTCTTCAAGACCTGCCAGACCTAAAGCTCCCTCCATCTCAGTACAGCGATAGCTATATCCTACATGAACAAAAGAAAACCTTTTTTCGACAATATTGAATAACGCCTTACCTTTTTTGTCGTCATCATCGTCAATCGAGATATATATGCCATCCCTACCATGGTTATATAAACTTTTGATCAAGACGGCCAAGTCGTTGTCGTTCGTAAGGCAAAGACCACCGACTCCTGTTACCAAAAGGTGGGCCACGTAAGTGGAAAAGCAGGAAATGTCCCCCCAGCTTCCAGTAGGATTGCCTTTATAATTAACAAACATTGTTTCACAGGAGTCTTCCACTACTTTTAAGTTGTGTTTACGAGCGATCTCCATAATCGGGTCCATGTCGCAAGGCTGACCAAATAAATGCACCGGCATAATCGCCCGAGTTCTTGATGTAACACGCTCTTCAATTTTTTCAGGATCAATCTCATAGTAAATCGGGTCGACCTCGACAAATACCGGTTTTAAGTGGTTCTGGATCACGACGTTGGAAGTCGCGATAAAAGTCACGGCTGGAACTAAAACCTCATCACCGTCAGACCAAGAGTATTTTTCTTTCAGGGCGTGTATGGCTACCTCTAAAGCACTAGTACCACTATTACAAAACAAGCCATATTTTCGATCATGAAGACGGGCGAATTCTTCTTCAAATTTTTTGGTGAAAGGGCCATAAGACAAACGGTTGGATTTCAAAACCTGGTTCACATAGTCTATGGCTTTTTGGTGAATAAAAGTATCACCCACTCGAATCTGACGTTTTGGTTTGTCTGACATGTACACTCCTTAAATAATTTGTTAATGCTTGATCTAAAGTATATCATCTTGTAGAGTTAGGAAGAAATATGATTCTTTATGAGTTTGAAGGAAAAGAGCTACTCAGAAATGGGGAAATTAATACGCCCTCCTCTTTACTGGTTGATAACCAAGCCACCATAGTTAACCTTCATTATCCTTTAATGGCCAAAGCGCAAGTGCTTTCCGGTAAAAGGGCCCAAGCTGGAGGTATTGTCTCAGTTGAGGAAGAGATAGACTTAGAGAAAGTACTCAACACTCTTTTGGGCAGTACAATTAATAATGAGACAGTTGAAAAGGTTTTAGTCGAAGAAAAAGTTGATGTCTTAGAGGAATACTACGTGTCTCTCTCCTACGATACGAGCGTCAGAGGGCCAGTCCTAACTTTATCCGAAAACGGCGGCAGTGGAATTGAGGAAAGAAAATCACTTATGTACCCAATTAACCCTGTCGCACCCAGCAAAAGCATACAAGCTATTAAAACTGTTCCTATTGAATTACTAGAAAAACTTATTTCTGTATTCTTTCAGGAAGATTGCCTCTTATTGGAGGTGAACCCATTGGTAAAAACCAAATCTTCCTGGGTCGCCTTAGACGCTAAAATTAATCTTGATGAGTGCGCAGCCAAGAACCACCCTGAGTGGGCTTTCAAACCCCGCGGTGTGCCAGGGTATAGCCCAACCCCAAGCGAGATCGAAGCCAAGAAAATAGACGAGGGGGATTATCGAGGCGTTGCTGGATCGACTTATTTTGATCTGGACGGTGACATTGCTATCCTCGCCTCCGGTGGAGGAGCTTCTTTGACAGCGCTCGACTCTTTACTAAAACTGGGAGGAAAACCGGCTAACTATACTGAGTACGGTGGTAATCCTTCTGGTGAAAAAGTGGCTAGGCTGACTAAGATTGTCCTTTCAAAACCTGGACTTAAAGGCTTGTGGATCGTGGGTGCTATTGCCAACTTTACCGATATTTACGAAACGCTGTCCGGCATAATTGAAGGTTTAAGAGTGACTAGGTCAGAACTTGGTCTCAAACTTGACTTCCCCATCGTGATTCGCCGAGGAGGGCCAAGAGATAAAGAAGCTTTTGAAATGCTCAGAAAGGTAAAGGACTTTGACCTTTATTTATATGGAGAGGAAACTTCAATAACAGAGTCTGCCAAAGTAATAATTGAAAAAACGAGTGCTTATGTTCCTACCTAAAGCAGGCGCTAAACTAATTGGTCAAGGAATCACTGGCAGTGAGGGCTCCACCGCTACCCCTTGGATGACGGAGTACGGTACCAATATCGTTGCTGGCGTAACACCGGGGAAAGGTGGTCAAAATTTGAGCGGTATTCCGATATTTAATACTCTCAAAGAGGCCCTCATTCAAACTGGGAAGGTTGACGGTACATTCCAGTATGTTCCCCCGCTGTTTGTCAAAGATGCAGCGCTCGAGGCAATAGAAGCAGGAGTTAAATTTATACTCATCGGGGCAGAAAAAGTCCCGACCAAAGACTCAGCCATTATCGTCTCTTACGCTAAAGAAAAAAACGTAACTTTAATCGGTCCTAGTTCTGTGGGTATTATTTCTCCAAGTCGTAAAATCAAAATAGGATCCATTGGCGGGGGAAACCCTAACAGAGTTTTTACACCTGGAAATATCGCAATTATTTCTAAGTCAGGCGGTATGACTTCGGAGATTGGGCTTCATCTGAAAAACAACGGTCTAGGAGTATCTTGGGCAGTGGGCATAGGTGGTGACAGAATGATTGGAAGCGATTTTGCAGACTTTCTCATGGAAATGGAAAACGATTCGGAAACTAAGGCCAGTGTGATTTTTGGGGAACTAGGGGGCACCTATGAAGAAAAAGTCGCCGAATTGGTCAAAGGTGGTCGCATCAAGAAACCAGTGGTCGCTTTCATCGCTGGGGAATTCACCTTGACACTTCCCTCCGAAGTCCAGTTCGGTCACGCCGGGGCTATTATTGAGGGTGGGCGAGGAAAACCTGATTATAAGCGCCAAGTTTTAAGAGACGCCGGTGTAGGAGTTGCGGACGACTTTGATAATATCGCCAAATTAGTAAAGGAGTCTTTAAATGTCTAAAACAATTACGCATGATGGTAGTCTCGCCAAGTTCGGTTCCCAAGACCATCTCCAAGTTTCCCAAGACAAAAGCTTCACCGAGCTTGTCTTTGAGCTACTATCCGGACAATCTCCAAGCAAACTCGAGCGAGAACTATTTGATCTTATTCTGAATTTATCTATAGACCATGGTCCTGACACCCCTTCGGCAACTGAGGTGATTAATTCCGCCAAACAAGGAAAAAACATTTCCTCTTCAGTCGCCTCAGGAATTCTTCAAATCTCCGATACTCATGGAGGAGCAGTTGAGCCAGCCATGGACTTGTTTTATGAAATTATGCGGAAAGGTTTATCAATACCCAAGCTGGTAGAAGAGTATCTTAACACTGGGAGAAGAATCAGCGGCTTTGGTCATCGGATTTATGAAATAGACCCAAGGGCACAATTAATTTTGAGTAAACTAGACTCGCACAACCTTGGGGAAGAGTTTATAAAAATCGGCTTAGATATAGAGTCAGAGCTTTTTAAACAAAAAGGTAAACGACTCCCACTTAATATCGATGGGGCAATAGGAATAGCCTTATGCAGTTTTGGCTGGGAATCAAACTTAGGAAAAGCTACTTTTATTATTGCCCGCACTCCTGGTCTGTGTGGCCAGTTTCTAAACAACTCCTAAAAGGATTTCTTGAATTCGTATTTAGCTTAACATACAATTAGTAAGATTTATGGTTAAAGTAGGTATTATCGGCCTCGGATATTGGGGACCCAACCTGGTAAGAAACTTCTCAAAAACCAAGAACTGTGATATGGTCTTGGCTTGTGATCTGGATCAAGACCGGCTAAGACGGATTAAAGAGATCTACCCCAGTATTGAAATTACTGACGATCCCCAAAAAATTACTGACCAAGTCGACGCTGTCGTAATCGCGACCCCCCTGAAAACCCATTTTAGTTTGGCCAAAGAATTCTTAAATAAGGGTAAGCACGTTCTAATCGAAAAACCTATCTGTGCCTCCAGTCAGGAAACAATCGAACTCAGTAATCTTGCTGAAAAAGTAAACAAAAAGTTAATGGTTGACCACACTTTTCTCTACTCTGATAACATCAACAAAATAAAATCGTTGCTAGCAGAGGATAGCTTAGGTAAAATTTATAATATTGACATGGTTAGAGTAAACCTGGGTCTATTTAACAAGGACTACAACGTAATCTGGGATCTGGCTCCGCATGATCTTTCCATTCTGCTGTATCTTTTAAACAAGGAACCAGTTAGTGTTGTGGCGGTGGGAGAAAGTTTTATTTTGAAAAACATTGTTGACAATGCTCACCTGTACTTAAAATTTGAAGACAGCACTTCTGCTTCTCTATATCTATCCTGGCTGTCACCTCGTAAAAAAAGGACTATCACCGTTGTGGGGAGTAAGAAAATGCTTGAGTATGACGACACTGCTCTTGATAGTAAAATTTCACTCTTTGATAAAGGCGTTGCCTTGGAACCACAAAATTTGCCTGAGATGCCTCACTATGAAACCTTTGACCAGTTCCGATACGTTTATAGACAAGGGGTTGAAGACAAAATTAACGTTGCAGAGCGTGAACCCTTAGCCGTTATGGCAGAGCATTTTATAGAGTCCATTACTAAAGATACACCACCCAAGACTAATGCTCTAGACGCTCTAAAAGTCGTCAAAGTTATTGAGGCTGCCCAAGAATCTCTAACAACCTCGAAGGAGGTAAAAGTGCATGATTAGTGGTGACGTCAAACTAGGAAAGAATGTAATTATTTTCCACCCTGAACTGGTTAATCTTTATGGTTGTGAGATCGGCGACAATTGTAAAATTGGTACTTTCGTCGAGATTCGTAAGGATGTCAAAATAGGTCGCAATTGCAAAATCCAAGCTGGGGCTTTTATTCCTGAAAAGGTAACCATTGAAGACAATGTCTTTATCGGACCCCACGTGGTTTTTACAAACGACAAGTACCCCAAAGCGGTTGACGAGGAAGGAAATCTCTTAAAACCAGGAGGCTGGGTGGAGACACCAACTTTGGTAAAAAGGGGAGCCAACATTGGGGCTAACGTTACTATCATTTGTGGCGTTACTATAGGGGAAGGGTCTTTGGTCGGCGCGGGAAGTGTCGTCACCAAAGATGTTCCGCCAAACGTGATTGTGTATGGAAATCCAGCGAGGGCAAAAAATGATAAAATTCGTTGACCTCAATCGTCAGTATCAGTCAATAAAAACAGAAGTCGACCAAGCGATTTTTCAAGTATTGCAAAGAGGCGACTTCATTCTTGGTCAAGACGTTACAGAGTTTGAAAAAGAATTCTCCGCCTATATTGGCACTAAGTACTCTGTGGGAGTAGCCAGCGGTTACGACGCTTTAACACTCTCACTCATGGCCCTTGGCTTAAAGCCCGGAGATGAAGTGATCGCCCCGGCTAATACTTTTGTTGCGACAGTGCTCGGTGCGGCTCATCTGGGAGCGCGAGTCATTCTGGTAGATATCGATCCCAAAACTTACAATCTTGATCCAAATTTACTCGAAGAAGCTATTACCCCCAAAACAAAAGTGATTCTACCAGTTCACTTGTACGGCCAGCCCTGTCCTATGGATCATATCATAAATATAGCTCACAAGCATAATCTTAAGGTCTTGGAGGACTGCGCTCAATCTCACGGAGCTACTATTAACGGGCGTAAAACTGGTACCTTTGGGGATATCGCGGCTTTTAGTTTTTACCCAGGGAAAAATTTAGGAGCTTACGGCGACGGAGGGGCTGTGGTTACCAATGATGAAAAGCTTTCCGAGACTATCAAAACGCTACGAGATGTCGGACAATCACAAAAATACGTCCATTCTCTCAAAGGCTACAACTCGAGATTAGATACGATACAGGCGGCTGTTTTACGAGTGAAACTACGCCATCTGGATAGTTGGAATCAGAAAAGGGCTCAAGTGGCTAGTTGGTATAACGAAAACCTCAAAGACTCTGATCTCATCCTACCCACCCAAAAACCTACTGCAGCAAGTGTTTGGCACCTTTATGTCATCCAAACAGATAGACGCGAACAAATTATGAATAAGCTTAAGACAACTGATATCGCTTGTGGGATTCACTACCCCACCCCCATTCACCTACAACCTTGCTTTTCTGATCTAGGGTATAAAAGGGGTGATTTTCCTACAACAGAACGTATTTCAACAAAAATCTTGTCTTTACCTATTTTCCCAGAGCTTGAAAAAGAGGAAGTTACAAGAATCTGCGAGGTTATAAAATCAGCATGACGAAAACACCTTTAGTCTCAGTCATAATTCCTACCTTTAATTCAGCAAGATGGTTTGATAAAACCCTTGCCTCGCTTGACAAGCAAACTTATCGAAACTTTGAAGTAATCGTCGTTGATAAAGGTAGCAAGGACGCCACCCAGTCCTTAGTAAAAAGCTACCTGGGTAAAATTCCTGGTCTGAAACTTTTTGTGGCTGGTACAGAGCGAACTTCTCAATTTAATTACGGAGTCGGCAAATCCAAGGGTGACATACTCTACTACATTGGTTCAGATTATGAACTTGAGCCTAAAGTGATCGAAAAGGCCGTTGGTGAGGTAGTCGTAAGTAGCGCTGATGCCGTCATTATTGAGCAAGACTCAGTAGGAAATTCCTTTTGGGCCAAAGTGCGCAGACTTGAGCGCTCTACTTACGTTGGGGATGACTTTATCGAAGCGAGCCGCTTTTTCACTCGGAAGATCTACGACAAGATTGGAGGCTATGATTCAAATCTAGTGGCCTACGAAGAACACGATCTTCAGAATAGATTAAAAAGTGCCGGGGCTAAGATCACTAGAACCAAAGGTGTTATAGAGCATCATCTTGGTGAACCTGATAACCTGATGCAGATCATCAGAAAAAGCTACTACTATGGTACCACCGTCAATGAATACTTCAGAAAACACCCTGGGATGGGTATAAGACACGCTAGTCTTATACGGCCCTCCTATTTCAGACACTGGCGCAAACTTGTATCTAATCCAGTAACCTTAAGTGGCCTTATTGTGATGACTTTAGCTAAACAGCTTTTCGGGGGATTAGGCTTTTTACGATCCAAGTTCTAAATTTTGTGCTCAAAAGAATACTTAAAAGGCCAAGTAAGACTAGAGAAACGCCACTCACACCCAAACCTAGCTGAAAAGGTCTGGGACTGTAGTAAAAGTCAACCTTACTCTCACCGTTTGGGACACTTACTGATCTAAACTTTTCTTGGGTGGGACTTACTACTACTTTACTATCATTTACCTTCGCTTCCCAATAAGGATCGTACAAATCGCGAACCACTATTTCCCCTGGAGTTTGTGAAGTTACGTTTAAGCTAATTTTGTTATAACTCTCGGAAATCTTTTTAACAACGGTGCTGGGATCTTGAGAATAGAATCGAGGTAGGACTTGGTTTAACTCATAAACATTTAGAGTGTCATCCTTGGTAACAACTTCGCCTATTTTGGTTACTTTCAATGAATCTAAGTTCTTCTTGGTCGCAACAAAGCGCACACTAAATTGGGCCAGCTTTTCCAAATCAAACTGGAAAACTCTGGATAACGAACTATATTGTTCGGGACTCTTCTCACCGTACAGAAACGTCAGGTAATTGAGTGGGACCATACTCCAGCCAATATTTTGGCTATCCTTAAGTCCCACCTCATAGGGACGGCGAAGGGTTTTTTCAGAGATTTCAGGCTCATACCACACGCGATATTCTTTTTGGGGATCTTTGTTTAGTATTAGTGAGGTTAACTCTTTATCAGCCGAGGTAAGCACGAATTCCTTAGGTTTGAGATAGTCCCAATCAAACCGAAAATAGCTAATACTAAGGACCAAAACGACTATTAAAGCAAATAGCTCTAACTTCAGCCATCTAAGTAACGAAATTCCTAAACCAAACATCCCTATACCAAGGACCAAAAGGTAACTATGCAAGTAATATTTAGCATAAAGAGTTGTCAACAGTGTTGTCTGAAAAGAGAGCAATGTGGTAACTATTCCCAACACTGCCAAAGACGCACCAAAATGAGTCCTATACTTGACTCCAAATAAAATTTTTATCTTTTCAAGAAAATAATCATAGCCAAAGGCGGCGAGTAAAGAGACTGATAGAGAAATAAAAACTACCGCTCGTGTGTGGGCTCGCATTGACGAAAACCCTGGCAGAAAATCATAAAAGAATTTAAAAAACGGCGTTGACAGTCCACTAGACATAAAAAGCGCTATAACTGACAATATAGCAAAGTAAAGAAGCTCTCTTTGCTTGCGTATCTGAGTAAAAAGCCCGAGCAAACTAAGAATAAAGACAAAAACGCTGATGTAGTTTGTTCCTTCAAAATACTGGATCTCGCTAAAAGGAAAAGGGAAAAGGGAAACTTTAGACATACTTATGGGTAGCGAAAAGGAGGCTACTTCCTCAAGAGGAAGTTTAGTTGCTCGGGTAATCCCGGAACTGTGGATCACCGAAGGGATAAGAGAGACGCCAGCAATTCCCAAAGCCAGGCCTATGCCTAATACAAATAAGGCAATTGTTTTTACAATATCCTTCCTAACTAAAACTAGTTTGTATATAAGGTAAAGAGCACTAAACAGTAGGGAATAATAGGCAATCTGGGGATGATCTGTAAGAATCTGAAGAGAAAACGGGATACTAATAAGTACCAGGTTGATCGCTCCCTTACCACGAAAATAACGCTCTATCAGCAAATATATAACTGGTATATAGCTTGCTGCGGCCATCAAATCGACATGTCCTAAATATATCCTCAGGGTAAAAAACCCACAAAGAATGAAACTAAGACCAGCGAGCAGGGAAGAAGTCCTGGATCGACCAAATAGCCGACTAAGGTGATAAGTAGACACATAAGCAATTAAGAGATGGGTGGTGTAGAAAAATATAGCGAATATTTTGGTCCCAAAAATCATATAGGCCCAATTAAAGGGGTAAAATATAGGGCTATAAATAAGAGCCGGCACGCCTCCCGAAACCAAGCCATTCCAAAAAGGGAAGCTACCCTCTCTAAAAGCCTCTTTGAAAAAACTAAGCACACTTAGTTGATAATGAATAAAGTCTCCACCAGACGGGATACCTGATGAAAAAATGGTATCTTTGAAAAAAATAAGTAAAACCAGGAAAAAAAGAACCGTAATAAGCAAATTTCTAACAATATTTGTGTTCATGCCCTACCTTTTCTAAATTTAATTTTAGCACAACGTGATAAAAATGACGGGACGGAGTATTTTAGCACAACGTGATAAAAACGAGAGGAGGGGATATTCTAGCATATCTTCCATTAGGGATTGTGAGTATGTATAATAAAGCTTAAAATTCGGCAATTTACTTTTATGAACTTAACGACTCTTACTCCAAGGCAAAAACAACTCCGGAAAAGGATTCTAGAAATCAGCCATATTCAAGGACTCTCTCACCTCGGCTCATGTCTAAGTTCTATCGATATTATTGATTCTATATACCAGCTTAAAAAACAGAGCGAGCCCTTTATCCTCTCCAATGGTCACGCCGGTATTGCTCTTTATGCTGTTTTGGAAAGTTTGGGCTTAGTAAATGACCAGGAAATAAAAAGTATGAACATCCATCCAGACCGAAACGCTGACAGAGGCATTGACGTCTCCACTGGCAGTCTAGGACAGGGTTTACCGATTGCGTTGGGTATGGCTCTGGCTGATAAGTCATCTAACGTTTATTGCCTTATTTCTGACGGAGAAATAGCCGAGGGTAGTATCTGGGAAGCCCTAAGAGTTTCCAGCCAACTTAATCTGACCAATCTCAAACTTGTTCTGAATGCCAACGGTTGGGGTGCGTATGACCAAATTGACTTAAGCCCTATCTCAAAGCGCTTTGAGTCTTTTGGCTGGCAAGTAGATGAGGTTGATGGTCATTTAACAGACGCAATCCTTGGTAAGATTTCACAAACAAGTCCCATTCCTAGAGTAGTCATGGCTAATACTAGTGTTGAGCATTTTCCTTTTCTCAAGGGTCAAGATGCCCACTACTACAAAATGACTGAAGCTGACTTTCGATCTGCCTTACAAATCCTGGAACCCACAATTTTGGAAAAGCCTGTTGATCAGGTTGTTTATGAATAATTTATGAATAATGGTCTTAAATTCGATCCTTCCAAGTTAATGCGGGCCCGCTTTGCTCGGGCTATTCACGACCAAATGGCAAAAAACAAAGATATTTACGTCATCGCCGGAGATCTTGGGTATAAAATGTGGGACACTATCCGGACAGACTACCCAGATAGATTTATAAATACGGGTGCAGCGGAGCAAACAATGATGGGGCTGAGCGTTGGTCTCGCACTAAAAGGTAAGATTCCGGTAGTTTATTCGATCACCACTTTCTTACTCTACAGACCGTTTGAAACTATCCGCAACTACGTTCATCATGAAAAAATTCCCGTAAAACTAATTGGCGCAGGTAGAAATAGAGACTACCGACATGACGGGATATCTCACTGGGCTGAAGAAGACCGAGAAGTTATGAAAATTCTTCATAACATCAAGGCTCGTTGGCCAGATGATTCAGCAGACATAGACGGGCTCGTTGCAGACATGGTTGAGGACCCCAACCCCTGGTACATTAACCTAAAACGATAGTTCTAATTTGGGTTCCTGAGTATGCTTTTAACAATATATTGCGGTCTTTGTTTCACTTCCTCAAAAATTTTACCGATGTACTGACCCAAAACGCTAATACCTAAGAGCTGGATTGCTCCGATAAACAATACCGTAATAAGTATCGTGGTAGTGCCGCGCGGGGTTCCAGGAAAAATAAAGTATGAAATTATTTGAGCCAGTATCGCGAGTAGAGCAACAAAAAAAACTACCAAAGAAATCAAGGTTATAAACTGTAATGGCACATAGGAGAAGGAGAATATCCCTTTACTAGCCCAACCCAGATTTTTTAAAAGGCTATTGGTCGTTTGGCCAAACATTCTTTCTGGACGCATATAAGGTACCCCTGTTTGCTTGTACCCAACCCAAGCTCTAAGCCCTCTTAAAAACCGATCCCGCTCTGGCAAAAGTTTTAACGCTTCAACTACTTTACGGTCTATGAGAGAAAAATCTCCTGCGTCGAGAGGAATTTTTACGTAAGAGAGTTTGTGGAAAACGCGGTAAAAAATCTTGTAGGCTAACTGCATCAGCAAAGGTGCCTCTCTAGTAGTTCGGACACCATAAACAACATCAAACCCCTCTAACCACTTCGCATAGAACTTTTCAATTATCTCTGGCGGGTCTTGAAGGTCGCCGTCCAAAAGGATCACCCCATCCCCATTGGCTAGGTTCATACCAGAAGTAAAAGCCATCTGCGAGCTAAAATTTCGGGAGTGATTGATACCAATTACGTGGGAATCTGATGTTACCAGTTTTTCCAAAACCTGCTCAGTATTATCAGGACTTCCGTCGTTAACAAAGATAATTTCGTAGTCAACCCCAATTTTCTTAAAGACCTTGCTTAGTCTTTCGTACATAATTGGTATAGCTTGCTCATCTCTGTAACAAGCAATTATTGCCGACAAAATCTTTTTCTTAGCCATGGTTTTCTCCTGTGTAAAAATCCAGATTTTTTTCAAACCAATTCAAGCTTTCGCTAAAACCTTCTTTCAAACTATATTTAGTCTTCCATTTGAGCAATCTTTCAGCCATTGATATGTCAGCCACCCAATTCTTGGTATCCCAACTCCTCTTCTCATAAGTCCCAACTTTGACCTCAACTTTTCTTTTGGCTACGTCAAATAAAGTCTCAACAGCATCTATGAGAGTGGTCTGTGTTCCGCTACCAGCATTAAAAATTAGCCCTGCATTATCTTTAGCCATAAGCGCTGCTGAACACATTGCGGACACAAAATCATCGACATAGATAAAATCCCGCACGATCTGTGGGTCTGCTAAGTGGATTGGTTTATTAGACAAAAGATTGGTCATAATCGTGGGAATAAAACGACCTTTCTCTTCATAAGGGCCATAAACTGAGAAAGGCCGCACTGTAACAATCGGCTTAGTGTGTGTTTTGGCCCATACCTGGCACAGTAGCGTTTGACTCGCTTTGGTAGCCGCATAAAATGAGGCGGGTTCTAACAAATCACTTTCTTTCATAGGGGAGTCCTTGTAACCATATTCACTCGAAGAACCAACACTAACAAAACCAGCGTAATCTACTTCCTGGGAAGCAGCCAACATCGCGTGAGTACCTACAATATTAGTGTCTATCATCTGCGCCACATCTTTTTGGGCGGGGTAGCTCCCATGAGCAGACAGATGAAAGATATAATCAGGCCTGATTTGAGAAAAAAGTTTGGTAAGCCCTTCAGAGTCGGCAAGAGTAACCTGATGAGTCTGAATTTTGCTCAAAATGTCCTTGAGTCGCCATGTATTCGTAGTCGACTTTAACACAAGATGGATGTGATTTTTGTTAGCCAAAAGGCTTCTGACTAAATTTGCACCGATAAAACCAGCCCCACCAGTTATGAAAACTTTTTTGTTATTTAATTCCATACCCTAATTTTGATATACTCCTTGAAGTAATTTAGCGGCAGCTCAGTGATTGTAGCGTTTAAAAGCTTTTTGATGCAAGTTGGAGAGAAAATCACCCGTTATAGATATCCAACATACCTATCTGTATAATAAAGAAACTATGGCTAAATTATGTGAAAAAAATGTTTGAAGCAAGAATTGCGGTCTTAGCTGATGTTATCAGTCAACGTTCCGGAGCTAGGGCGCCTATTAGATTTGCTCAGGGTTTTCAAAAACTAGGCTACGAAGTACACTACTTCGCCCAAAACGTAAACGTGGACCAAGATCTTCATAAAGACCTGGTTGGAAGGGGTATCAAAGTTCATCTAGTGTTAAACAAGTTTCCCTTTCTCGGCAGGATTATTATGGCCTTTCAGACGTATCGTGAACTTGTTAGCGGGGGTTACGACCTGATTTTCTTACAATCAGCCCAAATCCACAACATGGTCTACCTTTTTGTAAACATCCCCAAGCTGCGTACTTACTACGGGACACAATTAGACCTCGGTCTAGACAAGAGGAAAGAGATCTGGTCGTTTATCCCTCAAAGCTGGCTCAAATCTTATATTACTTTTAGAGAGGGCTTCGGTCTTAGGTCGGCTACTAAAGTGCTCTCTATCAGCCGTTATCTTGTACGAGAGGCCAAAAAACTCTACGGTCTTAGTTTGGACAACGTTTACCTCGGAGTCGATAACATGAAAACTGCCTTGAAGAAAGATAACAGCAAAGACAAAACAGTCAGGGTCATCTCGGTAAGCCGGATTGTTCCTTACAAAGGATTTCACACTTTGATTGAAACTTTCATCAAAGTTAACCAAAAATTTCCTGATATGCGCTTAGACATCATTGGCTCCTCTCCCATCCAAGCTTATTTGGATTACCTTAATTCCATCAAAAACCAAAATGTTCACATCCACGTTAACATTACTGACCAAGAATTAGCGGAATACTATAACCAAGCGGATATCTACGCCACCTGTGATACCTGGGTTCCCTGGAGCCTGACACCCCTCGAAGCCAGTTTTTTCTCTCTCCCTCTGCTTGGTATGGATTATGGAGCTATGAACGAGATCATCGTTAACAAGAAAACAGGACTTTTGGCCAAAAACCAAAAGGAGCTAGAGCAAAACCTGGTAGCGCTAACGGAGAACAAAACGCTGAGAAAAACGTTAGGTAAAGGGGCTAAGAGTGAAGTTACCAAGTTTACTTGGGCAAAGACTTGTGAGGAGTACTCCAAAGTGATCGATAGCATGGTCAAAAAGAGCTAACCTTATGCCAAAGAACAATTTAGAACTCATCTCTGTCATCATTCCTGCCTATAAACAAGAATCCACCATCCTTAAGGATTTGGAAAATATTAAATCCAACTTAGATCAAATCAAGTATGACTACGAAATACTTGTGGTAGTCGATGGGAAGATAGATAAGACTTACGAATTAGCCAAAAAGCTTGAATCAGCCAAGATCAAGATCCTAGCTTATGAAAAAAATCACGGCAAAGGTTACGCCGTTAGATATGGAATGGCTCGGGCAAAGGGAGACTTGGTCGCTTTCATCGACTCAGGAATGGACATCAACCCTAATGGTATCAGAATGATGATCGAACACCTCATCTGGTATCAGGCAGACGTGATAGTAGGATCGAAAAGACACCCCGCCTCAAAAGTGATTTACCCGTTCAGGAGAAAAATCTACAGCATGCTTTACCAGATGCTTATCTGGGTGTTGTTTGGTCTAAAAGTCAAAGACACCCAAGTAGGGTTGAAGCTATTTAGACGGGCTGTTCTGGAAGATGTGCTACCTAGGTTACTAGTCAAACGGTATGCTTTTGATATCGAACTATTGGCAGTCGCCAGATACTTAGGGTACGGGAAGATTTACGAAGCGCCAGTCGAGCTAGACCTTAGTTTTCCCAGTAGTATCAAGTTAACTTCTGTTGTTAACATGCTTCTTGATACTCTAGCTGTTTTCTACCGTCTTCGAATCCTAAGTTATTATAGTAACAAAAATAAAAGGCGTTGGGTCTATGACCCTGATCTTGACTACAGGGTAAACGTCGGGTGAAAATTCTTATCCTTAATTGGCGGGATATCAAAAACCCCGCCTCTGGCGGAGCAGAGAAAGTCACTTTCGAGATAGCCAAGTACTTTATTAAGCACGGACACGAGGTAACTTGGTTCGCAGCTTCTTTTAAGAGCGCTCCTGCATCGGAAAACTTGGATGGTGTCAAGATAATCAGAGCGGGCAGCCAAACAACTGTTCACATTCATGCTTTTATCAAGTACCTAACCCATTTTCGGGGCCAATTCGATCTCATACTAGAGGAAATAAATACCCTTCCTTTTTTAACCCCACTCTACGCCAAAGAAAAGAAAATCGCCTATTTCAACCAACTAGCTAGGGAAGTTTGGTTCTACGAAGCTAAGTTCCCGATATCCCTAATTGGTTTTTTGTTAGAACCTCTTTACGTTGCTCTTTATCGTAATACCCAGGTAATAACTATTTCCAAATCTTGTCAGTTAGAACTTCAAGAGTTTGGGATTAAGAAGGTGTCTGTTTTTCCTATGGCTATTGACTTTGAAAAAGAACAAAAGTTTCTTACCCCAAAAGAGTCTATCTTGACTCTTATCTATGTAGGCAGAATAGTCCCCTCAAAAAGGGTCTTAGACGTTATAGAATGTTTTAATTTAGTACTACGTCAAGTTGAGAACGCCCAACTCTGGATAGTAGGTAACGGGGACGAAAGCTACACCAGTAAAGTCACATCAAAAATAAAAAAGCTAGGTTTGGATCAAAAAGTAGAGCTAAAAGGCAGGGTTTCTGATGAGGAAAAGTTTCGGCTGATGTCTCGAGCCCATCTCATATTAGTCACCTCCATCAAAGAGGGCTGGGGACTAATCGTCAGTGAGGCTAATGGAGTCAAAACCCCGGCTGTAGTTTATGACGTCTCTGGATTAAGAGACGCCGTTCGGGACCAAGAAACAGGCATAGTCTGTAAGCAAGGCAGTCCTCAAAGTATGGCTGAAGAAATCATAACACTTGTGAAAGATCGGAAAAAATACGCTACCTTGCAAACCAATGCCTATAACTGGAGCAAAGAGCTTACCTGGGAAAATACCGGGAGAAAAAGCCTTGAGATAATTGAGAAAGTACTAGGTTCAACTGAATGATTTCCTGCATTATTAACACCAAAAATGAAGAAGCTAATATTGCCAGTTGCTTAGAGAGTATTACTAAACAGAGTTTACAGGACTTTGAGATCATCGTTGTCGACAATAACTCCTCCGATCGCACTAAGGAAATTTCTCGTCAGTTTACCGATAAAGTCTATAACAAAGGCCCTGAACGCAGCACCCAGCGTAATTTTGGCGCCAAAACCTCAAAGGGTAAGTGGTTACTTTTTATCGACGCTGATATGGTTTTGGAAAAGGGTATCCTTGAGGCATGTTTAAACCTCGTAAAAAAAGACCCAGAAATCAAAGCCGTTGTTATCCCGGAGCGTTCCTACGGGATTGGTTTTTGGGCAAAAGTAAAATCTTTTGAAAAAAGTTTGTATCTTTTTGACCAGCATATAGAAGCCCCGCGGTTTTTTGACAAAGAAGTTTTCTTAAGCATCGGTGGGTATAATGAAAAGCTTATTGCTTCTGAGGATTGGAATCTGGCGGATAGATTAGGTCAAAACGCGACCAAAGTCGGTCGGATTTCTACGTTTATCAACCATAATGAGGGTAGAATTTCGCTACTTTCTTCTTTTAGGAAAAAATTCTATTACGGCACCAACATTAAGTACTATTTTCAAGCTTCCCTTTCTCCGAAACGTTATACTATTTTTAGACAGAGTTACATTAGAAACTGGAAAAAATTTGTTCTCCAGCCTCACTTGGGATTAGGATTCCTAGTTCTTAAAACTTTTGAAACTTTAGGTGGGTTTTTGGGGTTCGTGAGTTCACTCACTAAACAAAAATGAATAGCTATCTAGTATCTTTCCTAAACCTGCTAGGCAAACATAAAAATCATCTTATTTTTTTAGTGCTTTTCTTTTTGTTTAGTTTGATTTTGATATTATTCCTCACTTATCCCCTAGTAACAGATCCTTCTAACATCGTATTCGGTTTTACTGGGGATAATTTTAGCTCAATCTGGTACAACTGGTGGTTAAAGTACTCCTACCATCTTGGTATCAATGCGGACCCTAGTTATTTCATAGGCTATCCTTTTGGATCTGATTTAGTTACAAACGTTGCGGCAGAGGAACTCCTCTGGACGACGCCTATAAAAATCCTCACTTTCTTATTTAACGAGGTCTTGGCTTTTAACATCTTAGTCATCCTTAGTTTCCCTCTCTCTGCTGTCAGCATGTATCTCCTAAGTTACTATGTCACCAAATCCAAGGCAATCGCAATCTTCGCCGGCCTGGCTTACGCTTTTACTCCTTACCATTTTTGGCAGGGGTATGCTCACATCTCCTTAGCCCTAACTCAATGGCTTCCTCTCTACCTACTTAGTTTGCTCTACTTTGAAAAAGTAAGGACATATCTTTCAGCCGTGTTTCTAGCTTTTAGCTTGTTCCTAGTACTTATGACCACCTTCTACTACGGCTTCTTCATGCTCCTTATCACACCTGTGTTTTTGGTTTGGAAAGTACTCTATCACACCATAAAACGCACCCCAAATTATTTTAGTAGTCAATTACTAAAAAGCGCTTTGATGGTTGTGGTGGTATTTAGCCTACTCATGTCAATTTTTATCTTCAACTTATTGTCTCACCGCCCCGAGCAAAGCTTTAACAACATTCCAAAACGGACCCTAAACGACTTACTTAGTTTGTCTGCCCGACCCTGGGACTTTTTGATACCCGCCCCGAACCACTTTCTTTTTGGGGAGGGGGGCCAAGATTTCTACATTAACCAAATTATCCCGCTCACCAAAGACTACAAATCAATTAGTGCTTTCTTACCCGAAAGAGTTCTCTATGTTAGTTTTACAGCCGTCATATTATCTCTAGTGGGACTCCTAGTGGGTCTTTACAAAAAGCGCTTTAGAGAGCTTTCTCTAAGCTTGCTTATTTTGTCACTTTGGGCAGGTATTCTCGCTTCACCTGCTTTTATAATTGTCAAAGGCTACACTCTGTATTTACCAAGCTACTACCTTTATGAGCTAGTCCCCTTCTTTCGAGCATATGTACGAATCGGCACAATCTTACAAATTTTCGTAATTCTTTTTGCTTGTGTTGGCTTATACTACCTCACACACAAGCTCAAACCTTTCACTAGAATCCTTTGTATTTCCTTAGCTACCTTTTTAGTTCTTTTTGAGTTTGCTCCCAAACCAGGCAGCAGTATTACAGACCTTAGGTCTATAACAAGTGCTTACAAGTGGCTCGAGAAACAAAATCCCGAATCAGTAGTTGTCGAGTATCCGTCTGGTTTTGATATACCCGATACTCTTATCGCCCAACGAATCCATAAGAAAAGGGTCATTAACCCAATCCAAAACCCTAGACAATCAATTTTTCAGGGGATAGAAAACCCTTTTAGCCCGTTATCTCTAAGAATCCTGGGTCAACTGGGCGCGAATTATCTAGTATTTCACACCCAACCTTTATACGACCAACGCCACCCCATCGATGAGCTAAGGCATATTCGTTACAGCTCTGTACTTCCTCCTTCTACAGATCTAAAAGCAATATACGAAGATAAAGGGGCCTACATTTACGAAATACCAAAAAACGATTCCGACTTGATGGTAGGAATCATTTCAGAACAAGAGGCTGCAAACTGGGTGGGGTCGAATGAAAAAGTGTTGGCTAAAGGAACCAGTTATTTATTTATCGGCAATTTTACCACCAGTACTCTTAAATCTCAGCTAAGTTTGGGTAGCCTTAACAAAAACATACTACTGACCTTCCCTGGTCATCCAAATTTAACAGTAGGCACACCCCAAGAGGTAACTCTTAAAATCGGCTGGAATATCATCAGCATTGACACTCCCGAGGAAACTAAGATTAGTGCTGAGCTAAAGGATTTAACCGTGGAAAACGTCGAAGACTAGCTCGAAACACAAACAAACTTAAAGTTACAAGAGTTGCCAAAGTTACCCAACTACCCAATTTAAAACTCAGGGGATCATAGAGAAACCTCACTTCCTTGGATCCTTGGGGTAGGTAAACCGAGCGGAAAGCATAATTAGTTTTTCTCACCTTGGCTTCTTGACCATCAACGAAAGCCTTCCAACCAGGGTAATAAATTTCTGAGGAGTTCAAAAAGCCGTTAGACTCAGGATTGACACTCAGGATTATTTCGTTGTTTCGATAGGTTTTTACCTCAACTTTTTCTTCCTCACTATAACTTTTACCCGAAGCATTAGCCAAATCCCCAACTAACTCCTCATCTTGGTCTTCAAAAAAGCTCTTTGACTTAAGGTCTACGTTTCTTGGTTCATTTGTAACCACATCAAGCACTTCCTCTTCAGGTGCGACTGTACCCTGATGGCTAATATAAAATCTGGGAAGGTAATTGGTCTGTTTGAAAACAGGAGTCTCTTGAACTTTTTTGGTCGGAAACCTGTTACCAAAGTCCCGAAACCAAGCCATTTCCAGATCCGCTACCCGCTTCAATTTCTCGGTATCAGGAAACCCACCCTCTGGAATCACGTATTTAACGTTTAGGACTTCCAACAACCGAGCGTTGTTATTACGCACGATCGCTCTCTCTTTAGCTTGATCTAAAATAGGATCCCTGACTTTAAATTTTTCTAAAAGCTTTCCGTAAACACCCGCGATTAGCGAAGCGTCAGATTGAATTTCAAAAATCTGATAAACATTGCCTCGGTCGTGAAAAGTACTCTCTCCAAGATAATAATTCCGGAAGTACTTCTCCGGATCTGACTGAACATACTTAGTCAGTTCATCGCTTTTGAAAAAGTAATCCCCTGAGGTGTAGATGAGCGATTTATTGGCATAGAAAAATAGGTCCCCTACTACCAAAATCATAAGTACAATCAGGAAGTTTTTTTGAGAGATTTTTTTACTAAATTTTGAAAAACCGCCCCACTTAGAATCTAGGAAAAGCTTTATCTCCTGCCTTCTAGAGAGTAGGTAATCTAAACCAACTCCAGCGAGCAGGGGCAAAATCAACTCAGTAATCCAAGTCAATCTAGCCGGTATCCGAGCATTACTAAACCCTGGCACTATTTCGTAAATCAACCTATAAACCGGGTTATATTTACCCAAGGCCAGAAACAAAGAGATAAAAACCAAAGACCCCAAAATGAGCAATCTTTTTTCTTTCCCTAGACCACCAAAATTCCTTAGGTAAGACTTAATTTTAAAGACCAGTGTCAGAACAAGCAGTAGGGGAATTAGACCAATGTAAACAGCTACCTCATTGTAAAGGGCCCCGCCATGATAATTGCCTGTGGCTGGGTTACCATAGAAATCAGGTAACACGAAATTTATAAGTTGCTTGGGTGACAACGACCCTTCACTAGCAGCTCCCCAACTTATTTTTTCTCCCCGCTGCGAATTGAGCACCCCTTCAACAGTTGGAAAAAGATAAATCGCGCTCAGTAAAACGGAAACGATTAAGACTCCTATCCAAACACACACTTTCTTAAGTTTTTTTGATGGGATTAGCCACGTGTGCCCTAAAGTGTAAAGAAGCGAAAAGACCACCAAGTAAATAAACGGTTGCGGATGGCCTGGGAGAAGAACTAAAGAAGCCAGGATAGCTGCAATCACCAAATCCTTTTTCTTGAAGTTTTCTAGGGCTTTGTCCAGAAACATAAAAAACCAAGGAAACCAAGCAAAGGACTGAATTAGCATAAAATGTCCTGCGAAAAGGC
>Ga0209542_10000946_pt1 | contig 69294 bp, 62 predicted proteins | sample RifCSPhighO2_01_FD_184028 | JGI IMG/M metagenome (GOLD analysis project Ga0209542, IMG submission 184028) | Soil microbial communities from Rifle, Colorado - Rifle CSP2_plank highO2_0.1 (SPAdes) (version 2) | ecosystem: Environmental > Terrestrial > Deep subsurface > Rock core/Sediment ...
TCTTGATTAAGATTCATTGATATGGTACCATTACTATCTGGTCCTTGTAGTCCATTTGCTGCACCCAAACAAATACCTTTTGAATAGAAATTGGTTTCTTGTTGACACTTTTCCATCAATCTTTTACCAGTTTCGTCTTCACTAAAATGTGTAAAATTTTGACTTATTGCCCTATTGATTATTTGTTGACCATATTTGCCAAAATAAGTTTTAAACGCAGATTCATGATCAAAAGCCCCAGTACATCCAACTCCAACAAAAGTATCTATAGGACGTTTTGATAAATTTGTCAATATCCAATCACTTCCGTTATTATAATAACCTGCATTGGCTTTTCCATTATCATTATACAATTCTAAACTTGAAAGTGCAGTCCTACATCCATTAGAGAATCCTACATAACTAATATTCGTCTTGTTAGAATAAGCTTGTACCCCAGAAATAAGTGCCGGCCAATAATATTGGGTTAAATCAGAAAATCTGTAATTTGGACAGGTGGCACATTCAGTATTTGGTCCTCCAGTAATCTCTATCAGCCATGTATCCCTTGGCTTATTAGTCCCAACTCCTCTAGCAATTTCAAACCCAAACCTTTCCCACGTAAATAAATTACTCCACAAACCTCTCGCTAAAACTACAGGCTGAGAATTAGAGAACTGCTGGAATTTAGGGCTTAATTCAGCATTAATATGTTTGATTCTTAATGAAGTGTTATCATTAGTTGTTAGTACACGCTTAATCGCTAAAGTAGAAACATCTGAATTCAAAACATTTTCCACAACTTTAGCAAAGTTAGCATTATTCTTTCTATATTTAGCTTGGTTTTCATCCGTATGCAGATAATCAAATACAAACAAACCATCCAAATCTTCTTCTGAGATGTAGTCAATTCTTTCAGTTACAGCTTTAGAAAAGTAGAATTCTTGATTATCCACTAGCTTTCTTAATGCTGCTAATTCACCATCAATTTCATTGCCTATGATGTAAATATTATTATTCTGCTTAACTGCCAAACCGTTATAAGGCAGGCCTTCACTTTTTGTTGTAAAAGTTATAATGTTATTTTCAAATTTCCAATTCTTTTTATCGGTAGTTTGCAATCCTTTTGGAATGTTGCTGTTTTTTCTTCCAACATAGATATTGACATCTTGCCCACTAGAAACGACATTCACGTACTGCCCCAAGAAATTTTTTATTGCATTTTCTAATACTGAATAATCTGTCGTGACTTCAATGTAAGCATTAATTGGATCATTTGTTGATTTTTTAATGTAATTATTAGTATCGTCTGTTTCAGCAACTATATAAAATATAGTAGTATTGTTACCCTCAAAGATGGATTCTGTATCATTCTGAGAAGTATAAATTAACAATATTATATTTGAATCATTTTCATTAGCATAAGAGTTGGAAGATAGAGTGATTAATGTTACAGTGAATAATAGAACTAGTTCCAATACTTTTATAATTTTTTCTTTAGTCATTTTCACTTTTCTTTATTATTAATTCTAAGATTATTCCTAGGATAAACCCTAAGGCAGTGAATATTATAGTATCAAAAATAACTGCCACAGCAAAAGTATCACCAAAACACTCCCACCCAGTGCCAGAACATTCAAAATAACTATAAAAATAACTTCCAGGGAAAAATAAAATATTTAATATTTTATCAATTATTGTTAATGAAACAAAATTTTTCATATTAAATTTTATATTATCAAAAAATATAAAGCCAATTAAAAAAGATAGTATATTATAAATCTGTCCATAAATAAAAAATCTATGCTTAACTGTTTCTTTTCTTTTAATTATTTCTTTTATATATAAAACAGTAATTAAGGTATATATTACTAAGTATACTACAACTAAATTTTTTAACAAATTAGCATTTTCGATATTTTCTTTATGGTAAGAAAATGTGAAATAAGATACAGTTATAATTGAAATAACACCCAAAAACATAATAAATATAAATATTGATTTTTTTGTAATTTTTATCACCTCTTGTTTATATATTTTTTAATTGAATCTAAAACCGATTTATCATCTGGTAATTTTCCATGATTAATACCAAATCCTTCTAATTCTTTATCACCAGAAACCACAACATCTCTTATAGCTTCTATATCATAAACTGAAACTATGCCGTCAGAATAACCAATAGCAATTCTATCAAGACCTGTTAAATATCCATATATAAATTTCGTGTGATTAATTTTCACATTTAAGCCTGGTTGTGTATCGCTATTATTTAACATCCAATTTAAGTAATCTTGATTAAGATTCATTGATATGGTACCATTACTATCTGGTCCTTGTAGTCCATTTGCTGCACCCAAACAAATACCTTTTGAATAGAAATTGGTTTCTTGTTGACACTTTTCCATCAATCTTTTACCAGTTTCGTCTTCACTAAAATGTGTAAAATTTTGACTTATTGCCCTATTGATTATTTGTTGACCATATTTGCCAAAATAAGTTTTAAACGCAGATTCATGATCAAAAGCCCCAGTACATCCAACTCCAACAAAAGTATCTATAGGACGTTTTGATAAATTTGTCAATATCCAATCACTTCCGTTATTATAATAACCTGCATTGGCTTTTCCATTATCATTATACAATTCTAAACTTGAAAGTGCAGTCCTACATCCATTAGAGAATCCTACATAACTAATATTCGTCTTGTTAGAATAAGCTTGTACCCCAGAAATAAGTGCCGGCCAATAATATTGGGTTAAATCAGAAAATCTGTAATTTGGACAGGTGGCACATTCAGTATTTGGTCCTCCAGTAATCTCTATCAGCCATGTATCCCTTGGCTTATTAGTCCCAACTCCTCTAGCAATTTCAAACCCAAACCTTTCCCACGTAAATAAATTACTCCACAAACCTCTCGCTAAAACTACAGGCTGAGAATTAGAGAACTGCTGGAATTTAGGGCTTAATTCAGCATTAATATGTTTGATTCTTAATGAAGTGTTATCATTAGTTGTTAGTACACGCTTAATCGCTAAAGTAGAAACATCTGAATTCAAAACATTTTCCACAACTTTAGCAAAGTTAGCATTATTCTTTCTATATTTAGCTTGGTTTTCATCCGTATGCAGATAATCAAATACAAACAAACCATCCAAATCTTCTTCTGAGATGTAGTCAATTCTTTCAGTTACAGCTTTAGAAAAGTAGAATTCTTGATTATCCACTAGCTTTCTTAATGCTGCTAATTCACCATCAATTTCATTGCCTATGATGTAAATATTATTATTCTGCTTAACTGCCAAACCGTTATAAGGCAGGCCTTCACTTTTTGTTGTAAAAGTTATAATGTTATTTTCAAATTTCCAATTCTTTTTATCGGTAGTTTGCAATCCTCTTGGTATATTTGAATTCTTTCTGCCAATGTAAATCTTGACCTCTGCATTAGCTTCTGATACTAAATCAATGTAATCGTCCAGGAAGTTGCTGTAAACTGCGTTTAGCACAGCATAATCTGTTGAAACATCAACATAGGCTTTAGTTGCTGGGCGAGCTGCTTTTCTGACATAGTTATTGCTCTCGTCTACCTCAGCTACAACATTGCTGAAATCAACAAATACGGAAACAAAATAAGTTTTATTTAAGTCCCACAATACAGAGACGTTTTGATTTTGATAAGGGTTAATGTTTATTATTTTTGTTTCAACTAATGTGAAATCTTGCTTTATGTTTTCGCCTCTGAAGTAGACTTGGACGTTGTTTGCGCTAACCTTTTCAACGTTGATTAAAGCTGTTATGTTATATTTGTTGCCTTGTGATTTTATTGTTACATCTGATGTCTTAATTGATAAATCAGTTTTATTGATGCAAACATTGCAAGTAAAGCTTAAAGAATCATAATCTCCGTTGGTGTCTACTGAGGTAAATTTAGAATCACAAGTTGTATCATCTGAGCATTTAATTGTTACATTATTTGAAGAGCCACAAGTTGAGTCAGATATAGAAATTTCTTTTGAACCATCTAAATCAGTTGTTCCTTGTTGCACACCATTACTGTAAACTTTTAGTCCAGATAATGGGTTTGATTTTGAGTCCGTGGCTATTGCTGCTATTGTTCCTGTGCAAACATTAGCTACAACACAAGGATCTGTTGAGCCACTTTCTATAGTTTTGCCGGGGTCTGTAATATTAATCAAATCATTAGAACATATTTCTGTTTGCGAACAGGTGCTTTGTCTTATCTCCACCCAATTGCCATTGCTGTAATAACCTTCAACTACATAATCAGAGTCATTTAGGCATCGAGTCCTTTTAGTGTCTATGAAATAAGAAACTTTAGTGGTTGCAATCCTATTTCTCTCTGGAGTACCAGTTACGCAATTTACGTAAAATACTCCCCTCGTAGAATTAGTTCCAATAACAGAAGTATCTAATATTGAATGGAAAACACCTAATGAAGCACTATCATCGCAAATTGTCGAACTGCAATCAATCTCAGAGAAATCTGCTTCACAACTATTCATATCATTAGTGGTAGCAGCGAAACAATACTCAACATCTGTCCAATCTAAATCAGTGTCGTAACACTCAGCATCTGTTGTTCCGGGCATTTCGCTTATCTTGACTTGATAATCCCAAGCTAACCATAGTATACCATCAGAAGAACTGCCATCTATAGAAAAATTATCACTGTGGGAAATTGACGCGGCAAGTATAAAAATACTTCTATTCTCACTCACATTATAATAATTAGAATTTATACTGCCATTATTGAATGTAATGTTTATGAAATAAATTCCCTTTTGGTAATTCACATCATCTATAGTTCCCGTTCCGCTTAACCAAAAAATTAAAGTTTCATTAAAAAATCTGTAATTGCTCACATTAAACACTTCATAAAAATAAGATTCATTAATTTGTGTAAAATTGAAAACCTCTAAGTTTATTTGTACTAAACCGTAACCAAACATATCATCTTTTCCTGCTTCACCTAAATCCAAGGCATCATTCCTTAATTTGTTTCTTATTTCTATATTGGTTAATGATTTATTAAACGATTTTATTAAAGCAGCAACTCCTGTAACATGAGGTGCTGACATTGAGGTTCCTGAGGCAGTGTTGTAGCCATTGCCTAAATCAGTTGAATTAATATCAACTCCAGGCGCAACTAATTCCTGCTCAAAGCCGTAGGAGCTGAAAGATGCTAAATCGTCATTCTCGTTTGTTGCTCCGACTGCTATTACGGAGGAATATTTTGCTGGATACAGAATATTATCTGTTCCTCCATTTCCAGATGCTGCAACCAATAAAATTCCATTATCATAAGCTTCCTGCAAAACTTCTTTGAAGATTTGCGAATAGCTTTCAATTCCAAAACTCATGCTTATTATATCCATGTTGTTGTCAATTGCCCACTCAACTCCGGCAATGGCATCTGACAGGCTTCCGGAAGAGGATTCCATTATCTTTACTGTGTATAAATCAACAGCAGGAGAAACCCCTATTAAGCCTTCATTATCTGACAAAGCGGCTATAACCCCGGAAACAGATGTTCCATGGCCATTATTGTCATTATAATCAGCAGAAACAACAGAATATCCGCCAGCAATACTTAAATCTGAATGAGAATCAATTCCAGTATCCAAAACAGCAACTCTAATCCCGGAGCCATTGCTTAAGTTCCAAACAGAATCAGCCTTTACTTTTTTTATGTTAAAAGGTATGTTTTCTTCTAAAATTTCTGTATTCTGCTCCAACTCCATAAACTCAATCTCAGCATCCTCAATCAAGCCTTCAATGTCCTCTATTTTTCCGTTTATTTTGGTTAATTTAAACCTATCAATTTTCTTTTCTAAAGTGACATTAGATAATTTACTTTCATCAATAGAATTCCTAAATTTAATAATAAATTCCTTTTCTTCCTTTTTATCTTTAATATTTTTAAAATAATCTTCAGTTTCACTATTGAGTTTGTTTTTATGTTTTTCAACTATTTCCGTCAGGTTTTTTATCGGTTTTTCAGGCAATGTTACGTTTATTAATTTTGTATTATTAATAGGCACTGTTAAATTGCTTTGATTTATCAAGGTTAAATTTTCTGCAGGAATTGGTAAATTAATAGTTCCATTTATAATAACTGATTCGTTTGTTTGATTTTCAGATGTAACGCCATCTATTGCTGTTTCATTTAATGGTATTGCTGTATTTGTTGCCTCACTTATTGTTTCATTATTTCTTAAAGCTACAAAAGTTATATTCAAGGATTCGTTAAAGCTTATAGTGAAAGAATTTTCAGTAGAATTAGTCAAAGTTGCGCTTACAAAAATAATGGAGCCTAGAATAACAAATAAAGCAGAAATAATTCCTGCCCGCCCCCTTTTTTCCTTTTCCATCTCAATACCTCTTTGCTACCACCTCCAGCCTCATTTAGTCGCATTAATCATTATCTCTACCCTATTGATTATAGATGTATTTGTTATATTGCTCATCTCCAACACATACAATACCGGAGTCAGGTTAAACATGCCAACATGCTCCTCCCCTTTTGTTATGTAGTTGAAGGCCCATACCTTGCTGCCTTTCTTTGCAACCCAATCAAATGTCCCAAAATCCTGCGTATTGTCTAATTTTCTTGCGTATATCTGCTGGTTTGTATAATTTGTATAGCCAGAAAGCAGGGCATTTTGGATGCCAACTCCTATAGCTGCATCACCTCCAGTTTCCAAGCTCGTTATTGTAAGGCTTAATGCCCCAGAAGTGCTTGTTGAATTTTGATTGTTATTTGAATCTTTACAGCTAATGTGCATAGTTGAATCTTCATAGACTAATTCATCTTGCACAGTTAAAGTGCATGCATGGCTTGCTGTCCCTTCTCCAATAGTGCAGTTTCTGCTGATTCCCATAATTGTGTAATTTACATTAGAAATGTCAATTGCACAAAAAGCAGGCTCATTTGTAGTAAATTCTACTGTAGGCGTTGTATCACTAGTAGAACACTGATTCGTTTCGCCTGTTCTCCAATTTATGCAGCCTTCACCGCCTTCTGACGTCATGTTGTAGGAATTTTGATTTATTTCTGGCGGTGATGTATCAGGTTCAGCTCCAGTTGTCTGTTCTGCATCCGGCAAACAATAATACTTACTGCTTAACTTTGCTATTTCGCTTGAATTTAAGGTTTGGTTGAAAATAGTAAAGCATTGTGCAATGCCCTCAAACTCCCTGTTTTCTGTTGCAGGAGTATAATCCCAGCCAAGCCTTATAATGCTTTGAATGTTAGGTCCTCCTCCTGCAGTTATAGACCCGCTCTGTCCTACAATAGTTCCGTTAATAAAAACATATAAAAGGCTGACTGTATCATTCCAGTTCCAGCATACTGATTGCCACACATTTGTAGGAAATCCATTAGGTTGAACTCTTGAAAATTCGCTTGAGCCCGTTTGTGGGTAGATAACAACATTCAACTGGTCGCCCTGGTCTGCACCAGTCCAGTAAAATTCTATTCCTCTTGAATTGGCATTTGCATCCGTGCTGTCTAAAAACTTTCTGTATCCGCTTGCCTTTGAAGTAATATTAAACCAACCGCAGGCTGATAAGTTTGTATCTGGATTATTGATAAGAACTTGGCTTCCCTTTTTAGTCCATTCAACATAAGCCTGCGAACTTGCTGGAACATCCATTTCCCAATAGCATCCACCTACACTCTGGTTTATGCAAACTGATGATTTGTTGTACATAGTTCCAGTCATGCCAGAAGCGACATTCTTATTTGTTGAATTTTCAATGGAAGCATTGATTGTTGGCTGTTTAAAGATAGTAGCATTAATTAGCTTTCCCACGCTAAAATCTGCTTGTGCATTTACTATACTGACTAACAAAAACATTGCAAAAATCCCAATTAAAATTATCTTTTTCATTGTGGCACCTCCGCAAGAGGCAATTTAAGCAGGTGGAAGCTAGGGTCATTTTCAATAAAATCTTCTCTTGAATTTTTGTACAAAGTTTTTATGCTGTTATCGCAAATCTCAAATCTTTGGCAGCTTGTACCGCTTTTGCATCCATGAAATTGGCCATCATTGGCTCCATCGTATCTAGATTGACAAGTTACAATCAAACAGCTGTTTTCCTGGCTGTAAATGCATGGCCCCCATTCAGAATAGTCTATTTGCTTCTTTAAAACAGCAGTTCCTTGGTCAATGGAAATAATAAATTCCTTGTTTGGCCTGCATTCTGTGGTGTTTTTTACTAAAGTAATTTCTCCAGTTTTGCACTGGAAATTCCATGTGTTTTGCTGCAAAGAGCAGGCAGTATTTGGACCCGAGGTATTTAAGCAAGTTGTATAGTTATTGTAGTAAATGCAGTTATTGTAAATATTCTGGATTTCATTGTAAAAAGCGGTTTTGCATGTTTCTGTTTCCTCCAAGCTTATTGCTGGAGTTATTTGGCTTGTTTTGATTTTAGTGCTTATTATTGGGGCTAATTGGCTGAAAACAGCTACAGAAAAAAGAACAGCTGCTACTATAGCCAATAATATAACATTTATTTTTTTCATGAAAATTCACCTCGAATATTGTTTTTTGAAGACAAGATAATTTGCGATAGATAAAAAGAGCTGGAGAAAGGTTTTCTAATTAAATTCAAAACTTTAATTGAGATTCTTGCACCCCCTGCCTTAATTACCAAAAAACCACTATTTAAATGTTGTGTTATTCTTGGATATGTGCATAGCAAAATTTAAATATTACTGTATAGAACCAAAATCAAATAATTTTGCGAGGGGTTTTTGATGAATGTCTTAATAACCGGGGGATGCGGGTTTATAGGCTTTAACCTGTCAATGTTCCTGAAGCAGAAGGGCTTTAACGTCATTGCAATGGACAACCTGGTAAGGAGAGGCGTTGAATTATCCAGGGAAATTCTTGAAGACAGGGGCGTTGAGTTTGTACATGGAGATATAAGGAATATAGAAGATTTCAGCAATATAAGCAAAAAAATCGATATCATATTAAATACTGCTGCAGAGCCGTCTGCAATTGAGGGATACAAAAACCCCTATTTTGATTTTACGAATAACTTCTTGTCTGTCGTCAATGTGCTGGAGCTTGCAAGAAAGAACAAGATTAAGGTGATACAATGGAGCACAAACAAGGTTTATAGCGGGGACAAGATAAATGGCATAAAAAGAAAGGAGCTTGGAACAAGATTTGAGTTTGACGATGAAAAATACAATGATGGCATTGATGAGAGCTTTTCTGTTGACGGCAATGACCACTCCATTTACGGCCTGACAAAGCTTTCTGCTGACTTGTTCTGCCAGGAATATGCCAATGCATTTAACCTGAACATAATCGTTAACAGGTTTTCCTGCCTTGGCGGGGAATGGCAATGGGGGCTTCCAAAACAAGGATGGTTCAGCTGGTGGCCCATAGCTTTTGTTTACAAATTCCCCCTGATGTACATTGGCTGGAAAGGAAAGCAGCTGAGGGACGTGCTTTACATCAGGGATATATGTGAACTGGTATTAAAGCAGATTGAAAGCATAGACGACTTTAAAGGAGAAGTTTTCAATGTAGGAGGCGGCGTTAAAAACACCATGTCCTTGATTGAGGCGACAAATTACCTGGAAAAGAAGATGGGATTTAAGCCAAAAATAAAATACGAGCCAAATCCGAGAAGGGCAGACCAGTGCGTTTATGTAAGCAACATAAAAAAGGTATGCTCTACATTCAACTGGAAGCCGAAAGTAAGCCCTGAGGCCGCAATGGACAACATACTGAATTGGGCGCAGAAAAACAAGGAACTGCTGGATAAGGTCTACAAATAATCTCAGTCATAATTATGAAATTATCCGACTTTTTTGAAAATTCATATTTGATTTTAATATTCTCTGTATTATTGCTAATAGGCAACGCCAATTTATGGGATAACGAATTAAAGCACGATTTTCCTTATGGTTACCTGGCTTCTGACGCATTCCAGCATCAAGTCCGGGCTGAAGCCATAAAGGACGCCGGAAATTTCAGGCTTGAGGCAAATTACATATCGCGCAGCTTTGAAAATGCTGTCGGAAGGTATCCTCCGGTAATCTACCATCTTGCAGTTATATTTTCTTATTTGACCAAGCTGGAAGTTTATGATTCAATTTATTTTATTGTATTTTTCCTTGCCTCATTGTCAGCGATAATGATGTACCTAGTGATTAAAGGCATGAGCAAGAATGCCGCCTTGTTGTCATTGCCATTGTCATTGCTTGTGTTTGCAGGCCCCGCCTATATCGGCTTTACGTGGGGCCACTGGCCCTCAATAGTTGCGCAATTTTTTCTTGTGGCACTTTTCTGGAGCATTTACAGGATTGAGCTTGAAAAGTCATTTTTGCTGATTGGGATTTTTCTGGCAGCGATAATCATGGCGCACACCTCGGAACTTGTTTTTGCATTATTTTTTATCTTTGTTTTTTTTGTTATTAGCTTTGCATTTAAGAAAATTGATTTTAATTTGCTGAAAAAAATAATCCTTGGAGGAATTCTTGCATTAATGCTGTCATCTTATTACCTGACAATCTTCAGGTACAGCTGGTTTGTTGCGCAGCCGTATTCTTTTGCCGTAAAGCCCCTCTGGGAGGGAAACCCGGGATTTTATTTGGTGAATTTTCAATTATTATTAGTTTTTATTTTGGCGGGCATTTTGCTTTCTTTTGCAAAAATCAAAAATATGCATATCGCATTTCTGGCTGGGATAAGCATGCTTATTATGGGCTTTGGAAACTACTTTGGCTTTGATTCAAGAGCCTTTCAATTAAGGTTTTTCTGGCCGGTTTACCTTTCAGTTTTTTTCGGATTCGGCGCTTACACTATTTTAAGATTTTTCATAAAAAAATGGAATTTGATTTACTCAATCTTATTGGGAGCTGTCTTTTTAATACTTATCTTAGGCTTGATAAAAATCCCCTACATTCCAGCTTATCAAAAAATAACAACGCAAGGAATAATGGACAGTTTTCATTGGGAAGGCTTAAAATGGCTGAGCGAAAAAACTCCTGAAAAAGCCAGGGTATATTTCTTTTATGGGGACATTTACAGCCAGGATGCCCTGCTTAGAAACTCAAAAAGGGTGCATTTTTTAGTCGATCCGAATGATTTTATTGACAATATAAACAAGAGAAAAATATCCAGGGAGTATGTGACAGAGCTGCCTGGCGATGGCGGAGGAGGCATAGTTTACAGGAAAGGCCTGTTTTCGTTCGGGGACTATGACAGAGAAACTGACAGGGGATATTTTTTCGGGAAAAAGGACATATGCCAGTTTGACTATTATGTCTTTGACAAGGTTTCAAGCCAGCAAGTTTTGGCGCAGTATAATTTATTAATAGCCAATGAGCTGCTGAAAAATAACTTTACAAGCGTGGCTTTTGAAAACCAGGTTCTGGTAATACTGAAAAACAACAATGTAGGGGCTGATTGCATTGAAGAAAGAAGCTTTTAATGAATTAAAGAGGGAATCAATTTATATTGGAGCATTATTTATAATTTTTTTAATAATTTTTAAAATAATATTTTTCAAAGAAAGCTTTTTTATTGTTTTAAGGACGGTATTTTCTATTTTCTGGCTCTTTGTTTTTCCAGGGTATTCTATTATGCTTTACTGGAATGAAAAGCTTGATTTTATCGAAAGATTAGTTATCGGCGTTGCTTTGAGCGCAGCGGTGATAGGAATAAGCAGCTATTACATTGGATTGGCCGGGCTGAATATCAAATATCATGGAATCATTCTGCCTTTGGCTTTGATGATATTCGGCATAGCTATAACTTTAAAAAAATAATTATTTTTTCTGCTTATACTTCTTTAAAGCGAATCCTATTAAAATCATCAAAATAAAAGTTATTATTATCCCAATCCTGAAAGATATAACTAACCCAAGCAGGTAAACTATTGAAGGAAAAATTCCAATGCCAAGGAAAAATGAAAAAATGAGCTTTTCCTCAGAGGTTAAATCAAAGTTGTTTAAAATCAGGTAAACTGGCAAAATAAATATAGCAAATACCCCCAATGCCAGCCTTAATCCAGCCATTCCGAAAACTATAAAGAAGAATGCTGCTATTAAAATCAAAACAATTCCGGCAAACAGCTTATTGTCTAATTTCATTTTTGAGGATACTTATAAATCCTGATATTGTTCTTATTGTATAATAAAGTGAAATTTTCCAGCGCTGCTGATTCAAATTCCTGCAGGCTTTTTATCCTTGCCGGGTCATTTAGCAAAATTGAGTTAGTATAGTCAACAAATATGTAATCATTTAAAAGATGCTGCCTGGCTTCCTCTGCCGTAAATGACTCAAAATGCCTGTTTAATCTTTGGGAGAATATTGCCATCCAAGGCAGCTGCTTGTATAATTGGTCTGGAACTCCGACAACAGAGACATTATAAGCTACCGGGACATTTTCCATTACCCACAGGCTTGCCTCATACTGCACCTGGTTTATCCTGCTCAAACCCTGATAAGCCCCTTTCAGCATCTCTATGTTTTTTCCGTTTATTGATATCGCCAATATGACAAATAAAGCGACAATTGCATATTTCAGATAATCCCTTAACGGCTTTATTTTTATAAATGAAGAAATATAAACAGCGCCTATTGCTGTCAATGGAGCGAATATATGGGCAGTTGCTGACAATGACCTGTGCAAGAATGTTGCCTTTCCAAGCAAATCCCTATGGAGGACTAAGTACAGGCTGACAAGCCATGCAAGCAAAAATAAGTCCCTTCTTTCCCTTCTGAATGCAAGAAAAAAGATTCCGAGCAATAAAAACGGCAATGTCCACAAGCCATTCATTTCCCTGAATGAGAAATAAGCTTCAGGAACAGAGCCTTTGAAATCTTCCGGATTGGGCGACCAATGAAACAGTCTTGAAAAATCTTTGGCTTTTGATTCAGTTTCCTCTAAAGCAAACCTTACAAAGACATTTCCTGTCTGGTAGGGGAAGATTGCAAGCATGACAATAACTATTAAAATGCAGGAGATCATATGCTTAAAGTTAAAGGGAATCTTTCTTTCCTTGAAGAACAAAAAGGCAAAAAGTACAATCAGGCCGAAAATTGAATGGAAAGCAACCAAAGGATGGATGTAAATGTCAATTGCAAACAATATTGCTGTCAGGTACAGATAAACCGGCTTTTCATTTCCTTCTGCATAGGAAAGGTAGTATTTGTAAAAGCAGTAAAGGATTAATGGCACAAACGCGTAAGACAGCCTTTCAGGCCACTGCCCCCATAAAAAAGGCAGAAAGTCCCTTGGAGAAAAGACCAAAAGCAATGCTGACAAAATAGCAGGCAGAAAGCCAAACAGCGCCCTTATCACAAAATAAACAGAAACTAGTATTGCAGTTGAGAAAATGGCGTTCATTATGTATATCGGAACAACCCTTTCTCCTGCTATTATCTGGATTATTGCAAAATCAGTATGGTAAGGGGGATGGTACCATAATGTATGCGGCCGGTATAAGTTATCAGTTCCGTAGCGGAAATCAATGTAATGCGGCAAATTGACAAGAGATTTGTCGTTTACAGCCATGTAATCTCCAACTTCTACATGGGAAATTGCATCATATTCGCCGTAAGGCATATTGCTTTTTTGCAACGGCAAAGTCCATAGGTATATAGCTGATAAGTATAGGGCAATGAATATTGCAGTTTCAGCCCATGCTTTGCTTATTTTCATAGACAACAATAATTTATGAATGTTTATAAATATTTAGTTTAGGGAAAACTTTATATTAGGCTGAAAATTCTCCAGGAGCATGAACATTTTGATAATAAAGCTTGGCGCAATAGGGGATGTATTGAGGACAACTACCATATTGCCGGGGCTAAAAGATAAATATGAGAATTGCAGAATAAGCTGGGTTACGAAAAGGGAGTCTTTTGACATTCTGAAGAATGATAATTTTATTGATAGTATTTTTTTGATGGATGATAATTTAAAAGAAAAATTAAATGATGAAAATTTTGATTTGATAATAAGTTTGGATGACGAGCCTGAAGCATGCAAATTAGCTTCCTCCCTGGAGGCAAAGAGGATTGTCGGGGCTTATTTAAAAGATAATAAAAGGGTATATACTGAAGATTCTGAATTATGGTTTGACATTGGGCTTATCTCAAGGTTTGGCAGGAAAAAAGCTGATGAATTAAAGGCATTGAACAAAAAAACCTACCAGGAGATTTTGTTTGGGATTTTAAAAATCGAAAATAAAAATTACGAGCCGCAATTAATCCTGGATAAAAAAAGCATTGAATTTGCAAGGTATTTTTCCAAAAAAAACGATATCGGGAAAAATTTGGCGATTGGAATCAACACCGGCGCAGGGGGAAGATGGCAGGACAAGAAGCTAAGCATAGAAGATACAGCTGGATTAATAGATAAATTAAATAATGAATTAAAAAATGCCAAATTACTTCTTTTTGGAGGCCCTGAAGAAAAGGAAAGGAACAAAAAAATAAAAGATAATATTAAAACAAAAATTATTGATGCCGGCTGCGATAATTCCCTGATGGAATTTGCATCTTTGGTTAATTTATGCGATGTTCTTGTAACATCGGACAGCCTGGCTATGCATATTGGAATTGCGCTGAAGAAGAAGGTTGTGTGTTTTTTCGCGCCCACCAGCCCACAAGAAATTGAATTATACAATAGGGGAATTAAAATACTTCCAAAAAAAGGATGCGTATGCTGCTACAAGCCTAAATGCGATATAGCCCCGGAATGGGATATTGATGAGTTTGTTGAGAGTGTTAAGAGATTATTAAAATGAAAACATTTGTCCTAATCCCAACCTACAATGAAAAAGAAAACATAGCTAATTTAATAAACGAAATACTGAAATTAAAAATAAAAAACATGCATATAGTTGTTGCTGATGACAGCAGCCCTGACGGAACCTGGAAAATCGTGCAGGGAATATCAAAAAAGCAGAAAAATGTGCATTTATTGCTGAGAAAAAAAGACAGGGGAAGAGGCTCTGCCGGAAGGGATGGATTTATTTATTGTTTGAAAAATAAGGCAGATATTATTGTTGAGATGGACGCTGACTTCAGCCATAACCCAGAATATATACCAATAATGCTGAAAGAAATAAAAAATTATGACATTATCCTTGGCTCAAGGCAGGTTAATGAGGGAAAAGACGTGGGAAGAAGCCTGTTAAGGAGGATGATAACAAGGCTTGCCAATTTATACATAAGGGTAATGCTTGGCCTAAGAGTAAGGGACTGCAATTCAGGTTTCAGGTGCTTTAAGAGCGGTATCCTGAAAAAAATAGAGCCGGAAAAGCTTGAGTCAAAAGGCCCTTCAATTGTCCAGGAGGTTTTGTTCAAGGCGCATTTGAAAAAAGCAAGAATCGTGGAAATCCCAATAGTTTTCATAAACAGGAAAAAAGGCGTTTCAAAGCTCGGAATAAAGCAGCTAATGCTGGCTTATGTAATGGTTTTGAAGCTGAAGCTGAGGCATTTGTCAGGTTTAATATAATATTAATAATTGCGAGCCATTGAGCGAGCCTAAAATACGCCGTAGGCGGATTGATTAAAAGTTAGGTTAACAAAATCAAAAAATGAAAATAGCTATTTTAACTCCGACATTTTCGCATTACAGCGGGATAGACAGGGTTGTGCAGCTGCAGGCAGAAGACTATGCAGAAAAAGGCAACAAAGTCGCTGTCTTCGCGCTTGAGGCTGAAATAAAGCCGAAAGGCTACAATCTGGAAGTTTTGGGAATGCCGAAAAGCCTTTTTCTGCAGAGAGTTTACAGATTGCTGTTTTTTCTTGACTATGGAAAAATTAAAAATGCCGCAGATAAATTAAAAGGCTATGATGTTGCAATAAGCCATTTCTATCCCATGAATTTAATTGCGAGCTATGCAAGGAAAAAATACAACGTAAGGTATGTTTACCATAACCACGGCATCGGCTTCAGCAGGCTTTTCAAAAACCCCCTTGAAAAATTGTACTTGAAATTATTTGGTTTTTTTAACAGGTTATCATTGAAAAATTCTGATGAGGCAGTTTCAATAAGCAAATTCATGCAGAAAGAGCTTAAAAAAGAAACAGGCCTGGAAAGCAAAGTTGTTTACAATAAGATAGACAAAAGGTTCAAAAAGAGCATTAACGGAAAAAAAATCAGGAATGCCCTGAAAATAAAAGACAATGAAAGACTTCTGCTTTTTGTCGGAAGGCTGTCTCCGCATAAGAACGTGCATGCATTATTAAGAATTTTCAGCATTGTAAACAAAAAAATGCCAAATGCGAAATTGTTGATTATTGGCAGGCCCACTTTCAGGAATTACTATAAAAAATTAAAAAAACTGGCAAACAAGAATGTGATTTTCAAAGAGTTTGCAGGCAGTGATGAGCTTCCATACTATTATGCTGCCTGCGACTTGTATGTGACAGCTTCCTTATGGGAGGGCTTCAATCTTCCAGCTGCTGAAGCGCAGGCCTGCGGCAAAAAAGTCATAGCTTTCAATGTCTGCTCGCATCCGGAAATAGTAAAGAAAGGCATTCTTGTAAAAAAGAAAGATATATATAGTTTTGCAGAGGCCATTCTTAAGATTTTAAAGTCGGGGTGATATTTTTGGAGGAATCTGTAAATTGCAATTTATGTAATAAAGATGATGCAAAGTTAGCTCTTAAATTAAACGGGTACAGGATAGTTCGATGCAGAAATTGCGGTTTGCTTTACATCAATCCGAGATTAAAAGAAAAGAACCTGCACAAGATCTATACAAAAAAGTATTATGAAAATGCAGAATTTAAAAACAGCAACACCCAGAAACTTTTTGGCTATAATTTGTATGTAGAGGAAAAAGAAGACATAGTAAACACCTTTAAAAGGAGATTGAAGGTAATAGAGAGATATAAAAAACCGGGAAAAATTCTGGATGTTGGCTGCGCTACAGGATTTTTTTTGGAACTGGCTGAAAGCAGGGGGTGGGAAGCTTATGGGACTGATGTGTCGAAATTTGCCTCCGAATACGCAAAAAAGAGATTGGGGCTTAAGAATATTTTTTATGGAGACCTGGCAAAAGCGAAATTTAAAGATGAAATGTTTGATGTAGTGACAATATTTGATGTTATTGAGCATTTGCCGGATCCAAAGAACACATTAAAAGAAATGAATAGGATACTAAAAAAGAACGGGCTTATTGTGGTTACAACACCGGATTCGGGGAGCTTAGCCGCAAAGATTCTTGGCAAAAGATGGGAAGAATTCAGGAGAGCCCGAGAGCATATTTATTTCTTTTCGGCAAAGACCCTAAGCAAGATGCTAGAGAAAACCGGATTCAAAGTTTTGAAAAGTGAAAGTGCAGGAAGATATTTCAGCTTTAAATCTGCTGCAAGAAGGGGCAGGCTATACTTCAAAAAAACATTTGAAGTGCTGGAGCGTATAGTCAGGGTTCTAGGTATAGAAAATAATAAAATATATGTCAATCCGCATTATAAAATAACCATATATGCAAGAAAGAATGGGTAATGCATTAAATAAGCTAAGAAGCCTAGATAGATATACAAAATTTGCTATCATAATAATCCTGATAGGCATTATAATGCGGTTTGTCCTTGCTTTGCCTTATCATGTGGCTGGAGATGGGTGCTGGCATATATCAAACGCGAGGTTTATTGCAAATAATTACAAAATCCCGTTATACGAGCCTTTAGGAAGGGACCAGCCTTTTTGGTCGCCACCACTATTCCACATAGTTTCTGCGGTGTTTTACAGGGCATTTGGCTTATTTGGCATCGGTGCAGCAGACTTTGGGATAAAATTAGTTTCCCCGCTATTCAGCTCCTTAGCATTGATTTTTTCATATTTAATTTTGAAAAATTTATTTGACAAAAAAGCCGCTTTCTATGGCACTTTATTTGCAACTTTCCTGCCAATAAGCATTGACTATGGGGTTTTTAGCTATGCGGACAGCATGCTGACATTCTTTATTTTAGCCAGCGTTTATTATGCATTGAAAAACAAAATCCTGATTTCAGCGCTTAGCTTATCATTGGCTATCTTGACAAAATATACCGGCTTGGTTATTATCCCAGTAATAATCTATATAATCTTTATAAAAAGCAGTAAATCATTTCTAAGAAAATCCGCAGTAATGCTGGCAATAACTGCCGCAGTAAGTTCCTTATGGTATATAAGGAACTGGGCTTATCTAAAGAATCCTGTTTACCCGGTTTTAAACTCCTTATTCAATGGGATTGAGGTCGGAACCACATATTCAGGCTTTGATTTTTCAAGGTTATTCTCCATAAATTCCATCATATTCCCTTTTTTGGAATTCTTCGGAGTTCCCGATGGAAACCCTTCCAACATATTTTTTTATAATGTGCCGTTTTTATCTGCCATATTGGCAATATGGCTAATATCCATACTTCTTTTCATTTTGCCCATATTCTTTGGATTAAGGATAAATAAGGAAACAAGGAATATTGCCATAGTCTGGATGCTGGGCTTCTTATTAGCAGGGGTGCTGCATATACTGAATGTCGGGTGGTCCATTGGCAGAAGGCTTTTGCCTATTACCATAATCCTGGCTTTTTTCTGGGGAAACGGGATCAAAAACATAACTAAAAAAACAGGGCACGGCATAATAATTTTTAGCATATTGGCCTTGATTATTGGCGGATTCGTAGCTGTAGAGATTGCCAAAGTAAACCTGGCTGCAGATTCGTGGGGATTGTACCAAGATGATTTTAGCTGGGTTAAGCAGAATACAGAAAAAGATGCTGTATTCATGGCAGGAGGCCAGTGTTTATCCTATAATATAGACAGGTTTGCTTACCAAGACAGCCCTGATAACCTGGAGAAAGTGAAATATGCCTGGGTAAATCAGGATTTCAGGCTGGATAAAAGGGTTATAATGGATGCCAGCCTGCTATCCGAGATAAGGTCAAGGGGGGAAATTGTCTATAGGAATGAGAAGACAAAAACAGAAATTTATAGGCTCAAACAATGAATTTTTTCCTGAACATATATTTTTCTCTGAAAACTTTTAAAATGAAACGGTCATCGGATTTTCTGAATTTCTGCACTGCTTTTCTTTTTTTATAAATTAAGCCCATATGGGAAGCAACCCAAAAAAAGGCCTTAATCCTTGCAAATGCATTCCCAAAATTCAAAGAAAGCAAATCTTTGATTACCGCAAGGAACCTCATTAATTTGGCATAAGGCAGGAAAATAAGGATATTTTTCAGTGAAAGCACTTTAAACAATGTGATTAAAGAATTTCTTTCCATTAAAAAAGTCGTGAAAGCCTTGCTGGCTTTTTGGGTTGTAAGAGCATGCATATGGTACATTATTGCATTTGGCTCAAATAAAATTTTTTTCCCATTGAGCCTTACCCTCAGCCCCAAGTCAAGGTCCTCGGCATAGATAAAATAATCCGGATCAAATAAATATCCGAACTTTTCAACAAAATCTTTTTTTATTAAACCGACGCCTAGGTAGGGTATTTCCCTAACAGCATCTTTCCCGCTTCCTTTAATATGGCCATTGTAAAATGCCCTTGAAACCCATGTGCCTCCGGAGCCAAGCTTTTTATTGTAAAAATTGACCAGCTTGGGAGCGGCCATTGCAGCATCTTTGTCTGATTCTATGGTTTTGACAAGGTTTTTAATGCAATTTTTATCAAGTTCCATATCATTGTTTAAGAATAAGATATATTCGCCTTTGCAGTATCTCAAGGCAGAGTTTATCCCCACATAGCCTAAATTTTCCTTATTTTCGACCAACTTTGCATTTTTATGGGTTTTTTTTACGAATTCGCGGCTGCCGTCGGTGGAATTGTTGTCTACAACAAGAATTTCATGATTTTTATAGTCTGATTTTGATATGGATTTTAATAAGGCTTCCAGTAAATTCTTTCCATTATGATTGACGACCACTATTGAAACTTTTGGTTTGTTCATTCCTTAGCAACTCTTAAAGTGAAATCTATCTTTATTATTATTTCCCCCAGAAGGTAACTAACAAGGTGCCTTAGATTCAGAACATTGGGAAACAAGAATCTTGGCAGGGGTATTGGCGGGATAAGCCACCCTATTCTTGACGGAATCAGCCTAATCCTTTCCACTTTAAAGCCATGATAGTTGTCATAAGCCCTGCCCTTCTCTGTAAAAAACTTCATGCTGTCTACATTAAAAAAATAATTATGGTTTGGGTAGAAAGCCCCGGAAGAATGCCAATATGGGACTATAAGCCTTACTACAGCGTTATTTTTTGAGATTCTCCGGATTTCCTTCATCGCCCTGAACAAGTCCTTGACATGCTCAATTACATCCCTGCCATAGACTTCATCAAAGTAATTGTCCTTAAAAGGCCATGGATATTTATCCAAGTCATGGGCAACATCAACGCCTGCTGTTTTAGACTTGTCAATATTAATGTAGCCTGTTTTAATGTCTCTGCCGCATCCCAAGTTAAGTTTCCTTGAATTATTGATTTTTTTTATCATTCTATCTTATATTTTCTCCATCTTTTTGCTGAAAGGCTCATATCAACCGTCAAAGGCGGCCCATTATAATCATCTAGAGTTATATTGCCTACATTCTTCGAGCCTGAAAGCAATGCCAACTCATGCATGCTCATTCTTTTATCCCCGACAATGTGGATTATGCCCCTCTTTTTTTTTTGGCAGACTTCAAGAATTCCTTTTGCCACATTATCTGCGAACAAATAAGTTCCGAACCTGTCCGTAAATGCCTTTGGGTATTTCCACTGCCCTTTTGGGGCAAAGTTAGTCCTTATAATGCAGGCATTTTCATATTGCCTTACAACTATTTCGCCGCATAATTTTGTCAGGGAATAATAATTTTTTGGGGCAGGAAGGTCATCTTCAGTATAGAATTTTTTATTTTCTCCGGCAAAAACACAGGCTGTGGACATGTAAACAAGATAGCAATTATTATTTATTTTTTTCAGAGCATTGACTATTTTTTGAGTGCCCTCAACATTTACAAGCCATGCCTTTTTTTTGTCTTCCTCGCATTCCCTTATGCCGACCAATGCTGCAGCGTGTATCAAAACATCGGGCTTGTAGTCCAGTATGGCATTGTTTACCGATTTTTGATTGGTTATGTCAAGCTCATTGTGCGTTGGGCAAGAAGCACCCTTAAAAACAGCCTTTAGTGATTTGCCCAAGGCCCCGCTGCCGCCTGTTATCAAGACTTTCATAGGCTGGAGTATTCTATTACTTTATTTAAAGGTTATTGGAAATATTTATAAATAAAATGCCAGTCTTTTGTCTATATGAAAAGCGTGACTATAGTCGGCCTCGGGTATGTGGGATTGCCTTTAGCCTGCTTATGCGCTGAAAATGGGTTTAAGGTTTATGGATTGGATATTGACAAAAACAAAATTGAATTGATAAATAAAGGCATAAGCCCTATTGATGATGGCTACTTAATCAACAAATTAAAAAACCTGAAAAACAAGATAAACGCGACAGTTAATGCTGATGAGTGCATTCCAAATTCCAATGTCGTAATCATCTGCGTGCCAACGCCTGTAGATAAAAACAACGCTCCAGACTTAACAGCTTTGATAAAGGCTGCATCCATAGTTTCAGGCCGCATAAAAAAAGGCGCCCTCTTTATTGTTGAATCAACAATTTATCCGGGAACTGTGGAAGAGGTAGTTGTTCCTGTATTGAAAAAACACGGGCATGAACCTGAAAAAAATGATGTTTTTGTCGCCCATTGCCCGGAAAGGATTGATCCAGGAAACAAGAAATGGGTTATTGAAAATCTGCCAAGGGTTGTCGGGGGCATAACAAAAGAAGCCGCAATAAAGGCTGCGGAATTCTATAAGAGCATAATAAATGCCGATGTGATTATGCTGAGCAGCATAAAAGCCGCGGAAGCGACAAAAATAATGGAGAACACATTCAGGGATGTCAATATAGCTTTTGTCAATGAGATGGCAAAAAGCTTTGACAAGGCTGGGATAGACATTCTGGAGGTTATAAGGGGCGCATCAACAAAGCCTTTTGCATTTATGCCTCATTATCCAGGCGCAGGAGTCGGAGGCCACTGCATAAGCGTTGACCCGTATTACCTGATAGAAAAAGCAAAACAATTGGGGTTCCACCATAAATTTCTCCTGCTTGCGCGCGAGATAAACAATAGCATGCCTTCTTACACTATTGAACTGCTTGAAAATGAGCTAAATAAAATAAACAAAAAGATAGAAAAAGCAAAGGTGGGTATTCTTGGGCTTGCGTATAAGGGCAATGTCGATGACATAAGGGAAAGCCCTTCATTCGACATTATCAATATCCTGAAAGCGAAAGGCGCCGATGTTTTTGTTTTCGACCCACATGTAAAGAACGGCAGCAATGTAAGGGATTTCGATGAGCTCCTGCAAAGAAGCCAGTATTTGATTCTGGCAACAGACCATAATGAGTTCAGGAATATCGACTTAAACAAGTTAAAAAAGCATAAAATATCAGTTGTTATTGACGGAAGAAACTGCCTGGACAGGGAGAAAATCAGGCAGATGGGAATTATTTACCACGGGATTGGAAGGAGCTGAAAACCTGTTTGCCCTGTGAAAAGACGGATAATAAAATGAAGAAGCTTGTGAGTGTGGTTATACCAGCAAAGGACGAGGAAGCGAGCATCGGGATGGTGCTTAAAGACCTCAACAATGTTATAAAAAAAGACGGGAAATACGAGTATGAGGTCATAGTTATTGATGACAAATCAAAGGATAGGACTGGGGAGATTGCAGTAAAGAACAATGCACGGGTCATAAGAAACCCGGGGCTGGGCGGAAAAGGAAAAGCGCTGGCTCTTGGGTTTAAGCACGCGAAAGGGGATTATATAGTCATGCTGGATGCTGATTATTCCCATCGCCCTGAAGAAATCCCTAATTTCCTGAAAAAGTTGGAGCAAGGCTATGGTCTAGTTGTTGGCTCCAGGCATTTTGGCGGCAGCGAAGAATATACCTTGATCAGATTAGTCGGAAATGTTGTATTGACTTTTGCATTCAGGATGTTTTTTGGCATGATATTATCAGACGCGTTAAATGGCTTCAAAGCTTTCAAGAAAAATATAGTTAAGAACTATGAATATTCTTCCAAAGATTTTGAGATTGAAATTGAATTGATTGCCAATGCTTTAAGGGAAAGGGAAAAAGTGGGGGAAATACTAAGCCATGAGCGAGCCAGGTTCGGAGGCAGGATGAAGTCTTTTGCCCCTGTTCATGGAACCAAGTTCCTGCTTAAGATAATCTCCGAAGGGGTAAAGCTGAGGTTTGGGATGTGAGCATAGAACAGCCCTGAACTTAACTTAAATCACCCCATTTTCTGCGTTTTTTCCTCCCTTCAACACCTTGTAGATATACACTTCATCAGGCTTGATGCTGTTCTCAGGTGATCTCTGGTAACCCTCTTCATCTATCTTGGCAACAAATTCAAATTTTTCCGGATGATTTTTCACGAATTCTACAGTTTCCAGAGAATAGTGGTAATAATCGTAAGCGTAATATCTGTCAAATATTATATAATCAATACCGTAATACTCTACAAGCTCCAGTAGGTTATCAGACTTGGGCGGTATCCCCACAAACCGGTTATCTGTTAAATATATTAACTGGTAAATAATGCCCGCGTGCGCAAATACCACATCATCCTTATCAAAATTTTGAATGATGTAATCTGCAGTATTTTGCGCATAATAATAAATAGGCTCGTCATAGGAGAAAATGAAATATTTATGATTAAAATACCATACTGGAATCAGCAATAATAGAAGTATTGCCACAATAAATAATATTTTTGGATACAGCTTATTTGCTTTAAATTTCATAAATAAGCTGACTAAGCCCTTTGCAATAAAATAATACATGAATATATATGCCATATAGATATACCTCGGCGAGCTCACCTTTTGAGTTATTGGGGATACAAATATCAGGAATAAGCCTACTACATAGAGATCAATATTACCATAGATTTTTTTAGTCTTAATAAAATCAAAACCAGCCTTAAATAAGAAATACAATACAATAAGCGCCAGAGGAATATAAAAATCAAGCATATAAATAATATGTTTCGGCTCTAACAGGTAATTCATAGTATTTAGATTAAGCGCTCTGGGTATCCTAAACGGCTGAACGTTAAATATATAGCCTAGGTTAAAAGCGTAATCCCTTGCCCTGAAAGTGAAGCCAGCAGGCAACATAGGATCAGTCTCATTGAAAGCCCTTGGGTTAATTAATTCCATTAAACCAAATCCATTTGTAGCAACCGGGGCGCCTGCAACACCTGCAGGATAATAATAGTTGGTTGAATAAAGATATGCCTTAACTCCCGTCCAGGCGCCATAAGACAGCAGAACTGCAATTATAGGAATCATTGCGTATCCTAAACCCGGAAATGAAAATTTCCTCAGATCGATTTTTTTATAGTTTAAAAATATGTAAGACAGCATAAATGAGGGTATGATGAAGATGACATGGTCTACTGTTATGCCTACCAATCCGGATAAAATTGAGGATACAAAAATAGGGCCTTTTTCCCCATACTTAACGCCTTTGGCATAATAATACAAAGCCGACATCATCAGCATTACCACAAAAGATTCCTTTAAGCCCACTTTAGAGGAGATTATCAATTCATCAGAAAGTGTATAGAATATCAAGACGGTATAAGAAATATTGAAATTATTTGTAAGCATCATAAAGAAATGATAAATAATAAAGAATGTAGCACAAGCTGATAAAAAAGAAATCAATATTGCAGCAATATAATCTTTTTGTACTATATGCGTAAATAAATTTATAATGTAAGGGAAAAAAGGCCCATGGTTGATTTCAACCTGGTTATTGAAAGTCGTATGATAGGGAAAATGCTTGCCCATGGCAATATACTTGATAAAATCCCCATTCATATAAATATCCGGGTCGTCAGAGAATATCCTCAAAAAAACAAAAACGATAAATAAAAGAATGATTAATTTTTTTCTGATATTCTTTGCCATCTTATTCCCACGTTTAAATGAAAAATCAGAGATTACACCATATGTCAAAAACCACCCGTCATAGACGGGTGGCATGATTGGTAAAGCCTTGTAGCCATCCCGTGCAGAGAGGTGGTTTTTGAGCACACTCAAAATTCCACAAATAATTTTGTGGTTTAGTTTACTAAACCACCATTCTTAAGAATGGTGGAATTTTGATGTTTAAAAATATTTTCATTTTATGTTTAAGGTTAAAAGTCACTTTTTACAGATAAACATCAGATTAAATGATAAATGCCTCCAATATTTCCTTTTGAGATACCTATTCCTGTTTCTGCTAAAAATAATTTCTCCAAAGAAATTTATTTTTCTGAAATTATATTTTTTAAATGCCTTAAGCCAGTAATTAGGCTGGAATGTTGAACAATGTGTTTTATCAATGAACGAGTTGATAAACCATGCAGCAAACGAGCCAAACAAAGAGGAATTATTCGGAACTGAACCAACCAATACACCTCCTTGTTTCAGGCCATTATAAATATTCCTTATTGCCAATTCCGGGCGTTTAATGTGCTCCAAAACATTAAATATCACTATAACATCATAATAGTTTTTTTTTAATTTGGTATGAACGATATTGCCCAAAATAATTTTGCCGCCATGCCTTTTTTTCAGATGATGAACCGAATATCTTGAAATGTCTATTCCATCAACATCAAAATATTCTGCAGCCAAATCCAGAAATCCTCCGCTGCCGCATCCAATTTCCAGCAACTTTCCATTTTTCTTAATATCCATTATCAATTTTAAACGATTCCTGTTCCTTTGAGAGCCTGGAATTTCCCTGTAAAGGATATTTTCGAAATAATTCCTATCAAATCTTTTTTTTATAATGCCCATAAATAAAAGAACTTATTATACCTATAAAAATTTATGCAATATGATGCAAATCATAACTCCAGAATATGCGGCTCCGGCAAAGGCACGATGAATTTGCCCTTATAGCCTTTCTTACTGATTTTAGGCGCCAGCTCTTCTGCAATGTGCCAAGACAATAATATCACAAATTCCGGCTGGTCTTTATACAGCCTTGATTCCTCAACAACGGGAATCAATGTTCCGGGCATGTATTTTCCGATCTTATTCGAGCCCTTGACCTCCATAACATAATCAATAACCCCTTCATCGATGCCCGTATAGTTTATCAGAGTGCCTGCCCTTGAAGGCGCACCAATCCCATATATCCTCTTGCCCTCTTTTTTAAGCCCGTACAATAAGTTTAAAAGCCCGAGTTTGGCATTCACAACAGCATTCCTGAACTTGATAAGATTTCCCTTATTTGTGGCGTAATCTTTCTCGCTCTGTAGCATCCTATTTACTGTATCCCTGACAGTATATTTACCCTTTCTTGCGGCATAAACTCTTATTGAGCCACCATGAGTCGGTATTTCCTTTGCATGAATAATTTCAAGGCCGTGATTTTCAAAAAGAAATTTAAGGCTGTGCAATGAATAATACCTTAAATGCTCATGATAGATAGTATCATACTGCAAAGTCTTAATCAATGACAGAAGATAATGCGATTCTGATATAAAGACGCCGTCTTCTTTTAACAACTTAAGTATTAATTCTACAACATCATTAACTTTGTCTATATGTGCAAAAACGTTAGTTGCCATTATAATTTTTGCAGGTTTATTTTCCGATAATACTTTTTCAACAACCTCCCCATTAAAATAGTCAATTATTGTCGGAATTCCCCTTTCAATTGCTTTTTTACCAGCTTCTTCCGGAGTTATTCCCAAAACCCTTAATTTGCCTAAAAAGTTGCTTAATAAGTTTCCATCATTTGAGCCGATGTCTATTATCAGGTCTTCTCTCTTAAAATCGATAATAGTTGCGCACTCCTTTGCCAATTCAGCAAAATTTTCCCCCAATATTTTCGTAGTGCTGCTCCTATATGGATACTCCGGCGGGAACAGTATCTTAGGATTAACTATCAAGCCCAATTGCACCAAATGGCATTTGGGACAATAAAGGATCTCTGCCGGATAGCTAGGCTGCTCGTGCGGCCTATCCCCGATTTTATGCATCTGGTTGACCGGAGGCAGATAACCCAGAAAAATGATAGATTCCATTTTTTCAGAATCACATATTTGGCATTTATTCACCACTTTGCTTGTCCATTCATCCTTGTTTCTTTTACCCGAATTGCCCATAAAACCACCTAAAATATCATTTTGGCTTTTTATCATAGTTTTCAATATACCATTTTGCAGTAATTCCCAGCCCTTCCGAAAAAGTTATCCTTGGTTCATAGCCTAATTTTTTAAGCTTGCTTATATCCGGGCATCTTCTTGGAGCGCTTCCTTTAACGGCTTCTCCTGGCATCACATTCACTTCCCTTCCAAAAATTTTCCCGAGCTCAACTGCAACTTTGCTGATTGGAATTTCATCCATAGCCCCTATGTTATAAATACCGAGATGCTCTCCTTTTTCCAACATCAGCATAACTCCTTGAATAAGATCTTCTATAAAAACAAATGATCTTGTTTCCTTTCCAGTGCCTTTAATAGGAAAATCAATCTTTTTATCCTTATTCTGAGTGCAGATTTCGCTCATCTTAAGAACAAACTGAGGTATGACATGCTCCCATCCCATATCAGGGCCATAAACATTATGCGGCCTGAAGATCATGACCCTGTCAAAATGCTTTCCGTTGTTTAAAGCCATTAATTCGCTGATTATTTTGCCTCCAGCATAAGAATATCTTGGGTTATGGGGGTCTGGAATTGATAAAGGAACATCTTCTTTTGTAGGTATTATTGGAGGTTTTTGGTAAACTTCAGAGCTGGAAGCCAATATAAATTCTTTTATTCCCTCATCAATGCAGCTGTCCATGATATTGACCATGCCCTTAACTCCTACGTCCAATACCAAGTCAGGCTTAGAATAGAAGAATTCAGTCCCATTGATGAAAGCCAAATGAAAAACGCTGTTTATGCTTTCACAAGCTTCCCTGACTTTTTTGGCATCCCTGATATCACCTTCAATTACCTCTATTTTACCCTTAATATCCTCCAGCCTGGCAAGATTACCCCTAGAGGTGTTATCCAGAATCCTAACTTTGTGGCCCGCTTTCAATAAAGCTCTGGATAATGCGCTCCCGATAAACCCAGCTCCTCCAGTGATGAGATATTTTTTATTTTTCAATATTAACCCCCATTGAAGAATTGCTTGATGTTTTCGCATACTTTAATTATATCTGAATCTGCCAGGGTAAAGGCAGAAGGCAGCCAGATTGATTTGTAGCTCATTTTTGTACTGTTAGGAAACATATCATCTTTTAGCTTATAAGGCGCTTGCCTATGGATGGGAAGCCAAAACCTCCTGCAATGTATGTTTCTTGAGGCCAAATATTTATCCAATCCGTCTCTCTCACCCGAGTATGCGTCTGTCCACTGTGGCGTTTCTCCTCCTTCAATATCAAATTCAAATAGGCTCATTTTGCCTGAATTTTTCAATTCTTCCGCATATATCTTATGATTTTTTTTCATTCTTTTGATTCTTTCATTCAGATATTCAAGCTGCCCCACACCCAAAGCTCCTTGCAGGTCGGTCATCTTAAAATTATAGCCAACAGCAAAATGGGTATCATCCCCTCCAGTTCCCCTCTCACGCCTTCCCTGGTTTTTTAATTCTTTTAAGCGCATAAATAAATCATCGTCATCTGTCAAGATTATGCCTCCTTGGCCGGTTGTAATTGTCTTGTTTGGGGAAAAAGACAGACATCCTATTTGCCCAAATGTTCCCAAATATTTCCCTTTATGTATTGACATAAAAGCTTCTGCAGCATCTTCAACAACCTTGATGCCGTTATCTTCTGCAATTCTCATGATATTTTCCATATCCGATGCCCTGCCAGACACATGTACCGGAATAACTGCTTTTGTCTTGTCTGTAATTGATTTTTCAAAACTCTCGACACTGATGTTCATATTCTTAGGGTCAATATCAACCAGCACTGGTTTTGCCCCAGCCATTTCTGCTGCATTAGCAGTAGCTATGAAGGTGATGTCCGGTATAACTACCTCATCCCCGGAGCCTATGCCCAATGACTTCAAAGCAAGGAATATTGCTGCAGTTCCGCTTGTGACTGCAATTGCGTGTTTGCATCCCAATAAACCAGAAATTTTTTTTTCAAACAAATCTACAAATTGGCCCTCGTTAGGAAAATTATTATCCAGGACAGTTTTTAAGAGCTCTTTTTCCCTTTCGCCTATTTTTGGCGTCCACCAAGGTATGATTTTATCTTCTTTAGACATATAGGCCCCCCATATTACTTCCTTTTAATAATCCCCCAGAGGTCTACCACCTCTTTATCAAGAGGGATACTGATATTCTTATAAGCAGAATGAGGCACCCCGATGATTATTATGTTACTGCTCTCAATAGCCTCTTCTTTACTGACAAAATCGTCACTCTTCACAAATTCATCTGAATAATAAACATCAGCTCCGTGAAACCGCAAAATCTTGCCCAACTTGTAGGATAATGAATCCCTTATATCATCGATGTCAGCTTTAAATGCCATTCCCAAAATAGCAACTTTGGTTTTGCTTAAATCGTATCTTTGCCTCAAATCTTCAACAAGAAAGTTTGGCAATCCCTCATTAATCATCATTGCTGCATGCCCCAAAAGGAAATTATTGCTGTTAAAAGCTGCTAACTGCATTGTATCTTTTAAAAGGCATGGGCCAGCAGCAAATCCGGCGCTTGGCAATGCAGAGGCTCTGTCATAACCTTCAGTCATAGCACGCCTTAATTTATCGTAGTCCACCTCCAAGGTCCTTGCAATCATATAAAATTGGTTTGTTATTGCAAACTGGATATATCTCCATGCATTAGTAAACAATTTTACAAGCTCCGCTTCCCCCATAGAGGTTCTGATTATTAAAGGTGATATTACTTTAAATAATTTTGAAGCATCCTCCACTGCTTTTTCACTTAATCCAGCGACAATCTGAGGCAGCTCTTTAAGCTCTTTGATTGCGTAACCTTCTGCTATCCTTTCAGGGCAATATGCAATATGCCACTCTTCTTTATTCCCGAGTAATTTTAATGCTTGTTCGCAGGTCCTGGGATAAACAGTACTCCTGATAATAATTGTTTGGCCTTTGTGCAAATATTTTTTTAGAGTAGAAAAAAATTCCAGAAAAGCTCTTGTCTTGGGGTTCATATACTCGTCCACAGGAGTCCCAATAGCAATTATAATAAATCTGCCATATGTAACGCTTTTTATATCGGTACTTACTTCCAAATTACCATTTTCAAGGACTTCTTTGAGAATAGGCTCTGCTCCGTACTCAATAAAGGGCATCTTGCCCTGCTTAACAATTTCTGCCTTTTCTTTGCTTGTATCGAAAAGGCAAACCTTAAGGCCTTTATGGGCAAATGCTATTCCTAAAGGCAAGCCAACATGCCCCAGCCCTCCCACTATTACCACCTTGCCCAGATTACTTTCTGATTTATCAGCCATTTTAAAAACATCCTCCAAATTTTAATTAAAACGTTATCTGACACTTATTTTTCCGCTTCTAAATTCAAGCTTACAAGCATCCCATTTTCCTTATCCATATGGGGCAAATAAGCCTGCGAATAATCATCATATTCAGCATGGAAGGTTTTTCTCCAGTCCCACCTATGGACATTTTTAAACCCGCATTCCTCTAATAATTTTTTTAATGTAGCTTCATCATAAACCGACCTATGGTAGTCTGTACCTAATTTTCCCTTGTAATATCCTGTCACCAGTCTTTTGACCAGCTTCAAATCCTTAAATTTCAGGTATGCCTTTGATATAGCCTCAAAATCCGGGACTGCAATCCTTAGAATGCCTCCTTTCTTTAAAATCCTATGCCATTCTTTCAATGCTGCCCGTGCATCATCATCATCAAAAGAGTTAAAACAATGGCATAAATATATCAAGTCTACGCTATTGTCCTCAAAATTGCTCAAATCCTTGATATCCCTCTGATAATCTAAATGTTCCCAAGGATCCCTGTCTATGTGGATAAATCCCGGAAAATGCCTCTTCCCGCAACCAAGATGAAGCTTTACCTTCGTTCCTACACTCATTTCATATTCACCTTTTTCTGGATAGCCAAAAACGTATGGCTTCCTTTGCAAAATCACTGGAAACACCTATGCTTATTTTAGTCTTTCCCTCTTTCCTTTCAGGAAAAAAATAGGGCAGCTCTTTTATCTTCAGCCCAGCCTTTTCTGCAAGGAAATGCAATTCGCTTGCAAGAAAAAACCCTTTAGACCTGAGCCTATTGATTGGAACAACATCAAAAACATCCCTTTTCACTACATGAAACCAGCACGTTGGATCTTTAATCTTTGTGTTAAACATTGTCATTATAACTGAATTTACAAACAAGCTCAGCCATTTCTTATTGCTTTCAAAGCCTCCGCCAGCTACATATCTGGACCCAAGCACTATGTCATAATTCCCCTTTTCTGCCTCTTTAACCAGTTTAATAACGTCATTTGGGTCCTCTTGAAAGTCTGCATCTAGCTCGCAAATATAATCATAATTTGAGGCATAAAAATATTTATAAGCTTCTATCGAGGCTAAGCCTCTGCCTTTAGGCCCTGTCCTGCTTATTAACTTGACCCTTTTGGTTTTCCCTGCAATTCTCTTGACAATTTCTCCGGTCCCATCCGGGCTATTATCATCAACAACCAGTACATCAAAATTTCCCTTCAATCCCAATGTTGCCCTCAATACTGCCTCGATGTTCTCTGCCTCATTATACGTAGCTATAAGAATTAATGTTCTCTTTTTCATCTAATTGCCCCCCCATGAATATACATCCTATGTGGGTTTATTATATATGTCAAAAACCACCCATACTTACTAACGTTCGTAGGTTTGAACAAGTTCAAACCATCATAGATGGGTGACATGAAGGGCTGAAAGCCTTTATAGCCATCCCTTTCTGTACGGTGGTTTTTGAGCACGCTCGGAATTCCACAATAAGATTGTGGTCGAGTTTCCGATACCACCACTCATAGAGATGGTGGAATTCCGACGTTTAAAAAGTTTACTAGTTTATAACTAGGGTAAAAAATAAAAGAAACGGAAATTTTATATTGTTGTTGAAAGAAGCCGATTATTCATAAAACAGCTCCTCTTTTCCTAGGTTTTCCTTGTACCAATTAAAAGTTTTATTAATGCCTTTCTCTACCGAAACTTCCGGCTTCCAGCCAAGCGCTTTCAGCTTCTCTGTGCTGGGAATTCTTTTCATTATATCGCGTTCTTTTGCCCTTGTTTCTAAGCCAAATCCGACTATTCTCGGCTTTAGGCTTTTTCCGGAAATTTTAATGATCAATTCCGCCAATTCCTTCATTGTAATCTGGTCTGTGTTTGCTATGTTGTATGCCTCTCCTTTTGCCCCCTTCTTCCTTACGGTTTCCATGCCGCTTACAACATCCTCTATATAAGTGAAGCATCTTACCTGGCTTCCATCGCCAAATACCAAAGGCGGCTCATTGTTAAGGACTTTTTGCATGAAAATGGGCACCACCCATTCAAAGCCCTGCCCGGGACCGTAAACATTAAACAAGCGTATTGGGTTTATATTCATCCCATATTCCTTGACATAGCCGTAAGCGTACATTTCCGCAGTAAGCTTCGAGACTCCGTAAATGCTTACGGGGCTTTTGGGGCTGTCTTCTTTAATTGGTATTTCCCTTGGCTCGCCGTAAACCTCTGAAGATGAGGTATAAACTATTTTTTTCACGTTTGTGCCCAAAGCGCACCTGAAAACATTTACAGTGCCGTCAATATTTACTGCCAGGGTGTTTAAGGGCTTTTTGTCGGAATTAATGACTCCGAGCTCTGCCGCCAGATGGTAGACTATATCACAGTCGCGCATTTCCCACCTGATGTCTTCAAGGACTGATTTTTTCACAAACTCGAGCTTTGGATGCGTGAACTTTATCGGCTTTATGTCAATGACTTTGACCTCATTTCCATCCTTAAGGAGGTACCTGACTAAAGTATGGCCTATAAAGCCGTTGCCCCCAGTAACAAGTATTCTCATTTTGCCAACTGGTATTTAATCTGTTTTATAAATATTTGCGTAAAAAGCCATTCTCATATAGAAATTAAGAGGCATTTCTTAAAATAACATGAACAATCCTCTTTGCTGCATTGCCGTCCCATAGCTCAGGCGCCCTTTTATTAAACTTTATTTTATCATTTATTATTTCCATTGCTTTTTCAACTACTTTATGGCTGTCTGTGCTAACCAGCAGGTTAGTCCCTTCTGACACAGTAACAGGCCTTTCTGTATTTTTCCTCAGGGTGATGCATGGAATTCCCAAGACAGTTGTCTCTTCCTGGATTCCTCCAGAGTCCGTTAAAACGAATTTGCTGTTGTCCATTAAGCACAAGAAGTCCAAATAGCCTAAAGGCCCAGTTACTATTAAATTAGAAATACTTTTCATTCCTTTGCCCAAACCCAATGATTCCAGATTTTTTTGCGTTCTTGGGTGCACTGGAAAGATAATCTTTATTTTCTCTCCTATAACCTCCAAAATGGACAATATATTCCCAAAAGAGCCCTTTTTGTCCACATTACTGGGCCGGTGCAATGTTAAAACGCAATATTCTTTTTTATTTAAGTTCAATTGCTCCAGTATTTTTGATTTTTTAGCCCTTTCCCTGTGGCTTAGGAGGGTGTCTATCATGACGTTTCCTACAAAAAATATTTTTTCTTTGCTTATTCTCTCATTTATAAGATTTTTATTACCGCTTTTTTCAGTGGTAAACAGAAAATCACTTATCTTATCGGTCCTGATTCTGTTTATTTCCTCAGGCATTGTTTTGTCGAAACTCCTTAATCCCGCTTCGACATGCGCAACCTTTATTCCCAGTTCATGCGCTGCTTCTGCTCCGGCAACTGTTGAATTTACATCACCGACAACTACAACTAAGTCAGGTTTTTGCCTCTCAAGCGCTACTTTAATTATTTGCTTAAGGAAAGTTCTTTGCTCATCTACTCCAGCATCTGTTGGACAAACTAAGTTCTCATCAGGTTTCGGTAATCCCAACTCATCAAAAAAAAGTTTGCTCATGTTATTGTCATAATGCTGGCCAGTATGTATCAGAATATGCTCCAATTTATGTTTTTTGAATTCCTTTACCAATGGTGCTATCTTCATGAAATTCGGCCTTGTCCCAACTATGCTCACAATTTTCATATTTTTGGGATACCAAATATATTTAAATAGTTTCCTAATACTAGGGAATATGGGAAAACTGAGGGTAGCTTTGGTTATACCAACTCATTTTGACATACACTCGTCCCTGCAGAACCTGCTGAAAGTGTACAGGCATTTAATAAAAAACAGGAATATTGAGGTGACTATTTTCACAGACAGGAAAAACAATGCCACATATGATGGTTTCAAGATAGAGAAAATAAGTGGTTTTGACTATAAGACAATCTTGGAAAAAGTGTTACTTGTTCTTGGAATACCCAGATTCTATTATAAAGATCTGGTTGAAAAGCTGAAAGGCTATGACGTGATTGAAAGCAGCAACCCCGAATTTTACATTTTCGCCTATCAATCCTATAAAGCCGCAAAAAAGTATAAATCAAGGCTTGTATACAGGACCTCGCAGACTGTAGATGGGTTTTATTTATTCGGGCTGACGAAATACGCCATAATACCGATAGCAAGCAGGGCTTATGATTACGCGAAATTTCTTCTGTTTTCAAACCCGCAGGCAGAAGAGAGGTGCATAAAATTAGGCTTGATGAAAGACAGGAAAAAAAGCATAGTAATAGGGCATGCCACTGACACAAAATGCTTCAGGCCAATAAAAGTTAAAAAGCATAAAGGGGTTATACTGCTTTCTGTTGGAGGCCTGTACAAAATAAAGGGGCACCACCTGATAATACGGTCTTTGAAGAGGATAATTGAAAAAGGGCATGATGCTGAACTGTGGATTGTGGGAGAAGGCTATTATAAAAACAGTTTGGTAAAATTAGCAAAAAAATTAGGCATAAGCCAAAAGGTAAAATTCCTGGGGGGAAAACCGCATGACGAGCTGGCAAAGATTTATAATATGTGTGACATATTTGTGCTGGCCAACTGCCAGGAGATAACTCCTGCAGTTAATGAGGCCCTGGCATGCGAAAAGCCAGTTGTGGTTATGGAAACCGGAGGCTGCAAATTTGCCATCCCGAGCAACGATTACGGCTTAATAGCAAAAAGATTTAATATCCATGATATGGCGGATAAGATAATAACGTTAATAAAAAACAAGGAAGTCAGGCATAAAATAGCAAAAAATGGGAGAAAACACATACTGATGAACTTCAGCATAGAAAATGTCGCAAAAAAATTTTATAAGAGCTTTACAGAATAGGTTTTTGGGTAATACTAAATTTTTGCTATTTCTTATAGTTGCATTTGGGTTGCTTTTAAGGCTGGTATTTTTCTCCGGGATGGGGACTTCCGATGATTTATCTTATAGCAGCTATTCCTATAACGTTGATAAAGGCATTAATAAGGACAGCACAGTAACCCTAGAGGTAAGGATTGGAATAATATATGCGACAGCCTTATCCTACTCCATATTCGGCGTAAATGATTTTTCATCTGTATTGTTCGTTCTACTTACTTCTCTTGGCAGCATAATTTTAATATTTTATTTTGGAAAATTACTATTTGACGAAAAGGCCGGGCTGATGGCTGCCTTCTTGCTGTCATTCTTTCCATTAGATATTGCCTATTCAACAAAATTACTAACAGACCTGCCCTCTGCTTTTTTTATGGCTTTGGGAGTTTACTTTTTTCTCTACTCTGAGATAAAATCCAAAATGAAATACGGCATCGGGTACTTCCTTTCCGGGATTTTCATCGGCATCGGCTATTTGATAAAAGAGACAGCCGTCCTTATAGGATTATTCTTTATCACCTATAATATTTTCAAAAAGAGAATAAAAAAAGAATATTTCTTCGTTCCGCTTGGATTTTTGGCTATATTTGCTGTTGAGGTATTAGTCTTTTACGTATCGACCGGAGACCCATTCTTTAGAATATTTGCTTCACAGCAATACCTCGCTAAAGTGATTGAATCTTATGGCTATTTTGGCAGATTGTCATTTCCTTTAGGGCTATTGCATTATCCGTATATGTTTTTAACGGATAATTTAATTTCTTATTTTTACATTTTTATATTCATTGCCATTGGTTATTGCCTTGTTTATAAAAAGAGAGAAGCTTATAATATGCTATTTTGGCTTATTCCTTCGCTGTTATACTTGAGTTTTGGCTCTTCAAGCATTTCACAATACATACCATTCAATGCAACATCAAGGTATCTTTCTATCATCACCATTCCTGGCATACTGCTATTATCTTTTTTTCTGACAGAAAAAAACGAGCTTATCAAAAAATTATTTATGCCAATTGCCTTAATCCTGCTGCTATTTGCATCTTTAGGCTCTCTTTACCTTTATGGAGAGAGAAATATTTTAGGCAATTTAAAAGATTCCTACCCTATCCTTGAAAAATTGGATAAACCTATATTTATTGATGGAAGATCTATAAAAGCTTTAGACTATATTTCAAAATATAAAAATGATATTAATCCCAAGGAGTATCCTGATGATTTAACTAAAATCAAAGATGCCTATGTTATTATTAACAGGGACATGATAAAAAGACTGGAGGATGCGCATAAGCAAACAAAGTTCAAGAAAGAGGTACATAACCCCCCTGAAAGTTGGATAGTTGTAAAAGAAATAGGGGAAGATGATAAAAGCAAGGTAGTTATTTATTATGCCCCATAAAGATGACAAATTATACCAAAGTGGCTTTTAGAGGAGCGGCAATAGTATTAGTTGTGTCCTTATTGGCCGCATTTCTGGGCTACCTTGTAAGATTCTTATTGGCTAGGAATTTAAGCGTAGAGGAGTTTGGACTGTTTTACGCTGTTTTCTCATTTTTAGGGCTTTTAGGCATTTTCAAGAGCCTTGGACTGGACAGGTCTCTCGTAAAGTTTATCCCGGAATTCATGCATAAGGGCAATAACAACCTCATAAAAAGCTCTATAATTTATGTCTCAATAGTGCAGTTAATAACAAACTCCATAGTGATAGTGCTTGTTTACCTATTCTCCAGTTACCTGGGCGTGCATTACTTCCATAATCCGCGGGCTGACATTGTGCTTAAACTGATGGCAATAGCATTTTTCATAGACAGCTTCACTTTCACCCTGAAATTCGCTTTCCAGGGGTTTCAAAAAATGATGCTTTTTGCAGGCATAGACTTAGTGAGAATGGTGCTCATATTGTCAATAGCTTTCATAGGATTCAAATTGAATTATAAATTGCTGAGCCCCATAATTGCTTATATTTTTGTCCCATTCATCCTGATATTTGCCTTTACCCCGATTTTAACCAAAAAGGTTTTTCCGAAATTTTTTAAATCAAAGTTCATATCAAACCGGGCTATTTTTAGAAAAATACTGAAATACAGCATATTTGTAATTGCCACAGATGCCGGAACGCTTATACTAGGCTATACAGACACTATTGTCCTGACGTATTTTTCAGGCTTGGTTAATGTTGCGTTGTATAATGTGGCATTGCCGACTGCAAAATTATTGACGTTTTTTCCAAAGGCCGTAATGGGAGTTTTAGCCCCCCTGTCAGCAGAATTATGGGCCAAAAGAGAGAAAATATTATTGAGGGATGGGATGGATTTGCTGTACAAATACTCAATAATGATTATATTGCCTTTGGTGTTTGTTATGTTTTCCTTTAGTGGGTTGCTGCTAAATGTTTTCTTTGGGAAAGACTATATTTTAGCTTCAAATTCATTGAAAATTTTGAGCGTTGGCATGATATTTGCGGCTTTATTTGGCATAAATTCCAGTTTTTTCTCGGGCATAGGAAAGCCGCAAATCAACAGCAAGGTAGTTTATACTGCCGCGATTTTTAATTTAGCCGGGAATTTGATTCTAATACCTATTATAGGGATTGTAGGCGCGGCTATAACCACTACAATAGGCTACTTTATAATGATGTATATGGGGCTGGCAGAAATAAGGAAGTTCATTGATATAATACTTCCTATAAAAATCTGGATAAAAACTTCCTTAATAGGATTGATTTTTATTTTCACAATATGGTATTTAAAAAAGATAATATTCCTCAATGTATGGCTGGAAACAGCTATTGTACTGGCAATATCTGGAATAGTCTACATAACGCTGTTATTTTTATTAAAAGTCATAGATATCAATGAGGTAAAGGAGTTGCATAAGAGGGTAGTGAAATAAAAATTAAATTTTTTTATTCTTAAAATACTCTCTTGCTTTTTCCAAGTCGCCGAAATTGTCGATTTCTGTGCAGAATTCTTCGCCAAAATAGACTGGATGAAAAAGAATTTTATCTGATATTCGGTTAAATGCATTTTCAGCGTATACATTAACATTGCCGTCCTTTACGAATTTTCCAATTTCTTCCAACCAAAGCCTGAAGTCATTTTTTGAGAATTTATAAATTGGGGCCAAAAAGAAAGCATTTTCCCCAAAAACATCCACTCCTATTTTTTTAATTAGATTGTTGCTTATAAGTGCTTTGAAATCCTTCTCAGGCGGGGGAATTTTGTTATTGACTAAGCCGCAATTATTATATTCTGAATCAATCAGCCTTTTCAATAAATCCTTCTCGAAAACCATATCTCCATGGAGCAGTATAATATCATCATCAACTATGTTTTTTGCAAGCCAAATAGAATAAATATAGTTTGTCGAGTCGTATTTTGGGTTTTTTACGTAAGTTACATTTAAGTCAGGGAACTCGTCTTTAACGAATTTTTTTATTTTTTCCTCAAAAGGCCCTGTTGTGATTATTATGTCATTTATTTTGCAGCCAAGAAGATTGTCTATTTCATGCTCTAATATGTTTTTTCCGTTTAATCTCGCAAAGCATTTAGGATTGTCATCGGTAAACGGCTGCATTCTTTTTCCAATTCCTGAATTCAGGATAATAGCCTTCATCTTATCTCCTCCAAAATTTCCCTCAAAGCATTCTTAGTCAATATTCTCGGGTTGTTTTTTACTCTATCCGGATTAAAGCCGTTTTTGATTATTATATTAATTTTATCTTTTGTGCCAATTCCTAATTCGCTTAATCTTGTTTTTAAGCCTATTTCTCTCATTAAATTTGTTATTTTTTTGCTTGCTTCCTCAACATTTTTTGCGCCAATTAAATTAATTATTTTTTTAATTTTATCTTTGGCATAAGCAATTCCTCTTTTGTCCAATAAATCTTTTTCTGTGACCTTGGAATTATAAATTATCATCTGAGGTATTGTCAATCCTACTGCATGGCCATGAGCGATATTGAAATATGAGGTTATTGGGTAGGATATTGCATGGTTGGCAGTTGTCCTGGAAATATTGATTGCCTTTCCTGCCAGATAAGCGGCTCTTGCCATTTTCTCCCTTGCCTGTTCTGAAGTGTTGTGAATGGTTTTTGAAAGATTTTCAATGATAAGCTTGATTGCCTCTGCCGCGTATTTTTTCGACTCGTTCGTTGAATAGATGCACCAGTAAGACTCAATCGCCTGGCTTAAAGCGTCAATTCCAGTAGAGGCAATCTGGTACCTAGGCAGGCTTTTTGTGAATTGCGGGTCAACAATTGCATAATCTGGGATAATAAAATTGCTTTCCAGGGATCTTTTTGTTTTGCCTATGTTGACAACAGCAAATTTTGTTGCCTCGCTGCCCGAGCCGGAAGTTGTAGGCACAGCCACAAAAACATTTCCTTTGTTCTCAATATTTTTTTTCTTTTTGAGGTATTCTATTGGCTTTTCATTATTGGCTGCAAAGATATTTATCAGCTTTGCAGTATCCATTGCACTTCCTCCGCCCACAGCAATCACAAAATCGCAATTATTTTTCCTGAATATATCAAGCCCTTTTTTAACGCTGGAAATTTCGGGATTTGCCTCAAAATCAGAGAAAATTACCACATTGTAATTTTTTAGGATGATATCCAAGACTGCCTTTGCGCCTGATTTTTCATAAGAGTATTTGCCTGAAACCAGAAATATTCTTTTAGGGTTGTGCTTACGCAGAATTTCCTTTAGATTTATTATAGCATTTTTTCCGATATATACTCTCTGTGACATTTTAGCCTCTGAGAAATTCCATAAAATCCTCCTTATTCTCTATCGGAGTCTTTGTCGGCCTTCCTAAATCCTTTCTTGCGCCTTTGCTTACCTTGACTTCCAGAAGAACAGGCCCATCCATCTTTTTCATTTTTTTAATTGTGTTTATAATATCTTCTTTTGTTTCTGCTGAAAATGCCGCATTATAGCCGTTTGCTTTTGCAATTGCAGGAATATTTATATTATCTGCTGCTGTGGGCTGCCCTCCAACAGAGTCATGAGCAAAATTGTTAAAAACAATATGCCTGAAATTTTTCGGCTTTAGCTGCCCTATAACGGACAATGCCCCCATGTGCATTATCAAGGCACCATCTCCGTCAAAACAATAAACATTCCTATTTGGCTTTTCAAGCGCTATTCCAAGTGCAATGGAAGAGGAATGCCCCATGCACCCCACGGTTAAGAAATCTTTTTCATGCCCCTGGCTGCTTGCCTCCCTTAACTCGAACAGCTCCCTCGAGGTATGCCCTGTCGTGGATATAATTATATCATCATTATTCAACAACCGGACTATTGTTTCTATTGCCTCTTCTCTCTTAAGCCCGTAATTATTATTTTCTTTGTTTTTTAATTCATATTTGTCAAATGCATTTTTCTTGACGACAATTGCGTAAGGGGATTTTTTATTTTCCATGTGGATTATTGCATTTTTTATTGTTTCTTCAAAATTGCCATTCAGTATTTTATATGGTATTCCTAATGTTTCAAGCATTTTTAATGTTACCTTGCCCATCTTAACATGCTGCGGCTCATCCTTGACATTTGGCTCTCCTCTCCAGCCGATTAAAAGGAGTATGGGTATAGAATATACATCCCCGTCAGCGAGCGAAGTTAAAGGATTTACCGCATTTCCCAAGCCTGAATTCTGCATGTAAACCATCCCTATTTTCCTGGTTGCAAGATAATGCCCGGAGGCTAGGGCAATTGCATTGCCTTCATTTGCCGCAATGATATTCTTCTCTTTAGCGGCATTGTCAGTAACATAAGCGCAGAAATCCTTGAGCAATGAGTCAGGGACTCCGGAAAAAAAATATATTTCATTTTTTATTAAGAAGTCATAGAATGCCTTGCAGTTTATCATCTTATGCCTCTGGATTTATTTCCCTCCGGGGATCAAAGTCAGGATTTCGCTTACCGGCAAACACAGCTTGTCTGCCTCAAGGCACCTGTGGTTTTTTAATATGGATTCCGCAGTTTTTACCATGGCAGGATAAGCGCTTCTCAGCAGATGGTTTGCGTAAATGACTATTTTAACGCCGGCTTTTATTAAATCTTCTTCGGCTATCGAATTGTATGTTGTAGGCACAGCCACCAATGGAACCTTGTCTTTAAGTTTTTTGTATTCCCTGCAGAAATCCAGAATTTCTTTTGGGTCTTTTTCCTTGCTGTGTATCATTATCCCGTCTGCGCCCGCCTTTATGTATGCCTTTGCCCGCGTTAAAGCGTCTTTTACGCCATTTTTCAGTATCAGGCTTTCTATTCTGGCTATTATCATGAAGTCTTCAGTTACCTGCGCCTTTTTTCCTTCTGAAATTTTTCTTGAGAAGTTCTCTATTGTATCCTGCTGCTGCCGTACATCAGTGCCAAACAAAGAATTTCTTTTTGGGCCGATTTTATCCTCGATTATAACTGCAGACACCCCCAGCCTTTCCAGGGTTTTTACAGTGTAGACAAAATGCTCTGTCAGGCCTCCGCTGTCCCCGTCAACTAGCATCGGCTTTGTCGTTACCTCAAATATCTGGTCTATGGTTTGCAGCCTTGAAGTCAAATCAACAAGCTCTATGTCAGGCTTTCCCTTTGAGGTCGAATCGGTTAAGCTGCTTTGCCACATCCCGTCAAATTCCCTCACTTCCTCTCCATTCACTACCTTTGTTTTTTCCACTATTCTTCCTGTAAGGCCGTTATGCACCTCCAAAATCCTTACCAACGGCTTAAGCTCCAGCAATTTTCTTAGTTTTTTAAGCCTGATTTGCGGCGTAGTTCCAATTTCAAGCATATCGTTGATTATCTGTGTTGAAGAGATTCCTTTAGTGTATTCCGGCTCTACTAATTTGCCATTCCATCCTTTGAGTGCTTCAATAACCCTTTCCCTTGTTTTCTTCTGGATGCCTTCTCTCCAGTCAGTTCCATGGACAACATAGTCCGGCTTTAATTTTTTCATGTTCGGGATATAATCAAGTGTTTCCTGAGGAACTACATTTTTAACGCCTTTTATGTTCTCTATTATTTTTTTCCTTTGCTCATAAGACAACAAAGGCAGCCTTTTAAAGCTGGCAATTGCCTTGTCCGTCAATAAGCCGACAGTCACTTCTCCGAGCTGCCTTGCTTTTTCTATTATTTTTATATGGCCGTGATGTATTACATCAGTGCTCATACCGATATAGACTTTTTTCATTTTAGGCACCTTTTTTATAGTTCTTGAATATCTTGTCGACTATGTTTTTTGTCGACAATTTTTCGTAAAACGGCGGCTGTATGACTTCTCCATTGATTTTTTTTACATATTCCGAACCTGGAACTTTTTTCCAGTTAGAGCCGCATACAAGAATTAATTTTGCATCCTCAAATTGCCCATGTATTTTCTTTAGGTTTTCGGTCGGGTCAAGCTGCTCCTGGGTCATTACCATATCAACGCACCTAAGCGAGGATACTATGGATTTTCTTTCCTTAAAGCCTGCTATTGGAGGCTCTTTGTATGAATTGATAGCATCGTCTGTCAAAACGCCGCAAATATGAAAATCTCCAAGCTCATTTGCATTCTGCAACAGCCTTAAATGCCCGTAGTGGAACATATCCGCGGTGACAGAACTATACACAATTTTTTTTATTTTCTCTTTCTCAAGCGTTACAATGTCACCTTCCTTTATTCCAGAATCTTTGGGAATTGTAATGCAAAGCTGGCCATTGGACTTATTTGCCCATACTACCTTTTTCATATTCTACTAGTGCAACTAGTAGAAGTATTTAAAGGTTTCCATTCGCGCGGCTAATAGCCAATTGTATGTTATAAAAGAATAGAAAGTCAGTTTTCAACAGCAACTAATGGTTCTTTATCTGCTGTTTTCTTGTATTTAATCGCGTAAAGCTCCGGGTTTCTTTCCTTCAGGCTTTCATTGATCTTTTTGGTATAATCTGCAGCGAGTTTTTGTATTTCTTCCGGAGCAAAATCCCTCGTCTTTATGTTGCCAAGCTTATAGATGTTCTTATTATGGTCGTAGTCCTCGACAAACAATCCCTGCTCCATGCACATTTTGTAAAGCTCCGTCCCAAACAACGGAGTTGCTATGTGTATTGAAACGCTGTCAAAGCCAGTTTCTTCCGCGTATTTTAAAGTATTTGTTATCATCTCCTTTGTTTCCCCAGGAAAGCCTATAATGAAGAAAGCATGCACTGATACGCCACATTCATGGGCCTTTTTAAGCAATGGCTTGACTTTACTTAAAACCAATGGCTTTTTTATATTTTTGATTAAAAACTCCTGATTGGCGCTTTCAATTGCAAAAGTCAACTGGTAGCAGCCTGCTTTAGCCATTTTCTCAACCAGCGCTTCGTCCAAAGCCCAGACTGCAATTCCATTGGGTGTAGCCCATTTTATGTTTAATTTCCTCTTGATTATCTCGTCCAATATTTCCTCACAGTTTTTTTTATTTAAGCTGAAGTTGTCATCATCAAGATGTATCTCCTCAATTCCGTAATCCTTGATTAAATGCTCTATTTCATCAACAACAAGCTTTGGGCTTCTTACCCTGTATTGCTCTGCCCCTCCCCAGAATATGACGGAGGTGCAGAATATGCATTTTGCTGTGCAGCCTCTTGAAGTAACCATCTGGGTTACCCTTTCCTTCAGTGTGAATGGTGAATGAGGCCTGTTTATTTTAATGTATTTTTCCATGGGCAACAGGTGCCTTGCAGGCATCGGCAGCTCGTCCAAATTCTTAATCCACTTGACATTCCTGTTTATTTTTATTTGGCCATTCTGCTTGTATCCCAAGCCTGCAATATCAGAGATATCATCATTATTTATCAATCTATTAAGCAAATCCCTGGCAGTGTATTCCGCTTCGTGAAGTATTACGAAGTCTATATCTTCAAGCTGCAGAACTTCTTCAGTCCTGTAGGTTGGATGCGAGCCTCCAATAAAGATTTTAATATTGGGGTTTACATTTTTAACAATTTTACAGGTATTTAAGACACTTTGATCCTGAGTGTCGAACATTCCTGATATTCCAACAAATTGCGGGTCGAAATTTTTGACAATCCCGCTTATTTCCTGCCAATCCAAGCCAACTAAAATAAATTCTCCAGATGGCTTTTCATTATTATAGCCTTCAACATAGGCATCAAGAATTTTAACATCAAAATTGTCCCGCTCAAGAACTGCGGCTATATAAGCCATTCCTAATGGCGGCACGCACCTCTTTATAGTATTCTTAAGAAGCAATTGGGGCGGCTGTATTAACAACACCTTTGCCTTCTTTTTTTCATCTTTTTGCATTTTAGAGACATACTTAACTATTGTTAATATTTAAATCTTTTTGTTTTGAGATATAACCTAGTTTGCCTTTTTTTAATTGCTGGGTTTTACCATTTCTCTCCATAAGCTATCCTCAATTTCTTTATTTTTCCCAATAAGATTATGATTTTCTTCCGGGTCCTGTTCCAAATCATATAATTCTTTGTTCTTGTTTGTCTCGTTGTAAATCAATTTCCACTTATTTGCCCTCACAGCCTTGACATTGTGCCTTTCAGGAGATGGGGTTGGGCCTCCCAAGCCTCCAGTTTCACAATACGCGATTCTTTCATCAGATTTCCCATTGATAAAATTTAAAAAAGATGTGCCTTGAATTTTTTTATGATTATTTTTTTCTTTTATTTTAAGCATGTCCATAATTGTTGGCATGATGTCTATGCTCCTGATAAGGCTCTTAACTTCAATGCCCTTTGGAAAATCCTTCCCAATCAAATATAAAAAGCATTTTATAGTATAATCATAAAGATAGACTCCATATGCCTTTTCACCAATTTTATCCCCAGTACTTACGCCATGATCTGTAAAAATAATTATGATAGAATTTTCGTACAAACCGAATTCCTTTATTTTTTCTATAATCGCTTTCAAGTAATTTCCGCTTTCTTCCACCCATTTGATATAATTTTTAAAATTTTTGTCCTTATTGTTGAAGTATTCTTTGTCAAAATCAGAATATTTTTTGATATAATTATTTACCATATTGACATGTATTTGCCCGTACCGCAAAAAAAGGAAAAAAGGGATTTTATTTCTTATCTGGCGCAGCATCTCTGTATGTATTTTGAAGAAATCTGCATTGAACTCATCATAAACCCTGCATTTGTCAAATCCGGGCTGCGGAATAACTCCCTCGCCAGGGGAGTCTGTTTCGGTGTAATAGCCCTTGTCTTTCAGATATTGGGTTAATGTAAGGCAGTTTTTGCTGTCAAAGCTGTAGCTCTTATAATAGCCGTTTACCCCGTTGAGATTGCCGTTCATTCCCGAAAAAGTGGCGTATATGGAGCCTATTGTGTATGGAGCATAAGTAATCAAATTAGAGAAAAAAACCGATTCTTTTTTTAATTCTGGGTAATAAGAAACTTTGTCAATAGCGTCATGCCTGATGCCATCTACCATTATCATGATTATATTCGGCTTTTTACCTCTGAAAAAATCAAATAAGCCCATATTAACCCCCAGATTAAAACAAAGCGTAAATAAATGGCGACAAGGAAGAGCTTTGCCCCACAACTATAAGTATTCCAACCAGCAGCAGCATTATCACTATAGGCAGCAGCCACCATTTCTTTCTTTCCCTCATGAAACTCCACACATCCCTTATCAGATAAAACCTTGCCATTAGCCTTTCTGCAAAATCCTGCTGTTTATTAAATTTTCGTATATAAAATTGGCAGCCAATTCCTGGCCTTTTTCGTTCCAGTGGCCGTCAATTTCAAAGTAGAATGTGTTGTTTTTGTTCCTTTTTGAGAATTCTGGCAATAAATCAATCATAGTAATGTTGTTCTCTCTGCCGAACTGCAAAAATATCTTCTGGGCTTTATTAATTTCTAGCTCAGAGGCATTAAGAGAGTATTGCTCTGCCAAATCTGCAAATTTTTCCTTGTCAACCTGGGCTTTAGTAGGTATGAGGACAACCAAAAGCTTGATTCTTTTTTCATCTGTGTACCGCTTTAAGTGCTTTAAAATTATTTTCAACTTGTCCAGATTTCGCTCTACGTTTTCAGGATATTGCTTTTTGTATATGTTTATCTCAGAATAAGCTATGTCATTTGCTTCCCCATATCTAATATTATTAATTACATTTTTTAAATAACTATATGTAAAATAGTTTCTGAATATAATGTTTTTCAATTTCTGGATTTTCGTGACTTTAAAAGCGGCATTCTCAAGATTGCTGCTGTCTTGAAATATTTCTTTCGGCATGGAGCCTGAAATGCCATAGTCCACCTTGACAAAATCATTGCCCATGTAAAGATTGAATATAACCATATCCGGATTGTATTTAATGCCCTCTTTTCCCAGCAATAAAACCTGCGGTGTAGGGCCAGAGCCGCTGAGACCCATATTCAAGACTTCATACTTAATGCTTTTTGAATTTTTATTCAGCGAACTTTCCAATTTTTTTGAAATGGACTTTTCCAATGGCACCTGGAATGCCGCAATAAAAGAGTCTCCAAACATCTCAATCCTTTTCACATTTTTTCCTTTTTCATAATCATACTCATAGTCTCTGATGCCCTTTGAATTGATTTTCACATCGGTTGTGAATTCTTGTCTTTTAAGGATAGCATCCGTATCCGGCTTGTATACGAAGACAGAATAGTCAGAAAGGATGTAAAGGCGGTTCTGGGCAAATTCCTCATGCCCTATTTTTCTGGCAATAATCTCAACAACAAATAAACTTAGAGTTATAGATAATGATAATAACAACAGATTTGGCAACAATTTTTTAATCTTTTGCATGCTTTTCACTATCCCACATGTCTTTCGGGTTGTCGGCCCTTGCAACCAAAAATTTATCTATAACCAGATAATCTATGCCCGTGCCCATCATGCACCTATAGGCATCTTTTGGCGTGCATACAATCGGCTCCCCCCTTATATTAAAAGAGGTATTTATCAAAATCGGGACTTTGCTTAGCTTCTCAAATTCTTTTATAACTCCGTAATATAGGGGGTTTTGCCTCTTTGATATTGTCTGCAGCCTTCCTGAGCCGTCTACATGAACAACAGAAGGCACTAGTTTTCTTTTATCATCCTTAAAAGGGTAGACAAACAGCATAAAAGGCTCATCATCCTTGTCAATGTCAAAATAATCATGGACATCTTCTTCTGCTATTACAGGGGCAAACGGCCTGAAATACTCGCGGTGCTTTACCTTTAAGTTAAGAATGTCTTTCATTTTAGGGTTGCATGGATTGGAAAGGATGCTTCTCGCGCCTAAAGCCCTTGGCCCCCATTCCATCCTGCCCTGGAACCATCCAATAACATTGTCTTTCCATATAAGCTCAGCAGTTTTTTTTATCAGCTCATCGTCATCCCTTAATTTTGTATATTCTACTTTATGCTCTTCCAAAAATTCCAGGACTTGCTCTGCAGAGTACGAAGGCCCTAAATATGCAGAATCCATAACATAATTTCTTTCATTGCCCAGTATCGTATTATATATGTAGCAAGCGGCTCCAAGGCTTGTGCCTGCATCGCTTGCTGACGGCTGTACCCATACATTCTCAAAAGGAGTGTTTCTCTTTATTTTTCCATTTGCAACGCTGTTCAAAGCAACGCCGCCGGCCATAACCAGATTTTTCATCTTGGTTTCCTTGTAAACATGATTGAGCATTTTAAAAACAACCTCTTCAGTTATTTTTTGCAATGATGCTGCTATATCCTTATGCCTTTGCTCTATGCTTGTTTCCTTTTTCCTCATAGGGCCTAATTCTTCTGCAAATTTTTTGCTGGGCATTGCCAGCTTGTAATGAAAATCAAAGTAGCTCATATCAAGCACCATGCTCCCGTCATCATTGATATGGAATATTTTCTTGAACTGCTCATAGTAAATCGGCTTTCCGTATGGGCTTAAGCCCATTACCTTGTATTCAGCGTCATTGACTGTAAAGCCCAAGAAGGCAGTAACAGTGCTGTAAAGCAGCCCTAAAGAATGCGGAAATTTCAGCTCTTTCAGCAGGGTTATATTATTATCCTCCCCGTAGCCGTAAGCTGCTGTCGCCCATTCGCCAACGCCATCTATTGTCAATACAGCGGCTTTTTTGAATGGAGAAACCAAAAAAGCGCTTGCCGCATGGGCCAAGTGATGCTCTATGAATAATACAGGCCCCTTATACTTGAGATTTTTCCTTATTATGCTTGGCACCCTAAGCTTTTCATTTAACCATGAAGGCAATGCTGAAAAAAAAGAGGTAAAAGAGCGTGGAAACATTTCAAGATGCTGGCTCAGCAGCCTTTCAAACTTAAGCAAAGGCTTTTCGTAAAAGCCGATATAATTGACGTCATTAATTGTTATTTTTCCCTCTTCCAGGCAGTATTTAATTGCATTTACCGGAAAGCTTATGTCGTGCTTCTTCCTTGTAAACCTTTCTTCCTGGGCGGCAGCTACGACTTTGCCATCCTTGAGCAGGCATGCCGCTGCATCATGATAAAAACATGAGATTCCCAAGACATTCATTTTAAAACATCCTATAATATTTCTCTATGGGTTCTTTTGCAGTCTTATGCTCTATCCAATTCGAGGCTTTCTTTGGCTTCAGCTCCAAAAAATGCTTTCCGAACATTTTGGCTATCAAAGAGGTCAAGCCAATGCCAATAAAATAAACTACGCTCAATAAGATGAAGTTTACTATTGCAGAAATAACCTTGCCTACAGGCTCCAGTATCTTTTTTACAGAATTGAAAATCCTCTTAAACATAGCTCTTTGGAAAAAAATGGCTGCTTAAAAAGTTTATGAAAATTCCTTAATAGGCTATTCCATATACCCCAATTTCCTCAAAAGCCTTTTGGATTTTTCAGTTAGGTTTTGCTCTTCTTCACTTTCCTTATCCTTCATCCATTTAAATAATTCTTCTTTCAGCCTATCAGCTATTTTTGTTTCTTTTTCTATAAGGTTTATTGTTTCTTTTGGGTCATTTTTAAGGTTGTAAAGCTCATAGATGTCCTTTTCCGGATGAGGGATATAAATCAGCTTCCATTCATTGGTTCTTGCCATTCTCCATTTGCCTTTTATTCCTTTAAAGTATGCTCTTTTGTTTTGCTTAAAAAATGATATTCCGCTTTCAGCAAAAGCGTATTCTCTGTTTTTTCCCTCTCCATTTACCAAGGGCATTAAGCTTGCCCCTTCAACATTTTCTATCAATGGTATGCCTAAAACATCCAAAACAGTGGGCATTATGTCTGTTGATTGCACCTGCATGTCGATTTTCTTATCAAGCAGCTTGGGGTGTTTTATTATCAATGGCACTTTTAATGACTCGTCGTAGAGGTTTTCTCCGTGGTTAAAGTAAGTGCCATGCTCTCCGAAACACTCGCCATGATCACTGGATAAAACAATCAGGGTTTTTTCTGTTAGATTGAGGTCATCTAGAAATTCCAGCAGCCTTCCTATTTGCGAGTCAACAAACCTTATTGAGCCGTCGTAATGCGCTATAGCATGCTCAATTTCCTCCTTTGGAAGGCTATTATTAAATATCAAATCCCCCCTGCTGATTTTTCCATTAACTTCATTAAAGGTATGTCCCCCTTCATAATCCGGGTCAAACATTTCATCAAATGGCTCTGGCGGCGTGTAAGGCCAATGCAATCCGATATAATGCAGGTATAGGAAGAATTTTTCGTTTTTTAGCTTTTTTATGGTTTTTACTGCAAAATTGGTTAATGTTTCCGCAGGATTGACCTTGTAATTCCAATTAACGGATTTTATCGCAGTTCTTTTTATCTTGTTTATTATCCTCCACTGCAATAGGTTGAATTTGTCAAAGCCCCTTTCAATGCCCGTATCATTCATCTCTATATCATTCCCTATTGTCCTGTAGCCGTGGCTCTGCAGAATTTCCTGCAAGGTAACTACATTAGGATTTAATCTATCAATTACTCTGACAGAAGAGTATTTAGAAAGGGATTTTCCCTCAAGCCTAAGCCCATGTGAGTGCGGATAAAGCCCTGTAAGCATGGAAGGTATGGAAGGGCATGATCTTGGGCTGGTGCATATAGTATTTGGGAAAAATATTCCCTGCCTTGCAAGCTTGTCAATATTCGGGCTTGTATCTCTTTTGTAGCCATTAACACCCAAATGGTCCGAGCGCAAAGAGTCCACGACTATCAGGAGTATATTCATTCTGGTAAGAAAAACTAGCAAACTATTTAAATAATTATAGGTTTTTGTAACGTCAATATGCTTACTTAAGCAGGGCATAAACCGCAAGATTAAGGCACGAATTTTAGGCTATTGATTAAAGGTATTAACAAACTGGCAGGAGACAATGATAGAAAGTGAGCAGCAACAGGAATTACAAAAATAAAATCAGAGTATTAGTTATAACCCATATGTTCCCGACAAGATACAACCCTGTAGCAGCCACATTTATCTTCAACCAGATCAAAGCATTAAAAAAATATTGTGAAATAAAGGTTTTGTTCCCTTATCTATATTCTCCGAAAATAAAATTTCTCAATCCATATTTTAAATATTCAAATATTCCAAAAATTGAAAGGATTGATGGAATCGAAGTGCATCATCCGAGGCATGTTATGTTTCCAAGGATATTTTTCATTCCAAAGTTTCTGAATTTTTTTTTGGCTGTTGAAAGTTTTTTTTCGTATTTAGCCTCAAAAAAGACATTGGACAGGATGATGCAAAAATGGAATCCGGACATTATTCATCTCCATGGCGTGCTTGATGAGGGGTTGCTGGGAGTAATGGCTAAGAAAAAATATGGCAAACCGCTTTTAACAAGCGTTTGGGGTGAAGATATAACAAAATATTCGAGACGGATATTTTCAAAAAACCTTGTGGGGTTCACTTTAAGAAATTCTGATGCCATTATATGCCAAAGCGATTTTTTAAGAAGGGAGATAAATAATAACGGGATAAATAACACCAAGTTCTATACAATTACTGTTGGCGGGCCATTAGAAATATTTAAGCCGAGGGACAAAAATAAAGTTAAACGCACTTTAAAATTGCCCAGGGATAAGAAGATAATACTATTTGTGGGCCATTTAATAACAAGGAAAGGCGTCAAATACCTCATTAAGGCCATGGAGAATATCATAAAAAAGGAAAGAGATATTTTATGCTATATAATTGGGAAGGGTGATGCAGAAGAAGATTTAAAAAAATTAACATCAGACCTTAATCTTAAGGATTACGTAATATTTTTAGGGCAGAAGATAAATAAAGAAGTTGCATTGTACATGAATGCCTGCGACATTCTTGTATTACCAAGCTTAAACGAAGGGCTTCCAGTTGTGCTATGCGAAGCCTTGGCCTGCGGAAAGCCTGTAGTAGCTACAAGAGTTGCAGGCACGCCAGAACTGGTAAATAGTGATGTCGGTCACCTTGTAGAACCAAAAGATGTGGATGATCTGGCAAATAAGATATTACTAGCCTTAAATAAAAAGTGGAGAAAGGATGTATTAATAAAAAGGGGTAAAGAGTTTAGTGTGGACAGGTCTGCTAAAAAATTGCTGGAAGTATATGGAATTTTCCTAAAAAAAAATCTGTGATAACGCCCCTTACTTTTCCTTATACCCATTCCAATGCTCAAGGAATTCCGCTATTGACTCGTCAGTCTTTGGGTTTTTGCTCATCAAGGCAAGAAACTGGTAAGGCACTGTCAAGATATGGGCTCCAGCCAATCCTGAATCAATAACCTGCATCAGATGCCTTATGCTGCCGACGATTATTTTTGTCCTGACATTGGATAATTCAAAAATTTTTACAGTGTCCTCAACAACCTTTGTCGGATTATAGCCCATGTCCCCGATTCTTGAGTAAAACAGGCTCGCATAATCCGCGCCTGCCTTTGCTGCAAGTATTGCCTGGCCAACTGACATGCACGCAGTAACATTGGTCTTGATTCCCTTTTCCTTCAATATTTTGACTGCTTTAAGCCCTGCTATGCCCATAGGCACCTTTACAACGGCATTTTTCCCCCACGAAGCGTATTTTTCAGCCTCTTTCAGCATCTCATTCAGGTCATTGGTTGTAACTTCGATGCTTACAGGGCCGTTGACTATTTTGAGAATTTCTTTTATATTTGCTTCAAAGTCTTTGCCTTTTTCCTGCGATGCCAATTTTGGATTGGTGGTGCAGCCATCTGCAATTCCCCAGCTCAAAACCTCCTTAATTTCCTCCAAATTAGCGCTGTCAATAAATATCTGCATTCTAACCAACCTCCAGCTTTTCAATTATTTTTGCCGCCTCGTGAAGATTATGGACATAATAATCCGCTTTTACTCCTTTGGCTTTGATTTGGTTTATTGTATCAAAATTGAATGCGACCAAAAAAGTTTTTTTGCATTTTTTCCCCGCTTCTATATCAATTAAATTGTCGCCAACTGCGTAGCTTTTGCTTATGTCTATGCCCAATTCCTTTGCCGCCTTTTTTAACAGTCCTTCTTTGGGCTTTCTGCATTCGCATTCTCCTGTGTAAGATGGATGGTGCTTGCAATAATACACAGCATCGGCCTTTATTTTTGAATTCATTTTTTTTGTTATTTCATTAAGCATCGAATCCTTGATGTAGCCAAACGCAACGCCAGGCTGGTTTGACACTATAACTATTTTCAGGCCAGCTTTTTTCAATGTTTTAATCGCTTGTGCAACTCCCGGCAGCAAAACAAACTCCGATGGCTTTGAGGGGCTTTTTATGCCCGCAGTTTCATCAAACAAATTTTTGTTGATTACTCCATCCCTGTCAATGAAAACTGCCTTATTCTTCATGGTTTCTTATTTTTTCCTTGAGACAAAATATAATCAAATGCTGCAAGACTACATGAAAAGATTCGACATGAGGGGTGGATTCCATAGGAACAACAATGCATGCATCGCATATTTTCTTCATCAGGCCGCCATCAAATCCTGCAAGGCCTATTGTCATGGCCTTTTTGCTTTTTGCATATTCAATTGCTTTTATCAGATTTGCGGACCACCCGGAACCTCCATGGACGCTTATGCCAATAACAACATCTCCTGCATGTATCACATTTTCCAGCTGTCCTTTGAATATATTGTCAAAGCCGCTGTCGTTTGTCCATGCGCTTACCAAAGGTATGTTGTCGTTCAGGCAAAAAGCCCTGAACCTTTTTTTGCCCTCAACAATTGTTGTTTTTGAAAGGTCTGCTGCCAAGTGAGTTGCCGTTGAGGCGCTTCCTCCATTGCCCATTGTGAATATCTGCTTTTCATTTTTCCAGGCTTCAAATAGGATTTCGACAACCTTGTCAATGTCATCTTTTGATAGATTCTTGATTATTTCCTGCATTTCCTTGAGATATTTGTTTATAAAGTCAGGGTTTTTCATTTCAATCTTCATGCATTAAACACTATTTTGCTGCCGTCAAAATCGAACCTGAACGGAACCCTGCTGAGCCCGATCTTGCTCATTTTATCGGCAAAATTGTTTTTATTCTTGTCGCAGTAAAAAAGGAAAAAGCCTCCGCCGCCAGCCCCCATGATTTTTCCCCCTATTGCGCCGTTTTTCAATGCATAATCATACCACTTGTCTATTTCAGTATTTGACATTACGCTTGCCAGTTTTTTCTTTGTCTCCCAGTGTATGTTCAGCCATTCCCCAAATCTTCGGCAATTGCCGCTTTCAAGCGCTTTTTTAATTTCCTCACCTATTTTTTTTATTTCCATCATATTCTTTGCCTTTTCTTCATCGCTTTCTGCCTCATTTTGCTGTTTTGACAAGATCTTTGTGGTGTCTCTTGTTATTCCAGTGTAAAACATAAATAAGTTTTCCTGGAGTTCGTGCAAGACATTTTCCGATATGTTCAGGGGGCTTACCATCACCTTTCCATCCTTATTTATACCTAGGTTGATAATGCCTCCGTAAGCAGCCGCATACTGGTCCTGCTTGCCTATCGGCTCCTTTAAAATGTCGATTTCAATTTTACATGCTTCTTCGGCCAGAGTTTTGGTATCAGTATATTCACGCTTATAGGCATGCAGAGCGTTTAACAAGCCGACTAAAAAAGAGCTGGAAGTGCCCATTCCTGTCCCAGAAGGAATGTCTGCTATAGTGGTTATTTCAATGCCTTTTTTGAGGTCCAATAACCTTAAGGCTTCTCTGACTCGGTCATGCTTTAAGTCTTCTATGCTATCAACAATCTCTGTTTTGGAGTAGCTCACCCTTATAGTATCCTCAAACCTTTTGTTTACGTTTACGTAGATGTGCTTATTTATTGCGCTCGTTATTAAGGAAGCCCCGTATTTAGGCTGGAAGAAAGGAAGATCAGTGCCGCCACCCCCTATAGGCACCCTGACAGGTGTTCTGGAAATAATCATAAAGAAAAGAAAAAAACACTAATATATAAAGCTTTTGGCGATAAGTTTAAATATAAGTTTTTAGTTTTTAAACCTTCGCAGATTTAGTGCCTCCCTTAGAAGCAGGTAAACAATTTTCGGCCTTATCACATTCAGGAATGTTGTTGCTTCTGATTTGCCTTTCAGCCTCGGCAGATGCTCTACTCCGACTTCCTTTATCCGGAAGCCGTAATGTATTGCTTTTACCAAGAGCTCTACATCAGCGCCTCTTGTGCCCTGGAATGGCTTGATTTTATCAATTACAGCCTTTCTGCATAATTTAAAGGCACAGTCTGGATCTTTTACCTTTAACCCAAGTATCAGCCTAACAAGATTCTTGTAAACAGATGCCGCAATAAGCCTCATAAAAGGGTCTTTTCTTTTTATCCTATAGCCAATAACTAAATCATAATCATCAATGAATTTTAGAAGCCTGCTTATTTCAGCCAGATTAAACTGAAGATCCGAGTCTGTATAGAAAATGAGCTCTTTTCCTGAATTTTCAAATCCAGTTTTTAGCGCTGCCCCATAGCCCCTATTTTTCCCGTGCTGTATGAGCCTTATCTTCGGGTTAGTTTTGATGTACCCCTTTACTATGTCACTTGTCTTGTCCCTGCTGCCGTCATCAACAACCATTATCTCATAGTCTGTTGTGATTTTGCTTACTACGCTTACTGCTCTTTCTAATGCCAAAGCAATATTTTCTTCCTCGTTATAGGCCGGGAAAAAAACAGACAATGACGAAAGCTTTTTTTTAGTTGCCATAGTTCATAGCGCGATTTTTATGGAATCTTCCTCCAGTTCTTTTTTTATTGCCTTGTATTTATCCAGTCTTCCTATCTCAGCCCAATAGCATTTCCCGTGCACATACCCCAATATTTTCTTTTTCTCTTTCAATAATTTTGGGAATATGTCCAATGCGAAATCGGAAAAACTGTTTTTTTCGATAAAATCGAAAATCTTCCTATTAAGCACGTAAATTCCTGAATTTGCATATTTGTACTTCCCTTTTATGCGCCTTAAATCATTCTTTGCCGGCTTTTCTATGAATTCTTTAATTTGTTTTTTATTGTCCATGATAACAATACTGGAACTAGGCTGGTTTTTCCCTATTTTATGCAGGCATATTGTCGCCATTCCACCATTTTTTTTATGAAACTCATAAATTTTTTTCAGGTTTATGTCCGTAATTATGTCGCCGTAAATCACAAAAAAATCCTTATCAAAGAAGTTTTCAGCTTTTTTTACGCCGCCTGCCGTGCCAAGCAGTTTCTTTTCATGGGAATAATGTATATTTACCCCGAGCTTTTTTCTGCCCAAGTAAGTTTTAATTTTTTCCGGCTTGTAGTTCAGGTTTATTACAACATCCTTAATGCCGTGTTTTTTAAGAAGCCTTAGCTGGTAATAAAGAAGCGGCTTGCCCTTGATTTTGAGCATAGACTTGGGTATTTTTTCGGTTAAAGGCCTTAATCTCCTGCCTTCTCCTGCTGCCAGAATCATAGCTTTCATCTTTTAATCCTTTTTTTCCAGTAATCAATCAGAATTTCAACGCCCTGCTCGAAAGAGATTTCCGGCTTCCATCCAAAATCTTTTCTTATTTTATCGTAGGAAAAATAGCATTTGCTTATTTCTCCAACCCTCTCATCAGCATAAATCGGCTCAAGACTGGAATTCAGCTTTTTTTTAATGGTCGAATAAACCTGGTTTACTGTTATGCCTTTTCCCGAGCCGAGGTTATAGCACTTATTTGTCAGTTTTTTTAATGCCAGAAGGTTTGCTTTTACAACATCAGAAACAAACACAAAATCCCTCATTTGGGTTCCATCGCCAAAAATAACTGGCCTTTTTCCCTGCAGCATCAGGCTTACAAAGATGGAAACAACTCCTGCCTCATTTTCCGGCTCCTGCCTTGTGCCATAAACATTAGGATAGCGCAATGAAACATAATCCAGCCCGTAATTATAGTTGTAAAGATATAGATAATGCTCGACAGTATGCTTGGAAATGCCGTATTCACATATTGCGTTTACCGGATGCTCTTCATCCATCGGAAGGTATTTCGGCTCGCCGTAAGATGCGCCAGCGCTGTTCCCATATACAAATTTTTTAACATTGTTTTTAATGCAGTTCTGCAATATTACGAGGCTGCCCAGTATGTTTACTTTGGCGTCAAAAACAGGCTCCCTTGTTGACCTCCTTACATCCATCTGGGCTGCATGGTGATTGACAGCATCAGGCTTCTCATTCCTGAATATCTTGGCGATTTTTTCCTCATCGCATATATCTGCATTGTAAAATTTTGCCTTTGGGTTGGCATTCTTCTTAAAGCCCGTGTATAAGTTGTCAATTACAATAATATCATGGCCTTCGCTTATCAATGCATCTGCTACATGGCTTCCAATGAATCCAGCCCCTCCTGTGACTAATACCTTCATTTAAATCATTTTTGAGTAAAACAAATCTTTATAAATACTTTATCATTTTTGTGAATCACTATAATCTCTGGAGAAAAGATTGAATGAGAGGTTATGCTATGGTCAAAATCGGGATTGTTGGGGGAGGGTTTTCAGGGCTTGCTGTAGCCTATTTTCTAAGAGAGCATGATGTTACAATAATAGAGTCAGGCAATGCTCTCGGGGGCCTTGCGTCATGGATTGATGTGCCTGGATGGGAATGGCCGATTGAGAAATTCGTGCATCACTGGTTTGTTACAGATAAGTGGATTTTTCAGTTAATCAGAGAACTAGGCTTAGAGAGAAAGATGATCATAAGGGATACCAGATCATCATGTTACTATAAGGGGGAAATAGCAGAACTGGATTCTGCGGTATCCCTATTGAAATTTCCGCTCTTAAGACTCTTAGACAGGTTAAGAATGGGTGCTATACTGGCGTTATTGAGATTAGATAGGAATTATCTAAAATACGAAAAAATTACCGCTTATTCTTTCTTAAAGAAAACAATGGGCAAAAAGGCATTTGAGATTGTCTGGGAACCATTGCTTATAGGTAAATTCGGTCGTGATGCGGAAAAAATCAACGCAGCCTGGTTTTGGGGAAGAGTACACCCTAGGACAAAAAGCCTTGCATATATCGAAGGAGGGTTTAAGACGTTTATTGAGACCCTCTCTAAAAAAATAAGGGATAATAAAGGGAAAGTTATACTTAATACGCAGATTAAGAAAATAACGAAAAAGTGGGGCAAATTTATGGTGGATGCCGGAAATAAAAAATTTAAATTTGATTATTTGGTCTTAGCGGTGCCATTGCACGTTGCTTTGGAGCTGTATAGTTTTCCTAAAGAGTATAAAGAAAAATATAAGCCTATAAGATCTATAGGCGCCCAGTATTTTATACTAGCATTAAAGAAACAATTTTTGGATGAAATATATTGGCTTAACATTAATGATAAAAATGCTCCTTTTGTAGTTATTGTAGAGCATACCCATCTCGTAGATAAGAAACATTATGGCGATAAACATATTATCTGGGTCGGAAAATATCTGGACTATGATGACCCGCTTTGGAAGCTTAGCGAAGCGGAATTATTGGAAAAAATAATCTCTTATTTGAAGAAGATTAATCCCGAGTTTAAAAGAGAATGGATAAATAAGAGTTATTTTACAAGGTCAAAGAACGCCCAGCCTCTTATGACCATAAATTACTCCAGGCATATTCCAAAAATTGAGACACCAATTAAGAATTTGTATCTTGCCAACATGAATCAGATATACCCCTGGGATAGGGGCACCAATAACGCAGTGGGAATTGGGCTGGATATTGCAAAAAAAATCGAGGCAGATTTAAAAAGAAACAAAGTTTATAGGAAAGTATGAGGCACTTTATCCGGTTTGATGAGATTGAAAATGAAAAAATTTGATAAGCTTGAGCTAGGATGCGGAGAAAGACCAATGCCCGGCTATCTGCACCAAGACACAACATCAATGCCCGGGATTAAACTTGATTTTATATGCAACCCCTGGGAAATTCCGCTGGAAGAGAATTCATTGTCTGAGGTACTAGCTTTGGGGGTGATTGAGCACCTTAGGTTTGCTGAAGTCAAAAAAACTCTTGCTCATATGTACAAATTGCTAAAAAAAGGGGGCGCGCTCCTTTTCGATGTTCCTGACATGAAAGTGTGGAGCGAGTATCTTTATAACCTGACTCATGAACAACAGGAAAAAAATCTATTCCCACCGCACCATGTTTGGAGCACTTTTTATGGATGGCAAAGATGGCCCGGAGATGAGCACAAATCAGGATGGACGAGGGAAGAAATAACCAAGGCTGTAAAAGAAAGCGGGTTTGGAAAGATAGAAGAAGGTGTACAGATATTTACTTCAAAAGGCATTGTTAGAGGAAGATTCACAAGACCCGGAGATGCACATATTTATATTAAAGCTGTAAAATGAGGATTAATAAAAAGGAAATATTGTTGGTAATAATTCTTCTTTCAATATTTTTATTTCAGTCTGTCGCTACCTTAAAGAATACAAATCTAATTTTTGATGAGCCTGCTACTTTGGTGGTTAGCTATTACTTCTTAAAGGACACTGATACAAAGATGTCAATACTTCATCCGCCGCTGGGCTATATTTTAGCAGGATTTCCGCTATTGTTTCTGGATATAGCTACACCATACCCATACCAAGAATGCACAGATATCGGATATTTCCAATGCGGGCAGCATATAATGTTTAAATCTGTTAATGATCCGGAAAAAATCGGCATTTACGGCAGATTTCCATTCATAGTTCTTTCTTTGCTATTTGGGTTGCTGCTATTCTTATTTTCAAGAGAGTTATATGGCGCCAAAGCCGGATTTTTTTCATTGTTACTGTATGCATTTTCTCCAGCAATTTTAGCGTATAATACCTTAGCAAATGCGACATTTACTGATTTACTAGTTACATTTTTTGCTTTTAACACTGTTTATCTCTTATGGAAGCTTTTAATTCAGGGCTACACAAAAACCAGGCTGGCTTTAATCGGCATATCACTCGGGCTTGCATTGGCCTCGAAATTCACGGCAATTCTGCTTATACCGATAATTATGATCTTATTTTCAGTAAAAATATTCCAAGAAAGCAATAGAAAAAAGGCCTTGAAAAAGCACTTGATTAATTTTGGGATTATACTGTTAATTGGGTCTGTTGTGCTTCATTCTACATATTTCTTCAGCTTTGACAGCATAGCTGACTCCATACCCAAGAGAAACCTGGATTTTGTTGATTCTTTAATTCAGAAAAATTTTGCCGAAGGAAGCTTCAACAGAAAAATGGCTGATTTTTTGGTATACGGCCTGAAGATTCCCATGCCGGAGTATTTCAGCGGATTTGCCGCCCAATATCTTATAGAATCGTCAAAAAACAAGGAAGGCTACCTCAACGGAAAAATATACGACGGCGGCAAATGGTATTATTTTTTTGAGGTTTTGCTTATAAAAACCCCGATTCCGCTGCTGATTTTTATTGCAATTTCCTTGTTTTTTACAGTTAAAACAACAAAAAATCTTGTTAGATCAAATAAGTATTTTAAGTCCCCCGTCATTTTTGAACAATTATGCATATTTTTACCAATAATCTTCTTTTTTGGGATATTTATACCTATTAATTTCAATTTAGGCTTGAGGCACATACTGCCGATAATACCATTCATGTTTTTGTTTGCCTCGCAGATTACAAAGATAAGATTAAGGGACAGGTTTCATAATGTTTTCAGGATTTTTGTCGGATTGCTGCTTTTATGGTATATAATACCAGCGTTATTTATCATGCCGCACTACATAGCTTATTTCAATGAATTTGTCGGTGGGCCTGAAAACGGCCATAAATACCTTCTTTCCTCAAACCTCGACCAGGGGCAGGACCTGAAAAAACTGCATAATTACCTTGAAACGAATAATATCGGAAAAATAAAATTAAGCTACCATGGCTCATTTGACCCTTCATACTACAATATTTCCTACGAGGCAATGCCTATGGAGCCTTACATTCCGTGGGTTGATGCCAAATCAAAAGCCCAGGAGGACTGCTCAAAAAAGAAGGGGATAATAGTGATAAGCGTTTCAAACCTGCATAATTACCATTTAAATAACAGATCGTGCTTCGACTGGCTTCAGGATTACGAGCCTATAGAGAAAATGGGCTATACAATTTATGTTTATAACATAACAGATTGATCATTGCAGTATTTCGAATATTATCAGCCCGTTATTGGTGAAAACAGGCCTGAATTTTCCCGAGCTTATAAATGACTGGATTTTTTTGTTTGTCTCATTTGCCCCAAACTTCTGCGCTGCCTGCCCGTCAATTATGATATACCTGTAACTCTCATTTTTAAGCCAGTTGTAGTTTTCGTCAGCCGTTTCATTAAATCCGCTTGTCTGGTAGCTTCTAACATTCTCGCACCAGTGGCATGTGAATTTGTCAAGCCCCATGATTATTCCATTATTCGAAAATGTAAATACTTTCGTTCCTGTCGGTATGTTATCCTTAAGCCACAAATAGCCTTTTATCTCATCATTGGATGTCCAGAAAGCCCCCGGCGGCCATAAGGCTGTATTTACAGTGTATTTCTGTATAAATGAGGTTATAATAATCCCATAAAACAATGTTCCAATAATAAGCAACGAGGCTCCGGTTGTTATTAAATTAGATTTTGTGATGCTTTTAACAAGACCTTTTGCAAAATTCTCAATCAAATTTATTGCTTCCCCGGATAGTAAAGAAACCGGAATTGCAAGAAGCATCCATGCCCTGAAAGGGGATAATTTTACAGGGAATTTTGCCGCATTTACAGCATAAAGCGAAAATACAAACCACAATAATAAAACGAATTTATAATAACCCTCCTTCTTTATAGTTTCCTTGTATTTTATAATTAAAAAAATTAAGCCTATAACTGTCAAGATAGAAAGAACAAGGCCTATTCCTATGGGATTGTTTATCATATTGGTCTTTTTGGCAAAAATGAATTCCGATATTTTGTATGCCCTGTCAGCCGTGCCTCCAATAGCCACAAGGCTTGACGCTGGGTTAAGGCCTACACCATATAAAGTCCCCATAACACCCCTTTTAATGATCATCGGCAGCCACCACAATAAGAATGACAAAAGCATCCCGAGAAATCCTGCAAGAAACTCGTGCAGCAAAAATTTCCTTTCAGCCAAAGCCCGTGCAATAAAGTATATAATAAAAAAAAGGCCGAAATAAGTGCTGTGTGTCGGAGATGATGTTAAAGTTGCTGCAATGACAATTGCCGCTATTATGAGCCATTTTTTATCATCCTTGATTTTCTCAACTGAATAAAATGAAATGAAAAACAAGGGCATTGTGATTGAGATTGCCCATATAAAGTGGCTTAGGAAGGCAGGGACTGCAAATAATGCAAATGTTGAGAAAAATGCCTTTTTGGAGCTGTTTGTGAAAACCTTGGCAAAAAAGTAAAAAAACACTATACTCAGTGAGACTATAAGCGCATTGAAGAACTTTAGCGTCCAGTAAACTGAATTGCTTGTCTGGTGCATAATCCCCAGGAGCATTTCATAAACAGGAGGGTAAGGGTCAATATAGTGCAAGCCAACAGAGGTTTTTTCAAAAACAGTCTTTTCCATTGAAACATACTTTACGCCCATTGAATGGCTCCAAGAGTCATCATCCTCGAGGTAAGGGTAGGAAAACGCGCCTTTTGCATACATATAGAATGAGATGGAAAATAATACAAGCATCAGCAGAGGGAAGATGCTTATGGAAATATTTTTTGGATTAAAGATATTTTTTCCTTTTTTAAAATGCGCATAAAACCTGATAAGAATCAATAAAATGCTTATTGAAAGGAATATTTTCCAGTCCAATGGAATTCTTAGAAGATTCAGCAAAAGGCCTAATGTGAGCATTGCTCCCAAGCCGATGCCGATTCTCATCAGGTTTCTTTCAAGAAAATCTTCTGATTCCCTGGCTAATGAGCCTAATCCGTAGCCAAATCCCCACGTATACAAAAAAAACAAAATTATGCTTAATGATGACATTAATCAACCCCCTGATTAAAAAGAGCGATGTATGTCAAAAACCACCCCTCATAGACGGGTGGCATAATTGGCGAAGCCTTGCAAGCCATCCCGTGCAGACAGGTGATTTTTGAGTATGCTCGAAAATATACCATCTTGTGCTTACACATTGGAATTACATCCATTAGTTATAAACTGGAGGTATATTTCCGACATATAAAAACATTACTTTTGTATAATGAATTCGACATGCCAAGTGAGAAATTCTCTGAACAAAGGGATATTTGCGAAATTTACCGGAAGCATTCTTGTTGAAATGGATTTTATCTTCAATCTATTTTCCAGAATAAGCTCTTTTACCTCTTTAATTGTCCTTTTATACAGCTTCCCGTATTCATCATCATATTTATAGCTTCTTACATTGTAAAATTTCCTTGAGAGCCTTATAGCCGTTTTTTCGCCGAGGTAATGGAAAGGCTTGAACTGGTGAGATCCTACCGGACTCCAGAACGGCGGGAAGCTCAGGTAACACATTCCCCCATTTTTAAGCACCCTTTTTATTTCTATTATAAGGACCTCAGGATTTTTAACATGCTCTATCAGGCTTGAGCAGAATACAAAATCAAATGATTCAGCTTTGAATGGGAGCTTAAGAGCATCTCCTAGGACAAATTTCACGCCAGGCATACCTTGAAATTGCTCGCTTTTTATGTCCAGAGAAACAACATCTGCCCCTTGCTTAAAGAACTCGGTAGAATAGCCTCCCCTGCCACCGCCAATGTCCAGCACATTTTTTCCCCTGAGGGCAATTCCCTTATTTTTAAGCGAGTTGAGAACTATGCCTGCCTGAAAATTTTCAAATTTTACATAATCGCTGTTGGATTTTCTCCTGTTTTTTGCCAGCTTATAGAAATTGATGTAATCCTTAAAATTTGCCATTTCCAAAAAGGTTTTTAAAGCGAATATTGTTATTAATAACTATTCGGCAAAAAAGAAAGCAATATAAATATTTTGCCATTACTGCATATACTATGAGGGTTATAGTAACAATTCCTGCATATAATGAGGAAAAAACAATAGCTGATTTAATCAGGAAAATCCATAAGGTGATGAAAATCAATAGCTATAATTACAAAATCCTTGTTGTTGATGATGGAAGCGATGACAAGACAGCCAATGCTGCGAAAAATGCAGGGGCAGCGGTTTATTCACACCCTAAAAATTACGGCCTGGCTGAAACTTTCATTTCAGAGATCAAAAAATGCCTTGAGCTTAAGGCAGAGGTTATTGTGCATATAGACGCTGACGGGCAGTATCTTCCTGAGGAGATACCAAAGCTCCTTAATGAGATAAAAAACGGCTATGATTTGGTTCTTGGAAGCAGGTTCAAGGGGAAAATAGAGTCTATGCCTCTGGTCAAAAGGCTTGGCAATATAGCTTTTTCAAAGGCAGTTTCCCAGATAACAAAGGTAAAAATAACGGATGCGCAGACAGGCTTCAGGGCGTTCACAAGGGAATTGGCAGAAAAGATCCCCATAAGGTCAAAGCACACTTACACCCAAGAGCAGATAATAAGGGCTGTAAGGGAAAAATTCAGGATAAAGGAGATTCCGATTTATTTCAGGAAAAGGCACGGCAAAAGCCGCCTGATAAGCAATCCTTTTGGGTATGCTTCAAGGGCATGGATAAATATAATAAGGATTTACAGGGACTATGAGCCTTTGAAGTTTTTCGGCTGGACAGGGACTTTTATATTTTTAATCGGCTTTTTGATTGGTCTGTACCTCGCTTATCTGCACTTTACAACCGGAATTGTCGGCCATTTCGCATTGGTCATGCTTGATGTGCTTATCCTGAGCATCGGGCTGCAGGTAATCATCTTCGGGTTTTTGTCGGATATGTATAAGGGGTAAGCGACAATACAAAATACTTAAAAACAGGCATTGATTTTTCTTTAAATATGAAAATCCTGGTATTTACAAGCAGGTATACTGCATCAAGGGATATAATAGATGAGGATTTCGGAAGGCAGGTGAGGCTTTTCGAGCAGCTGAGGAAATTCGGCCATGAAATAGACTTTTTCTGCGTTGACTACAAAAAGCTTGAAAACAGGAATGCAAAGCTGCATGGAATTGATGTTTTTATAAGGCCTTTCAATCCAGTAAAAATTTTAAGTTTAATTTCGAATTTGAGAAAAATTATTGAAAAAAGAAGTTATGATTTAATGATTGCGACTTCCGACCCATTATGGGGGGTTATAGGCTATTTTATTGCGGGAAAATACGGGATAAAGTTCGTTTATGACTTACAGGATAATTATCTGGTTTACAAGAGCTACAAGATTCCTTTTTTTGGCTTCTTTGAAAGGCATGTGACAAGAAATTCTGATTTGGTTATGGCAGCAAGCAATATCCTTGCCGAGAATGCAAAGAAGATAAGGAAAGGGAGAATTGCGACAATACCCAACGGCGCCGATTTAAGAATTTTTAAGCCATTAAATAAAATAAATTCCAGAAAAACATTAAAGCTGCCTGTTAATGCAAGAATAGTCTCCTATATAGGCTCCATACAGAAAATACAGGGAGTTGACATTTTAATTAAGGCCTTTGAGGAATTAAGGAAGGAAATCAATGACTTGAATTTACTGATTGTGGGCAGGATTGGGACTGTATACAGGGAAAACTTTGATTTTAAGAAGGAAGGCATTATTTACCTGGGCTCTGTGCCGCAAAAAGATGTTGTTCTTGCAATTAACTCCTCTGATGTTCTAGTTGTGCCTTACCCAAAAAACATTTTTACAGAAGTCATGTTTGCGCCTTACAAGCTTGTCGAATTTATGGCTTGCAACAGGCCGATTGTTATAACAGATGCAGGGGAAATGCACAAGCACTTTAAAGATAAAAGCCTGGTTGCAAAAGCAGGAAATATTGAAGATTTAAAGGAAAAAATAAAATACGCTCTAAAGCTGAAAAAATTGAACTTAAGGGGCAAGGCTATGGAATTTGACTGGAAGAATATTGCAGCTGAGCTGGATAAGGCTATCAGAATCATGAAATAATTATAAGTTAAGTATTTATATTAGTCTTCCCGATTATGCCTAAAAGGGTGGTACTTTGAAATTTCTCAAAAAAGACGTAAACCTGAAGCTGATTTTCTCAATAATTGTACTTTTACTTTTGTTTACGGGCTTTAGCGTATATTACCAGAAAAATCTGCAGAACATAAAAAAAGAGTATAATGAGAAAAAGGAAGAGCTTGAAAGCATTACCGCAAAGCTTGTTTCAGAGGAAGCAAAAGCCAATGAAATTTCGCAGATTAAGGAAAAAGCACAGAAAGATAGAGAATATTTGGAGAAAGGGTTTAACGAGTTAAAGAATGAGAATGAAGTTCTTGAAAAAGAATTAAGCTCCGCAAAATCCGAATTGGAAAGGGCTAAAGCTGAGCTGCAGGACAAGACAAATAAACTTAATTTGTTGCAGGAGCGCTTTAACCATGTTGAGCAAAGCCTGATTAAAGCCAATGGGGAAATAAGCAGGCTGGCAGCCAGGGCTAATGAGCTATGTGAAAAGCTTGAAACTGCCGGCGGAAGCGATGAGGGGTGTTAGCTGGGAAGTGCTTATTTTCCAGCCTGAACCATTGTTAATCCATGCGTCTCTTGCTGTTGTTGTGCCATTAGCATAACCCATAACTGTATTTTTATTTTTAGAATTCAAATAGTTTTCTATTGAAAATACCCCATAATTTTAGATTTTGTTTTTGGGTTATTGATGGAAAGGGGGATTTTTTACAAAAAGAACTTTACGTACCACTAGTACTCTGACAAATTAATTATGAAATATTATGCACACCTGCATTGAAGTTTACATCGAGGGAGGTGTGCACCTACACAATGTCCTAAAATTAAGTTGTCGCGATACTAGATGTCAACTTACACAAGGTAGATCATAGAAGTCTTACTTAGTATGCAATCAAAAAAGAGTAGTCAGAAAGACTGATGGTAGTAAATAAGCATTCAAAGTTCCTAAAAAAAGAGCAAAGAACGGGTTCATTACAATCAACAAGAATATCCACTTAACTTTGTTTGTTAGTTCATTATAGTGCTTATAGAAGTAGTATGATAAAGCAGAGAAAGGGTATCCAAAAATTACTGCTGAAATGAGATTTGATAAAACATACCTAACACTTGGATTTTCATCAAAAAAAGTAATCAGAAGAGAATAAATTGCTGCTATAATTACATTAAATATTATATTAGCTCTTGTTAGTTTCCAGATTTTGTAGTGTATGTCCTTCTTATGATACACATTAATGCCAAATAATCCACCAATTACATATAAAAAAACCAAAACAAATCCAGCATAGCTTAAATCGAGATTTAATGTTCTAGTGTTAAAAATCAGAAATAAAAATACAAAAATCTGTAGGACACTATACGAAAAAGTATAACCAACAATAAAAACCAAAAAATACTTGAAAGGGAGTAGGTAGTTTTTCATTTGTAATCCTTTTAACTTAGTCCTTTAAATATTTTTTCTAATTTTAAGATTTCTTAGGCTTTGGAAATGGAACATTATATACTATAAGTTTTTTACTCCAAATAATTTTATCGTTGACAAAAAATTATCCTATTTTTTACCTCCTTTTTTTACTGCCTTTTTCGCTACTTCTCGTTGCTTGTTTATAATCTTCGCTGCCAACGATTCACTTGCTGCTCTTTGCGCTGCTGTCTTTAGGGTGCTACCTCCTGCTGCTCTTACGATTTGACTTGGGCTACCTCTTCCAAAAGAGCTTGTGCCTGCGGATGAAGAACGTGAAGAGCCTCCTCCGCCAGAGCTTCCTGTATTAATATTTAGAGCGGAATTTGCTTGGGAAGCTGGTTGTGCTGCAGTTGGACTATTTGAAGGGGAGGTGGTAAGTTCTTTATCACTTCGAGGAGAACTACCTTGATTCGCTGCGTTGCATATATGAAGTTCTTGACAATTTAAATCGTTCCCTGTTTCCACTTTTTTCGGTTTAATATACCATTCCCAACTATAAGTTCCGTCTGGATTGGCATATACAATTCCATTCTCCGTTCCGCCGATAGCAGTTTTTTCACGATATCCTGTCCCTAAAAGACCTCCAGATGCTATACCGAGTCCTTGGTCTTGCACCATAACAATGTCTAGATTATCATTAACAATTTTACTTGCCTCCTTTGCATCTCCGGGTGGTGCTTGCTCAATATTTCTTATTTCTGGACGTGTACCTGTAATTTCTAGAATCTTGCCAAATTGATGCCCACTAGGATCCACATTCTTCAGCGGATTTCCTCTCTCGAACATATGCCTATTAAGAGACTGTGAATCGTACACATTTTGAATCAATGTATCGGGATTATCCCAAACAGGTATTCTTGGATTAAACTGCCTAAATCCAAAATCCAATCTACCTGTTACCGAATCAAACTCTTTTCCCTCGTAGTCAAATCTAGATGTTTTACCGCCAGCCAAAATCTCCCCATGTGGCGAATAAAATGTTTCTTCGACGGTATTCCCATTAACATCTGTTATTAAAGAAACCGAGCCCAAATGATCAGAATGCACAAACCTCTTGTTTCCACCAGTATCAACAAACGCGACTAATTGATCGTCTATATACAAATATTTTTCCGAATAATTCCCTGAGGAATTTTCAATATGAACATAATTATCATTAACGTAATAAATGGAATAATTCCTTATGCCGTTATGAAAAACATCTTTTACCAAAATCCTCTCTTCTAATGGATGCCAGATATACTCGAAAAGTATTGGACCGCTACTTGTATTACCTCCCCTTACCCTTACTAATTGGTTTAGCTCGTTAAACTCACGATAGAAAGAATCGCCAGTAATAAGATTCCCATTGGCATCTACCTTCAAATTAAGCTCTTCTGCAAAGATTAAGGGCATGGATATAATTAAAGCTGACATGAAAAGTGCAAGAGTCCTAAAATAGTGTTTATTTACGATACTGCAACACCTGTTTCATTGTCATTTAATGCAGAGGAATTTATGATAAAGGTTAGAGGATAAATTCCAGACGTTGAGAAATTGCTTTGAACAATAACAAATGCAGTGTCTGATGTATTTAATTCAAGATTTTGCGTAGATAAGATTAATTCCTGCGTATTGTTTAACTGCCAAGAAATATTTAATGGATTGATGTTATTTGTAACTAAAGCAGACGTAATAGCCCAACTTGAATTTTGATGCAACGTTTCAAATTCGTTGATGCCAATTTCTTTAATGGTAAATACTTCTTTTATGGAATCTTCCAGAACAGTCTGATTGTATAGCTTAATTTCAACTTCTTTCTTTCCTTGACCATAATTTTCTTCAATTACTACAATCAGTGATTCGTTACTATCCAATATTGTGGTGTTTTCAATCACTGGGTTAGAAACATTCCAATAAGCAGTTAAATTAACCCATGTGTTCTG
>Ga0209542_10000947_pt1 | contig 69183 bp, 65 predicted proteins | sample RifCSPhighO2_01_FD_184028 | JGI IMG/M metagenome (GOLD analysis project Ga0209542, IMG submission 184028) | Soil microbial communities from Rifle, Colorado - Rifle CSP2_plank highO2_0.1 (SPAdes) (version 2) | ecosystem: Environmental > Terrestrial > Deep subsurface > Rock core/Sediment ...
GCCTTTCCCCAATTTTATCTCCACCGGGAAGAGGAACAATTGCTTTGCCAAAACGATGAAGAAGTATTGGGATAAGCATTGTTGAGGCTCTTGATTCTTTACCAAGTTCTAAAGGCACTTTGTATAAATTTAAGCCTTCTGGTTTTACAATTAGATTATGGTCACCTACAAAAAGAGCTTCTGCCCCAAGATTCTCAATAATTTTTTTCAAGGTCGTTAAGTCCCTTAAGTAGGAAACGTTTGATATTTCGCTTTTGGAATTGAATAAAAGTGCGGCGATCAAGAGCTTAAAACTAGAATTTTTGGCTCCAAAAATTTTAACTCTCCCCCTCAAAGGGAACCCACCCTCAATTTCATATTTAGCCATAAACTCAATTTTAAGCTAGCAAGGAATTAATTTCAACTCGGTTGGAAGATTAAAGTTTTAATATACAGAAAATTTAACTTAAGACTTATGGCTTAGAATTTATAACTGAATCTAAGTGTCAGGCACCTGACGCTCTACTAGATTGAATCTTAGAAGCTATTTTACTGCGTGGTTGTTGGAGGCACTGGTTCATCAAGTTGAACCGCTTTCACCTTAGAGTGGTTACTCAGTTTTGTTAGGGCAGGTTCTTTATAGACAACCCCAGAAAACTGTCCAGTAGAATCCCATTTGTACACTATCGTAAACTCATCAGGAGTGAAATTTAACTCATTTAATGTCGTCTCTACAATTTCTTTGTCTGTAAGAGAAACTATAACTAGAGCCTTTCCCTTCTTATTCAACTCCTCGTAAACCTTATCCTCTATCTTGTTGTTTGCTTTGTCTTTTTCGACGGTAGGCGTTGATTCTTTGTCGGCAGGCGTGGGTTCTTGAGCAGAAGGCACAGCCTTCCCAGTTGAAGTGGTAGTTTTTTTATTCACAACAACAGGCTCTTCGCTTGGCGCTTTTGTTTGACGGATATTGTATGTTATTAAATACCCACCACTTAACAACGCCACACCAATTACCACACCAATCAAAATATTCAACCAATTGATCTTTTTGAAAACTTGCTGTGAGGTATTTGACTGTGGGGAAGCTTCTGGCACAAATTCAATTATCTATAAATGTTAACCTAATGTCAATAAGTAAATGTGGGCAGATTCGAACCGAGGTGTTAAACACCTAAATTTAACACCCTCGATGATATACTTTACCATTGTAAACCCCAATTTTAAGCCAGCGAGAAAAGAAATTCAACTTCATACTGATTTAAGAAAATGGTTAATCAAGAAATTTAAATGTTGAAATAAATTCTTTAAAAAGTCCCTTAGTATTGGTGTTCACCTGATAAAGCGTCACACTTAAGTTAGAAGTAATTGCGTTAGCTTCTCCTTCCAAACCCCAATCAATTATAGCAGTTTTATTATCCACTCTGAGTAACTCGCAGCGCTGGAGATCGTCAGAATGAGCTTCGCAATAACTTATCCCAACAATCCTAGGATCAAATAAGACGATGGAAATTATCTTCTCATCTGCCTTAGTTTTTATATCAATTCTACCCGCCTCAGATTCTTCTGCCTCCCACTCCGACGGATATTTAAATTCAAATGTGTATTTATCGCTTCGGTATACCTTCCATACGTCAATCTCATATTTTTGGGTAGATGGTGTTACTGGTTTCATAGGTACGTAGCCTGATCAGGATGGCACACCTTCCAACCAATCGCCGATTATTCCTCTATTCGCTACTATAAATCCCATTGCTACAATAATCAACCCAAACATTACTACAACGACAAATACTCTTTTCCAATTAACCGCTTGAATCGAGGATTTAGGCGTATTTAATTGGGAAGTAATCTCTTGCATAAAATTAAATTTTAACTATAATAATCTATTCTACCAATCACCAATATAGTGAATTTCTTCTTCAAGATCAAATCCAAATTTTTCTTTGATTTTGTTTTTTGCTAGATTTATTAAGGCCTTAATATCAGATGAAGTTGCGTTACCGGTATTAATAATAAAATTAGCATGGGTCTCGGAAAATTTTGCCGCTCCAATTTGGATACCTTTTAAACCTGCTTCTTCAATTAATTTACCAGCGTAATTACCAGGAGGATTTTTAAAGGTTGAACCAGCACTAGGACCGCTGGGTTGATTTCTTTTCCTCATTAATATGTCGGCGACCTTCTTCTCAATATCTTCCTTAGTAGAAGGTAGTAATTGTAAAAGAGAGCTAAGAATGATTTCACCGCTTTCTTGAAACCGACTTTTTCGATAAGAAAATTTTGATTCCGCTTGGTCTAGTTTTTTTATCGAACCCGCCCTATCTAACACCGTAACACTTCTAACCAAATTACCAAAAAATTCATGGCTTCCCGTATCACCAGCATTCATATAAATCGCCCCGCCAACCGTTCCAGGAACTCTTATCATCCTTTCCAATCCTGAAAGTCGTCTTTCGACTGATTTCTGAATAAGAAGGTTTAAATTTACGCCACTTTCAGCTTCTAAAAAACCGTGCGGCAAAAACTTTATTTTGTCACTACGATTAATTATAGCTAGACCGCTCACCCCCATATCCGAAACTAATACGTTTGCACCCAAGCCTAAGACTAAATAATCAATCTCCAACGCTTTAGCTAAACTAACCGCGTTAATAAGCTCATCGCTCCCTTCGCAAATGTATAAAATTTCCGCTGGTCCGCCAGTACGCCAATTTGTGTATTTACTTAAAGGCTCATCCAGAAAAACTCTATCCTGACCTAATTTTTGAATTAACTGTTCGAGTTTTGCCATTTTTTTAATCCTTCTAAAACTAAGTTTGAGAGTAAATAAATATCTCCAGCTCCTAAAACCATTAAAATGTCTCCTCCTCTTAAGTTTTTAATTAAATATTTTGCTGCTTGTTTTAATTCACCAATATATTTTACCTTTTTATTCTTCACACTAATCGCTAAATCAAAAGAGCTAATTTTAGAAAAGTTTCTTTGTCTGGCTGCAAAAATATCGACTAAAATAATTTCGTTGATTTTTGAATTTTCAAATACTTTAACAAATTTGTTAAAGAGAACTTTAGTTCTTGTATACATATGAGGTTGAAAAACGCACCAAATTTTATTTTTGGGAAATTTGTCTCTCGCCGCTGTCAAAGTAGCCGCGATTTCCGTAGGGTGATGAGCATAATCATCGAATACTTTAATATTTTTTACTTCACCTTTAAACTCAAAACGTCGCGATAAACCCGTAAATTTTGAAATAATTAACCTACTCTCTTTAATTCCTAAAATTTCCGCAACGACCATTGCAAGAGCCGCGTTAATTTTATTAAATTGCCCTGGGATTAAAAGTTTTAAGTTTGGGATTCTCTTGTATTCATAAGTTTTCCCATTTTTGTTTTCTATTTTAAGATCTGGACCAAGAATTAAAGTGGAGTTTTTTTTAGTAGCCAAAACAAATTTTTCAAAACTATTTTTAAAATCCCTTTCCGTTTTAAAATATTCCGGATGATCATAATCAATATTAGTAATAACAACAATATCAGCATTGTAATTAAGAAAATTGTTAGCGTACTCATCAGCTTCAATTACAAAATATTTACTTTTTCCTAATCTAAAATTTGTACCCCAATGAGGAAAAATAGCCCCCAAAATTACGGTTGGGTCAAAAAGAGCTTTTTCTAAAATAAAGGCAATCATAGCGGTTGTGGTTGATTTTCCGTGAGTGCCGGCAATTGCGATTACAAATTTGTTTTTAATAAGAAATCGTCCTAGAAACTGCTGCCAGGTTAGTATCGGGATTTTTAATTTCTTGGCAGAGGCAATTTCTGGATGTTTAGGATTCTTGCTAAGAACACTTGGGGAAATAATTAATTTATCAACTTTACTTAAATGATTTGGAGAGTGCTGCGAAAAAATTTCAATCTTTTTCTTTTTGAGAAAGGTTAAATATGGTGAATTTTTGTCCGGGTCACAACCGCTTACCTTCCATCCTTCTTGTTCACAGATACTAGCCACGCCACTAGCACCACTGCCAGCAATCCCCATAAAATGTAGTTTCATTTTCTTGCCCCTCTTATTTTTTTATCCGCTTCTCTCAACTCGGAAGGTGTATTAATTCCAAACCACTCGCTTTGATCTTTTAATTCAAAGGTATTGATCTTAAAACCTTTTTTTATAGCAATATTTATTAAGTCAACTAAGTAATATTCGCCGCTGGCACTTTTTTTTACCTTTCCCAAATTAAGTTCAAGCCATTTTTTATTAAAAATATAGCAACCATCGTTAATTTCCTTAATCTTTTTCTCAGCAGATTTTGCTTCTTTTTCCTCCACAATTCCCAATAATTTGCCGCTTTTTGTTCTAAGAACCCTACCTAACCCAGACGGATCTTCTTTTCTTAAAGTTACGAACGTCAGCACCACATTTTCTTTTTCATCTTCCTCTAAAATTAGCTTTAGGGTTTGGGGTTTATAAAAGGCACCGTCGTCACCATTTAAAACTAAAACTTTCTGGCTGTTCCTTGAAACTTTCTTTAGTCCGGCCGCTAAGGCATTGGCTGTTCCTAATTGTTCCTTCTGCAAAGCATATTTAAATCTATTGCCGAAAGTTTTTTCAACAACTTTCCTCTTGTAACCAACCACGACAATTATTTCTTTAAGGCCAATCTTCCTTAAGGTTTCTAAAATATAGAAAATCATTGGTTTACCAGCTAATTCGTACAAAACCTTAGGTTTTGGGGAGGGTTTTCCTTTATTTAATCTTGTACCGCTACCAGCTGCTAAAATTACGGCGGCAATATTATTACTTTCTACCATAAATTGTTTTTCCCTTTAGAGCGGCTCGAACAACCTCTTCTTCATTCCAAGGAATTTCTTGATCAGAAAAGTTCATACTTCGTTCGTGTCCCTTACCAAAACTAACTACTAAATCACCTCTTTTAGCTAATTGAACAGCAAAAAAAATCGCTTTCTTACGGTCGGCTATTTTCCAGTAAGTTTCACCCAAACGCCTGCCTGTTTTTTCGACGCCAACCGCTATCTGATCAATAATTTTTTCCGCTTTCTCATTCCTTGGGTCTTCACTAGTAACAATAACTAAATCTGCTAGGCTAGCCGCAATTTTTCCCATCGGTTCTCTTTTTTGGCTGTCTCGCCCACCAGCTGCTCCAAAAACAGCAATTATTTTACCGCTAGTCACTAGTCTCAAAGCTTTGAGTGCGTTTTCCAAGGCATTTGGAGTATGAGCGAAATCTATAACAGCATCGAAATTTTGAGATTCACTAATTATCTGCATCCTTCCGGGTATCCTCTTAAAGTTTGCAATTGCTGAAATTATCTTTTCGATTTTTACTCCTACAGAAACACACGTCGCCAAAGCCGCTAAAAGATTGTAAACATTGTATTCTCCAAAAAGATCGGCAACTAATTTAATTTTTTGGTGCTTTTTCTGTTTATCAACAAAAGTTACTGTAAATTCCAATTTCCTCTCTTTTAATTTTACTTCCCTAGCTTTAAAATCGGCCTTATCCCTAATAGAATAGCTTACTCTTTCTCCGTTTCCTAATTTTTTAAGTTCGCGGTAAGAGAGATCGTCAGCATTTAGAACTCGAAACTTTACCCCATTTAACAATTTTGCCTTCGTAGTTAAATAATTTTTGTAGGTTTTGTGGTAATCAAGATGTTCGGTTGTTATATTGGTTACAACCGCGGTAAAAAAATTGATAGCGGAAACTCGATTTTGATCTAAAGCGTGGCTAGTCACCTCTAAAACAACGTATTCACTACCAACTTTCAACATTTCATTCAAAAACCTCTGAATTTGTATCGGGTCTGGAGTAGTCACGTGAAGACCAGTATCGAGCTCTTTTTCGCCAATAACTGCTTTGGTTGTCGAAATCATCGAAACTTTAAATCCCGCTTGTTTTAAAATATGGTAAATCAAATTTACAACCGTAGTTTTCCCATCCGTGCCAGTCACACCGATAATCTTCAATTTAGTACCTGGGAAACCAAAAAAAAGAGCGCTTCCGTAGGCACGCGCTAAGTGGTAAATATTTTTTAACCCTTGAGGAACAAGATTCTTCAAGCCCCCCGTCATTTTGCAAATTCTACCACAACTCTCACTAAAATCACAAACATTTAAGTTACTTACTTAAAATAAATTATTTAGAAGGGGCGATTTTGTAGTAATTAAATAACTCTTTAGTTATTTCGAAAAAGGTTGGCGCCGCCGTTTCAGCCCCAAAGGGAGAAGAAGAAGGTTCGGTATAACGAACTAATATTACAAATTTAGGATTTTCGGTTGGTCCAAAACCAACAAAAGAGGCTACAGTTTTCTTAGGGTCATAGTGTCCGGCTATTGGTATTTGAGCCGTTCCAGTTTTCCCTGCTATCCGGTATCCTTTTGGGATTAACTTCTTAGCCTCACCACCCTCGACTGCTGCCACCATCATTTCAGTTAAAATTTTGGCAGCTTCAGGTTTTATGACTTGCCTTTCCATTTTAGAGCCAATCTCAACACTCTTATCAGAACCCTCGATTTTCTGCACAATATAGGGTTTCATCAACTTACCAGCATTAGCAATCGCCGCCACGGCTCTCGCCATCTGCAAGGCAGTAACGCTCAAACCTTGGCCGAATGAGGCAGTCACCGAATCGATTTCTTTCCAGTCCTTTTTTTCTTTGACAATACCGGTTGCCTCTTCTTGTAAGTCAATGCCGGTGATTTCACCAAACCCGAAGTTTTTAATATATCTTAAAAATTTACTTACCCCTAAACTTCTGCTTATTTGGGCTGCACCAATATTATCGGAGTGTTGGAGTACTTGCGTCATAGTTGAATCAGGGTGGTATTGATTGTTCCAGGTTCTAATTGTAAATCCACCTATTTGCAATGGCTCTTTACATTCACATCTTGTTTCTGGTTTTATTAGATTTTCATTTAAAGCAGCCGCAAAAGTAATAATTTTAAAGGTCGAACCAGGTTCGTAGGTATCAGCAACCGCTGGGTTTTTGAAAAGTTCTTGGGGGTAAGCTTTCCATCTTTGGGGTTCATAATTTGGTAAGTTAGCCAATGCTAAAACTGCTCCACTTTTTGGATCTAAAACTATCGCAGTTGCCGCTTTAGCCCCGTATTTTTGAAGACCTTCTGCCAATTTTTTCTCTAATATATATTGAATTGTTCTATCTATTGTGGTCAGAAGATCACGACCGTCCGTTTTTGGTATCCCTCCTTTTTCGCCGACTAAAATTATGTTTCCACTAGCATCAACTTCAGCCTTTACTTTACCAATTCTACCTTTAAGTTCCCTATCATAATAACCTTCTAAACCAAAATAACCCTTATTCCTGCCAACATCATCAGAACCAACAAAACCAACCGTATGAGCACTTAATGAGGCCTCTGGATAAAATCGTCGGTCTTCCTTTTCCAAACCAACCCAAGAAATCTTTTTCTCTCTGATTCCTTCTGCTAAATCTTTACTCATCTTATGTTTAAGGACAACCCAATCTAACCTATCATTACTTAGCCTCTCTTTTAAATCATTTTGAACTTCTTTGACAATTTCATCTTTTTCGATTACCTCTGCACTACTTGAAGCCTCTCTAAAACGTTCCTCTAATATAAATGGTAGAATTGCATCAATTGTTTTTTTAACTGCCTCCGGGAAGCTAATTTTTTCTTCTAAACCTTTCTTTTTCAATTCTGAAGGAGAAGCGTAGACTAAAAAAGCGGGTTCGTTTGATACGATTGAAAAATTATCTGAAGTTTTAATTTCGCCTCGTCTTGGGGAAATTTGGGTTAGAGTGAGATGCTGTGCTTCTGCGGCGGCTTTAAATTTTTCGTAATTTATTACCTGCCAAAAATAAAGTCTAGCTAAGATTCCAAAGGAGAAGAGAATAATAATTACAAAGAGAAAATTTTCTCTTCGCATCTATGGTTTAAGGGCAACGCTCCCTCCACTTTTAACAAATTGGACTTGGGTTTGTTTAATCATTCCCGAATTTAGAGCGTATTCTTCAATTCTTGCTAAAGAACTGTATTTTTGAATTTCATTTCTTAAGATATCGTTTTCAATTGTGAATTTTTCAATTTCTTTAGTGGTTCTAGTTGAGTCGCTACCTTGAACGGATAATTTATTAGAAAGAAAAAGTTGTACTAAGGAAAGGGCTATCACTGAAAATAAGGATATACCTAATATCCCTTTAGGAAAAAAACCAAGTATCTTCTTTTTTTTATCTTTAACCCTCATATTATTTAGCGTATTAACTCCCCTACCCTTAACTTTGCGCTTCTTGATCGGCTGTTTAAACTTATTTCCTCAAGACTAGGTACAATCGGTTTTTTAGTTAAAATCTTTAAAACTCCTGATTTCTTTTTTTCTCTAAAAAATTCTTTAACAATTTTATCTTCCAAAGAATGGAAACTTATTACTAAAATTCTTCCCTTTCTTTTTAAAAGTGCTAGTGAATTCTCTAATCCCTCCCTTAAATTGTTTAACTCATCGTTAATCGCAATACGCAGCGCCAAAAAAGTTTTTGTGGCCGGGTGTAATTTCCCTATTCTTGGAACTATTCCTTGAATAATTTCGACCAACTCTTGAGTTGTTTCAATTTTTTTCTTTATTCTGGCTCGTACCAGAGCAGCTGCAATACGTCGGCTACTGCTCTCTTGGCCATATTTAGTAAGTAGCTCATTTAATTCTCCTTCGTTTAAGCCGTTAACTAAATCCGCGGCTGTTACAGATAGTTTTGGATTCATCCGCATGTCCAAAGAAGCGTTTTTTTGAAAACTAAAACCTCTCTCCGCACTTTCAAGTTGGTGAGAAGACACTCCTAAGTCAAAAAGTATCCCATTAACTTTGTTAAAATTAGCGGCTACCGCAATATTTTTAATATCAGCAAAGTTCCCACAAACAAGCTTTAAGTGCTTATTCTTTATAGTTTCTTTAGCAAAGAGAATTGAGGCCGGATCAAGATCTATTCCTAAAACACTAGCGCCTTGCCCCAAAAGTTCCTTTGTATGTCCACCACCACCTATTGTGGCATCAATAAATCTCTTGCCTACTTTTGGTTGGAGATAATTTAAAACTTCTTTTAAAAGTACACTTTTATGGAACTTTTCTATATTGCTCCTGTTAATTTTTCAGCTGTTTTCTCTCCTTCACTTTCAGTTCGCTTTTTATACTTTTCCCAAATATCCTTATTCCAAACTTCCACTCTTATTGCTACACCAACCAAAACAACTTCAGTTTTCAATTTTGCATAGGTTCTTAAACTCTCTGGAACCCGGGCTCGACCTAGCTTATCAAAATCTAATCTCTCTGCCCCGGAAAAAATATAGCGGGCAAAAGAGCGGGCGTCTTCTTTTGTAAGTGGTAAATCTTGGATTTTTTTACTTAATGTTTCCCAATCTTTTTTAGGGTATAAAAATAAACAACCGTCCAATCCTCTGGTTATCACTCCACCAATCAAATCGCCTCGAAACTTTTTTGGAATTGATAACCGGCCCTTATAATCAATTGAATGTCTATATTCCCCTAAAAACATGGCTGTCCAGATGAAGGCAGGCTAACTATTAGTGATAAAATGTTACACTATTTACCACTTATTTCCCCTTTTTACCACTTTAGTATATAATAGAACCTAGTTTGATTGCTTGTCAATACCCTATTTTCCACACGTGAAAATATATAAAAAAGATATAAATATATCGGGGTTAAATTTAGCTGAATTTAGAAGGGATTTATGTAATGGAGGAGAGAATTTTTTCTACTTTCACTCTTGTTTGTTTCGTCGTATCACGATCGCGAATTGTGACAGTGTTGTCCTCTAGGGTTTGGAAATCGATAGTTACACAGTAAGGTGTACCGATTTCGTCTTGAGCGTAGTAGCGCTTGCCGATATTACCCCGTTCATCCCAAGCAACAAGGCCAGAAATCTTGGTCTTTAGGTCTCCGTAAATTGACTGCGCCTTTTTAACTAAACCTGGTTTATTAGCCAACAGGGGAAATACCGCAACTTTTACAGGAGCAAGTACTGAATTTAATTTTAAAACAACCCTTACTTGCCCTGAGCCTACCGAAGGGTCCCCATCTTCGGTGTAAGAATCAATCAAAAAGGCAAGCATTGCTCGGCCGATCCCGACTGAAGGCTCTATGACGAAAGGAATTATTTTTTCTTTGGAATCTTGGTCAAAATAAGAAAGGTTTATACCGCTTTCTTTAGAATGGGATTTTAGATCGTAATCAGTCCTGTTGGCAATTCCTTCCAGCTCACCCCAACCCATAAAGGGCCAATTATACTCTATATCAACGGAACGGATCGCGTAGTGAGCTCGCTCATTATCCTTATGTTCTTTGAATCTCAAGTTTTCTTTTTTTAAACCCAGATCTAGAAACCAATCCAAACGTTCTCTTTGCCAGTAATCAAAGTCTTTCTCCGCTTGTTCTGGGTAGGTAAAATATTCTAATTCCATCATCTCAAACTCGCGTACCCGAAATAGGAAATTACCAGTAATAATTTCGTTTCTAAATCCCTTTCCTATTTGGGCAATACCGAACGGAAGTTTAACCCTCATCGTATCTAAAATATTGCTAAAATTGACAAAAATTCCTTGGGCTGTTTCCGGCCGAAGATAAGTTTCGGATATTTGGTCCTCAACCGGACCAATATGAGTTTTGAACATCAGATTAAATAATTTAGGGTCGGTCCAATTGTTTTTCCCACAAGTGGGACAATTTCGATTCTTTGATAAATGGTCTTCCCTAAATCTTGTGTGGCAGCTCTTACACTCAACTAAAGGGTCGGCAAAGCTTTCGGTATGACCACTAGCGTGCCAAACTGAAGGATTCATTAAAATACTAGAATCTAAGCCAACCACATCATCTCTACTTAGAACAATTTTTCTCCACCACTCCCTTTTTATATTGTTGGCAAGTTCCACTCCCAAAGGTCCAAGATCATAAATTCCGGCAATACCACCGTAGATCTCACTTCCCGGAAAAACAAATCCCCGTCTTTTACAAAGAGAGACTATTTTTTCCATTAATTTTGGGTCTTTGGCCATATGGCTAACAGTATATAGCTTCCTTTCCAGCTTTGCAATTTTCGTTTGCTTGTTATATTTATTTAGTTTTTAATGTGGCCACGCTACTCTTAAGACCCTATCGTAAGGGAAGACTCAAGGAGGAGAAATGCTTATCCTCTCAAGGATGGTCAACCAATCCATTATCATCCAGGGGAACATTAATGTGATGGTCCTTCGAGTGGAACGTGACCGAGTCAAGCTTGGTATAGAAGCTCCAAAAGAGGTTACCGTACTGCGGGAAGAGCTTCTTCACGGGGATAGGCGTACCGCTACAACCGGAGATCAAACACCTCCTAAAGAAGTGGGTCAATTTATTCAAGAACAAGACGCAAATTGCCTTCTGGAGGGTCAGTATACTTAATTTACTGACCCTCTTTTTTTTAAGGTTTTTATTTTTTTTATAAAATCAGCGCTTCGCAGTTCATTTTCAAGCAGGTATTCAATATAAAACTTTAAGATTCTCTCAACTTCATCTTTTATCCTCTCTTCTAAAACAAGCTTTTCGATTTCACTAAAAGGCTTTTTTTGTAAAAAACGCAACACTTTAAGCGCATTAACGCTAACTGGTAATGTTAGGTAACTTTCATACGAACAGTTCTTATGAATAATACCACCAAGGTCAGCTGAGAAAAAGTTTGTTTCTTTTCTCAAGATTTTTTTACAGAGCACGCAAGCTTGCAAAAAGGGACCAAATCCAACTGAAAATAATAGTTTAAGTTCAAATCCGCGCAATATAATCTTTGTTCGCTCCGGATCTTTTTGTCTATCTAATTTATTCAAGGTGGTGAGTAAAAGTTCAAAAGCCCTCTTTGATGGTTGTTCTTCTCCAAAAAATGAACCTACTAACTCACTTATTTGAAAGGAGTAAGCAATTTTTTCAAGATTGGAAGGAATATTTTTAAACGAATGGAGTATTTGGGTTTGGGTAATGGTATCTAAATTTGCGCCTTTCGAAAGTAGAATTCTCGAGTAATTTAAGGGTTCCAAACTAGAAGCCCGTCGGGAAGTAATTTTTCTAATTCCTTTGGCGGCGGCGGTGATTTTCCCTTTTTCTCTTGTAAAAATCGTTAAAATTCGATCAGTTTCCCCAAAATCGGCTCTTGAGAGTACGATTCCTTCTACGCTGTAAGTTCTCATCAAATTTTAAATTTGATTTCTTTATCTACTGTAAGATGGAACTTCTCTATCTGTTTTCCGTTTAACCTAATAATAACTTCTGAACCGAGAGTTCCTGGCTGTTTTTGGACTAAAAGCTTGTACTCCTCACCCTTTTTTACCGGAAAAGGTAAGGTGTAGGTAACCGAAACTCGATTTTCACCAAGCGGCTTGGCAAACGTGTAAGTAGTAAAAACCTTTTTACCAAGCTCATCTGTTTTCGAGACGCTACTGTAGGATTCGCTAGAAATTAACTCACTACCAGCCGGTACTAAAATCCTCATCCAATCATAATAAGTGGAGTTCAACCAGCCATCAAACGGTTTAGGGTTTTCTATTGTCACCGTTACCTTTTTAGTCACCTTACCCCCCTTATCGATATTGATATCCTGTTCGATTTTCTGCTTGATGTAAAGATTGGCTTTTCTGCCGGCAAAATTAGCGTCATTAACATGTAAATAATCGCCTCCGTAATCTTTAATTCTACCGGCAAAATTGTATTTTTCTAAAATATTTTGCACTTTTTCATCGTGTAAATTAGCGATAATATGCTTTTCATCAGCCATCTCTTTAACTGTAAAAAGAAGCGGTGACCATTTGTTTTTAGGCAAAACGTATATTTTTTGAATCAAAGAAGCCATTAAATCACCGATAAGGTCTTTTCTTTTTTCTGTTGCAGCTAAAAGTTGCTCGCTATATAATTCTAGCTTGTAAACAACATCGCTAACTCCATACTGACTAACATCGCTAGAGAAGGTTTCTTTATAAACGTTTGTTGTTACTGGCCCAGTAATTTCTAGCAAAGAGCGTACAAATTCGGTATCGAGCGCAATAATCCCATCGATTTTAGCTGCGTTTGGTACCCGGTTGTAAAATTCTTCAAATTTCTTCATTGATTCCCCAAAATCCGGGGAAAGATTGGTATCTCTGATATAAAGATACGGAACTCTAAGATAGTCACGTACGGCAGTCGGTGCTGGTTCTTGACTCCCCAAACGTCTATCTAAATTGTAGATATCATCACTAACAATACTGATTAACTTACCTTCTTTAATTTTGGCAATTGCATAAGCGGTTATAAAACCACCAGTAGGACGCAACTCCTTGTCGTTTTGAAATAAAATTAAATAGGTTTTTTCGTTAGGCTCTCCCAAAACCGGCGGGACGTTAAGCAAAATAGGACGAAGTTCTGGCATAAAGCTCTCAATTGCATCGACTTGTTCTTTTGTTTGGTCTAAATTTTTTCGAACTTGGACACCTTTAATTTTTAAAAACCTGGGGTATTTTTTGGTATTGATTTTGTCTATTTCAACTCTTGTCAGTTTTAATTTCGCGCTAATATCATCTACTCTTGGAGCAATTTTTGGCATTGATTTGATTACTGATTGGATATAGCTTTCCGCACTACCAGCACCACTACCTCCTTTTAGACCTAGGACGTCTGCAAAAGGAACCAAGCTATCAGCAATTAAATCGATTGATTCTGTACCGTATATCGCTCCTTTAAGTAAATGCTCACCATCGCTATAATAGGCCCCGAGGAAAGGTATTAATTTGTAAATGAACAATTTTGCTAAACTCTTTTGGGTTGTTTTTAGTTGATTTCGTAGATTTTGATTTTCGTTTTTTACTTTAGTTATATCTTGAGCCTTAACCGCTTCCTTTAAGTTATTAAATGCCAAAACAGTTTTATTAGATTCTTTTATTAAATCTCTACTAACAAAAAAGGTTAACAAGCCCAGTCCCAGTAAAATTAAAAGCAACGATAAAACTGCGGTGATAAACCCTTTTTTATAATCCCTTTTTTTAGAAACTGTTTTTTTCATATCAACGTAATTTATCACGTAGCTCCCTCGCCTTTAAGAACTGTTGGAACAGTTTTAAGCAAAATCCCAAGATCATAGGCAAGAGAACGCCGCAACGCGTAAGCAGCGTCCATTCTAACTCTGTGGTCAAAATTAATTTTGGAACGACCGCCTACTTGCCAAGGTCCGGTTGCCCCTGGTTTAATTGAAAGCAATGTAGCTACGTACTGTATTGTCATTGGATAAATCTTTTGTTGTTCGGAGAGCTCATCTGGCATATAGGCCCTCGGACCGACTAAACTCATCTCTCCTTTAAAAATATTTAGAAGTTGAGGAAATTCATCTACTGAATATTTTCTTAAAAACTTACCAATTTGCGTAACTCTTGGGTCATCTACCAGTTTATAGGAGTTTCTCTTGTATTGCTCCAGCAATTTCGGATTAGATCTCAAAATCTCTTCAGCGTGAACAAATTTTTTACCAGTTTTTTTCATTATCATTGAACGAAATTTATACATCTTAAAGGGTTCTCCGTCCTTACCAACACGAATTGGGGTGTAAAACACCGGGCCTTGCGAATCCAGTTTTATTAAAATTGCCGTAATCAAAAATAGCGGTGAAAAGATAATTAAACCAATGCTGCTACCTATTATATCTAATAATCTCTTACTAAAGTCAAAAAACATTGCTTACAAATATTTTTCCCTTTTTTCTTTTTTTAATTTTTCTACTAATTTTTTTACCTCTTGAGCCCTATTCTTAGAACAGACTAAAAGTGCATCCGCCGTATCGATAATTACTATATCTTCTAAACCTATTGTCGCCACAAGTTTTCCATTAGTGTGAATTAAACACCCCGCACTTTCCAAGCTTAAGTGATATGATGCCCGATCTCCAACCAAAACGTTTTCTTCAGTAGAACCCCCTAAAACATCGTAAAGAACCGACCAATCACCAATATCACTCCAAGTAAAATCTCCCGGTACTACCAAAACATTTTTGGCTTTTTCCAAAACACCAGTATCGATCGGTTCGTTTGTCAGCTTTTCCCACTCCTCTTCTAAAACCCGATTATATTTCTCGCTTCCAAGATAATCTTTTATTTTAACTGTTGCTTGGTATAAACCGCTCATATGTAAATCTAAAGCGTTAAATAAAGACTTAATATGGAAACTATTAATATTTGCATTCCAAAAATACTCTCCAGAAGCAATAAAGGCTTGCGCGGTAGTTAAATCGGGTTTTTCTTTAAAAGCTTCGACTTCAAAAATACTGGTTCCGTCAACCTTGAAAATCTCTTTTTCAATATGGATATAACCAAGACCAGTGTGGGGATAAGTGGGATGAATACCAGTGGTTACTAAGTAATCGCCTTTTTGAGCTGCTTTTAATAAGGCATTAAGAGTTTTGCGAAACTGTTGCTGCTTCTTTATAAGGTGATCGGCGGCTAGCACCAAAATTGTCGCTTGGGGATCTATTTTCTCAATATGGACAGCCGCTAAAGAAACAGCCGCCGCGGTACCTTTTGGTTGGGGTTCCACTAAAATATTGCTTTCTGGGATTTTAGGTAGTTCGTTTTTTGTTTCTTCCAGGTAAGCGCAAGTTGTAACAATAAAAATTTGTTCTACCGGTACATAATCTGCAATTCTATCAAAGGATTCTTGCAGCATCGTTCTATTACTTACCAATTTTAAGAACTGTTTTGGTTTTCTATTTCGTGATTTTGGCCAAAGACGACTTCCACCACCGCCTGCCAAAATTACAAAAAAGTCTTTGCCTGTTTTTCCCATAAATCATTCACTGTTTTTTCTAACTTTTCTTTAAAATTTCTTTTTGAAAATTTCTGGGCCCGTTCTTTACATTTTTCCGGGTTATATTTAAGTGGGTCAAATTTTTTTAAGGAGGCTATAAGACTACTTTCTGTTTGCTGATTAAAAAATTCTCCAGTCTCGCCGCTTACGACAGATTCTAACACACCCCCACCCCTATAAGCAAGAACGCTCTTGCCTGCAGCTAAAGCTTCAACTGGTGCGATACCAAAATCCTCATCAGCCGCCATAATGAAAGCCTTACATTCTAAATAATACTTATCAATTTCTTTTGAAGGTATGGGACCAATAAATTCAATATTTTTATTGGCGTTTTTTTTCAATTTTTCAAACTGCGAACCTTCGCCGATTATTTTTAAAGGCAACTCTAGTTTATTAAAAACATTTACAACAATATCAATTTTTTTATACTCTCCAAGTCGGGAAACTATTAAAAAATAGTCCCCGATTTTTGCTTTTTTTAAATCAAATCTATCGGTATCAATAGGGGGGTAGACAACTTTGGAATCTCGGCTGTAAACTTTTTCTATTCTTTTTTTAACGTTTTCGGAATTAGTCAAAAAAAGATCTACTTTTTGGGCCATATAAAAATCTAGTTTCCTTAAGATTTTTTGGGCGGCTTTAGCGATTGGTCTTTCGAAAAAGCGCATTGAATTTATATTAATATCCGTATCAAAACCCCATAAAAATCTTGGTGGGGTATGACAATAGCAAATATGAACCGCTTTTTTCTTCCGTAAATATTTGGCGGCGAAACTTGAGCTTGAAATAATAATGTCGTAGTTAGAAAAATCAAAACTTAAAAAAACAAATGGGTAAAATGGGGTGAGATAATAACGTGGTAAGATATTTCTAAAAGGGAGTTTTTGAGTAAAACCAGTGATAATTTTTTTGCTATCACCTTCAAAACCTAAATTTCGCAGTTTCCCCTTATCATAGATACTGGTATAAATAGGCGCTTGAGGGAAAACTTCTGATATTGCTTCTAAAACCTTTTCGGCCCCACCGTACTGATTTAAGTAGTCATGCACTATCGCAATTTTTGGTTTAGACATAGGGTAAATTATAACATCCTAGTGACTGTTGCATCGCAACTGTTCCTAAGCTTAAAATGTGTGTGGTATCTAATCAAATGAAAATTGTCTATACAAGACACGTTTTAAGAAAACAAGAAATCCTCAAAGAACTAGGTTGGGATATTTATTTGAAGCTTATTGAAGAAACTATTCGAAAACCACAATTTACTAGTAAGAATAAACGAGGACAACTTACAGCTATTTCACTTTTGAATAAGGAGCACATTTTGAGAGTTGTGTATGAAGTCAGAGATGATATAATTGTAGTTATAACTTTTCATGTTTCAAGAAAGGGACGTTATGGAACCTAAAGTAATGGAAATAAAATATGAACTAGAAGATGATGTGTTGAACGTTTTCTTTTCCAAAGAGAAAATCGACGACTCTTATAATGTGGAGCCTCGTGCGATTATGCATATAGACAAGAATGACAAACCAGTCTATTTAGAAATATTTGAAGCCTCAAAGAACTTTGATGTTAGTCTAAAAAATCTTTCGGAGAAAATAAAAGAAGAATTCTTTACCCCAGCCTAACTACCTATAAACTCACTCATTTCTTGGATCTAATATATGAAACCCCAAGATATTGGCAATCACATATGAACCAGAAGATAATGCGTCGAACGTTTATTTTGCAGAAAACCTGATCGATATTTGTACACCTCCGAGGTGTACTTTATACAAAGTAAACATTTGAAAGGAAGAGGGACCACCAAACAGCCAGATGTGGTCCCTAGTTGCTCGCACGCTGGCACGTGTAACATGGCTTGATCATTTATCTCGCACGCCTCTCCTAACTAGGCGCTAGTGGAAAACCTAAGCACACCCACCGTAGTAATGGAGGTGCTTGGCCCGCCACTCACATGTCATCTGGAATATTCCGGATAATCCCGTAGACGATGTTCGCCACCACCAGGACTATCCAACTGCCTCCAACGATAGTTATGACAATCTCTCCGATCTCCATGGATTTGTCCTTTCTTGAGGAGTTTGACTCCTCCTAAGCTTACCGCAACCGGCGGAGCTCTACGAAATAGTATTCAGTTGTACGTGCTATTATACCAGAAATTAAGGAGATTGTCAACTATGGGATATAAATTATAGTCTCACAGCTATTCGACAAGAATCGAACCTATCATATAACTGGCGTGGGCGCTGCAATGATACGGATAGAAACCAACTGTGTTGAATGTTAATTCGTAAGTGTTACCTTTTTTAAGCAGTTTAGAATTTTGGGCTGGAAAATAATTGTGGCCGGCGTGCGGATCAGTGTTGATGTAATGACCTGTTTCTTCATCATTTCGCCAAATTACCTTAGTGCCTTTGCCAATTTTGATTGTCGCTGGATTAAAAGCGATTTGGGCAAGACTTATTGGTACCTCTTTTTTACCCCGCAGATCTAAGTAAGTATTAGCCGACCCAGAGTCAATCGTAAATTGAAATTGTCCGTTATGACAACTACCGTCTGGCCAACAAGCTTGGTAATTAACTCTATATTGACCATCTGGTGAAAGTGGATCCATAGATTTTCTCATCCCCAGTTTATTACTATCTATTTTTACTTCTCCGCTACTATACTCTTTACCATCTTTTTTTATGGTAATAGAAGAGCTGCTTATCAAATCAAAGTTAAAATTAATCACGACGTTGATCGGTACTGCTGCCAGAATAGAACCGTGAGAAGGAACACTGTTTTCAAAATGAAGGCTTTTAACTTCTGTTTCAACTGTAGTTGAACTTGGTGTCTGCTCCGTGGCAGGTAAGGACGGAATTGGTGCTTGGGTTTTCTTCCTATTAGTAACAACGATCCCAAATATAATAATGAGAACAGTAACTCCGACGAGCGCAAAAATTACTTTTTTCATTTTCGTGGGTTCATTTTAACTAACTTCACGGTAAGTTTCAAGAGTCTTTCTTGCCAGGTCAAGCCAAGAGTATTTATTTAATTCTTTTAATCCAGCCTCTATTAAGAGGTCTCGTAAATTTTTATCTTCTGAAATTTGTTCAATTTTTTTGGCCAAATCATTTGGATCTAATGGATCAAAATAAAGTGCCGCCTTGCCGTAAACTTCTCTGAAGGTAGGAATTGAGCTAGCCAAAAGAGGAATTTTTGCGGCAAACGCCTCTAAACCGGGAATACCAAAGCCTTCCGAAAGAGAAGGAAAAACGAAAAAGAGTGCGCCTTGATAAAGGGCGGCTAAATCTTCGTCAGAAACAAAACCGGTTAGGATGATATTTTTTTCTACTTGTAAATTTCTTGCTTCTTCAAGAAGTTCATCACTAAATATATCCCGACTACTTACAAAAACAAACCTTAAAGGCAGTTTTATTATTTTAAGTGTTTCTAAGATTAATTTTAAATTTTTATAAGGGTAAGAATTCCCTACATAAAGAAAATACGGGCTACTTACACCGTATTTATATAAAACTTGGCGAATTTCAACATCACTCAATTTTTTATTTTTAAAGTTCTCTCCGACTCCTTCGTAAGTTACAATAATTTTTCTTTTAGACACTTTTAAAATTTTATTTAATTTCTCTTTGACTGTTTCCGAAGGCACAAATATCTTCAAGGCTCTTTTTGCAGCCAGTCTTATAACGAATTCATAGACGCTGTGTTTTAATTTATAAATTAGGGGTGAATGGCTAGTAGCTGCGGAAGTAGCAAATTCGGTTTTTATAAGATCGTGGATAGTAACCACAATTTTACCTGGGTAAAAAACTGGGATATTAAAGTGGGGAATATGAAGAATATCAAGGTTTATAGGAATAAGTTTTAGAGGCATTAAAACTTGTTCTCTTAAAGTGTACCACCTAGCGTTAACAATAATTTTTTTGAAGTTTGGGTTTCTAGGAATAAAGAGAGCTTGGTTATCGCTACGTATAAAAATGAAGTATCTATTTTCTCGATCAATTTCCTGTAACCCTTCGATTAATTCTTTAACGTAGCGGCCAATCCCCGTTCCTTCCGGACCCAAAAACCTCGCATCAATTCCGATTTTAATCAAATAAACCTCCTTCAGGGAAAATATGTTTCTACAACTTTTTTGGCAAGTCTAATTGAGTAATTTTGCCCCCGATCTTGCGGATAAACTTGAGCCATATTTGCAAGGTAAAGATTTTTTATTGGAAGTTTGTGGGGAGGAATATGCTTATCATAACCAACCCGTACCAAAGGCTGGGCAAAAGTAGTTCTAAAAACACTTCCCTTTATGAGCCAAGATTTTTTGAACTTCGGATTAATTTTTCGCATAAAGGAGAGATACTGCTCAATAGTACTATTTTCTTCTTGCAGATATCGAGGATCATCCTTTGAAAAGTAATTACCCAGATAAACTAAAGTTTCACCTCCGTAATCTTCCTTAGGCATAAAATTTGTATGTTCAATATAAGCTAGAAAGGGGAAATTTCTCTCCGCAATATTTAACCAATATAAGTTAGTAATTGGTCTGGAGAGTTCTAAAAAGACAATTTGAGCGCCAAAATAATCTGGCCATTGGTATTTTTTTACAAAGCTCGATGGTAAGCTACGGGTAAGTTTAAAAAAAATATTTGTTGGGATGGTAGCAACACAAGCGTCAAAGTTCTGAATCCCTTTATTGGTTGCAATTTCAATCTTTGACCCATCACCCAAAATTTCGTTAATTTCAACACCGATTTGGATTTCGCCTCCAAGGCTAATAATTTTTTTACTTAAAGTTTCGTAAAGTTGGTAAAAACCACCCCGTAAATAACCCAGTTTAGAAGTTCTTACTTTTATTCTCGACCAAAACCAACTCATCGCAATATCTTGCGCGTATTCCCCAAATTTCCCTTTAAGTAACGGTTCCCATAATTTAGTGTAAGAATTTGTACCCATCCATTTTTTTATCCAGAAAGAAGCCTCTACGGACTCAAAGCCTTTGTAGGTCGGCTTCAACTTTAAATATAAAAGTACCAGTCCCAATCTTAGCCTTTCTAAAAAAGTTAGGGGTGAAAATCTTAATACATCAATTGGTGAGTCAAACGGGTAAACACTACCTTCGCAGAAAACCGCTGTTTCCGGTCGACGCCACCATAGTTTTTCTTCTAGTCCAAGTTCTTTTATCAAAGAAATTGCGTCTTGATCCGTTTGAAAAAGGTGATGGTAATATTCCTCAATGTAGCTTGACCCAATCTTAAATGAAGAAAGCAAACCACCTATTTTTTCACTTCTTTCAATAACAGTTACTTTATAACCTTTCTTTAAAAGCTCAAAGGCAGCAGTTAAACCTAAGGCACCTGCTCCAATCACGACAACTTTACTCATCTTTAACCTCAGCAGAAATTTGGTTTGTTTTTAGAGTAAATCCCAATTTGAATGCAAAGAAAAACCCAATTAAGTTTATAGGAAGCCAACCAACAAAATGGGTCAAAAATGCATAACTAACGGCGGTATTTTTTTCGATTCCAAAAAAAACTAACATCGAAACTACAAAAAATTCGAACGGCCCAAAATATCCTGGAGCAGACGGTATTAACATTCCGATTCCCACTATAGACATAATTAAAAGAAATTGCCAGAAAGCAAGATTAAGATTAAAAGCTAAAGAAATTATATATAAAAGCGAGGTTTCTAATAACCAAACGCAGATTGAATAACCAAAAGCAGTAGTTGTGTTCCTACCTTTTTTAAGAATTTCGAGGCCGTTAAAAAAATTATTGAAAAAAACTAGACCACTACCCACGTATTTCCTTCCGGTGTTTTTTTGCGCCAGTGAAGAGAGTAGCTTTTGACCACCAAATCTAACAAAGAGTAGAAAGAAAAGGACTGGAAAAAGAAAAATAATAAACCCGATTTGCGGTAGTTTTGCAAAGTTGGCCGGAAGTGGATAGAAAATTAATATTAAGCCTAAAAAAGAAAGTAGTGTCCAACCATCCAGAAGTCTTTCTACTAAAATTGTGGCTAATACGCTACTACGACTTAAACCTATTTTTTTCCCAAAAAATTGAGCGCGGATTAGTTCTCCCAACCTAAACGGTAAAACATTATTAGCCATATAACCAATACTAATAAAAGGGAAGAGTTTTATTGGTTCAAATTTCTTTAAGGTTTGCAAGATTACTGACCAACGAACGGATCTAAAAATAAAAGAAGACAGATGTATCGGTATTGCTAATAAAACAAGAAAATAATTAACTTCGCCTAAAATTCCAAAAACCTTAGAAATATCAACCTTTTGGAAAATAAGATAAAAGAATATTAAGCTTAAAGCAATTCCCAACAGAAACCTGAAAATATTTTTTTTCAGTTTAAACCCCTCCTAAGTTTGATTATTTCAAAAAAAGTTTTTAAGATGACTTTCGGATTTGCGCCAGTTTGTTTTCCCAAAATCCTAGGAAAATGACTAACCTCAATTTCTTTAATACGAAAACCCTTTTTTCTAGCTTTAATTAAAAGTTCAGCACTGATTAAAGCGCCGTCTGATTCTAATTTAATTTCCTTAAAAATTTCCCTTCTTACTAATTTAAAACCGCAATCAACGTCACGAACATTTAAATTAAAGATAAGATTTAAAAGAAGAGAATAAATTCTGGCATTTAATTTTCTGACTAACTTATCAGCCCGGCTCTTGCGAAAACCAATAACCAAGTCGTAATCTTCAATATAATCTAAAAATTTATTAATCTCTTTAAAATCAAATTGTAAATCAGCATCTATAAAGACTATCAACTCATATCTTGAATTTGAAAGACCACTTTTTAAGGCTGCTCCATAACCGAGGTTTCGTTGGTGGGAAATTAGTCTTACATCTCTTATTTTTAAAACTTCTTCTGCTGTCCTATCAATTGAACCATCGTCAACAACAATAATTTCGTAATTTTTAGCAATTTTTTTCAAAACCTCTTTAACATTCTTTATTACTTTAAGAATATTCTGCTCTTCATTGTAGGCTGGCAGGAAGACTGATAATTCTTCCACCTTATCTACCCGCATTCCAAATCCTCCAATAGCCTTTAATATTCACCGCCAACATTACTAGATCATTTAAAAAATTAGGGTATTTTTTTGAATAATGCTTTTGATAAAAAATTTTCATTGCTTCTATAGAGGCTAAGGCTGCTCTCCTTTTTGTCTCTTTACTCGCGGTTGTTACATCTTTGGATTCCTTACGCAAGCCACTACTCGCACCTTTAAGGTGAGTTATTTTTACCTGCGAATAGTACATTATTTTCCAACCCTTTTCTTTGAGTCGGTAGCAAAAATCTAGATCCTCTCCATAAAAGAAAAAATGGCTATCCCACCAACCAATTTCTTCTCCAGCTTCTCTTCTCACCAGCATAAAAGAACCAGCACAGGAATCAATTTCGTGAATCGTATTTAGATCTAAAAAACCTAAGTGATAGCGGTTAAAAATTTTCGAGCGCGAAAAAATTCTCGAAGCACCCAAAAAAAAGGTAAGAGACGCCCAAGGTGTCGGGAAACCTCGATGACAATCTTTATCAAAACTACCATCCGCTAATTCCACCTTACAGGTTAAAGCACCAGTTTTCTGTTCCTTTTCCATAAATTCTAATAGGGGTTCCAGGGTGTTTGAGGGAACTATTGTATCCGGGTTTAAAAAAAGTACGTAGGGTGTATCAATCTCGCCAGTAGCTAAGTTATTAGCGGCAGAAAACCCGATATTTTCTCTAGATTCGATTAATTTTATTTCTTTAAATTCTTTTTTGATTAAGTCTACCGATCCATCGCTTGAAGCATTATCAACCACAATAATTTTCAAATTAAGTGGAGATTTTTTAAGGCTGTTCAAGCAATTACTAAGTAAATCCTTCGTATTAAAGTTCGCTATCACTACACTAAGCTTTTTATCCATACCTAAGACATCTACCATCTACGGACCAAGACTAAATTACCGGATGTAGAAATAATTCGGTATGATTTATTAATATCTTTTTTCTCATAACGCTCCAGCATTCTTTTTGCTACCTCTATCTCTACTAACCCGAAACGCTCTGTTTCTTGAATAAACGCTGCTTCAAATTCTTCTTTAGGAACTAATATTAAGGGGCTGTTAGAATAATACCTTGGCACCGGCGGCGCAAAGCCAGCAATAACAAAAGGAACACCGCTGGTTCGGTCTATCTCGTCTTTCTCTAAAATAAGTTTTACCTCGTCATAAGTAAAATCTTTAGGCATAATTAGGTCCCAACGGTGAACTACGTAACCTGAAGCTAAAATAATTAAGAAGATTAAGCTAATCGGTCGTATTATTTTTACCAAAGACCCAATATAAATTTTCAAATACTCTTGAATGTAACCTAAAACTTCAGAAATAAATTTAGCGGTTATAATCGCGAGTGGTGGATAAATCGGAATTATATACCAAATCAATTTACTGTTTGCGGCGCTGAAAGCTAAAAATATAAAGGTCGCCCAAACACTTAAAAAGATTATATTTTTATTCTTTTTAAAAATCTGCCAAAGAGACCATATTAAAGCCGGCAGTAGCGGCAGGTACCAAATTCTCATACTATTTCGGATTACTTTAATATAAACAAAGGTTTCGGCACTTTTACCTTCAATACTGCTCGTGGCACGTAGGAAAACATGGTAAAATAAATAGCTTTCTAAAAAGGTTTTGCCGTGCTTAAAATACATATAAAGATGCCACGGCAGTACTGTCAGTAAGAAAACCCCAAATCCCAAACCTGCATATCTATTCAAAAATACTTTTTTATTTTCTTCTAAAATTACCAAAGAGATAAGTGCAGGTAGGATTAAAAAAGCCACTGTTCCTTTTGTCATTACCCCAAGACCTAAACTTAAACCAGCCAAAATAAACCAGATTGGTTTTTCACGCCCTAAAATGAAAAAAAATAAGCTGGCGACCATAAAAAAAGTTACCGGTACGTCTAAAATTCCGTTGCGGGAGTAATATAAATAGTGAAAAGTGGTGGCTAGTATAACACCAGATAATATTCCCACAAAACGACCAAATAATTTGCGGGCCAAAAGATAGGTAAAAAGAACCCCTAAAACTCCAAAGCTTGCCGCCCAGAAACGAGCCACAAAGGCAGTTTGTCCGTAAAACTTATACATAAACGCGGTTAGCCACATATAAAGAGGTGGTTTTTCAAACCATAAATTACCCGCCCAAGTAGGAGTTAAAAAATCTTTTGTCAAGACCATAGATTTTGCCACGCCAGCGTAAATTGCCTCATCCCAATCAATTAAATGGAGTTTACCGAGCTGCCAAAAGGTTAAAACTCCCGCAAAAGCAACCACACTTAAAGCTGGTAAAATTTCTCCCCATGGTAATTTTTCCCGAGTAATCTTTTCCTCAAAAATTAGTTTTTCTTTTAAAAGAATTTGAACAGAAAGAGGAAAAAGTATTCCCAAAAAAATAATAAACCAGAAAAATTCTAAGTTGTAAGAATAAAACACCGCTCCAACTAAAACGCCAACTATACCCGAAAAAATACCCATTCCGTAAAGTCTAATAACTTTATTGGAAGTTTGTTTTATAAATTTAAAAAGATAGAAGAGGACGCTAAACATGAAAATACTGTAGGGAATTATCCCGAACAACCCTGTTTCAGTTAAGGCCTCAAACCAAAGACTATGAGGAGGTAGTCTAATTTGCGGATTGGGATCTATTTTAAGATGTTCGGCACCATAATCAGTAGCTCTGAATTTTTCACTGAAACCCCCATAACCTACCCCTAAAATTGGATTTTGTAAAAACAATTCAATTTCTCCAGAAAGAAGTAATCGATGAGCAACTGTTGATTTTTCGCTGGTATTAAAAACTGACCTTGCTCTATCCAATAAAGATTTAGGGGTTTTATCGGAAATAATTATAACTGCCGAAGTTAAAAGTAGAATCAAAATTAAGGGTACAACTTTCTTTAGAAAACCAAAGTAAATACTTAAAGTAAGTAGAGAAATAGTTGCGAACCCAAAAGCAATAACACCGCTACGACTAAAGGTATAAAGAACAACAATTGTAAGAATAAAAAATATTAGCCAACTCAAAACCTTTTTGTAATGGTCCTTCGCTAACCAACCAAAAACTAAAACTAACGGTGCAAAACTGGCAAGATAAGCTGGAAAGTGGTTTGCGTCAAAATAAGTTCCCGGAATCCTAATATAATCACCACCAACTAAGACTCCGGGTAAAATTATACTGGTAAAGTGAAGTAGCCACTGCAGCAGCCCGTACAGACCAATCAATATTCCAACATAAACATAAACCCTTATAATTTGAAAGACAAAAAATCGGCTTCTCACCAATACAAATCTTAAAATTAGATACAAAATTATTACGGAAGTATAAAAAGCAAGTAAGCTAAGGCTAGCTTTTAAGTTCTGGGAGAAATATATCGAGATAACTCTCACTAACCAGATGAATGCTAGTAAGAGGAAAAACCTGTCCTTTATAAACTCACTGGCGACTTTTTCAAACTCTTTTTTACCAACTTTTTTAATATATTCAATAAGGAAAATTAGGGAAAGACCCAAAAGAACTAAGAAAATTACTCTAACGGGGATTAATCTATTAAAGCCAATACTGAATCTCGTATGATCAGCGATTGGTATTGCAATTACAAATAAGAGAATGAGAAATTGTAAAATTTTTAATTTATTAATTTTTCGTAGCAGCTTCGTAAGCATCTTCTAATTTTTTACCTATATCAATCCAAGAATAATTGGTTCTAACAAATTCAAAAGCGGCTTTACCTATTTTATCACTAAAACTCTTGTTTTTGACAAGAAGTGTAATTTTAGAGGCAAAATCGTTGGCAGTATCAGCTGTTAAAATTTCCCTTTGAGTAGCTTTTAATCCTTTTATTGATAATGGACTTGTAATAATAGGCAAACCAGTTGCCGCCGCTTCTAAGATTTTTAATTGGGTGCCGGAGACTACTCGTAGCGGTGCCACAAAAATCGATGCGGCGCCGTAGGCGGTCCTTATATCTTCTACGTTAGAAGGCACTTCAATTGATGGGGTTTTTAAATTTAAAATTTCTCTAGTTGGGTTTCTACCAACTAAAAGAAGTTTAATATTAGAAATTTTTTTGGAAACTAACGGCCAAATCTCTTTAACCAAAAATCTTACTGCATCTTGGTTTTGAATATAATTAAAATCGCCGACAAAAAGGACCGTAGGGCTTTCTAATTTCTGCTTTTTAGTTTTTGCAAAAAAGTCGATATCGACTCCGTTTGGAATAACGTAGCAGGGTTTTTTTGTCACTTCTTCAATCACCTTTGCATCGCTTTCAGAAACCGCTAGATTTATCCTCGCTCCCCTCCAAAGATCTTCTTCAAATTTCTTCATTCTAATTGTATCGAGATGCAGTATTGTTTTTGCGGGTGGTTTTGTTAAATCAGTTCTCCGCTGATAGATCTGATACTCTACATTCTCATTACCCATAATAATCGGCACTCTTATGCTATTTTGTAGATAAACCCCCGTATAAAAGGATTCAAGATGGATTAGGTCAATATTCAACTCTTTCGTAATACTAGCGAGTTTATTTTTTATCGGCGGTGAATAATATAGGGCTGCCGGAAAAGGCAAAAACGTGGCGTAAAAAAAATTTAAAGGATTAAAAAGGGTACGACGCTGAAACGTGAAAATATGACTACAATATTTCCTTAATTCATCCAACCCAACTAGCTCTTTTTTTTCGCGCACAAAACTAAAAAGGATTATTTCGTGGTTTCGTGAAACTTGTTTTATTAAATTGTAGGCTCTTACCTTCCCACCGCTATCAACCGGAAAAGGAAGCCGGTAGGTAAACCAAAGTATTCTCATATCAGCTAATTATCGATTTATATATATCTTCTAATCTATCAACAATTTTTTCCCAATTGTAATGGTTTTTCACAACTTTTGTACCTTCAATCACAAAACTTTTTCCTAATTTTTCTTCTTTGAGTAATTCCAATAAAGCGGCTGCTAGCCTTTCTGGATCTCCTGGCGCTACTAACCTACCGTTTACACCGTCAGTCACGATCTCAGTTATTGAAGGAATCTTGGTGGTTATAACCGGGGTTCCGGCAGCAAAAGCCTCTATTATTGCTATACCAAAAGCTTCGTTTCTGCTTGGCAAACAAAAAAGGCTACTATTTTGATAAGCACTTATTAAATCTTCTCTTGTAAGTACCCCAACAAACGTCACAACATTATTTAAAGAGAGGTCGTTGACCTGCTTTTTTAATTGTTTCTCGACACCAGCATCCGGTCCAATCAAAAAAAGGTGGGTTTCGGGGATTTCTTTAACGACTCCCTTTGCGGCTTCTATTAAAGTATCGACGCCTTTATGAGATGCCAACCGACCAACATAAAGAACAATTTTCTTCTTATCTAATCCGTAATTTTTAAAAATATTTTCTCTTTTTTTCGCAAATTCCTCTAAATCTACCCCGTTTGGTAGTATTTCAAAACGCTTAACAGCCAATCCAGAGTCTTCAATAATTTTTCTCTCAAAAAGAGAAACACAAATAACCACCTGCGCCGAAAGAGCAATTTTACCTAAAGTTTGGTTGTGTATCTGACCAAAAAAACTCTTGCCCCAACTTCCGGCGTGCGGACTAAAAACAAGCGGGATTCTTTTCAATTTAGCTACTAAAGCAGCGCTGTCCGTGGTGAAACGTTTATTAGCGTGAAGATGTAGTAAATCTGGATTTTCGGTTATTATACTAAAAGGAAGTATAGGGGTTATTGGCAAGTAACTACCAACCTGTAGAAACGGCAGCGACCAAAAACGTCTGACCCCAATAGCTTTTTTTTCCTCGCCGCTTCCCACATTGGAAGTAAAAACAGTAACTTTGTGTCCCCTCTTGCTTAAACGCTCGCTATATTGCGAAACCACCTCTTCCACCCCACCAACAAAAGGATAATAATAAGGAGCTACTTGGATAATTTCCATCCGCTTAATTTTAACACTTTAGTTAAATTTATTTGTAGCTATAGACCCAGAAGCGGTTGTCGATGAGTTTCTCCACGCAATAAGTTTCTTGTTTTTCAATATTTTCTTGACAGGGAATTATTTCTTTGCGTTCTCCAAAAATCGCTCCTTTTTGTTCTTTTGGAGCGCCTTTTACCATTACCTCATAAGATGGGTAACGAGCGGCAAATGGCGGGTTATCAATAGTAGCCGTAATAATCTCGCCCTTACTTTCTAAAATCAAACGGTAAGAAAAATCTGCCTGCGCATCCAAATAACGGATGTCCTTCTCCTTTAAATAAGAAATCAAATTATCAAGTTTGTATTGACTTAAAAAAGAATCAGGTGGTTTTTTTACGTAGCCAACAAAACTATTTATTAAAAAAAGAGCGACTAAAAAATGGGGTAAATATCTAAAGAAACTTTTAGATTCGTAGGTAAAATAAGCTAGAAGTATTGGTAGTCCTGTATAGATTGGTGATATGTATCTTGGTTCAATTACGAATTGGTTAAACGGAGCGGAAATGCTAAAAAGAAGAGGTAGCAGAAGGGCGAACACAAAAATAAGATCTATCTTTTGTAATTTATCGGTTCCTATTTTAAATTTTGGCGGCCACCAAAGAAGACCAAAGGAAAAGGTAAGCCATAAATTTTTAAATCTTTCTACTAAAATATAAATGAAAGTAAAAGCGTAAAGAATAATTATCAGGTAGGCTAGTGGCGTAAAAAAGTTGCTAGTTGACCAAGGTCCCCGTATTCCAAAAATCACTGGTAGACCAAGGGTAAAAAACTCGTTTAATGAGTGGAAAACTCCAAAAGGCTTATTTATTAGAGAAACGGTAGTGATATTTTGATGGGCTAAGTTCCACCAAATCACCGGTAAATCTCCCACTATAAAACCAGCTATTCCAAGGTAAAAATACCGCGAAAAGAAAATTAGGGGTTTCCAAAAAAAGAGGAAAATCGCCGTTGGTATTAAATAATAGATAACGGCTGGTTGAAACCAAAAACCAAGGCCAGCAAATAATCCTATTAGGAAAAAATAAAGAGTTTTTCGCCTTTCAGAAACTTCTTCAAAAATTATTTTCAGGATTAGAATGAAGATTAAATTCCCAAAAACCATCATCTCTTGGTAAACCGTTCCGGCTCGGGTTGTCCAGTTTGCCCAGAAAGGAGAAGTGAAACTTGTAAAAAGTAAAGTCAGAAGAGCGATCATTCTATTGTTAAAAATAACTAACGCCAGCTTATAGTTTAAGTAAAGAAAAATAATTGAAAAAACTAGGGGTGGAAATTTTAGCCAAAATGCGTTTGGTTCAAAAATGCCAAAAAAGATGGCACTTACGTATGCGCTAAAAGTACCCGTATAAGGCTGGTTGTAAAAAAATACTGGTCTCTCGCCAAGTTTTAATATATTTAAAGCCTCTGCGCCGTACACCGCTTCATCAGCACTAATTTTGGTTAGAGGCGCAACCATATAAAATACCCGTAATGCGATCCCAAATAAAAATATTAAAGTAAAAAGTAATTCGAACCGGCCAATCCGAAAACTAAGAATTTTTTTCATTTTAGCTTTAAAAGTAGCCTTTCGTTGTCCCAATATAGCTCTTCATAATTAGAGTTCTTACGTAAATCTTCGATCCTTTTTTGAAGATCTTCTCTTAGATACGGTGGGTCCGAATGTAAATTAACATCCATAATAATATATTCTGGGTAAAGGCCGCGGGTAAAAATAGAATCATCGTAACGAAATATCTTTTCTCGGTGAGATAGATGGGGCACTAAAGAAGATTGGGCCATAACCGACGCATCTTTTGGAATTGTCCTCAAAAGATCATAATCTTTTGCATAATTACTTAGACAACAATATGAGTTAAGGTTCAAAATTCTCGTAAATGGAGCGTTATTTCTAAAAGTGAAATAGATTGTCGAAATAATCAAAGCAAAGGATAATAAATAAAGTAAATTTTTTATAGCTGTTTCTTTTATATTTAATTTTTTAGTTATCCAAAAAAAATTCTCGACCGCGTGAATAGCTGCAACTGCAAAAATTGGGGAAAGAATGGCACTATATTGAAAGCGGATGATCCAACGCTGTGGCAAATATGTGATGAATCTTTCAGCAATATTGGGAGCGGTTAAAATAAGTGTTTCCGGCGAAAGAAGTGGTAAAAAGCTAAACGAGGCTAATAAATTAAGTATAGTTCGCAGTTTTACAAATTGGGCATCATAAAAAGCGGATTTTATTACCAAAATCGGGTCTGTAAAAGTCTTAATAATTAAATCAAATCCAGTTTTTCCCAAAGCTGGATCTAGGTGTTCGTAAGCAAACGGTTCTTTTTTAAAATAAGGAATAATAACATAAGTAATTAGATAGTAGGATATCGCACCAATCCCAACTGATGAAATACCGATCTTAAATTCCTTTAGTCTTATAATCGCGTATAGACCCAAAGTAGCGATAAAAAGGGGCATATCTTCCTTGATAAAAAGGCTAAAAATTATTAGAAAAAAGTACCACCTGTATTTTTTTAAATGAAGAAAGAAAAGCGCAAAAGCGAGTAAGGGCAACGCAAACGCGACTTCATGAAAATCGTAATCTATCAGCGTCTGAACACCAACAAATCCTAAATAAGCGAAAGAAACTGCCAAAGAAAACATTTGGTTATTTAGTTTTAATTTGGCTAATTTGTAAATTGGGTAGGCGCCAATCACAACTGCCACTGCTTGAGCAATAAGGAGAACAAGCGGGTCTTTCCAAATCCAAAAAAGGGGAGCCAGCAAGGCTAGAGCCGGCGAAAAATGATCTCCTAATATATTTGGTCCTGGGTAAGTAGAAAATTTAACGCTGCTTGTTGGCGCTTCAAAACGGGAATAGTGCCAAATATACTGATCAAAAATTCCCAGATCAATCGCGTCAGTCTCGAAGAAGAGATGTCGCTTAATTGACCAGGCTATATAAAGAAAACCAAAAACAAAAATTAAAACCCAAATCGAATTTTTTTCGAAAAACTCTTTCATTGTGAATTAAAGATTTCTAAAGTTTCGGTTGCGCTAGTTTTCCAAGAAAACTTTTGAGTTTGAATTATGCCTTTCTCCCGTATTTCCTTTAGCTGCGGCCCGGAGAGTTGCAGGGCTTTAAGTAAACCCTCTTCTATAGAGTAAACATTATTGGGATCAATGTAAATCCCGGCTTCACCAATTACTTCTGGTAAAGAAGCGGCGTTTGAGACTACGACAGGACTGCCACAAGCTAATGATTCCAGCGGTGGTCTGCCAAAACCCTCGTAAAGGGATGGGTATACAAAAACTTTTGCTCCTGAGTAAAGAGCGGGTAGATTTCCTTGCGCTATAAAACCAGTGAAGATAATCCTTTTAGAAAGTTTGTAGTTTTTAATTTTTTCACGAATTTTAGAAAGTTCAATTTGCGGAGAAGATTTATCTTCGCTAGTTCCACCTAAAACAAGGGTTCCAGTGAACTCTTTTTCCAAATTTTTAAACGCCTCCACTAACTTTAAGACATTTTTATGAACCCCAAAACCGCCAAGATAAAAAATATAATCACCCTCTATTTTGTATTTTCGCTTAACTTTTTCAACTTTTTCCACTGGCTGCCCTTTAAACCCCTCTTCTATTCCCTCATAAACCACTTCTATTTTTTCTGAAGGTATTTTCAAAATCTCAATTAGATCTGTTTTCGTATTCTTCGAAACCGTAATAATTTTAGAAGCTTTTCTTAAAGCCCTTTCTTGAAGATAAAAAAAGGCTTTTTGTTTTAAAAATTGTAGGGGGTTCTTGCTTAAAACAAGTTTAGGAAATTTAATCGGAATTATATCGTGTACAGTTACTATACTTTTAGGTAAACAAAATAAAAATTCAGTGTTATCCGGGTGAAAAACAAGATCAACCTCCAAATCAGAGAGAAATTGCTTGAAAAGAAAATGATCTCTTAAAACTCGTTTTTTTGGAATTTGTTTTATAGTGTAATTTTTATTATTTATTTCTTTTAGCTTATCTAAATCGTCAATAACTAAGATGTAAGAATTTGCTTTATCGATAGATAGAAGATTATCAACAATATTTCTGGTATAAATGTCAATTGCACGCCCAGTTCCCAAACTACGAGCATCAATAGCGATATTCATATATTAAGGGATACATTATATAGTATATATTGTGAAAAAGGCTTTTCAAAATCTCTTATTAATATTTTTTGGATTCTTAGCTGCTTTTTTAGTAGCTGAGATTTACACTCGCCTAACAGAATTTAAATCTGTTTTGCCAACCGAATGTCGAGTCGAGGACAAAATAATTCACCATAAATTAAAACCAAATTCGAATTGTAAATATGTTACAAAAGAGTGGGATATCGACTATAGAATTAACTCATTAGGTTTAAGAGATAAGGAAATAAGTAAAGTAAAACCCAAAGGTTTCTACCGTATCTTGGTTCTTGGTGACTCTTTTGTCGAAGGCCAAGGAGTAAATTTAGAAGATACCTTTGTCAAAGGATTAGAAAAATTACTTGCGGATAAATATAGAAATATCCAGGTTTTGAATGGTGGCGTTATTAGTTACTCACCAATTCTAGAATATTTATACTTGAAAAACTTTGGTCTGGAGTTGAAACCTGATTTAGTTATAGTAAATTTTGATCTGACTGATTTTCAAAACGAGCTTGAATATGAAAAAAACACAATCTATGACAAAGAAGGAAAACCAATTGCAGTTGATTCAGAAAGAAGAGTAGAAACTCCAACCCAAAGGGAGGAAGATAAAAAAATCCCTGACGTTACAATTCCTTTTTTACCATTATTTATAAAACAATTTCTTCATGACAATTCCAAGTTTTATCTATTCGCAACGATCAAAATTAAAGGACTCCTAGGTAAAGCAGTACCCGGCTACACGAAAGGAGATATCAGAGAAGACACTTTTGCGCTTACTCGGGAGGAAAAACCAAAAGACTATGAAAAGGCTTTTGTCTTGCCAGAGAAGCATCTTCTACTAATAAAGCAATTGCTTAAAAAGGAAAATATTCCGTTTATATTAACAGCCCAACCAAGTGCCAATCAAGTTTCTGGAAAAGAGTGGGCGACTGGTCGTTTATTTCACGGTTTTAGGATCGGCAAAATTTACCCCAGCCGTCATCTTGATGATCTAAAGAATTTTGCTGAGAAAGAGGACATTAGATTTATTAGTTTCTTAAAAGATTTTAGGGAAAGTAGGCAATACCCACTATTTTTTCCCGAAGATGGTCATCTTACGCAAAATGGTCATCAACTTATTGCTGAAGAACTTTTAAAATTCTTAATTGACTCTTCGTATATTTCTAATAATTTTTTAAGATGAGTTTCTTTGTTAAACTTTTCTTCGACTAATTTTCTTCCCAATTCCCCAAATCTATCTCGCAGATGGGAATTATCTAACAAAGTTTTAATTGCTTTTGCTAACTCCTTTTCGTTTGCTCTGGGAACTAAAAAACCAACTTTATTATCAGCTAGCCATTCAGGAATTCCCCCAACCTTAAAGGCAACGACCGGTTTGCCGTAACTTAAAGATTCAATTCCACTCATACCAAAAGGTTCTGGCCAGATTGAAGGTAGAACGGTTAAAGTTGCTTGGAAATAAAGTTCGGCTAATTTAGCTGACTCCACCCAACCGAAAAATTTTACCCTTCCTTCCAAACCTAGTTTTGTAGTTAATCTCTCCAATCTTTGACGATCCCAACCATCTCCCACCACCCAAAGCCGGGCGTTTGATATCTCCCCAACAGCTCTAATAGCGTATTCAACTCCTTTTTCAACAAAAAGTCTTCCAACATACAAAACAATTGGTTCTTCTGATTTTGTGATTTCTTTATCTTGGGGAATATTTACGAATGGGGGTGATACAAAAATTAAATCTCCACTTACTCCGTTTTGAATCAACCGATTTTTGACATAGTTTGAATTAACCAAGATTTTTTGTAAGTTATTATGTAGCTTTAAAAGTTCTAATCTCTCTGAAACTAACCTAACAATTTTTATAGGATTACGGCTCATACAACGCTCTCTGTAAGCAAAAAAAGGTTGGTGCCACCAAGATAGCCGAGCTTCGCAAATCGTATTTGAAACAAAATGCATACTGGCCGAACCCGGTGAATAAGTTCGGTGGTCATGTATATATCTGATAGTAGGTTTCAACTTAGGAAGAATTTTGTAAAGATCGTTATTAAAAACATTGTGCAGATTGATAATATCTGGCTTCTCGTTTTCAATGATTTTTAAAATTTCGCTAATTTCTAAATTTGGAACGAAAAAAGACTTTCTTTTAGCTTTGGTTGCCTCGCCTTCAGAATAAATTACGGCAGTTTCGTGTCCTAAATTTTCTAAACCCTCACAAACACTAATTAAATAATTTTCAGCTCCGCCAACACGCTCGTATTTATCATTAATCATCAAAATTTTCATATTTTTATACTTACCTATACTAACAAATTAACAATAAGCTTACTAGGTTATACTTATAAACCTAGACAGTTTAACGTAGCGTTGATATAATTTTCCTTTAATTGTGGATGGAGCGGCATTATTAGTAAAAACTTTAGAGAGACTTAGGGTCAAATATATTTTTGGCATACCTGGAGATACTAAAGATAACAAAGGTAAGACTGCCGAAGCCCTTTTTTTTAAAGAGCTAAAAAAATCCTCAAAAATCAAATTTATTAGAACTACCCACGAACAATCAGCTGGTTTTATGGCTGATACTTACGGACGTTTAACCGGAAAAGCGGGTGTTTGTTACACAACCTTAGGACCCGGAGCCACAAATATTGGTACAGCAATTAAAAATGCTCATTCTGATCGCTCTCCGCTTGTTTGTATAACCAGTCAACTACCAAAAACTTCCTGGCACGTTGATACTCATCAATTTGTTAATATGAAAAAGGAATTTTCCCATAAATCAAAACTTCAAATTACTATAGAAAACGTCAATGAAATACCTCAAAAGCTACAGTTAGCTTTCAAGATTGCGGAAGAAGAAAGACCAGGACCTGTTCATATTGTCCTTCCAGTTGATATCTTAGATGACTCTTTTAATTCAAAGATAAAAATTTCTTCTAAAATCAATCGGCAAAAGAAAAATTTTCCCAATATCTCATCGGTAATTAAAGAAATAAAAAGGGCTCAATTTCCGATTATCTTAGTCGGCGGGGCAGTGATTCGTCAAAACGCCACTAATGAACTAATAAAATTTATGGGAAAGTTTAATATATATGCTTTGTCAACTTTCCAAGGGAAGGGTGCGATCCCCTCGAACCATCCTCTATATCTTGGTGTGCTAAGCCGCCACCTACCCAAAACCGCTGAAAGCATTAGAAAATCAGATCTCCTTATCAATATTGGTTACGATTACGCAGAGGGAATAAAACCGAAGATATGGAGTGAAGGTATAAGGAAAAAGATAATAAATATTGATACTTCAACCAGAACAGGGCAGAAATTTTATCGACCAGATATTGATATAGTTTGCGATTATAAATACTTCTTTAAAAAAATAAATAGTTCTAATCTCACGCCAAAAAAGTATAAATACTTACCGTTTCATCGTTTCGATCCAAAAAATTATAAGTTTAGTAAAGAAGATTTTCCAATAGATCCTCTAAACTTGATTAAAAAACTTAGAGTTTTATTAGATAACCAAGATATAATTATTGTTGATGTTGGTGAGCATAAACAATATATGGGCTTGTTTTTTGAGATCTATCTTCCAAAAACAATAAATTTTTCGAATGGTCAATCAACAATGGGCTTTTCTGTCCCTGGTGCAATTGCTGCTAAGATATTAAATAAAGATAAGAGGGTTGTTGCGATTGTCGGTGATGGTAGCTTTCAAATGACGGCTTCCGAATTTATAACTGCCGTGAACTATAATCTTCCAATTACCGTGATTATTTTAAATGATGGCGCATACGGAATTATAAAATACGAACAGGAAAAAGTTTTTGGAGGTTCTTTTGGTGTTGATTTCCGAAATCCCGATTTTGTTAAATTAGCTCAAGCTTATGGAGGTGAGGGTTTTAGAATAAATTCAGCTAAGAATTTGACCTCGACTTTGAAAAAAGCTTTGAATTCTGAAAAGGTAGCAATTGTTGATGTTCCGATAACCTACAAAAACAGACTGTGGTAATAAAATGAAAAAAATATTAGTTCTTGGCTGCGGTGGTTCGGCAGGAATAAATTTTATAAAGTCTCTAAGACTCCCTTCAGAAAAGATAAAAATTGTCGGTGTTGATACTAATAAATATTACCTGGAAATGTCTCCGGTTGATAAGAGATATTTAATTAGGCACAAAAAAGGTGAGGAACTAAACTATATTAATAAAATTAATAAAGTAATCGAACTTGAAGGTATTGAATTTATTCATGCGCAACCAGACCCGGAGGTTAAAATAATTTCCGACTACCGGCAGAAGCTAAGAACCAAAGTATTTCTTCCTTCGAAAAAAGCCATAAATATAAGCCAGGATAAGTGGTTAACTCACCAAACTCTCAAAAAAGCAACAATTCCGGTCGCTAAAACTTTTAAATTATCGGGAGAATCTTCTCTTAAGAAGGCGTTTAACGAAATTGATGGTACTATCTGGTTAAGAGCCTCAAAAGGCGCTGGTGGACGGGCTAGTTTACCTGTTGATAATTTTGAAGCAGCTAAGGCTTGGATAAATTATTGGTCACCGAAAGGCCTAAAATGGGAAAATTTTTTGGCAAGTGAAAAATTAGATGGCCAAGAAGTATCTTGGGTAAGCATTTGGTACAAGGGAAAGTTAATATGTTCACAAGGTAAAGAAAGGTTAGAATGGGTACAATCTGGTCTTTCTCCAAGCGGAGTAACGGGCACAACAGCGATCCAAAAAACAGTTCATAATAATCGTGTAAACAAAATTGCTATCGATACTGTAAAAACATTAGATTCAAAGCCAAATGGGATATACGTTGTAGATACAAAGGAGAATAAATCTGGAATCCCTTGTGTAACAGAGGTTAACCCAGGAAGGTTTTTTACTACTTCATTATTTTTTTCTACTATCGGAATTAATATGCCGCTAATATTTGTAAAATTAGCTTACGAAGAAGTAATACCAAAAGTTTCATCAACAAATAGCACTCCAGCCGAAATTTATTGGGTAAGAATTCCCGACGGTGGTCCAGTTATGATTAAAGATAATAAATGGACCTTTACGGAAATATAATTAAATTATGTCGGTCAAACTAATTCTGTTTGATTTTGAGAACACGTTAGTAAGAGTACGAATTGATTACGAATCGATTAGAGAAAAGGTTAAGTCTTTTTTTGTTGAAAAGGGGTTACCTAAGAATTTCAATTTTAAACCAATTTTAAAAAAAATAGACGAGGCAATAGTTGTTCTTAAAAAAAGAGGGCTGGGTGAGGATGAAGGTTTAAAGAAAGCAGCGCTTAAGATAATTACCCAAGAGGAGTGCCTAGCCTCACAAAAGGCGACACTTATTACTGGAACTAAATCGACTCTAAAGTATTTGCGAAGTAAAAATATTATGATCGGTATTTTTTCTCGAACTTCTGAAAAGGCAATAAAGATGACTCTAGATAAATTCGATTTAGAACCGTTTAACGTTTTAGTGGGACGGGAAACAGTCCTAAACCCAAAACCCAATCCGGAAGGAATATTATTTGCAATCGATAGATTGCACCTAAAACCTTCAAAAATAATCGTTGTCGGAGACCACCCTTACGATATTAAAGCTGGAAAAAAAGTTGGTGCTTTTACAATAGGAGTATTAACGGGTTTAGCAAATAAAAAAGAATTAACCACGGCTGGTGCTGATTTTGTTTTAGAAAATATCTCAGATTTTAGTAGATTTTATGAGGAAAAATTTATCTTTAACCATCGCAATTCCCGCTTATAACGAAGAGCAAAATATTATTCTTACAGTAGAAACAGCTAATTTTAATGCAAAAAAACTTACTCGCAATTACGAGATATTAGTAATTAATGACGGAAGTAGCGATAAAACTGGCGAGATTTTAAATAATCTTAAGAGCCGTTTTTCCCACTTAAAAGTATCTACTCATAAAAATAATCTAGGTATCGAACCCACACTTAAAGATTTATACATGTTGGCAAAAAAAGATTTAATTTTCTTTAACGGTGCAGATAACGAAATTAAAATGTCAATTCTACCCTCTTTAATAAAAAAAATGGACGAAGGATTTGATATTATTGTCGCAAAGAGGAAGGTAAAGAAATACAACTTATTCAGGAAGTTTGTGTCTTGGGGATTTAATTTCTTTACAAAACTACTATTTGGGGTTGAGGTTTATGATGCTGGTTGTGCGAAATTGGTGAAATCGCGTATTTATAGAAGTTTAGATATTAAATCTACAAGCGTTTTTGCTGAAAGCGAAAGACTAATTAAAGCAAGTAAGGCCGGTTATAAAATTGCTAGCGTTCCGGTTGTTCATTATCCTAAAGCCAAACCAAACCAACTTGATCTCAAGCTTGTTTTTGCTTCTATTAAAGACATGTTGTTATTACTTCTGAGAGGCTAATTCTGAACAGCGAACGGCAACTTTTAAAGCCTCTAAACCGTCTTCGCCAGTAACTTGGGGGGTTGTATTTAATTCTATTGATTCGATAAAGGATTTTAACTCTTCTTCTAACGGTTCTATTTTTTTTATTGGAATTTTTTTTGTTAAGTAAGAACCGTCTAGTTTATAATTTGAGTATTCGTAAACCTCTTGAGTAATAAAATCGCCGATGATAAATTTATTTTTGGTAGCAACCTCTATTTTCCTAACTTTATAAGGGGTATACCAGTTAGTTACTATTGAGGCAATAGTTCCATTTCCTAGTTTAAAACTAAGAATGGCTGCGTCTTCTTGGTTATTTTGAGTCGAAGAAACAGATTCAATTTTTTTGAAATTGGTTTCTAATAAATATCTTAAAAGGTCAATATCGTGTGTAGCTAAATCCAAAGTAATTCCGATATTCTTCACTCTCGGAGGAATCGGTCCCACCCGGGTAAAATTGACGGAGATAACGCTCTCCCCTTTTATCCTTACTTTGATAGCAGCAACAATTGGATTAAACCTTTCAACATACCCTACCATAAGTTTTAACTTCTTCTTTTCTGCTAAATCTATTAGTTTCTCAGCTTGGTAAACAGTCTTTGTTATTGGTTTTTCAATTAAGGTATGGACATTTTTTTCAAGAGCTTGTCGCGCTATCTGAAAATGTGATGAGGTTGGAGTACAAATACTAATTGCGTCAATATTTTTTGCAAATAGATCATCAAGTTTTTTGAATGCGGTGGTAGAAAATCTTTCAGCTACTAAATCGATAGATCGCAAATCTTTATCCACAATTCCCACCAGTAAACAGTTCTTTAACTTTTTTAAAATCCGTACGTGCTCTTTTCCCATTGAACCAACACCAACAACTCCTACCCTTAGAATTTTATTCATCTAAAGACTCCTTAAAGAATTTGACTATAAAATCTAAATCTTTTTTGGTAACGAGAGGGTGAACTGGCAAGGAAATAACTTCATTTGCTATTTTTTCAGAAACAGGCAAACTATTTCTATAGCCAAATTTTTTGTAAAGAGGCTGTTTATGAATCGGAAGGTTATAGAAAATTCCCACTTCAATTCCTCTTTTGGTCAAAGCTTCTACGATTTTTTCTCTTGTTTTATTTGCTTGCTCCATAATCCGCAACGTATAGTGGTGAAAAACATGAGTAGAATCTTTAGGGATGTTGGGTATAATAACGCCTTTTATACCTTTTAAACGCTCGTTTAAATAATTTGCGTTTTTTATTCTTTGATCGTTAAAGGTTTTTAGTTTTTTCAATTGGGCGATTCCTAATGCCGCCTCTATTTCGTTCATTCGAAAATTATAACCTAAACTAGAAAAAAACCCTTTTTTGTCTTTTCCGTGATTTCTTAAGCTCCTTATCTTGAGAGCTGAACCTTTGTCGTCGGTAACGACCATACCACCCTCTCCAGTCGTCATATTTTTAGTAGCGTAAAAGGAAAAACAAGCTGCGTTACCAAAAGTTCCAACATATCTATTACCAATTTTTGCACCGTGGGCTTGAGAAACGTCCTCAATTATTTTTAAATCATATTTTCTGGCAATTTTGTCGATAATTTCCATATCAGCTGGCAAACCAAAAAGATGGACAACTAAAATAGCTTTAGTCTTTTCTGTTATTCTCTTTTCGACTAAGTTCACATCAATATTAAAAGTTTCGTCAATATCCACAAAGACAGGTTCAGCTCCAACAAAAAGTATCGCATTTGCAGACGCGATAAATGAAAATGGGGTTGTTAAAACCTGGTCCCCTTTTTTTAAACCAAGCGCCAAACAGACCAAATGCAAAGCGGCTGTTCCTGAAGATGTTGCCACAGCGTATTTGGCGTCTAGAAAATTAGCAAATTCTTTTTCGAACTCCTCAACTTTTTTTCCTTGTGATAAATTTCCGCTTTTCAAAACAGTCATTACAGCTTCGTATTCTTTTTTACTAAAATTTGGATGAGAAAGTTTTATCATTTTTATCTTATAAATTTTACACCGCCAGTTTCCTGCAAAAAGTGTTTCTTAAAATCCTCAAAATTCTCGACTTTTGATTTAAAACAATCGTCTTGTAACTGCGGTTGATATTTGAAATAAATCTGTAAATTGACGATCGCAATTACTGAAATAACCACAACAATAATAGGAATATAATACTTTCTAAGAAGTTTAGCCAATGCCTCAAGCCCAATTGTCGTATACAAAACAATTGGGACGATTGAGCCAGCAGCCCGCAACCCCTGAGGGGCAGCTGGCCAATAACTTAAAATGCTTGGAAGTAGTGAAAAAAGGAAAAAAGAAATGAAAACTAAAGAATACCTGAAATCTAGAATCCTAAAAGATAAAATTAAACCTACAAGAAAAAGCAGGCCGCTTATCGGATCTAGCATTGGTAAATTTGGAATATTATAACAACTAACATCTGATCCCCTAAGATGAAACATTCCAAAAGTGCGTAAAGTAGATTGTTTCAGCGACCAAATTAAATCATTAAAAGAAAGGTTTTGCGCAAAAACGAGTTCTGCACCACGAGCATCAAAACTTCTCGGGTGTTTAATAAAAACATAAATTAAAGGCGAAATAAGAATTAAAAATCCAAACGAAAATATTAAAAATTTTTTAAAGGCTTCAAAAAAAGTCTTTCTCTTCATAAAAAAATAAAAGAGGAAAAAAAACGTGTAAAAAAATAAATAAAATCTTGCGGCTACGTAGGTATGTTGTAAAAATCCTAAAGTAACACCAGCAGCGAAAATATAAACGTAACTGCTTCTTACTTCTAGATTATTAAATCTAAATTTTTCTTCTTTTGATTTTAAAAACAGAACTAAAAATAGTAGGTTAGCGATAGCAAAGAAAAGCATTTCTGATAATTCGTAAGTTAATCTAGAAATCGTGAGATACCAACGAGTCAAAGCTAAAAGAGTAGCACCAATAAAGGCAGTAAGAGGATTCTCAAATAAGCTACGTAAAAGTAAATAAAAAGTAATTATACCAAGTAAGGCGAATAGAGCGGGAATAAACCTAACTGCAAAATTTGTTATTCCAAAAAAAGCGATCGGAATCTGCATCAAATAAGGTAGGAGTGTATGGGTGGATCCCAAGTTTTTAGGCCAAATAAGATATGGTAAGTATGGTTCTCCTTTTAACTGTTCTGAGATGAGTAAAAAGGCATATTCATCGCCATTTAAATTTTGAAATAAGCTACCAAGTTTAAAAAAGAGAATTATTACACCCAAAACAACGGGAACAGAAAAGAGTAAGAATTCTTTTTTGGTAATTTTTTTAATCATAATGCCCCGCCCTATCATTTAACCTAATCTTTAGTAAATCAGTAAAAGATTCTATTATATCTTTAAACAAATTTACCTTTGTTCTACTGTCGTTTTTCCAAACTACTGGGACTTCTATTATTTTAAACCCAAGTTTGTTAGCGAGGAATAAGATCTCGCTATCGTAGGACCAACGATTAATAGTAGAGAACGAAAAGATTTTCTCGGCTGCTCCCCTAGAAAAACACTTAAAACCACAGGTAAAATCACTAACACTGCTGCGCAATAAAATATTGGAAAGCATTGTAAAGACCTCCCCCATTTTCTGGCGTAAGAATGGTTGTCTTTTAATTATTTTTGCGCCCGCGGCTTTTCTGGTTCCAATAACAACTGGTATTTTCTTCTTAACAAGGGGTAGAAACTTATTAAACTCATTGAGAGGTGTCGACATATCTACATCGCAAAAAAGAAGATAGCTTCCTTTTGCTTCTGCCACACCCTGTTTGATAGCATGTCCTTTTCCTTTATTTGGTCGGTAAGAAATTATTTCGAAATCAAACTTTGGTTTTAGCTCTTTTATTTTTCTCACCGTTTTATCCGTACTTCCATCATCAACAAAAATTACTTGGGTTGAAAAATCTTGAATAGACAGGTATTTCTCTAATTCACTCACTGCTTTCTCTACTCTTGATTCTTCATTAAATAGCGGTATTATTATAGAAAGGAGTTGGTTTTTCATTTGTTAAAACCATTTCGGTTTCGGATAAGCTTCTAGATTTACTTTGTCCCAATTGATTCTGTAAATAAGCACCTTTTCTGGATCTTGATAAACACGGCTGAAAACTGGAGTTTCTTTGCCTGTATATAAATCTTCAAGGACGGGACGTTTTATTTCTTTTAAAAACTCAAGCACTAGGTAATTAACTTGATGTTTTTTTGCCATATACAAAATGTCCCCGAACCCATTGTATGGTATCATGAGCGCTGCTCTTTCAGAATGGTAGTGAAGCTCCCAAGGTCCTAACCCGTAAATGACAGATTCTTTAGGTGTGTTATCTCTAATCCATTCATAAGCTTTTAAGGACGGGTCGATTGGTTTTGGCTGCAGACCAAGATAAATTGCTTTAACACTCGGTAGAAATGTAATTAATGCTAAAATCACTACAATAATAACCTTCGAAGAATTCGTGATCTTTTCAAGAAAGAAAAAAAGCGCATACACCGCCAACATATTAGCCAGTGGAATAAAAGAGGCGTAATAACGAGATTCGTAGTGCCAATAAAAAGTCATCACCGCCGAAAAAATTAAAAAAAATATTATTGGTGGGAAGAAGAGAGATTTTTGTTCTTTGGTTTTTAAAATACCAATCCCAAGTAAACTTAGAACTATTACCGTATAGGGGATTAGTAGATCTTTATAAACGAAGGTATCAATACCAAACCGAAAATAGGTGAAATTAATCTTTAAGAAATTAATAAAACCCCCATCAAATACAGTTTTAAATGAAGGTAAATTATTATAATAAATACTAAAGATAGCTTCATAAGGAGTGTATTTAATAAGGTAGGAAAGGTAATTTTCGACTGGCAGCAAAAATGTTCCAAATAATCTTAAATTTCTTATAAAAAATGGTGCCGTAAAAATTAAAGCTCCAATCAAAGAAAAAACAACTGGTTTAACAATTAATCTTAATTTCTTGCGAGCGACAATTGCAAAAATAACTAAATAAAGGGGCAAATAAATAATAGCCAGGGGTTTTTGTAAAACCGCTAAACCATTCAATATTCCGAAGAGAAAAAATTTTTTGTGATTTGCTCCTCCATATTTTAATTCAGTAATAAGCAATGAACCCAAGTAGAAAATTATCAATGAAAGAAGCGCAAAAGCAACATCGCTGGTTATTAGTTCGGTTGAATAAAGAATTAGATTTGTATTTAGGAGAGTTAATATTCCTGCCCAAAAAGCAACTTTCTTATTAAATAGCTTTTTAGCAATTAAATATGAAGCTAACGAAAGGAAAGCAAGAAAAATGACGTTCGGTAGTCTCGCCGAAAATTGATTAACACCGAAGATTAAAAAGCTAGCCGCCATCCATACGCTCTGAAGCAGTGGCCACATATCTTCGGGATGATGAACCCCCTCGTAGGGAATAAAATATTGGGCAATAAAATCAACCGTAAATCCCCTACCTGCAACTAAATTTCTTGCTACGGTGGCGTAATTTGCGTAATCTCCCCTTCCAATAAACGTAAAGTTGGAGTTAATTTTTAGGAAAATAACTGTTACTATAAAAAGAATAATATAAAAAGCTTTTTCGTAACTAGCGTTCAAAATTTTTTGCATAGCCGTGAAAAAAATATCGCAAAAAGAATATCAAAAACTATTGTATCAAAAAGATCACCAATATCTTATTCCAAAAGTAAGTAATTATACAAATAAACTCTCTGAAAACCTCTCTTCTAGCCTAGATCTAAAAATAGACGATGATATTCTAGAAATCGGCTGTGGAATGGGACGATTTACCTTACCTCTATTGGAAAGCGGCTTAAAAATCACCGGGCTTGATCTTTCGCTTGATATGCTTGAACGGTTACGTAAGTTTGCGGGAAAAAACCCAAACCTTAATTTAATTAAAGGAGACGTTGATAAGTTATCCAGTTTTACAAATAAAAAGTTTGACACTATTATTGGTTTCTTCATTCTCCATCACTTAGAAAATTTAGATAAAAGCTTTGAAAGTATTCGCGCCAGCCTTAAAAAAAACGGTCAAGTTGGTTTTATTGAACCTAATTTGTTTAATCTACTTTATTATTTCCAATTTGCTTTTTCGAAAGATATGAGTTGGGAAGGTGAAAAAGGGATTTTAAATATGACTCGCTCCAACATAAATAAAAAACTTTCTAATAATGGGTTCGAAGTAACCAATTTTAAATATTTTGGGTTTTTCCCCCCGTTTATCGTTAATAGCCGGATCGGTTTCTATCTTGACAACCTTGCGGAGAAAATTATGCCGATCAAACCATTACTCCCATTTCTCTTAATCACCGGAAAGTTTAAGTAAATACAGTAAAAATATATTCTATACTTTTTTGACTACCAAAGTTCCCTCTTTTTCGAATATTATCTTGTAGTTTGGCAGCTTTTTTACAAAATTAATAACTTCATCGAAACGAGTATTCGTTGGCCGCCAGTGAAAGGCGTATTTTGAAAGTATAATGTAATCAACGTCTGGGATAGCGTATTTCTCTATCGAAGCGTCATCTCCTAGATCCTCACCAATTGGCGGGTTTGAATAAGCAGGGTGAGGATACATATAGATTTTCTTTCGATGGGAGAGATGAGGCAGGAGCCCTGATTGGGTTGCCACTGATATTTCTCCGTCTTTTGGTATTTTAGTTAAAGCTCCTTTAATTGCGGCTATCCCTTCTGGCTGTTTGTAAAAGCTGGTATCGAGAAGTTTGTAAAGAGGCATTTTATAGTAAAGGCCAATTGCTATGGTGATTATAAGAGTAGAAATAGTGATGCAACGGTAAAAATTAGCTCTGCTTACTGCCAAAAACTGAAAGACATTGAATTTTTTTAAAACCGTATATAAATTCACTAATCCGAAAATAGCGGCGAATCCTAAAATTGGTGCCTGGTTAGTACTATAGTGCATCCAGGGAAGCCATCTTTGGATTGTGGTTGAAGTAAATCTAGCTACCAAAAAAGGGGCGGCCAACGCTACCTGAAAAGGAGCAAACAAAGGAAGAAAGCCAAAGGAACCAAACAGCGATAATAGGGTTCTCGTTTTCACCCAAGGAAAAAACATCTCGGCGGTTAATCGAACAGGATTCAACAATTTCTGGTTTTGGCTCTCAACAAAATAAGCGTAGGGCCTACCAGCAGCAAAAAAAGGCATTATCTTGAAAATACTAAGATAAAACCAAGCAACACTTAGTAAAGAAGTAATAATTCCGATTTTAAGATTTCTTTGAATAAAAATTAGATATAGTCCAATAAAGAAAGTAAAGGTCGCGACGTCTTCTTTGGCTGCCAAAGAAAGGGTTAAAAATAAAAAAAACAACTTCCATTGTTTTTTATACATAAAAAATAATAGCCAAGAAATAAAGAAAACGCTTAAAGTGGTGCCGTGAAAAGGAAAAATACTTGCGGCTTGAAATCCGTAGAAAAGTAAGTAAGAAGCAACAAAAAAAAGTATTGCAACCAAATCCTTCCAACTCTCTTTAGCAATAAGATAAAGTGGTATCGCGCTACCTACTATTGCTAGATTTTGAATTATTATTAGAACTGTTGAGGAATCCCAAATTTTGTAAAATGAGGCTATCCAAAAAAAATGTAGAATTAAATGGTCTCCAAAAATATTAAAGGGTTTGAAAGTACCACCGTAGCCCAAAAAATCTCCCTTAGAAAGAAACCAAACGTGTTGATCATAAATTGCCAGATCGGCATCAGTTGTGTTAAAGCGATAATGCAGCGTTAAAGTAAGGTACGTGTAGGCGACAAAAAAAATAATCAATAAGCAACCAAAAAGCCAATTCTTCTGCCAAAACCTTATCATAGGTTTATTTTACAATATTTAAAGTCCTTGAAGGACTAGTGAAAGAAAAGTATACTAATTTTAGTGAAAATAGTTGAAAAACTTAATGCTAACCGTCATTTATTCTTTATTGCTTTAATTTATTTAGGTATAACTCTAATTTTCACGTTTCCTCTAATATTAAAATTTACGAGCGTTATTCCCGGAGTGGATGAGGATAGCCCAACCCATGTTTGGTACTTGTGGTGGTTTAAATTTTCAGTATTGTATTTAAGGCAAAACCCTTTTTATACTGATTATATTTTTTATCCTCAAGTTATAAATCGAACCTTTGATATTCATACTTTCACCAACGCTGTTATTTCCTTACCATTCCAATATTTATTTGGATTAATAGCCGCTTCTAATATTATTTTTTATATTGGTTTTGTCTTGTCAGGTTTAGGTACTTTTTTTTTGTCATTTTATTTAACAAAATCAAGGTTAGCTTCCTTTTTTGCTGGTCTAGTTTTCGCTTTTTTCCCTTATATTTTTGCGCAAAGTGGTGATTACCATACAAATTTAATTACTACCTGGTTTACTCCTTTTTATTTACTTTTTTTATTGAAAACTTTAAGGGAGGGTGGTTACAAAAATGCTCTTTTAGCCGGATTATTTTTTGGTCTGCAAGGACTTAATGATCTAACCTACACTTCTTTCACAATTTTTTTAACACTGCTGGTTATTTTTTATTATTTTATTTTTTGGCGCCGAGGGTTTTCTCTAAATACATTTAAACGTCTACTAACCACCGCTACTACTTTCCTAGTGATTTTTTCACCTCTTGCCTCAGCTGCTTTTAAAACCATAAAAGAGGGATTCCATCCTGGCGTTTCCTTAAGTGTTCAAAACGTTTACGGTGCGGATATCTCTTATTTTCTTTTTCCCTGGGCTGGTAACCCTTTACTTAATAAATTTTCGAAAGTTCCATCTGCCATCAGTAGTACAGAAGGTACACTATATATCGGCTACATTGTTTTATTTTTAGTACTAACTTATGTCTTTTTTCTACTTAAAAAGAATATCGAAGAAAAAAAGCAGGCCGGTCTTTTTTACTTTCTAGCCTTTACTTTTTTTATTCTAAGTCTGGGACCTAGGCTCCATTTTTTTGAAAGCGGAGCTACTTTTAATCAATTCGAGTTGAATCCTACCAAGTTTTTCTTGCTTCCCTTTATTTTTTATCACAAATTACCCTTTATCGGCGGTATCCAAGAACCGATTAGAATGCACCCGTTTACGATGTTGCCTCTGGCAATTCTAACCGCCTTTTCTTTAAAAGAGATTCTTTCAGCAGTTAATAGAAAGGTGGGGTTGTTTATTTTTGCGATCACCGTAAGCCTATTACTGATAGAATACACACCATCACTTCCTACAACCAACCTTACTGTTCCAAAGATTTATCAGGAAATAGCCCGCGAAAGTGGTGATTTTGCAATTTTAGATTTACCAGTTGGCTGGAATACCGGAAACTTTATTTTTGGCTACGGACCAATTGGCAGTTTACAGTTTTACCAAAGCGTTCATCAAAAAAAGATATTTCGAGCCACTGTTGCTAGACTCCCCGCAGAAAATGTTTTTTACTACAAAAAAATCCCTCTTCTTCATTATCTAGCTGATCCGGGAACGGAATTGGTCTTACCCGAAGATCTAGATAAAAAGGCTGTTCAAGAAACTTTCAAAGATTTAAAGGTAAAATACATTCTAATACATAAAAAATATTATGAAAGCGGCAGAAGAAGTTTGGGTAGGAGCATTGAACTTATTAAAGATATTTTAGGAGCAAAGAAATTTTACGAAGAAGAAAATATTATTGGGTATCAATTATATTAAAATCTTTTGATAGAACCTGTAAGTTTCTGCAGCGATTTTTTCCTGGGTATAATTTTCCTTTATTCTTGCTAACCCTTTTTTTATCAGTTCCTCTCGCAAATTTTCATTTTCATATATTTTTTTAATTTTTTCTATCAAGAGAGCTACTTCGCCTTCTTTAAAAATAAGTCCTGCATCTGCGATAACTTCTGGGATAGCCCCACTATCTGAACCAATAACGGGCACACCAGAAGCCATTGCCTCGATTAAAACATGGCCGAACTGCTCTTTCCAAACTGAAGTTGTTAGGGAAGGCAAAACTAATAAATCCATTCTGTTTAGATAAGAAAGGACCCTATTATGAGTTACTCCTTGAATCAAATCTACTTTATCTAATAAGTTATTTTCTTTTATATAAAAATCAATTTTTTCTTTCAGCGACCCACTGCCAACCAGCAAAAGTTTGTAGGAGAAGGGTAGCTGTTTAACAGCATCGAGCAATACCATTACTCCCTTTTGCTCTTCAAATCTACCAACAAAACCAATAGTGAACTTTTCATTTTTTTCTTTTTCTCTTTTGAAGGAATTAAGATTCACCCCGAGTTGCGGCAAGACTAAAATAGGTTTTTGAAAACCTTTTTTTAGTAATAGATCTTTGGCTTCTCTATTACCGACAATCGCACCAGAAGCTAGTTTTAAGTTTATCTTCTCAAATAATTTGTACCAAAACTTGTGTTGTCGTTCAATATTCTCCCAAGTAAAAAAAATAGTTTTTGCCGCAAAAATTCTACTCAAGAGGCTAAATTCAAGTAAAGAAACTGACCAAGGTTCTTCTTCGATATGAACAATTTTTGGGCGCACCATCCAGAAAATTTTAAATAGTGAAAAAAACGGGAAAAAATAACGGTCGTTATTTCCGTTAAAACGAGTGTTAAGAGGAATAATTTGGTAGGTTTTAGCGGTTTTCTTTTCAAGAGGTGTATCTCGCAACGGTGCTTTCCAACTTTTCGGCACTACTAAAGAGATTTTTAAATCAGCTATTACCGAAAGGGCTTCTATTTTTTGTTGATTTAATCCTACAACGTAGGAATGTGATGAAATTAAAATTCTAACCATTCTACAGTGAGTACATCGAATCGGTTATTTTTTTGTAAACGCCGTAAGTGGCTCTTGCTGTTTTATCCCAAGAAAAATTTTTTGAAACAAGTAAACATTTTTTACTAAGTTTCTCCCTTTCCTTATCTCCTAAAGAAATTACCCAATCTAATCCTTTTGCTATCGATTCTGGATTATAAGGATTTACATAAACCCCAGCTTCGCCCGCTATCTCCTCTAAAGAAGTATTTTTTGAAATAACAGTCGGTAAGCCACAGGCTAAAGATTCAAGTACTGGTAAACCAAACCCTTCAAAATATGAAGGATAAATTAATACCGTTGCAGCGTTGTAAAGATAAACTAAATCTTTGTTATTCAATTGTCCCAAGTAGTTAATTCCTTCTGAAAGATTGTAATTTGAGATCATCTCTGCTTGGTCTTTAGTAAATTTCTCACCAACTTTCACAAATTCAAACGGGATATTTTTATCTTTCAAAATTTGTAAAGCCCGCAAAATCCCTTCAACATTTTTGTAAGCTAAATTATTACCCACATGAAGAATAAGTGGTTTATCGGAAAGTTTATTTTTTTCTTTAAATAAAAATAAGCTCCTTTTATCAACTATTTTCTTAAAAGCGTCGTTTTTGCCTAAATAAATTACTTGAATTTTGTTTGGTTCAATCTGCAAAAGTTCGACCAGGTCTCTTTTAGTTGCCTGCGAATCAGCAATTACAAAAGGGGCTTCTTTTAAGCCTTTCACAATTTCCTTGAAATTGTTTAAAGCAAATTTATCCTGAATAATATTTTTTTCCCCAATTTCTTTCAGCGGTATTAAGTCGTGACAAGTTATTACGGTTCTTTCTTTATCTAAACTGTAAATAAAATTGGAAAAGCTGTGATCGACAATGTGAAAAACATCAGCTTTAATACCCCTCAATTTAGCTGGGTAATATTTAAAGCGACTAAACTTAAATAATATCTTTGCTGGTAATAAATTAAAAATCGGAGGAATGGCGAATTTAAATAAGTTTATATCAAGATCTTTGAAATTTTTCTCTAGGGAAATAAGCAGTTCTTGACCATAAATCTCCATACTTTTTGTTGACCAACGGTCTTTTGGATTTTGAATAACTGCAATTTTCATCAGAGTAAGGAAAGTTTCACCTTTTCTTTATTAAATTGAAAAATGAAATCTAAAATATTCATAATTATCTCTTTTTCAAAAATTAATTTTTTAAAGAATCTTAAGGTTACGAAAACTAAATTTTTAAAAATGGTAATTCTAGTTGGAACGTTTCCCCATTTCTTAGAAAAGTAGAATTCGCCGCTCCCTCTATTTCGGCTTTGCCTTATAAATCCTTTAAAATTATAATCCTGATGGTGCTCGACTTTTAAAGGAAGGTAGAGGAATTTATAGCCTTTCTGGGTTATTCGCCATTTTAAATCAGCGTCTTCACCACCAGCAGTCGGAAAGGTTTCATCAAAACCGCCAACTTCCAAAATAATTCTTTTTAAATAAGCTAAATTGTTAGTCCCCCCACTAGGGTTCTCCCAACCACTAACCTCTTCTCTGTCAGAAACTCGATAATTTTTTCTGCTAGTAAAGCTTTCGTACCGCGCAAATATATTGCTTCTCAAAATTTCTTCTGGGGCTTCGAGATAACCACCGACTGCAACTACATTTTTGTGCTTCTCAAACCCGGACAAGATTCTTTCTAACCAATTAGACGGAACAACACAGTCATCATCTGTAAAGACAACAATCCCACCATTTGCTTTCCTAATTCCATAATTCCTAGCCGCTGCCGGTCCTTTATTCTCCTGCCTTAAATAAATAACTTTTTTATTAAACTCTTTAACAACATTTTGCGTACTGTCAGTACTACCATCGTCTACAATAATGATCTCAAATTTTTCCTTGGGTAAAGATTGATTAAGCAAAGACAGGATTGTTTTTCTAATCTTTTCTTTTCGATTAAAGGTGGGTATTATAACACTACAAAAAATCATTTTTTAATTATAGAGAGCAGAAGTTTTAAGTCCTCTTTTATTTGTTTTTTCTCAAAAATAAAGATTAATATCAAATAAGAAACCCCCAAAATCAACCATTCAACCGCTAATCTGTAAAAAATAGGTAGCGAAGCGAAATTGTACCAAGCTTTAATTAAAAAATAAACAATTGCACTAAGGAGGGTCGCTAAAATAACTGGTCCAAAAATTTTAGGAAAATCAATTTTTATAAATTTAGAAGCGTAATAATAAGCTAAAAATACTCCTAACAACAGGATAATCCCTAGAGAAATGGCGCTACCTGCTACCCCAAAAGTGTTCATAAGAAGCGGAGAAATAATTAGAAAAATTATTGCCATAGCGGTAAGATATTTAGCGACCAAATTTGGTTTACCAATAGCTGCCAGAAACGACCCGGTATCATCAAAGATGGGGCGCAAGAGTGAGTAAACAATTAAAATCTGAAAGATCGGTACCATCGGAAGCCATTTAGGACCGATTAGAAACTCAATAAAATCAGCCGCGGTAAGAACAAGTATTAAACTAATTGGGGCTGAAAACCTAACAATATTTCGCAAGACTAGTGAGAAGGTTGTTTGCAGTTTTATTTTATCAGATTGGAGTTTCGCGTAAGTTGGAAAGGCAACCCGAGATACAACGCTAGTGACGAGATTTGTGGGGATTTGGGAGTAATTAAAAGCCCGAGAGTAATAACCTAAAATAGTTATCCCTAAGAAAGTCCCAATAAGAAAATCGTTGTATTGTAAAATAATAAAAGTAGTTATACCACCAATCCAAAGAAAAAAACCGAATTTAAAAAACCAAATAGCGATTTTTCTATCAAAATCAAGCCTTAAATTCCAAGGTCGCAATATCCAAAGGAATAAAAAATTAAAAAAAGTATAACTAGTGTTTCCTAAAACCAGACTCCAAAGACCGAAACCCTTAACGGCTGCTACGACCGAAATAATTGAAGAAATTAAAAGTGAAGCCATATCAAAAACGCTCGTGTATTTAAAAAGAAGCTCTTTTTCCAAATAAACCCTTTGAGTTGCGCTAGCTGCTTTTAAAACCACGAAACTACCGAGAATAAGAAGAACTAAAATTGTTTCAGAAGAGTAATAACGGGATAATAACGGAAGCGCAACTAAAATTAAAATAAAATTGACCAGGGCTAAAAGTATTTGCAGAAAAAAATGAGTGCTTAAAGTTTTATCGAGGTCTTCTTGTTTGTGAACTAGAGCAAGATCTAAACCAAATTCTCTAACCCTCCCAAAAAGACCCAGAAAGAAGCTAGCTAATGCCACTACACCAAAATGCTCTGGAAGCAAAATCCGGGCCAAGGTCACCCCAGTTACGAAATTAACTACCATATTAAAGTAGGAGTTTGCGGCTACAAAAAAAGTACTTTTTAAAGCAGATTTACCAACATTCATACCTTCTTACCAAAACCACCAATATTTAAACCAAAAGTTTCTCGAAAAAATTTTGGTGGTTTAATATTTTTTTCTAAGAACCCAAGTGGATAATCAAACAGAGCAAGATACGGCCATTTATTGATACTATAATAGGAATCAAAACCGTCGCTTTTTAAAGCGGCTAAACCAACTTCTTGCATTTCTTTTTTTAATTTATTTACACTATAAAGAGTCATCGGTGGTGCAGTTAGATATCCCTTAAAAGAACTATAAACCCACCATTTATGAAAAGGGTGAAAGCCGTTTGGAACAAAAATAGCAACCACCCCGTCCACTTTTGTCACCGACATCATCTGTTTAATGACGTTGAGCCTTTCTTTTTTAATTAGCCAGTGTTCAACCACTCCTTCGTTAAAGGTGATATCGAAAAAATTTCTTTTTAAGGACAGGTTAGTTAAATCTCCCTTAAGGAGGTTTAATTTTAGAGGCCCAAAGAAAACTTCCGCAGCGGCAGCCAATTTCTTCACGTTTTCTAAAACTTTGTCGGAATAATCTAATGCCCAGACTTCAAAACCTAGAGTTGCTAGGGTTACTGAAAATTTTCCACTACCACAACCCGCTTCCAAAATTTTTCCCTTTTTGATTTTTGCAAAGTTCAACATAGATTGGATATAAGCGCTATTTTGATAGCGTAAAAAAAACTCTTTCCCAACATCTTTAGTTTCATAAGCTCCGTGGTGCTTAAACACCTCTTCCCAATTCTTTGCTACTGAACTAGTCATATTTAATCCTTGAATAGAAATTAACCAGTTTTTTTTGATAAGCATTCCAAGAGTAATTTTCGATTTCATTACGAGCGTTATTACCAAATTCTAAAATTTTTGAAGGGTTGTCATGGAAATACTCTATTTTCTCAGCAATAGAGTTGAAATCTCTAATTGGAACGATAAAACCGGTTTTTCCTTCTTCGATAGGAGAACCGCTGTTTTTTGTCGTAATAATCGGCAAACCAGACGCCATAGCCTCATAAGTCACCAGAGCACTGCCTTCTTCAATCGAAGGAAAAACAAATACACTAGCGCTTTTATAAAGCGAAGGTAAATCATAACTATAATCAACAAATTTTACGCTTTCGGGCAGGACAAAATCTTTCAAGAATTTTTTGAAATCGGGAAAGATAGGACCGACGATTATCAACTCGCTGTTCTTTAAGGCTAAGCTTCTCCAGGCTTTCAGTAAATATTGGACTCCTTTACGAATTCCTACTTGCCCCACAAATAAACAAGTAAATTTTTCGGGGAGTTTTTGCTTTTTTTTAAACTTGTTCAAATCCACTCCAAATGGTAATAATTTTACTTTACGCGGATCTACCCCCCAATCTAAAAAACTTTTCCTAGCAAATTCAGAAGGGACTAATATATAATCAGCAATTTCATACTCAAGTAAGGATTTTTTCAAGGTAAAAGAATCTATTGCTGAGCCTTCAATCACCCAGATTTTGTACTCTTCTTTTAAAAGATCTTCTTGGGTTTTGATATGAGAAGAAGCTCTTTCGACCACTATTTTTGCTCCAAATTTTTTGGCGCGTTTTGCAGCCAAGTAGCACATATTATTCCAACCGTGGAAAATACTGCATTTATCTACAAAAAAAGAGGAAAAAAAATCAAACAAATTATCCTTTATTACCCAACTAGGAATCAAATTAAGAAATGGAAATTTAATATCAACGATTTGACCACCGGTTGATATGGATTTCTTTAAAATTTTTCGTTTCTTTAAAGCATCGATTGCATAATAGGCAACGTTACCAATCCCACCTCCAGGGATTTTACTCCCCACACTATAAATAACTTCCATCAACTTTGCTCCTCTAGCGATGCGTAGAAATCATCCTTTTTTTGTTTAACCCAGACAACTGTTTTCTCGATTCCGGAAGTTAAAGAGTATTTTGGTTCCCAACCCAAAACTTTTTTTATTTTAGTGATATCCGCTATATAATCTCCAGTCTCTAAGTTTTGGGCTTGTTTTGGCCAAGAAATCTGTTCGATTCTTCCCTTTCCGACTACTTTCACAATTACTTTTGCAGCCTCGATAAAGGCAGTTCCAACTCCACTACCAACGTTAAAAACTTCACCGTTTGCGGCTTTACTTATCCCGGCTGCCAATAAGGCGTCAACAACGTCTCCTATGAAAATATAATCCCGTATTTGGCTACCATCGCCATAAACTTTTAGAACGCTGTTTTGCAACGCTAAATCAATAAAGTAATTAAAAACATTATATTCTGGTTTTTTCATTTTTAAATGAGGACCATAAGGATTAGAGAATCTCAAAACGCAAGTATTTAAACCATAAAAATGGCGGTAAGAAAGGTGGTAATTTTCACCAAGAAGTTTATGAATACCGTAAAGGCTAGTTGGTCTCATTGGATGGTCTTCCGCAACCGGCAATTTTTCTACTTTGCCAAATTGTAATCTTGAACCGGGAAAGACAATTTTTACTTTTTGGTTATGAAGTCTCGCTGCTTCTAGGATATTCAAAACCCCAAAACCGTTCACCTTTAAATCCAAAAAAGGATTTTCCATAGAAGCAGTTGCCCCACTCCGACCAGCCAAATTAAAAATTATTTCCGCTTCTGCTATAGCTTTTGTGCACTCATCACCATTAGTAATATCCCCACGAATAGCTCTAATATTTAGATCTTTCAGGTTTTTTTGTATCGTGTCTGTAATATTTAAATCAAATATAGAGAGGTTAGCTCCATCAAAAAAAAGCCTGTGACAAAGATTTACTCCCATAAATCCCAAACCTCCAAAAACTAAGACTTTCTTACCTTTATACTCTTTCATACTTATTTAATAAGATTTAATTTCTGAGATCGAAATATTTTTTAAACCAAACTCTTTTTGAGCTTCTAAAATTTCAAATCTAAGTGCGCTAATACCAGGGTTAATTTTTAAAGGTTTATCAAGATTTCTTAATTCAATTTCTTCTTCCCGATTTTCCTCCCTATAGTTAAACATCATTTTAAGGTCTTTAAGATTGAAACCGTAAGGTTCGAATTTTAAATTAACTAGTAAAGGTTTGTTTTTTATATTTAAGAAATAGAGGGTATTGCGAGAATCTTTCCAGAACCAGTCACCACTATCTGGTAAGAACCTTACCTTCTTCTCCTCAAAAATAATAAGTTTATCAGGGTTGGCAACTATTTTCACGAAAAACCCATCATCAAAAGACGAAACAACCTCAAATCCAGAAATACCATTTCCCTTTAGGGGAACCCACCTACCTTCTTCTACAATTTGGCTTAGACCCACTTCATCAAAGGGATTAATCATATTAAAGGGAGTTTTAACATGTATTAAAGCGTAATCTAAACCTAAAGCAGAAAGAACTTTAGCAGTATCATAACTTGTAGGGTTTTCAATAAGATCCCAAATTGGGGTATAAGAAGAAGTAGGCGCGAAACTGCCAGAAAGACTAAAAATCCCTTTTTGGTGATATCTTTGGTAAAGCAAACTTGTCGCAACATCAAAAGTTCTTGGATATTCAATAATATTAACTCTACCGGTTTGTTCTTTTAGCCATTTATAAGTATCTGGTGGTTTACTAATATCAGAAATTTTGGTTCTACCAAAATTAGCAAATTCAAAAAGAAAGAGTAGTAGAAAAAGACTAAAGACGCCTGCTAAGACGCGTTTATTTCTAATCTTTGAAAATATAAAACTTAAACCAAAACCAGCAAAAATTAAAACTAAAAGATCAATTACAATTCCCAAACGAGCGTAAACCCTAATTATTGGTAGAATCTGATAAAAAAAATAAGAGGGAAGATATATTGTTTTACCTTTAATAATGACAAAGGGAGGGGCGGCGGTGGCAGCTAAAAATACAGAAACCCCAAGCAAAACTATAATTAATTCCTTAAGGCGCCTATTCTTCAGAGAAAAATAAACCCCGAACAATGCCAAGAAAAACGATGGTATTCCAACGTACATAATTCGTTCGGGCAAAAACGCACTAATTGTTTTGTAATCATTACTAAAGCTACGAATTTTTGCGTAAAGGCCCCATTCGTACTTACCAAAGAATGAATGGTCATTTGGTGGGATGAAAAAATCCCATGGTCGAGCCGAAAGACTTAACAAATTTTCTATTGGTCTTTTGTAAACCTCCAAAGGCTGAGGGGAACTATCTGACCTTGTTTGGTAAAACTTATATGCAAATGGAAACATTGGTAAAATTATAAAAACAAAAGTCAAAATAAAATATTTTAGTCTACTAAAGACAAGGTAGTTTTTTCTTTCAATAATAAATTTATACAAAACTTTAAAAACAATAAAACTTATTGTAAAAAGAACCATAAAGTAGCCGTGGTAAACTGAAGAGAACACTACAAGAAGAAAACTTATTGCAGTAAAGGTTGCGTTTTTTACGTTTGGATTAGAATTCAGTTTTAAAAGCGCCAATACATAAAGAGGTAACCACTGGATTTGGGATAAAGCAACATGTTGATAGCTTTGCCAAAAGTGATAGGGTAGCAACATATAAACTAACCCAACCAAAGTAGCCGCCAATTTATTCTTAGTTAAATAAACTACCAGAGAGTACATTGTAATTGCGGCTAGTGGAAAACTTAAGAAAATTAAAAGATTAAAAGCAAAAATTTCTCCAAACAGCAAACCAAAATACTGTAAGAAAAGCTGCCAGACTGGTTCAACTAACGAAGCATCAATTTTGTACCCGAATGGGAAGTTAACTAAAGTTGTAAAATCAGGGGGTAAGTTGTTTTGTTGTGCGTATCTCAGCCACCAAATATACCAAATTGCACCAAAATTATCGCCAATATAACCCCAAACAACTTTATTTAGATTAAAAATCAATGGATAAGTGTAAACTATACTTATTAATAAAAATAGAGCAATTGCAAAAATTTCAAAACGATATTTTTTAAGATTAGTCATTATTTTTTCCCAATAACAACGAAACTACCACTAAATTTATTTATCAGTGGGATTTCTTCAAATATCTTACCGATTTTGTTCCAAAATTCTTCGTTTTTCTTAAACCACTTTATTTTTGGGATAAAGCCAAGATGGTAAACCCCAACTTCCAAAAATTTTTTCCTTAATGATTTTTTAACCTGCCATGGATAAATTATAGTCTCATTTATTGACAAAAACCGATTTTCTCGCCATTTAATTCCAAGAGGTAAAACCCGCTCAGGAGAATTGATAAACCACCAAATAAAAACTACAGGGTTTAAACCATTTGGTTCGAGAGTGTAGTAGAAACAACCGTCTTTTAAAACGCGGTGGGCTTCGGCAGTTACCTTATCTAAACTTTCTTCCGAGGGAAAATGGTGCAGCGAGTAGGTTACAAACACCGCATCAAAAATATTAGAGTCGAAGGGTAGACTGTTAGCATCACCCACGATGAATGTAGCCTTTACTCTTTGCGCTCTAGCTCTTGTGTTGGCATCTTCTATCAGCGATGGAGCTAGATCAAGTCCCGTATAATTGACCCCGATCTTTTTTATTAATGCAATCCCGAATTGTCCTCCACCGCAAGCAATTTCTAATACTTTACTATTCTTATTTAATCTGGTTCTTGAAATAAGATCTTGAAGATAAAGGTTAATACTGTCAGGATCCATCTCTTCTGAGCCGCCTATTTTATACCAGTCGTTTTTTTCAAAATGTTCTTTTTCTTTGTTAATATCTTGTTGGCGCAAATTACTCCTTTTTTAATATATTAAAGCGGTTTTATAACTTTTAATTCGAAACTAGCTGAATGAAGACTATCAATCTTCAGAATTAAATTAGCCAGTTTATTTGGCAATGGGAACCAACCCTCGGTCAAAATTTTTTCCACCCTAAACACATGAATCTCAAACAATTCTTTTAAGGCTTTAATGGTAAAGATACGTAAGTGCTGCTGCATACCTTGATCAAAACCTTCACCTCGATGAAGAGAAAGAGGATTTCCTATTCCAAGTTTTAAATTACTAAGGTTTGTCAGAGGAAAAATTTGCCAACCAAAGATAAGGGCAATAATATTATGCCAACCAGCCATATTATCAGTAGCAATCACCGCGTAACCACCGGGTTTAAGAACTCGATAAATTTCTGAAATAAAAAGATCAGTATTCCAAAGATGTTCGATTACCTGTGAAGCAATTAAAACGTCGACTGAACCCTGTGGAATACCCCACTTAAAATTTAAATCCTCTCTAAAGATCTTATTTATTCCGTTTTCTTTAGCTTTTTTAACTGCGTCTTCAAGGATTTCGATCCCCCAAACCTCTTTTGCCTTTAAATGTTTGGCCCACACTATTGAAAGTTTACCATCGTAGCAACCAACATCCAAAAAGACGGCTGGCTTAGAATTTTTATCTAAAAGACTAGTGATGTTATCTTGTGATTGTTTACCGTTATCATTTGCTAGTTTTGAAATATATGATTTTAAAAACATAAAAATATAAAAAACTGTAACATAAGTGGTAGTTTACCAGGCTAATAACTGTTATATTTTTACTAGTTTGGTTAACTTATTTTCGTATTTCAAGGCTGATTTATCCCAGTTAAAACGCTCCACCATTTCCTTTGCCTTTTTACCAAACCTACTCCTCAATTTAGCATCTCCAGACAGTCTAATTATTTTAGTAGTTAAATCCTCGACATTATCAGCCAGAAGTCCATTTTCTTCATCTTTAATTATTTCTACCGCAGCTCCCGTTTTTATTGCTAGTAAAGGTTTGCCAAAGAAAGAGGCTTCTAGCAAAGTCAGACTCCACGGAAACCATAAATCACAGGTAACATAAAAAAGACAACTTGAGTATAGATACCCCAAATTTCGTTCGTCAATATTGTATTTTATCTCTACTTTTTCGTTGCTTATTTCTTTTATATATCTCAAATAATCCTGGTTAGCTGCTGACCCAACAATAACCAAATATAACTCTCCAATTTTTTCATTCGCTCTTTTAAATGCCTCAATTAGAATATCAAAACCTTTATAAGGAACTATCCGGCTCACGGATAAAATAAAGTTTTTACTTTCGTTCCTTCTCTGTTGGTCTTTAAAAAGATTAGATTCGGCGCCTAAATATATAACATCAACCTTTTTACCAAAAAGTTTATTAGCCTCATATGCTAGGTATTCGCTAATAGTTACCACCTCATCAGCTAAAGCAAAAGAGGTCTTTTCCAATGCTAGTAAAATAGCATCAGTTATCTTACTAATGATTAATTTTGAAAGCTTGATTTTTATCGGAAGATTAGCATTTTTTCTAAAATGATAGGAGCTTAATTCTGTTCCGTAGTAAGTCTTAAGAATCTTACTACCACTAAAACGAGAGGCGATCATAAATGGTATGGTGGAGTGAAGCGATAAAACTTGATGTTTAGCTTGTCTTAGATCAAACCAAACCTTTGGTATTACTAACCAACCCCTTAAAAAAAAGGGTAGTAATGAATTCTTATTAACTCTATAAATAACAACTTTAATCTTGTTATCTTTTAATCTTTTTAGAATGTCTAAATCCAAATCTAGATCAGTAGCGTAAATAGTGATAATGTTACCTCTAAATTTTAAATATTCCGCTAATTTTACCGGAGCCTTAGCACCACTACGTTCATTTATTGAAAAGGTTACGACACCGATGTTTATAATCCTAATCCGTTCTCTTTCAAGTACTTCAAAAATTCTTTTATGACACGGCTATGGTCAAACTTAGCTGCCTGATCCTGCGCTTCTTCACCTAGCATTTTACGTAAAGAGTTGTCCTCTAAAACCTTTATCAGTTCAATTGAAAACTTTTTTGTATCGAAAAGAGGAACACTTCGATAGCCCTTTTTATAGACACTACCAAAAATATCAATATTGTAAGAAACTACTGGTAAACCAGATGCCATTGCCTCACAAATCGCTAATCCCCAACCGTTCTCATGATCGGGACAAACAAACACTTTGGCACTTTTTAAAATATTGTAAACTTCTTCCTTATCAATAAAACCAAGTAGGCTGAAACTGTGTTCAAGACCAGCTCTTTCAACCGTCTCTCTCATTTTCTTGGTATAATTTTCATTACCACCGCCAACCCAAGCAAATTTCCAACTAGGGTTATGATCGTGAACCGTTTTCCAGATTTTTACTATGTCAAAGATACCTTTAACCGGTGCGACTCTACCCAAAGCAACCACGTCGTAAATATATTTTTTTGTTGGTTTAAAATTTCTAATTTTTTCGTAATCTATCCCCGCTCCCAAAACTCCAATTCTATTTTTCGGAAAACCTAAATCCAAGAGTTCTTTCCTTAAAGCATCGTTTAATGCCAAAATCAAATTACTTCTTTTTTTAATCATCCAAAAACTCAAACGTTGCAAATAAAAAGCCAAAAAATTTACAAGAAAATTACCTTGCCTCTTTGCTGGAGGTAAAATAACGTGATAAATACGGGTAAGCCACTTAACCTTTTTGTGCCCGACGAGAAAATAAGCTGGCCAAATATCGGCATAAACTATATCTGAACAAGAATATATAGCTTCAACCTCTTTCTCCTTTCTTAAAATTTGGTAAACTTGCCACGAGCGTATTAAGTAAGATAGAAAAATGAAAATTTGGTTGGAATAATAATCAAAAGGGTTGTCTCTTAAGTAACGGAACTCAATATTGCTTTGGTTAATATTCTCCCAATGCTTTTTGGCGAAACTAGGGGTGATTAATACTAACTTAATATCCTTGGGTAAATGTGGTGCGATATCGAGAAATAATTGATCACCACCGCTAATTGAAGTTTTTGAGACTAAACCCGTAAAAAGAACGTGTAATGTCATTGGAATAATCTTTCAACCTCTTTACTTAGTTTTTGGGCATGTTTTTCCCAAGAGTAGGAATTGGCCACTTTGGTCCAAGCACTTTCACCCATTCTTCTAGCTAGTTTTGGATCGCCGATAAGTAGTTTTAACTTTTCCAAAATAACCTTAGTATCTCTCTCCTTAGTAAAAAAACCGTCGACTTTATCTTCAAACAACTCGCCAACTCCTTGGCCTTGGGGAATAATAAAAGTACACCCATGAGCGGCGGCTTCTAGAGCTGGTAAACCAAATCCTCTATCATCATTTGTCTGCAGTAATACCAAAGCTTCTTGGTAAAGCCGACGAAGTTTATTTTCCTCTAGGGCACCGGTAATTTCGACTCGGTCAGTAAGTCTTTCGTCTTTTACCTTCTGTCGGAAATCCTCTTCCGAATTTTTGGGATACCAACTTCCAGCCATTATCAAATGGCTACTAGGAAGAGCTCTGATTAACTCAAGATTGTAATCTGGTTTTTTAGCTTGGGTCCACCCAGTTACTGATAAAATAAACTTTTCCTTCTTATCTGGTAGTTTGTCTATCGGTTCAACTCCAGGATATAGTTTAATTATCCGAGACGCTCCGACGGACTTCAAGTAGTTTAAGTGCGGAGAACCAGCCACGAAAACGCCATTAGAAAAAGTAACGATCAAACGATCAAAAAAACGGGCCATAGGTAGTAGTACAAAGAAGAAGATTCTAATCGGTCCAAAGACGTAAGCTTTTTTCAAAATATAATAAATCGGATCCCAGATGAAGACAAAAAAAGGAATCCCCTTAAAAAATTTTAAGGTGAGGGCCGTAAAGGTGGTATAAGTACCGTGTGAGACTAGTACTGTAAATTCCTTTTTACCGACTACCCACGGTAAAAACAGAGGATAAGTCAGATGAAAAAGGGAAAGATAAGAAAAGAAAGGTATTTTAAAAGAAAATTTAAACCACCTTGGTAAACGGTCATCCAGATAAATTACCGGAGTATTTTTAAGAAATTCAGCGTATGGGTAGGCTTCAATTTTTACCCGACGAAGAACGATTAAACCTGCTTTTTTGCCGATTCTTTTCAAAGCACCTACTTGCTGAATCGCGATTTTTTCGATCCCACCCGTGTGCAGTTCATCAATCATTACCCCAACTTTTAAATTAACCCTTTTTTTGGAAGAATTTTTCGAACGTGTATATAACATAATCAAGATCGCTTCTTTTAAGTTCTTGGTGGCAACCAATATAAAATCCGTTTTTATCTATCCATTTTGCCACTGGGTAGTTTTCTTCAATATTCCCAAAAAGTTTTTTGTAAATTGGTTGGGAAAGAAGGGGCATTAGATAGCGGGTCTCGATATTTTCTTTTTCTAAAAAGTAGATTAAACGATCTCTCTTAATTTTTGAATCTTTTTTGATAACAAGAGGATACATCATAAAAGCATGCTCGGTTTGGGGTCTAATTTGAGGAAGTTGAAGGTCTTTAAACTTTTTCAAACCGGCTGTTAAATAAGCAGCGTTTTGACGTCTCTTTTTCAACATCTTATCCTTATCTGTTAATCCTGATAGTCCAATAGCGGCCTCCATTTCAGTCGCTCGGTAACTGTAACCAATATGGATAAAATTAAAACGCCGGTTAGCAATTTTGAAAAGTTTTCTTGGATCGGTTGTTTTATCATCATCAATAGAAAGATAAATACTATCTCTCCCGTGGTTAAAAAGGCTTTTGAGCAAAACTGCTAAATCAGAATCATTGGTTAAAGCGAAACCCCCCACTCCGGTAACTAAGAGATGGGCAACGTAAGTTGAAAAACAAGCTATATCTCCCCAAGACCCAGTCGGTTCACCCTTATATTTTACAAACATTGTTTCGCAGGAATCTTCAATTACTTTCAAGTTGTGTTTTTTTGCAATTCTTAAAATTGGGTCCATATCACAAGGTTGTCCAAAAAGATGAACAGGCATAATTGCCCGAGTTTTGGGCGTTATTTTTTCTTCAATTTTTTTTGGATCGATTTCGTAGTAATCTTTATCAACATCAACAAAAACTGGTTTCAAATTATTTTGAAGAATAACGTTACTAGTAGCAATAAATGTAACTGCCGGGACTAAAACTTCATCACCACTCTTCCAGCCATAGTATTCTTTCAGAGCGTGTACTGCTACTTGAAGAGCACTGGTGCCGGAATTACAAAAAATAGCAAACTTTCGGTTATGGAGCCGGGCAAATTTTTCCTCTAGTCTCTGAGTATATTTTCCGTAAGAAAGCCGATTACTTGTTAATACATCGTTAACGTATCTTCTAGCACTAGCTCCAATAAAAGTACCACCAACTCCTATTTGATATTTTGGTTTTTTCATTTTAAAATTGCCCTTTTTTGTAAGGGCTTATTAACAATCCTACCAAACCGGCACCAAATTCACAAGTTTTGAGTATTACCAAACCTAAAGAAAGGATTGGGTTTGCCAGAAGCAACCGCCAATTACGCAGAAACGCAATTCGAAAAGGGGTAAGTTGAGAAAAATTCTTATTTTTATCTATAAATTTCTTAATATGCTTACTGTAATAAAATTTTTTTCTTACTGCACCTAATAAAGAAAGCTTCCCTTCATTATGCCTTAAAAAGCTATTGATTCTCCCAATTTTAATCTTTCCCTTCAACCGATTAGTTAAATCCCAATCTTCTCCAGCTATTAAATTCTCATCATAACCGCCCGTTTTTAGAAACATTTCTCTTAAAAAAAATCTTGCCGCTTCAATATAAGGATCCTCTAAATAGCATTTTTTTTCCAAAGAGCGAACAGCTGCCCAAAACCCTTCGCCAAAAGATTCTTCGGGAATAATTATCGCTCCAAGATTCTGATCTTCTTTTACTTTTTTGACACACTCTTTAATTACATTTTTATTCAATTCCATATCGACATCGATGAATAATAGGTACACACCAACCGCCTTTTTTGCACCCAAATTTTTTTGATAGCTTCGTTCTGGTCCAAAATTAAGTACTTTATCAGTATATTTTTGAGAGATTTGTTTTGTATTATCGGTTGAATTATTATCAACAATAATCACTTCAAAATTCTTGTAAGTTTGTTCTTTAACAGATTTTAAACAGTTCTCTAAAGTTTGGCCAGCATTTTTAGTATTAATAATTACGGAAACGAAAATCATTTCACTGCCTCCAACTCATACTCGATCACTCCCACCGGAAAAATGAATGCAAACCGTCGTTCATAGAAAACCTGATGATGGTTTATCCACCAGAGAATTAGGCGCAATAACGGGTTTGTAATTTTAGTGGGTCCCAAAATAACTTTCTTCTTCTTAAACTTAGCTTTACCATAATGCCAATCATAAAACGCTGAGTCTTTAATAAAATAATCGAACGTTCTACTAGTTAAAAAGTGCTTGTGGGTTGGGTCGGTAAACATGTCAGTACTACTAAAGTGAGGACCGCGGATAATTAACTTTCCACTATTCTTTAACACCCGATGAATCTCTTCAATTGTTTTCGGGATGTTATCTAAATGCTCAATAATATGTTCAGCAAAAACCTGATCAAACTCCCCAGCTTTAAAGGGATAGGGAAATTTATCTAGATCATGAATAACATCAGCTTGAGATTTTGGATCAATATCAATGCCAATGCTACCCTTAATTTTAGCTGAACCACAACCCAGATGAAGTATTTTCACAGCGTTCCTTTTAAAAAGTCTTTGAAATATTGTCGATACTCGTAAGCTGTCTTTTCCCAAGTAAATTGCTTAGCAAACTCTTTAGCTTTCTTTCCCATTTGTTCTCTTAGAGTTTTATCTTCCATCATTAACTTCAATTTCACCTCAAAATCATCTTGGTTACCGGCTAAAAAACCAGTTTCTCCATCAGCAACTACTTCAAACAATGAAGTATTTTTAAAACCTAATACTGGTTTACCGTAATTTTGCGCTTCTAAAAAAGGTAACCCAAATCCTTCCCAGCTAGTACCAGAAAGATAAATGTCACAATTTTGGTAGTATTGCTTAAGAAGTTGGTCACTAATATTAAGGATAATCTCAGTTTGAGAATTTTTTTCTTTCTGCAGGTAATTCAAATACTCAAGGTTAGGGCTAGTTCCAACCAACACTAGGTAGGAGGTTGGAAAATTCTTTACCAGTTTGTTGAATGCTTTTATAAGGCGGTGGAAACCCTTATAAGGAACTATCCGACTGACTGAAAGCAGTAATAAACCACCCTTAATTCGTTTGAAAGCCTTTTTTTCACCCAAATCCCCAAGATCAGCACCTAAATAAATTGGATCGATTTTGCGATGGTATAATCTGTTTGCCTCTTCAACAGTGCTTTTAGAAATCCCCAATGTTCGATCGGCCAAATTAACCCTTAGTATCTCCAAAAATAAAATAATCCGATTGGCGAGGAAAAATTTGGTTCGTTTCAGAATTGACTGACTAAAACCAATTTCTTGGTTCATTTTCTGATCAAAACTAGGAAGTTGTGTGCCGTAGTAAGTGTAGATAACTGGTTTACCCGACAATCTGGCGCCAAAAAAGAGTGGGATAGAGGAGTGACAGGAAATCAGATCTTGATCACCTTTTCTAAGCGGCTTAATAGCCTTAAAGAAAGTTAAAAAGCGCCCGAGACGACTAGATAAGCTATCAATAAAAACCACTTTGACACCAAGATGCTCTATTGCTACTTTAACTTTCGGGTCCAAACCGAATTTATAAGAGTAAACAGTGACGGTTTCGCCTATTTTAGCCAAACCTTCCGCAATCTTAATTGGTGCTCTGGCACCAGATCTAACATTCAGAGAATCAACGACAAAACCAATGTTCATAATCTAAAAAATCACCCTATCTTATTTATTTTGGTTCGACATTCAAAACCCTATTTATAATTTTTAAACCCTCTTTAGCGGTTTTTTCCCAAGTTCTGTCCCTACTATCGCTGTGGGCATTTTTTTGTAACCGACTATAAATATTTTTATTCAAAAGGCTAAGAATATTATTAGCCAAATCGTCAGGGTTGTTATTTTCGCAGATTAAACCAGTTTCGTTATGTATAACAGCGTCACGTAAGCCTGGGCTGTTATAAACAACTGCCGGGGTCTTCAGTGAATTTGCTTCAGTGACAATTAACCCCCAACCTTCCCTAACACTCGTAATCGCAATAACAGTGGCTTTACTCATTAACTTATATTTTTCTTCTTGGGTTACGTAGCCAAAAAATCTCACCAACTCTTTTAAAGAGTACTTTTCAACTAACTTTTTTAGCTTTTCCTCATATCTCTTATCTCCTGAACCAACAACCCAAAGTTTAGCATCTTTTACCTTTTTAATAATTATCCTAAAAGACTCGATTACATCAACCACTTTTTTTGAATAAACTAATCTTCCAACATAAATAATTGTTAAATTTTTCTCTTTATCCGCTAAGAATTTCTGGGTTTTTTCAAAGTCAACCGCCATCGGAAAAACTTCCACATCTTTAAACCCTAGAGATACCAAATCTTTTTTCGTAGAGGAGGATATTACCATCGTCGGAATATTCCGGTAAAATCTTAAATAAAGAGGTTCTAGAAGATAGCCTAGTAAAGAGATTGGAAAGAAGCTTTCATAAAACCAAACTTCCCGGGCAAGTTGATTAAAATAAGCAATTTTTCTCTCTTTAACGTAAAGAGGAGTAAAAAAGGGGATTGTATTTATCTCGTCAATAACAATGTCAAATTTTCCCTTAAAATATTTTTGATAATGAAGATAGGCTTTCCAATGGACGCTCCATTGCTGGCCGCTACGGATAATCTTCACTTTGTCGATAATTTCTTCTTTTTTTGATTGGGGGAATTGGGATGTAAAAAGAGTAACTTCGTGACCAGAATTTATCCATCTCTTAGAAATTTCGTGGGTAACAAGCTCGGCCCCTCCGGCTTGGGGGTTTTTAATATCCCGCCAATTAAAGATCAGAATTTTCACTTATTTTACGCTTACCCTTTATTTTTATAACTTTTGCTGGTACTCCAACAGAAAGGCTGTTAGGAGGGAGGTCGTTTATTACGACTGACCCCGCCCCGGTTTTTGCTTCCTCGCCAATTTTAACTGGTGCAACCAGAACAGTGTTGGATCCAAGAAAAGCTTTATCGGCAATTTTAGTTTCGTATTTTTTTACCCCATCAAAATTCGCTGTTATTGTCCCAGCACCAATATTTACTTCTTTACCGAGTGTTGCATCGCCAATGTAGCATTGGTGGCCAATTTCGCAATTTTGCCCAATTTTAGAATTTTTTATTTCAACAAAATTACCAATTCGAACTTTACTTTCAACAAAAGTTTTTGGTCGCAAATGCGAAAAAGGACCAATTGAGCATTTGTTTGAAACGACCGAATTTTCCACTACCGAATAAATTACTTCTGTTTCAGAACCTATTTTTGAATCGACAATTAAACTATTAGGTCCAATTTGGCAATTTCGGCCAACTTCACTTTTTCCCAAAATAAAAGTATTAGGGTAAATTGTTGTACCTTTAGAAATTTTCGTATCCGGTGAAATAAATGTGGTATCTGGATCGATTAAAACCACCCCGCTTTTTTTAAGTTTTAAATTTGTTTCTTTTCTTGTTTTTTTGCTTGGAATTTGAAGATCCATATTAAGGAAGTTCTCGTTTTCCTGGCCCATCGTAGGAAACATCTTCTTCGCTTACTCGACGGACTGGTTTTTCCCTTGTTTGCTCTTCATAGACA
>Ga0209542_10000948_pt1 | contig 69040 bp, 86 predicted proteins | sample RifCSPhighO2_01_FD_184028 | JGI IMG/M metagenome (GOLD analysis project Ga0209542, IMG submission 184028) | Soil microbial communities from Rifle, Colorado - Rifle CSP2_plank highO2_0.1 (SPAdes) (version 2) | ecosystem: Environmental > Terrestrial > Deep subsurface > Rock core/Sediment ...
GGAAGAATATTTACATTTCTACAATTACGAGAGAATTCATTTAGGAAAATATTTAAACGGCATGATACCGGTCGAGAAATTACAAAAGTACTTATCCACAGTGTCACCCTTGAAGGGTAACTAAAGGCCCGGCCCTACTGGATCTACTACCGGGTCAAGCAGGAAAATATCTAAATTTTATTGGCTTTTAGGGTAAATAGACCCCTCCAGAAGATCCTTCCCCAAATCAAGAGAAGGGCCGCGTAATTTATGATCATAAACCATTGATTGCTCCACTGTATGCCATATGGAAATTTATAATCAGAAATCGGGAAGAGGAATGGCGTAGGGTAAAAAGTTAGGATATGAGAGGGTATGTCTATCAGTATATGGAGCATCCAACCAAGAAGCTCGTAGCGTGGACGCTTGAAAATTATCCACACGAGAGTAAACACTACCGCCCAAATGACTAGCGAATGGCTGTATTGATAAAGTGTGTGCGCGACACGGAGTCCATCTTCTGCTCCTCCCATTCCACCTTCAGTACGCATAAAAAAACTTGAAGCAGGACTTTTCCCAAAAATAATTAAGTAGAAACGAAAAACAAATGGAATGGTAAAAGCAAAGAGATCAGGAAACACTCCGAAAAATGCCGTCCAGCCGACATGCATGTGTAACTTTTTTTCTTCTTGTCCGCTAGGATCAAGCCCTGATAAATTTTTCTTTTCCGCTAAAGCATTTGCCGCCCGCGCTCCAGCCCCAGCCCAAAGTGTATGTGCAAGAATGTCCATGAATTTTATTTAAAAATAGAAAACAAAATAATTATGAAATCTCTAAACGGTTGCTGTTGGAGCTGGTGTAGGCGTTGAAACCACTTCTTTTGGATTTGGGCCATATTTGTTTTCTCCAGGATTTGAATCAAGAACAAAGAAGATAACTAGTGCGACACCCAAGATGAGGGTGACAATGCCGCCTATAATTAGAGGGACATAGTTGTTTTGAAAAATTGAAAGGAAAAACAATCCCACGGTTATTAATCCAGCAATAGAAGGCGCTAGAATCCACCAACCACTATGATTTGTGTCGTGAAGCCTGCGAATGGATACACCTAGAGTTGGTAGAAAAACTGCAAGAGAATACAAACTACTAAGCACACCAGTATCTTTATCAAGTTTCAAACCAAAGATACCATCCAAAATAGATAAAACAATACTAACAATGAGGCTTACTAGAACAAACATCCAATACTCTCTCCTTCCCGCCCTTCCTTTAAAGACTGCGTACTTTTTCAGCACCCCTATAAAATTGTCCATATTTTATAAAAATTATTAATAATCAGTCCCCCGATTACATCAATGCCTTCGCATCTGTCTCCGACATAAACTTGAACATGTTGCCCCCGCACTTGGCGCAAGTTCCCTTGGCACTGTACCTGCCCTTATCATTCTTCGTAACCACTGGGTTTAACATCGTCTGCATCGTCGGTTTTCTACTCGCATCCCTATCCCTCATACACAAAGCTTTTAGTTCTGCCATAAATTTTTCCTTCTAATATTATTAATAATACCTCTACAATATTATACCATAATCACTTATTATCTTCACCAGGCTTGTTTAAATCTGAAACTTGGATAGGGCTCACGACTTTCGGTGGAGTCATATCGATCGTGCCAAACTGCTTTTCATAATTTTCTATTTGTTTATTTATCCAGATAGAAATACTTTTCATTACTTGGGGAGTGGTGGCAAAAGAGTCCAGATTGTTCCCGGAGGTCAGAGCAAAAGAGAAAATTTCTTTCCCGTGAGCGCCAATAGCCCCGTCCACGAACTTCTTCGGCAAGCTATTCATATTTACTTTTGTTGGATCTACCATGAGTCTATTCTACCACAAAATCGCTAAATTCACCTGTAGGTGGAAGCCACTCTACACCTACCTTTTCCACTCTGGCATATTTAGACCCATTTCGGCACCATTCGATCAATTCTTTTAAATCTTTTTCTTCTCCCAGGGCGACGATCTTTACCGTGCCATCTGACTCGTTTTCTGCAAAACCAGACAGATTTAATTCCCTAGCTTTCTTTTTAGCATAATAGCGGAAAGACACTCCTTGCACCTTTCCATAAATTTTTAAAATTATTTGCTTTTTCATGAAGTGCATTATTAATTTTTAAATTATTTTATTTCAAACTATTCGCCTATTCGCGCGAATTAGAGAATAGACTAGATGAGGGGTAGTATTTTTGACACTATCGGATGTACATCTTTCGATATTGAGTAAAGCATCGTGAGACTGATCTGCTCTTTTTCTAAAATGTCAGCATTGGCAAGTATCATCAAATGTTTTGAAGTTGCCTTAAAAGATAATTTGATGGTATTGGCCACATCCCCGACGGAAGCTTGGCCAGACTTTTTAATGAATCTAAGAATGGCAATTCGACGCTTGTTGGCTAGAGCTTTTAATGTTTTCTCAATTACTTTTTCATTTGTACTCATGATGAAATTATATCACAAGCAAAACTATTCGCCTATTCGAGCGAATTAGAGAATGGAATTGGCTAGAATGGAGTTAGAACCAAATTTCGATGGAGACGTTGACATCAATCCCATCGTAGAGGTTTTCTTCGTAACGAATTTGTTTTTTGAGTGGCAGGATATATGTTCCAGAATATCTATCTGGGAAAACAGAAGTCACCCATTCACTCTTCCCCACCTTCGCCTTCGCATAAACCGCACCCCAGCCTCGGCGTACTCTCCCCTTCTGCATTTCTCTAATTTGCTCCGAGATCTTCTCGGGCACTCGAGCGAAACGCCAAGCCCCGCCATCTCCTCCCTTTACTTGATTCCCAGAATTCCATATTATAACTTTACTTTTGAATTTGAGTTTTTTCTTGGTCCTCCCTTTGCCAGTTCTTTGCCCTATTTTCTTCATCCAAATATTTTAGCACATCGGAATTTATTTTTTACTTTAATGGATTTTCTCCGCGGATAATACGAATCAAAAACAGAATAATAGCTATCACCAAAAGAACGTGAATGAAACCGCTAATAGTGTAGCTCGAGACAAGACCTATTATCCAAAGAACCAAAAGAATAACCGCAATTGTTGTAAGCATATAGAATAATTAGTTAGTAATAATAATATAATATTGACCATCATCCGGACACAACAAACGGCCACCTATGGCGACCGTTCGTTAGGCCGGAACTTCGTGTTTGCAATACTGACCTACCCATTTATCACCTTCCTTACGCATCGCGCCACCGCACGTGGGACATTTAATCTCCCCCACCTGGCTAGTATTCTGAGCCGGCTGTGCATTATCATTTTCTTTAACTTGTTTTTCGTCGTTCATATATTTTATTTGAGTTATCTGTTAAATAAGCGAATCCAAAAACCGCTTACATATAATAAGCCGTATGAGCTACAAAAAACTTACATAAACGTTTTGTAAAGAAGCAAGAACTACAATTAAATTTAAACTCACCTATAGCAAGGACAGTCCTTGCTATAGGGTCCTTGTTATTCCTAAAAGAGAAGTCACTATTCCATAGGGAGAACTTCCACCACTGTCGCCTGCTTTATGATTGTAAAAAAGTAATAACTAACAGCCACTATGGCGAGCACAGCTATGGTAACTACTAAGAATTTATGGTGATTTTTTATTTTGCCATGAATCATGTATTTTTTATTATACCAATTTCTTCAGCTCCTGTTCGTATTTTTTCATCACTTCTATGCCGGCAGAATTTTGATCCATCCCACCTTTTACTTTCTGCTCCACTTCCTCCGCGATAGTTTTGAAAAGTTCCGGATTCTTCTCCATCATCCGCACGAACATTTCAATCTGCGCCTCCGGCACACCTTTCAGTCTAAGCATTTTTCTAAGTAAAAAATTTTGAAACATAAAAAAATTTTATTTTTTAACAAAACCTTTAAGCATCTAGAGACTATCACAAAAAGAACTAATCCTCAACTAAGAAAAGCTTGCTTGTGACTAAACGGCAACATTCACACGTTCAAAAAGATCTCGAGTTTTTGGGGTTGCTAAATACATAGTAAGGCCGAACTCTAGGCATATAGCTTTATTAAAATTAACAAATTTATGTATATCCCAAACTTCCAAATTTTTTAAAAATTCTTTATTGCATTCTTCTATTCTTCTTTTTATATTTTCTGGAGAAATATTATTCGGGGTTACTGAAGTTTTCATTACCATGATGGCATATCTTTCCTTTAGATCCCCATAGGAGATAAGCATCACTTGATGATGTTTGTCTCTCATAAATCCTTTATAATCTCCATCACTTAAACCATACACAAGAGCCCTTTCGCCCCCTGGGTGGGTATGCATAGTTCCAATAACCTTTTGCATCTTTTCACGACCTGGCTGTTTTTCTTCCATTATTGTTACAGAATTTTCATCACCGATCAATAATTTACCAGCTACCAATTTCTCGGCTTGAGTATCTGCCAATATGATCCTAGCGTGCTCCTTCTTTGTTTCTTCTGTCCTCCGCAGTAAATCATTCATTATTCTCATAAGATTCTGTAAATGAACAGAATCAGGTCTATTTGTTGAGGGAATATAGTTACCCTCTTTAAGTTTCGCCAAAGCAACCATAACTTTACTAAAAATATCTGAATCCCACGCTCTTGATCCAGTCATACTTTCTAGAACTTTTAAGTCGTTGGGGTGTATTTGTTGAGTATATATTGTTCCTTTTCCTTCCATACCTTTATCATTATACTCCTTACTTAAGCCCAGTCCAAAGGCGGATGAGGTTAGTGATGTGCTCGTCAGTCCCCCACCACAAGCAACTTGCTTGGATGGTGATGCCCGTTGACAATGCGGACTTTGGAGATGGAGACTTTAAAATATTTGGCTACGAGTTCCAATACCCGAGTGTTTGCCATATTCCGCTCTGCTTTTTCTTTGACGGAAAGTTCGAAATGGTCGTCGGACTTTTTGGCAAAAGACTCCTTCCCTGCTCCGGCTGTAACTTTGACATGAATGTAGCGCATAGACACTTTCTTGTTATTTATTTCTACGGATAATTTCTGCCGTCGCTGGTAATCGGTATGACATCTCCCAAATATTTCGGCTCTCGATGAAACATCAGATTCATAGCCGCTTTGACATTGGCAAAAATTTCTCGAACGTAATTTTTTAGAAGAACATTTTCAGTATCGGTCCGGATTCCCGAGACTTCAATCCCGAGAGAGCGAGCAATAAAAACAGAGCGGGGCAGGTGGAAGGATTGGGTGGAAATAATAATGGAGGAAACTTGGAAAATATCTCGCGCCCGGTACATCGTGCTGTATGTGTCAAAACCGGCGTGATCGAGAAAAATGTCCGCATCTGGAATACCCTTCAAGAGCAAATAGTTACGGACCGGACTGACTTCATTATATGAAATGGTGCTGTTGTCCCCCGAAACTAAAATTTTTGAAACTTTTTTTTCTTCATACAACTCTATGGCTTTATCTACGCGGTCTTCAAAAATAGTAGAGAGCTTGCCACTAGGGAGAATAGCAGCTCCGGGAATTAAGACTGTTTGCGCTTCTGGAATATCTTTTACGTTTTCATAAATACGCGATTCCGAACTGACAAGGATAACGACGTTAGTAAGAAAAATAAAAGCAAGAACCGCTCCAAGCCCCCAGTAAAAAAATATTAAATAACGCTTAAATTTCATCGACATTTGTTTAATCATAGCTAATGTTAATTATACAACACTGGTAACTACCCTCTTGTATGACGTTTCTTGTAATAAATATAATACCTGAAACGTCATCACTGGTGTACACTCAAGGGGGTGTTTTGCTGTCGAGATACATTTATTATTAATAACACTAAAATAAAATGAATAAATTGATATGGTTGGTTGTGGCGATAGTGGTTGTGTTTGGTGGAATATATTATGTCGTCAGTAGCAAGCCAGATGTTCCCGAAAATAGTAACGTAGAAGGAACGAATAAAAATGAAAGTGTAGACGCACAGGGTCGGGTAATCTTCTCGGTTACCGACGCGGCGGCGAATATGAACACTATTAGCGAGATAAATATGCAGGTGGAGGGCGTTTACGCGCACAGTAGCGCTAGTGGCTGGGTGACTGTTTCCTCTGCTCCTCGAACATACAGTCTCCTTTTGCTCAAGTCTGAAAACAAGTCTGAACTTTTGGCCGATGTTAACATAAAGGCTGGTACTTATGACCAGGTGCGGCTGATGGTTGATTCGGTTAGTGTGAAGACAAAAGCTGGCGTCACCAAGGAAGCCAAACTGCCTTCGAGTGAGCTGAAGATCAATACCATGCTAGTGGTCAATGAAAACTCCACGGCAAGCGTGAACTTTGACTTCTTGGCTGATAAATCTCTCCATGCAACGGGCAACGGCAACTACATCTTCGCTCCAGTTGTGAAAACAGAAACGAGAAGCGATGCGACTGTAAACATTGATGCAAAAAGCGCAGTTGCTATATCCGGAGGTCGTGTAGACAATACCAATACTGTCGGTATGGATATAGACGGGAGTGTCAAACTTAATTTCCAGATAAATAGCAACGCAAAACTTAATCTAGACGCTAATAATGTGATCAAGCTAGAAGGTGTGCTCAATTAAAATGGACTTACGTTAATTCAGTAAACAAAACCCTCCCGAGTGAGGGTTTTGTCTTTTGACATGGTTTAATTAATAGACAATTTATAAATTACTCCAGAATAATCGTCGGAAATATAACCGACTCCATCCTTCAAAATTTTAATGTCTACTGGACGACCTGTTTTAGTGCCGTCACTTTTGAGCCAACCAGTGATAAAGTCTTCTGTCCCTAGATATTCTCCCTTTCCGTTCATTTTGATACGGACAATTTTGTAGCCAGTTGGTATGGAACGATTCCAGGAACCATGATAAGCGACGAGTAAATCGCCCTGATAGTCTGCTGACCAGCCTTCTTTAGGAATAAAAGCGAGCCCGAGTGGAGCAGAGTGGGCCTGGAGATCTATGAATGACGGAGTTTCAAATGGTTCCATGCATGGATTCCTGATGTAGGTATTTTTATCAAATACATCGTCATGAATATTTTTGCCGTAGCAATTGGGCCAGCCGTAATTCTTGCCCGCCTCTATGATATTGATTTCATCTGGCGGGATATTGTCGCCTAAATTGTCGCGACCCATCTCTGTGGCATAGATTTTCCCGTTCACATAATTGAGAGACATGAACACAGAGTTTCGAAGTCCACTTGCTACTTTTTTAAAATCTGTACCATCTTTATTCATGGAATATATTGATGCTTGCCTTTCGTCTTCTTCATGGCACACATTGCAAGTGGAGCCGATGGAAACATACAGTCGATCATCTCCGCCGAGGAGTAATGTCCGGGTGAAGTGGCCTCCCCCTCCTTCCGGCAAATCTGCAATTTTCTGCCCGCTATCATCACTATATAAGGCCACCCTAGTAATTTTTGTTTCTTCTGCGAAGTATAAAAAATTATTATCTATAACCAAACCGTGCGGCTTGTCTAGATTCTTAAACACCACATGTTGATCCTTTACAACTCCATCTTTTATATATAATGTCGTAATCGTACCCTCGTTCGTCTGGCTCACCCACATGTTGCCAAAACCATCGAGAGCCATTACTCGCGCGCCAGGAATATTTTTCGCAAAAATATTTAGAGAAAACCCTTCCGGCACTTTGAAGCCTGGCAAGCTGGGAGAAGTATTATTACTCGGTTCGGGTGGTATATCATTCGCCGTATCAGAATTCTCTCCGTTTGGAATATTTGCCACACCCGCATTTTTGTTGAGAAAATATCGCCCCACTCCGAGTAGCATCAGGAGAATCACGACTGCAATTATTAATTTATTGGTTCGTAAATTCATATTATCTATTTTATCTTGCATTCCGTTTTAAGCGCCAGGATGTCCTCCTCGGTCAAGGAAATACTATCGCCTTGATTGAGCTTATACATCATCGCTTTAGGGTCTTCCACATGATCGAGGTTTAGGGCATGGCCTAGCTCGTGCGCGAGCACGCGCACGAGCTTCCTCCGACTGCTGAATTCATAAATATCTATTTCCCTACTGGCGCCATTGCTTGTATACACTCCTTCTTCGAAGGATTCCCCGCGAGCAACATTTATCGTATTGTACTTATCGACGGAGATATTAAGCGATGCGGCTAAACGATTCAAAACCACGACCAGCGCATTAATCTCTTCCGCTTTTTCATTTAAAGATTCCTGCATTGTCTGTAATTTTTTTGATTCATTTTGCAATTCTGCGCGCGTGGCTTGAAGCTTGTCATATTCTCCTTCGGGAGCTCCCCCCTTCTTGTTCCAATAATCTACTTCTTCTTCATAGGCCTGATTTTTCTGATTGAAAGCATCTATGCGCGCGTTAAAAGCAATTTTTTCTTTTTCATATTCTGTTTTTAATGTTGTGAATTTGGACTTTAGTTCTTCATAGGATGCCTTGCTATCCCTCACTACAATGCCAAGACTGGCGAGCTTGCTCGTCGCTTCTTGGCGGTAATCATAAATTAAGTTAACCTTAAGAACGTCCGAGGAGGTGTCAGCAGGTGCGTAAGTAAAAAGGTCGAGATTTACGGAATCCTCCCATATTGCTTCCGCGTCAGCAAGGGCGCTTTTAAAATAATTTTTAGAAATATTGAATTTCGTATCAAAAGTGCCAAGCGTGTAAGGTATCGGCTCTTCGCAGGGATCTCCCGTAAAAAGACTGTACCTTACCATGTGCCAAAATGGCAATGCTCTCTTCTTCAGGTTCCCGAGCTCTGGCTGAAATTTATAAAACAACGCCAGAAGAACAATAAAAAAAAGAAGGATTACTAAAGTTTTTCTCATGTGTATCTTTAATTATATCAAAAAAATTAGATTTGTAGTAAAATATACGCATGGGAATTAAATTAATATATTTTGTGCGACATGGAGAAACTGAATTTAACGCTCTCGGCCTAAGGCAAGGGCCGGAAGGACATTTGACCGAGCGGGGCAAAGCCCAAGCGCTAGAGACAGCCAAGAGATTCCCGAAACATAGGGGGCAACCACAGGTTATTTTTTCCAGTCCGTATGAGAGGACAAAAGAAACAGCAGAGATTATCGCAAAGGAACTCGGCATGAAGGTAAAATATTCTGATCTATTGGTAGAGAGAAGAAATCCTTCCCAAATAGTCGGCCGCTACGGAGACGAGAGAGAGGTTCGGGAAATCATAGACCGTATTGATAAAAGCTTCCATGATGACAACTTACGATACTCTGACGAAGAGAACTTTATTGACCTTAAAAAAAGGGCAAAAAAATTACTGAAATTTATTAGATCAAGAAGTGAAGATAGAATTATGATGGTTACCCATGGTATTTTCCTGAAAATGGTCGTGTCTTACATGCTCTTGGGAGATAAACTAACAGCATCTGAGTATAACAAATTAAGCTATCTTAACCCTATCAATAATGCTGGCATTGCCATCTGTTCATATAAGAGCCATCTGTTCAAGAAGGACGAATGGAAACTTATAATATGGAATGACTTGATTCAAACAGAAACCGGAGAATATGCGCATTAAAAGATTATTTGCTTTTTGGGCTCTAATGTGAGATAATCGTCATAATGAATTTAGTAATGCAAATTCTGCCCTATGCGCAGATTATTCTTTCGGTAGTATTAGTTTTATCAGTTTTACTCCAGCAGTCCGGTGCTGGGGTGGGAGGGGCACTCGGGGGCGGTGATGAAGGGAGTTTTCATCACACCCGCCGTGGTTTTGAAAAATTTCTTTTTTACTTATCTATTATTTGCGGAATCCTTTTTGCTTTATTCGCGCTTCTCAGTATAATAATAAAAGCTAACAGCTAAATAGAATAGGCTTTATACTGAATTCTTTTATGATTTCTTTTTATGGAAAATTTCTATAGTCGTATGCGCCAGTTGAAAATCATTGGTGGATTGCCCAAAAAACGTGAAATAAATTTGGTTTTTTCTTCTTTCTCAAAAAACGAATGGATTGTTTTTGTCTCACTACTGGTGGTACTCGTATTTAGCACAATATCAATACTAGAGAGCATCAATAAATCTTTTATGGTGAGAGTGCCGATAAACGGAGGAGAGATAGTTGATGGTATTGTCGGTACTCCCCGTTTCGTCAACCCGATTCTGGCAAGTTCCCCCGCCGATCAAGACCTGGTTTTGCTCGTTTATTCTGGTCTAATGAGAAAAAATCCTGATGGAACATTGGTACCTGATTTGGCAGAAAAAGTTGAAGGATCGAAAGATGGTTTAGTTTATACTTTTATCTTGAAAGACAACCTTCATTTTCATGATGGAAAACCCGTCACTGCTTCTGATGTAGTTTTCACTATAAATAAAGTTAAGGATCCGGTCATTAAAAATCAGCATAAAATAAATTGGGATGGAATAAATGTCGAGAAAATTGATGAAAAAACTATTCGATTTAATCTAAAACAGCCATATGCGTCATTTCTAGAGAACGCAACGCTTGGTATCATGCCGGAATATCTGTGGAATGATTCTCATATTGAACTCAATGATGCCAATACCAATCCTGTGGGATCGGGGCCTTACCGAATTTCAGAGATAAGCAAGCAGTCATCTGGGGTTATTGATTATTATGAATTAGCATCATTTAAAAAATTCGCATTGGGCGAGCCATATATTAAAAATATGACTTTGCGTTTTTATCAAAACGAAGATGATCTCGTAGCAGCGCTTCTTGCGGGAGAGGTGGATCAAATAAGCTCGATCACGCCTCAAAATGCCGAAATTCTTGGAGAGAAAAAATATCAAATAGGATCTTCCGTCCTGCCTAGGGTATTCGGACTTTTCTTTAACCAAAATCAAAACCAACTTTTTATCGACAAAACTATAACTTCTGCCATAGACAGAGCGATCGATAAAGATAGAATTGTCCGTGAGGTATTATCTGGTTATGGCACTGCTATCGACGATCCTATACCACCCAATATGATACAGTACCAAAAATTAAGCGAAAAAAGTAATATGCCGCGCGAAGAAATATTACAAAAAATACAGGATGACCTCTCTAGGAGCGGCTGGAAAAAGAATGAGGAAGGATTTTTAGAAAAAACTACAACGACAAAAGGCAAGAAAACAACTGTTCCCCTCTCGTTTTCTATTTCAACGGGCAATGCTCCCGAACTTGCAAAAACTGCAGAGTTAATAAAAAAAGACCTATCCATGATCGGCATGAAGGTTGAGATAAAAACTTTTGAAATTGGAAACTTAAATCAAAGTGTGATTCGCCCACGCAAATACGACACTCTTTTGTTCGGAGAAATTATAAACCACGAGTCTGATCTATTTGCTTTCTGGCACTCTTCGCAAAGAAAAGATCCTGGACTTAATGTCGCGATGTATACCAACGCAAAAGTAGATAAAATTTTGGAAGATGCATTCATCACAACTGATGAGGCATCTAGAATAAAAAAATATGTTCAATTCGAAGAAGAAATAAAAAAAGACATGCCGGCAGTTTTTTTGTATAGTCCTGATTTTATATACACAGTATCAAAAAAACTTAAAGGGTTGGATATCGATTCTATCACCACACCAAGAGATCGTTTCCTGAATGTGTATTCCTGGTACATAGATACAGAAGGCGTTTGGAAAATATTTACAAAATAAAAAAATGAAAAAAACAAGACTATCTTTCAGTTCTATCAGCATTGAAAATAAAAATGAAGAAAATTCTCTTGCTAAGAACATTATGCCCGTTCGTGATGAAGCTACGCGCGATTTGAGCAGACAAAACACTCCTGGTGGAAGACGTCAGGGAGGAGACAAGAAAAGAATGATGAAAAGTTCTACTTACCAGTATTCTAAGTTTGGTAAGGGACAAAACAGAAGATCAAAATCATTCGGCGCCCAAACACAAAATAAAAACTTAAACGCAATGAAAATTCCTCCAGTAGAAAAAGGAGTGATTCGCATAATCCCCTTGGGAGGAACAGAAGAGATCGGCAAGAACATGACCGCAATAGAAATCGGGGAAGATATTGTCGTCATTGATGCTGGTATGCATTTTTCTAACGAAGAAACACCGGGAGTGGATTATGTAATTCCAAATACGACATATCTTGAAGAACGCAAGGAAAAAGTGCGCGCGCTTATTATAACCCATGGACACTTAGACCATATTGGAGGTGTCCCGCTGGTACTCTCTCGCATTGGAAACCCTCCAGTATATTCAAGAAATCTTTCTATCTTAATGATGAGAAAGCGCCAAGCAGAATTCCCGCATCTGCCGAAAGTAAACGAACATATAGTTGAAAAAGATTCAACAATAACTTGCGGAAAAATAAAAATCAGGTTTTTTGGAGTGACCCACACCATCCCAGATTCGATGGGAATAATCATAGAGACCGAACATGGATGGATTGTTACCCCGGGAGATTACAAGCTCGACCAGATTGACGGAATCGTTTCAAAAGAAGAAGAAGCGGAATATTCTATTTTTGACAAAGCGAAAGTTCTTCTTCTCTTGACCGACTCAACTAATATTGAAAACGAGGGCTTTTCCCTGCCAGAGATAAAAGTGCATCAAGGACTCGAAAATTTGATAAAAAAAGTAAGCGGTAGAATAATTATTGCCGCTTTCGCTTCCCACATCACCAGACTCGCGCATGTGGTCAAGGTAGCCGAAGCTTTGGGTAAAAAAATAGCACTGGATGGACGTTCGATGAGAACAAATATCGAAGTGGCAATTGAAGCCGGACTCTTTTCCCCAAAAAAGAACACTCTCATACCAATAGAGGAAGTAAATAATTATCCGCCAAATAAAGTTGTCGTGCTGATGACTGGCGCGCAAGGTGAAGAGTTTGCGGCGCTCAACAGGGCCGCCAATAAAACTCACACAAAGTTTTCACTTCAGAGGGGAGATACGATCATACTCTCCGCTTCCATCGTTCCCGGAAATGAAAGAGCGGTAGAGAAGATGAAAGATGGCCTGACCAGACAAGGAGTACGAATAATAAGTTATCGAACAGCCGGTGAAGACTTCGTACACGCTACGGGACACGGCAATCAAGAAGATATCAAATGGCTGCATAGAAAAACACATCCAAAATTCTTCATCCCGATTCATGGAAATCATTATCGCTTGGTACTGCATAAGGAGCTGGCAATGGAACTCGGAATGTCAGAAGAAAATATTATTGTTCCGGACAATGGTTCTATTATTGAAATTTCAAATGACGGACAGAAAATGACTCTGCGTAAAGAAAAAGCTCCTAGTGGCATCATGATGGTGGACGGCGTCTCTATTAGTGACACCCAAGACGTGGTCATTCGCGATCGTGTGATGCTAGCGCAGGATGGGATGTTTGTCGTCATTGCACTAATAGATCAAAAAACCGGAAAATTGAAAAAATCTCCGGATTTGATTTCCCGCGGATTCGTTTATTTAAAAGAAAATCAAGAACTCTTGCGTCAAGTCAGAATAATAATAAAAAAATCAATTGAGGATGTGAATTTAAAAATGTCCGGAAACGGGGTGGACTTTGACCACATAAAAGCGAATTTGGGTGAAAATATCTCAAAATTCTTGTATCAGAAAACGGCCAAGAGGCCCTTGGTCATACCGGTGATATTGAGCGTATGATGCGATATGACCCATTCAAATAAATTCAGGGTCATGGTGATAAAATAGAATCATGAAAAATAATAGAAAAATAATATATTGGGCGGTTTTTCTCTCCTCCGTCCCCTTTGCCCTCACTCACTATATTAATTCGAGTTTTATCACGGCCACGGTGGGTGAAAAGTTTGTTGGTTTGCTTTATACTTTGGGCTCGATCAGCTCACTGGCGGTTCTCTCTTTCGTTCCGATAATTTTTAGACGTATCGGCGCGTATAAATTTTTAATTTGGGTCGCGGCGCTTGACGTTATTTATTTTTTCATACTTGCCAAAACTCGCGGGATGCTTTGGATCTCGACTGTCTTTGTGCTGGGTTTTTCGCTAAATATTTTGGTGTCGTTCGCGCTCGACGAATTTTTAAAAATTTTTTCTAAAAATAGCTGGCTTGGCCGCGTACGCGGCATTGTGCTCATCGTCACTCATGTTGCATTCATCCTAACACAGCTTTCAGTTTGGCTTTATTGGGGATCAAAATCATTCGCGAGTGTTTATTTAGCAAGCTCGCTCCTGACTGCTTTCTTTCTTCTTGTATCAATCTTCATCTTCCGTAATGCTCCCGAGCCCGAATACGACAAAGTGACTCATGTGAGATTTATCAAAGAATTTTTTAAGAAAAAAAATTTACTGAGGGCCTATGGTATCAATTTACTCTTACAGATTTTTTACTCTTGGATGATAATTTATACCACTATTTATCTCTCCATTCACTTGGGTTTTTCCTGGAACCAGATTGGAATTATGTTTGCGATCATGCTCATTCCTTTTCTTGTTTTGCCATTTCACTTGGGAAAATATGGTGACACATTTGGTGAGCGAAAAATGCTCATGGTTGGATTTTTAGTCGCTGGTTTTGCCACGCTCGCAATATTTTTCAAAGCAAATGGTGGCATAATAATTTGGACAATTCTTCTCCTGTTCTCGCGCGTCGGGGCGTCCATCATTGAAGTAATGAGTGATGCTTATTTTTTCAAACACATTAAACCTGAGAATGAGCAATACATTGGGGTTTACCGGAGCACCGCGCCACTCTCTTATATCCTGGGTCCCCTCCTTGCTTCTTTTATCTTTCTTTTTGTTCCGTTCAACTTTATCTACCTGGTCCTCTGCGCCCTCATGCTCTACGGGGTTTACCTTTCGTCCACTATTAGGAAGGGGGATATATAGGAATCACCACCCAGACCCTCCTCCACAAGGAGAAGTACCCGAAATTTATTTCGAGTGAAGTGTAATCCTCTTTCAAAAACGGAAGCAAGGCTTCCGTTTTTATTGGTTTTTATCTGATTTGATTTTTATCCAATCGAAAATCTCTTTTTGAAAATCACGCCTAGTTTTGAAGCAGTTTAAAAAATTAATCCTATTTATTATTCTTTTTTCTGGTCGAACAATTTCTAAATAATCAAAATAACTACTCCATTTATATGAATCCAAAAAGTTTAGAGTTTTATTTTTTTCTTTAATTCCCTGCTCTTTCCATTTTGAATTGATTAATTTTACTGGATTAAGATGTATATATGAAAATAGATATCTAGCCTGATTATCTTTACTTATGTGAACAGATTTAAACTTATCTTCAAATAAAGAACCAGTTCTGTGATATTTAGCATTAAAATACTTTGAGTAAGCAGTCAGAACCCTGTGTAGAAAATCAGTAATCGCACCACCTGACGGAAGCCTTGCTTCCGTTTTTTGAGCAAGATATAAATGAAAATGATTTGGCATCAAAACCCAGGCACCAATACTAACTATTGATTCTCCTTTTTCAAAATCCCAAACATTTATTTTCTTTTTTACAATATCGTCTCTAAAATCGATTCTTTGTTTGGAGTTACAAAGATACAAGAGTTTCAAAAATCTTTCTCGATCTTTATCATCTAGAAAAATTTTCTGTTTACTATTACCTCTATTATATATATGATAATACTCACCTTTAATAAAATCGGTTTTTCTTATAGACATAATATATACTATATACCAGCTAAGAGACGGAAGCAAGGCTTCCGTTTTTAATAAAGAGTACAGGGTCTAAGCCCCTTTCCTCCTTATTAAGTAGAAGTGCCTAAATTAATTTGGACGGGATGGTGGTTAATTATCTTTCGCTACTTCGAGGGTGACAGAAAGAGTTTTCTCTTCACCCCGATGAAGAATTTTCAGAGTAACAACTTGCCCAATGCTTTTTTCTCGAACAATAGAGGCAAAACTCGTTTTATTATCCAGCTTGACTCCATCAATTTCTAGAATTATGTCATTCTCAACGATACCAGCTTTGTCCGCAGGAGATCCTGGAATAACTGCCAGCTCGTTTTGACTTACCCCAGACTTTACCAAGACCCCATAGTCTACAGCAAGATTGTTTTTTTCTTTCATGTCGGTATTCACAACAACATACCGAACGCCAATATATGGTCTGACGATTTTTCCTGTTGTCTTTACTGATTCGATTGCGCTTTTGATGCTATTGATCGGCAGAGCGAAGCCAATACTCTGCGAACCTTGCGCCACGGCGACATTAACGCCAACTACCTTTCCAGAGAGATCAAGCAATGGGCCGCCCGAATTGCCTGGATTGATGGCCGCATCAGTTTGAATCACTTTATCTAGAACTTCTATGTTCCCAGCACTATCCCCGGCCGTAATAGAGCGCGCCAGGCCAGAAACAACGCCCACCGAGACAGTATTTCTAAATTCTGCCAATGCATTCCCAATGGCTATCACGCTCTGCCCCACCTCGATAGAGTCAGAATTACCTAGAGAAAGAAATGGGAAATCTGACCCCTCGATTTTTATTAGAGCTATGTCTAAAATCGGGTCACGCGCGATAACTTTCGCTTCATGTTTTTCACCATCATTGGTAAAAACTGTATACTCGACGTCCTTTTGCAAAACTACATGCTTGTTGGTGACAATTAATCCGTCATCTGAAACAAAAAATCCCGACCCGCCGCCAATTTCTTTTATTTCAGTTCCATTTTGGCGATATTGCGGAATGTTAAAGTTAAAATTAAAACCTGGAAACAAATTACCGAACGGATTATTCTGATTATTCGGATTGATATAAGTTTCGTATTTGGGAACTTCTTTTGAAATAACTAAAGACACGACTGCCGGACTTGTTTTCTTGACTGCGTCAACCACCAATCGTTCTTCTGAAAAAACAGACTGTCCTTCGAAAATTCCTGAAGAAATTTTTTCACCTCCATTTTGGTTTTGTATATCTTGCAAATATTCTTTCGCAAAAAATCCGAAGAGTGGAGCTCGGAAATACCAAACTAAACAAAATCCAATTAAAAAAATTAAAAATAAAGAAAACAGATTTGTCAGAAAAATAGGAAGAAAATTATTTTGTGAAAAACTTTTTTTTATGAGAGATATTAAACTTTCTGACTCGATATCAATTTTAGTTGCCTGAACATTTTTTTTTGCGTCTGGCCATTCACTCGAAAGAAGTTTATTTGGATCTAATTCTTGCATAATTATCCATTATATTCGCCTTTTCGTTTTTAGCAAGTGATTTTTATAAATTTTTTCCCTGTAAGATTTTAAGCGAACTATTTTAACAGAAAGACCTTTATTTTTTAAGTCTTTTTTCAGATTTTTAACGTAAGCTTTTTGATCGTAACCTAGGGCAATTATGTCTGGTTTTTCTTTCACTATATGTGGAATATGATTTTTGATTCCAGAGAGAATCACTTTGTCAGCTAGCTTGCATTTTTGAACTAAAATTTTTCTTTTTTTCTCATTTAACGACACCGGCACTCCTTTTATCTTGATTACATTCTGATCTCGCGCGACAGAAACTACTAAAAAACTCTCGGAGGATAATTTTTTTGCTTGTTTTAAAAAATTGATGTGTCCCCTGTGTAATCCATCGAAAGTTCCAAAAACCATTATCCTAGTTTGTCTATTTTTCTCCGACATAGGGGTATTATACCAAAATTCTAAAGGATTTTTAAGACCCCATATTGACGAGCTTACAATAACTTTCTGTTGTGATAGTTTTTGAGAAATAAACTTGCTCTTCCATTTTAAATTAGAGTATAATGTATGCCTATGACGCTTACAATTACGAAAAGAGACGGGACAAAGGCACCCTTCAACGCTGACCGAATAAATAAATCCATTGAGAGAGCTTGCTACGGAATACAGGACCCCATAAGCAAGGTCATCCAGATAGCAACAGAGACGAGACTCACCCTCTACGACGGCATTACTACCGAAGAGATGGATGCGGCCACCATAAATGCTGCTCTGCAGAACGCTCAGTACGGCATGGAGTTCGACAAGATAGCAACCCGCCTGCTTCTTAAGAATATTTATAAAAAAGTCATCGGAGACTACGACAATGATGAAAGCAAGGTCCTGACTAAAGAAGAATTTATCAAACTCCACAATACACATTTCAAAGAATATGTCTTAAATGCAGTCGAGAATAAATTGCTCGACAGCAGAATGGCAACAACTTTTGACTTGGATGATTTGGCTTTAAGTTTAAGAATAGAAAATGATGAACTTTACAAATATTCTGGTCTCTCTACGATGCAGAATCGTTACTTAATGAAAAACGAGAACCAGGCCCCGCTCGAGACACCGCAATATTTTTGGATGAGAGTCGCCATGGGCATGTCTTTGAATGAAGAAGAACCCACGATGTGGGCAAAAAAGTTTTATGAAAAAATGTCTAAACTGGAATATCTTTCTGCGGGAAGTTCGAACATCGGAGCGGGCACACCGCATCCCAAACTTTCAAATTGTTTTCTAATGGAGATTCAGGATGACATGGAACACATCGGTAAAACTGTTTCGGATGTACTGCTTCTATCAAAAGCAACTGGTGGGATTGGACTTTCAGTCACCAAACTTCGCTCAGAGGGATCAGTTTTAAAATCAAACAACACTCTCTCTTCTGGTCCTATACCTTTCATGCACATAATAGACTCAGCTGTACGTTCAGTGCAACGAGGCGGGAAGAAAAAGGGCGCGCTTTGTTTTTATATGGAAAACTGGCATTTAAATTTTCAAGACTTTTTAGATTTAAAACAAAACAATGGAGACGATTACAGAAGAACCAGAACTGCCAACACTGCGGTATTTATATCTGATGAATTCATGAAGCGAGTATTGGAAAATGATGAATGGTATCTGTTTGATCCAAATGAAGTCAAAGATTTAAACGAACTTGTGGGAAAAGAGTTTTCGAAAAGATACAATGAGTATGTGGGATTGGCGAAACAAGGAAAGATGAAAATGTATAACGTCATTCCTGCCCGCCAACAATACAAGAACATCCTAGTTTCGCTCGAAACAACCTCCCACCCTTGGCTTACTTGGAAAGACGCAATAAACGTCCGCGCATTAAATAACAATACTGGTACTATTCATTGTTCCAACCTTTGTACAGAAGTAACTCTGCCGACAGACAGAGGAAATGTGGCAGTTTGTAACCTAGTTTCGATCAACATGGCACGACACATAGTAAATGGGCAGGTAGATTGGCACAGATTGGAAGAATCTGTCCGTCTGGCAACCCGCCAGCTCGATAACTTGATTGATATTAATGAACTCCCAATACCTGAGGCCAAGCGCGCTGATAATGAAAACAGAGCGGTAGGCTTGGGGTTGATGGGATTTGCTGACTCCATTGAACAGCTTGGATATTCATATGAAGACAATGAGGCTTATGATTTTGCTGATCAAATTTTTGAATTCATTTCCTATATGGCCATCGATGAATCTGCAAATTTAGCAGAAGAACGCGGAACATATAATAATTTCAAGGGTTCGGGCTGGTCAAAGGGAGAAGTTCCTATAGATACAATTAAAAAACTTGAAGCCGACCGAGAACGCGAGTTGACTGTTAAAAAAGAATCCGCTAAATTGCTTCCACTCCTTGACTGGGATTCTGTTCGCAGAAAAGTTAAACGCGGAATACGCAATGCCACTCTCCTGGCCATAGCTCCGAATGCGAATATTGGGCTGGTGGCTGGAACTTCTCCTGGTATTGATCCGAGATTTACGCAAATGTTTTCTAGAAATAAAATATCCGGAAAATATCTCGAAGTAAATGGAAATTTAATGGAAGCGCTAAAGGCAGAAAACCTCTGGGAAAGAACCCGAGAGACAATACTTGAAAATCATGGTGACATCGAGAGTATCGCCGAGATCCCTGATCATATTAAGAAAATTTACAAAACATCTTTTTCTGTTTCTCCTTATGCCTACGTGGAAGTAGCTGCTCGAGCGCAGAAATGGGTTGATATGGGAATTTCCCGTAACATGTATCTAGAAGTTCGCGATATAAATGAAATTATGAATATTTATACCACTGCTTGGGATAAGGGACTGAAGACAACCTACTATCTGCACATGAAGCCACGCCATTCGGCTGAGCAATCTACAACCACAGTGAACAAGGCAGAAGCGCTGGGCAAGAGAGGTTTTGCGGTACTTCGAGATAAACAACAACCAGTAGGAGAAAAAAAGGAAGGTGAAATAATAACTTCGTCCCCTGCCCCCGTTTCTGGAATTATAAGTATGAGAATAATAGAAAATAAAGTTCCCGAAACGGTAACCCCTACACAAAATGTTTCCGCGACTATTTCTCAAATATCAAAAGCGGAAACAACTCCAGAACTAAAAATTCATATCTCCGAAGATCCGCAAGACGCGTTATTATGTGAAGGTTGCCAATAAAAATATATGATTCTAGGAAAAACATCTCCAACGGATGTAAATTTACACCCCATGAAGTACAAATGGGCTTACGAGCTCTATAACCAAGCTGTCAGAAACAGCTGGTTTCCTCATGAAATAGCGCTCGGGGAGGACCTGGCCGATTGGAAATCAATGACAAGCGATGAAAGATTTGCTGTTCAGTTTTTAATGTCATTTTTTAATCCGGCTGAGCTTATTGTGAATAGAACTCTCGCCCTGGGCGTATACCCATATCTTAAATCACCTGAATGTCACCTGTACCTGGCAAAACAAATGTTCGAAGAAGCAAACCACTGTGTGGCTTTTGAATATGTTCTTGAGACTTTTCCTCTTGATAGAAGCAAGGTCTACGATACTCATCTTGAACTTCCTTCAATGCAAAGAAAGGAAGCCTTCATTAATCAATATCTGACAAGAATGACCGAACAATCGCTCGATATTGAAACCACAGAAGGAAAAAAAGATTTCATCCGCAACCTCGTTGCGTATAATATAGTCATGGAAGGAATTTGGTTTTATTCAGGGTTTATGGTTGCCTTATCCTTCAGACAAAGAAACCAACTACGTAATTTTGGTTCTTTGATAAACTGGGTGCTCCGCGACGAAAGTCTTCATCTGAAGTTTGGCATCCAGCTCATCCACACAGTTCTCGAAGAAAACGCAGAACTTCTAACTGCGGAGTTTGCTGAAGAAATCAGAAATATAATTATTGAAGGAGTTGACTTGGAAGTTAATTACAATAAAGACATGTTCCCTAAAGGAATCCTGGGGTTAAACGCGGACTATGTAAATCAATACGTGCAATACGTAGCAGACAGAAGACTCGAAGAGCTGGGACTTGAGGCGCATTTCGGCGTAACCAATCCAGCCAAGTGGATGTCCACCGCGACAGACGTTTTTGAACTGGTAAACTTCTTTGAACAACAAAATACTTCCTACGAAGTTGATGCTCATGGGCATAAGGGAGAAAAAAAAGACCTGCCTGCGCAGACAGGAGATAAAAAAGAAGAGTAAAACTTAAAACAAAACTAGCCCCTCTTTATTTTTTGCCTGTCCCGTAGTGAACTTGTTCTACTACTGGGATATTCTACAATCTTGCCCGCTCTAATTTCTACTCTATCTGCCCTGCGTAGTTTCTTGATGTACACCTTAGGCACGATATCGTAATGTTTGATTTTATCTAATTTTTTATCTATATCCCAGAGATCATCTCCACGCATAGCCCAATTTTGGGGTAAAGTATTTAAATTGAAAAGTTCAGAATATTGCCGCAGGGTCTTCGTGCCTGAATTCAAAAAGTATTCATGAAAATAGGACATTGCTAGTTCGCGAATATTCCTATAAATTGGTTCCCGATACCGCAATACCGCGTGATTTGTTTTAGAAAGCGCGCCCCACATACCAGAAATCTTAAATGGAGCTACGACATGGTCGTAGTCGTGTTTTACAGTCTTTAAATGAAGCACGAACGGTGTAAATCCATGAAGGGATAATATATATGCCCCCAATAACGCTCCCTCGAAACAATGCGCCTTTTCCTGTCTGAGAGTAAGAAGTGGCGACTTCAAAGTTTCTCCCTCCTTCTCAAAATTAAATGGCAAATTATTCAAAAAATCCTGCACTTTAGATGGTGTGTTTATTTTTTTTAAAAATGCTATTTCTTTTTGGGTAAATAAAAACATTTTATTTTTATACGTATTCGTATACGTATTTAAATACGTATATGTTTTATTCAAACTCTGTCGTGGCTGGAGGTTTGGTTGTCCAGTCATAGAATACGCGAACGATTTTTGGATGTCTGACCAAGGTACTGGTAATTTCTTCGCAGACTTCTTTTGGCAAATAGAAGCCTTTGACCGTCATGAAATCCACTGTTTCTACTGTACGTACCGCAAATGAATATCCATAGACTCGTCCATCGCCCTTCACGCCCACAGTATTGACTCCCAAAAGTGCTACAATTGTTTGCGAAATTTTATTGTAGAGTTTGTGCTTTTTAAGGATTTCCGTGACCTCATGGTCAGCTTCGCGCACTAGGTCAAGAAGCTCCAGGGTGACAGGCACACCCACAATGCGCAAATATAACCCCGGACCTGGGAAAGGTTGCCGGCCGGCCAGAAGTTCGTCGAGTCCAAACATTCTCGCCATTTCACGTACTTCAAATTTAAAAAAGTCAGCCAGCGGCATAATTTCTTTTAGACCCAAATTAAGGCCGACATTATGATGTGTTTTGATAAGCGCCGACTTGCCGGTACTTCCAGACTCGATCAAGTCGGTGGCAAGAGTGCCCTGAACCATATGAGTTGCCCCATATGAGCGGGCAACTGAGAGAAAGACTTCTCCGTAAACTTTTCTAAATTTCGCGCGTTTTTCTTCCGCGTCTATAGTTTTGCCCACACTTTTTATGAATTTATTTTTATACTTCTCAATCACCTCAAGATTTATTTTTGCCCTCTTGGCAATATCCTGTATTTTTTTTATCTCACCCTTACGCATACCGCCAGTATCTATTATGAAGGCCTTCAGTTGTTTGCCCAACACCGGTGTTAGTATCGCGGCCAGGGTTGTAGAATCTACCCCGCCTGAAACCCCGATGATTGCCGTTTTATCCCCCAATATCTTTTTTGTATTCTCTCCTATCTCCTTTATAACATCTTTTTTAAAATAATTTTTCTTGCAACCGCAAATATTTAGAACAAAATTATTTAAAATAATATTTTCATCTTCTGTTTGCTCAACTTCTGGATGAAATTGCACGGCATAAATCCTCTCTGGTGCACACTCCATCGCCTCAATAACTTTCCCGCTCCTTGAAGTGGCAGTTACCTTAAAATTCTGCGCTGAACCCTTCGGAGCATACGCGACAGAATCTCCATGAGAAGACCAAGCATTGATACCCCCCCCGAGCCCTTCAAATAGTTTGCTTTTTGTCCCTTTTTCAAAATTAATTTTTACTGGTCCGTAGGACTTCCCCTCTTTCACTTTATGAACAGAATTCTTGTCATTAATATACGCAAGCCATTGCATGCCATAACAAACTCCTAAAATTGGAATTTTGAAATCAAGTATTTCTTTTGGAATTTTGGGCGCATCAGTATCATACACACTCGCGCTACCACCGGAGAGAATTACCCCTTTTGGCTTATTTTCTTTAATCCATTCAAGAGACTTGTGGGGTGGGAGAATGGTTGAGTGAAAGCCGAGATAACGCAAGGAACGCCTGATAACCTGTGTATATTGACTCCCCAGGTCAATTATGAGTATCTCTACATTAGCCATTATTTCTTTTTATTCTTTTTTGGCTTCTTCACGTCCTTTCTGTAAGCATTATTTCCTTTTCCCATAAAATTCCCCCGCCATGGCGGGATAAAAAAATTAATTAATAATCCTAAATTATGCACACATTATATCACAGAATAAATTCTTTTAACTCGTTTCCCCAATTTGCTGTCGCCACATCGCGGAGTATAAACCCCTTAGGTCAAGAAGAGCTTGATGCGACCCAGATTCAACAATTGTTCCTTTTTCTAATACATATATGGTGTCCGCATGCATGACGGTAGAAAGACGATGAGCAATGATTACAGTAACGTGGTTTTGTTCACTCAGCTCCCTTATAGTAGAGGTGATTTGCTCTTCGGTTAAAGAGTCAAGCGATGAAGTCGCCTCATCAAAAACTAAAAGTTTCGGATCTCGAAGGAGCGCCCGCGCAATAGACAAGCGTTGCTTCTCCCCTCCTGAAACTTTCACCCCACCTTCGCCGATTACAGTATCGAGTCCGTCTGTGGCCCTCTGCATTAGACTATCAGCTGAGGACTTTTTTAGCGCTATTAATATTTGCTCATCTGTGGCTTTGGGGTTAGCAAACTTTAAGTTGTCACGAATCGTACCGGCAAATAATTGGGTATCCTGCGTGACTAGCCCGATCTGGCTGCGCATTCCTTCTAGATCCGCTTCGGTTATGTCTACATTGTTGTACAAAACTTTTCCTGTTTTCGGTTTATACAACCCCACCAATAATTTAACTAGTGTTGTCTTCCCGCTACCCGAAGGTCCAACGAAAGCAATAGTTTCTCCGCTCTTGCCGATAAAACTAACATTCTCAAGAGCATTGCGGTTGGCGCTCGGGTGTTGGAAAGAAACAGAATTAAAAGCAATTTTAGAAAGCCGGCCGACAGCTTTAGGATTTTTAGGTACCGGCTCCTTTTCTGTATGTAAAATTATTCTAAAGTTCTCCAAACTAGCCTCGGCTTCACGGTAAGAATTCACAGTATTGCCTAGCTCTTGAAGGGGATTAAACAAAAAGAAAGAGTAAATCCAAAGAGAGAAAAATTCTCCCAAGGTTACCACACGAGTAAACACCAAGTACATCATGACAAAAAGAATCACGGTGCGTAAAAAATTAATTGTCGTACCCTGCAGGAAGCTCAGGGCGCGCAAATATTTAACTTTTTCTAATTCTAATTTTAAAATATCATTGGTGGTATCGTTCAGACGTTTGATCTCCGAATCTGAAAGCCCTAAAGATTTGACCAGTTCGATGTTTCGCAAACTCTCCGTGGTAGATCCCGCCAGAGCTGTAGTCTGCGCCACGATTTTTATTTGTACAGTCTTGATTTTTTTACTTAAAAAAGCCGAAAGTAAGCCCAAAATAGGCACCATTGCTAAATAAACCACCGCAATTACGGAGCTTACAGAAAAAGCGTAGATTATTACAAAAACAAAACCAATCAACGTGGTAAAAATAACATTGATAAAAGAGGTAATGAGCACCTGGGTATCTGACCTCACTCGTTGGAGCTTCTCTAAGGTTTCCCCGCTTCTTTGGTCTTCAAAAACCTGGTACGGCAGCTTTAAACTGTGTGCTAATCCATCGGTATACATTTTCGCCCCCAATTTCTGGGTAATCGTATTGACGTAAAAATCCTGGAAATTTTTGGCAATGCGGGAAACTAAGTTGGTGCCCATCGACAAGAGAAGCAGTATGGTAACGCCTGTAAAAAATTCCGACTTGGACAATTGTTCAAACTTGGTAGCAAAATCATCCAGAATAAGCCGGAAAATGTAAGGATCCAGCAGGGAAAAAATTTGGTTCACCGCCGCCAAAACTAAAGCCAAAACCAAAAGCTTCCAGTACTTTTTTAAGTAATTAAATAAAATTTTCATAAAAAACTATTTGGTAAATTTAAAAGTGGAAAGTAGGTTTTCAAAGACTTCCTGTCTTTGGGTTGATATTTCACAATAATCATTTTTACCAGTCATCCCTATCCCCATAGAATCGCAACTTAATGATAAAAATACGGCTTTACCATTCATAAGGTCAATACTGACAAGAATACCACCAGTCATTGGCAATTGCTCTACTATGTTATAATCACTGTTCGCAATATTTTTGCATCTAACATCTTCCCCATCAATACAAGTCAGTTTATCCTTAGAATCTTCTAAATATATCGAAATTACTTTTTCCCCAGTATTATCTTGAGGGGTTGATGATTTATCTAACATTTCAATTTTCTCATCGGGTGAATATTTAAACTCAAATCCATATTCAGTATTTGCATATGTTTTCCGATCGTTTGTTTCATTGGTGGTTTTCACAGGTTGAGTTGTAGAGTCTGTTTTCTTGCAATAACCCATTTGATCTGGATGCTTGTATACTCCCATTTCACATTCATATCCTTCGGGACACATTAAACCTGCGATTCCGCCGCATTTAGGAGCATTTTTCATTGTCTCTTGCTTCCAATAAAACCATCCGGCTACAACAATAAGAGCTAATATAATGGTAAGAACGATTGTTTTTTTATTCATATATCTTATTCCAGTGTAATACTATTTATCACTACGGGTTCAATTGGTCTATCTGAAGGACCGGTTGGCGTATTTTCGATTTTCGTTACAATATCCATGCCTGCCACCACTTTGCCGAAAACAGTGTGCTTCCCATCTAAAAAATTATTAGAAGTGGTGTTGATAAAAAATTGGCTACCGTTGGTGTTCGGTCCAGAGTTTGCCATGGCAATAGTCCCTATGTCATTTCTGTTATTGGGCCCTATCTCGTCCGCAAAAGAATAGCCTGGTCCTCCGGTACCCCATAAGCTCACCTTGGAATCGTCCTTCGTCAGCGGATCTCCCCCTTGAATCATAAAACCTTTGATGACGCGATGAAATTTGACTCCATTGTAAAAATTTTCTTTAGCGAGTTTGGTAAAGTTGGCCACGGTATTCGGAGCTTGTGTTGCAAAAAATTCAATAGTTATATTTCCCTTATTGGTGTTTAGTGTTGCTTTCATAACTTTTTCTTGGTTATCTTCAGCCGTAGGCTGATCCGCTTCTGGCGGAAAATTATTAATTGCACCTTCGCCTCCACCTTTCGTGAAAAACCAAATACCTAGAACAGTTAAGGCAATCACGATGACGAAGCTTATGTATTTATTCATCCCATTAAAAAATTTAACTAATAATTTTTATCTTTAATTCAAGTCTCGTTGATTTTTAAACGGGACAAGTATTTTTTCATTAATCTTCCTTTTTGTAAAAATGAGCAACTAAAACAATAGTAATCAAAGCGAGGAAGCTGGTCAAGGCCAGCATTGGGATAGAGATATATCCGCCGAATTCTGAAATTAAATGCTGATAGCAAGATACTCCAGAGGCATCGCAGGGCAGGTTCGAAGCGTCAGCCGCAAAATAATAAATGAAATTCTGATAAACAGACATTATGAAGCCGACAGAAAGTAGGGGTAAAACGTATTTTACTATTTTGCGATCTTTGTACCAAATAGCTACGCCAAAAATAAAGAAGAGGGGGAAGGTAAATACCCTCTGATACCAACACAGATAGCAGGGCACAAATCCGACAATCTCAGAATAGACAAGGGAGAATAAAGATGAAGAAAGGGCAATAATGAAACCAAGCGTCAAGTAATGTTTGTCAATGAAAGAAAGATAAGAGTTTTTCTTTGGACCCAAGAAAAGCAAAAACAGAGCCACAACGGAAAGAATTTGCAATATTATCGCGCCTGTTCCCAAAAAAATATTTAAGTAATGTACCGTAACAGGATTCATATAAATATTTATATAGGCAACTCACAGCTAGTCTTTTCAGACAATTGCGTAAGTGGAATCTCTCCATTTAAGCGCGTGCCGTCGGCAAACTCCCATGTTGGATACCCGGTAATCCCTTTGTCGATACAAATTTGAGTTTGGGCATTGCCATTAGGAGTAGAACATTCGACGTAGGGTAGCAATTTCTCTGATGAGCCGAAAAACTTTTTCTGTGCCTGACAATGCGGGCACCAGAAAGCTCCATAAAACAGAGCGCCTTTGTCTTTCAAGCATTGCGCAAAAGCATCATACTTGCCAGGACCTGGAGGGGTCTCACTCGATCGCAATATAGCTGTTGCAACTGTCCCCACAATGAGAACAGCAATAACTGAAAAGAAAATTTTAACGTTGGTCATAAAGCCATTATATCACAAAATCTTGGGCAAGAAAACAATAAGGCCAACGACAACTGCCACAAATGTGGATAATAATACTGCCGCGGCGGCTGCGTCTTTGGTATCCCTGGCATAAGGATGATATTCTGGAGAAGTTAAATCTATGTCTATTTCAATCGCGGTATTAAATGCCTCTGAAACTAGAACAAAGCCGATGGAGAAAACGAGAGCAATCCACTCAAAACTCGAAACATGAAAATAAAACCCCAGGATCACCACTGCTATGCTCGCTACCATATATGTCACTAGATGCGATGTTTTGGTAGTTACCCAGAGGACATACAGCCCGCGCAGGGCGTGTGCAAATTTTTTACTGTATTTTATTTCACGCCAGGCTTTTTCTTCATCTGCTTTGTCTGCCATATTATTCTTCAATTACCAAGGTGCCCTTCATGCCCGTAGCCCGGTGGCTCCCGACGGAACAGTAATACTCGAAACTACCAGCCTTATCTGCGGTAAATTCTAGAACTTCTTCGTAAGGAGCCTGGGCTTGTTTTGTGGTAACGCCAAATTCACCTATGACAAAATTATGGAAGCCCGCGCTATTTTTAAAAGTTATTTTTACTCTGTCACCTTTCTTGACTTTTATGGTGGATGGCGTGAAGGAAAAGTTTTTTCCTGAAACAGAAAACTCTTTTACGATTGGGATTTCTACAATACCAGGAGTGTCCATTGGTATATTTTCACTGCCCGCTAAACTGGTTGAATCAGTTACATTTTCGACGCTTCCCCCGGTTGGCGCTTCTAATTTGCTACCCCTGCCAAACAAAAACAGACCCCCCAATATCAAAACTAAAATGATTATTATAATGTGTGTGTTTTTCATAAAATTTAATAATTAATCTTATAATTTTCTCCGTCTATTGTAGCACATTTTTTACTGATATTGTACGTAGATAGGCTGTGGACTTAATTTTAATAAGTCATTTGGAGTCATCAATATAGTTCCGGGAGTTAGAATATCATTCTTATAGAATAATTTAAAGCCGGTGAATTGCACTGGTTCTTTGTAAATAAACTGCTGATAGGTGTTAATTTTCTTGGCCTTGCCGCCCCAGCCATCCATATGCATTACAATCTGCACTTCCGGTAGGGGTTTTATTTCTTTATAGTTTGTAATCATTTTTTGCGTGTAGCGATGAACGACCAGAACTTTCGGCGGGAGATTGTTTTCTTTAATAATCTTGGCCAGATAATTTGCCGCAAAATTTATATCTTCCGCGTCATAAGTACCTACCACCTTCCCCGGTCTAATACCGCTCTTCATGGAAAATTCGGCATCAACACCCAAATGCACATTGGGTAGTTTAAAATATTTTTCAAAAACTGGAAGCTCTGCCTGTAAAGTAGAAAATCCAACCTGTATGTCCAAGAAAACAATCGCATTTACTTTCTCTGCCATAGCAAGAACTTTGTCTATCTCAGAATGGGGCATGCGGGCTCTGTACTTGCCATCTGCCCCGGGGCTAGCTTGCGCCACAACTGCGATATAGTGAAGCGCCGGGACTATGGGAGTGGAAGGATCGGCAAGTTCCCATTTTTTTACTTCAACATTGAGTCTTTGCAACATCTCATCTGGGGGATACTCCCCGAGCACTCCCATCTTGGTGGAAAATAAATTTCCGTAATAAGCGATAATGCGCTTGAATGGCAGAATCGCTCCGGCATTCGGATATACTGTCTTCACCGGCCAAGGATAAATAATTGGCTTCGGTTCTACGGTAACCGTCGTCTCAACTCCCGTCTGCGGGTCTTTTACGACCTTGGTGGTCGGTGGTTTCGGAGGCGGATTGTTGGCTAATTCATTTATTTTTTTGTCATATAGAATTGTATCAAGCGGCGGGAGGGTGGGCTTTATTGATTTTTTTATAGACTTGATAGTTTCACTATCTCTGACATATGTTACCCCGCTTGCAAAAAACTCAGGAAATAGAAAAAATAATACAAAAAAAGCAACCAAAAGAGTCACAAAAAGCCCAAAATGGGCAACGTTAAACATGCTTTTAAATTTATGAAAAAAGTCTTTTTTCATTAGTGCCTATACAGTATACCAGATCAGAGTCTTTTTAATATATCTCTTTTGAAATGTTTTAAATAGGCGACAATAATGAAGCTGATGATGACCATCAAAAACCAAGACGTAATTTTCTGGGTAGACACAGCTCTCCAGGCGTGGACTTGGTTCGGATATTGCCAAGCACCGAAATAGGTAGAGATGTTCTCGGCAATCCAGATAAAAAATGCTATCAGTAGGAATGCTAAATTGAGGGGCATGAAACGCACCTTTTCAATTACAATAAAATATACCCCGACTTTCCAAAAGAAAATAAAAACTGCCGCGATAAGAAATAAACGAAAGTCATAGATGAAGTGATTGGTAAAAAAGTTGAGATAGATAAGAAGACAAAGGATGACGCTTATAATGTAATGATTGTAATTCGTAAGTTTTAGTTTAAAAATTTTCCAAGCTTGACTGATATAGCTCCCAACCGCCGCATACATGAAGCCACTGTATAGCGGCACAGTGGCTATCTTAAAGTATGCATCCTCCGGATAGCTCCAAGATCCTATGGCGGGATTCGTCTTATACAGTTCAAGGCAGAGCCCAATAATATGAAATAAGAAAATAACTTTTACTTCATCTTTGGTTTCTAATTTCGTTAGATAAAGAATCAGCTGAATTAAAACAGCAGTTATAAATAAAAAGTCATACCGAGCCAGCCCAGAGATGTGTATGTGGTTGGACAAAAAAAGCAGAACGAAAAATGACCCGGCGAATATGGCGGCTCTGCCTTGTTTGAATCCAAAAACTAAAAATTCTTTCAAGAAATTTTTAAGAATCGACATAGCATGCTATGGATGAGCTACGATATAAGCGCGAGTAATAGCGCCGTAGTATCCGAGTGCTGGTTTTATGCCAACGTCAGTCTGATAGTCAATCAGCGCCCTCTGTGTAACGAGACCGAAGACCCCATCAGCCACAACCCCATTGTAAAAACCAGCATTTTTGCTGATTAGAAAATTCTGAAGAGCGACAACGTCTAGACCCCGCGAACCTAGAGAAAGATCTCCGACGGGTATATTTAATGCCTGAGGTACATAAGCTGGGAGAGGAGAAAGAGAGACGGGAACAATTTCTAACGCATTTATTATTTCGGGAGGGAGAATAATACCGAGAGTTCTAGCAAGCACCAACTCACTGCGGTACATCTTTACCAAGAACTCCGCCAGCTCTTCTTCGTCATCCGCATCTTTCAGAATACTTTCCAAGTATTTTATTTTATCTGCCAGAGGAAAGATGCGTGTAAGCCGCGGGTAGGGATTCATGGGGTCGCCATCGTCGTTATGTATTTCAAAATGAAGATGCGGCACCCCCGAAGATGCATTGCCAGTATTACCGACATAGCCGATTAAGTCGCCCTTCTTTAGCACGTCACCCTCATCAATGTCTGCAATTTCGTTTAAATGCATGTAGGCAAAAGTCTCCCTGCCTGGGTTCGCTGTGTAAACATATTTCCCAGCACTATCCCCCGTGTCAGTGCGAAGCACCACTGCTTCTGTGGGCGTTACAATAGGCGCGCCCTTGGGCGCCATAATATCCTGCCCTTCGTGTTGCCGACCGCCTGATCTAGGATCTCCAAAATCAGAGGTAATATTGTCCGGCGTTACACCAAACAAAATAGGCACGGGAACGTTGACCATTTTGCGATCAGCTAGTTCATTGATTTTTCTGCGGAGCGAACTCGAATATCCACGTCCACTATACTGCGCTGACGTACTAGATGGGAAAACCATAATCGCAATCAAGAGAAAAAGGCTAAGTGAGATAAGTTTTCCACAAATATTTTTCATTATAAAATTAAAACTTAAGATATGAAGATAGGCCACCAATAACGGGGAGAATTCTTTCTTTTTTCTGGAGTACATTCACAATGCCTATTATTGAAAGCACTGTTAGCGCCAAATTTATCAACTTCACAATACTCCACATTCCAGGAAAAAACATAGGGGTAAGGACCCAAAGAATAACATGGAAAGCAAGCAATACAAGACCCTGCTTGATATGAAACTTTACGAATGGATTATCTTCCGCCACCATATAAGGTATGATGACTAATGGTCCAAGATATGCCAAAACTCCCATCAAAAGACCCTTTTCATGCTTCCCCGCTTCCGCTCCAACCTCTGGAGTATTTTTTTCTTCTGTTGTATTATTATTATTTTGAACGTCCATATATTTTTAATTTATTAATCCCGACGCCTTTTAGGGTCGGGATCCCGACTTTACGTCGGGACTAATAATATTTAATTATAACTCTAATAAGCTATAAGTAGTATTATAGCACGAAACCCCAGGACAACATCTTTAAGGAAAATCTACGGACTGGGCAACAACGATTTAATATCTTGGGCTTTCAGCGTATAGGCACGGACAAATGAATCGTCCACATGGGTATACAGAATTCCTTCTCCCTGCCCTGTTTCCACAAATTGGCTGGCAAAAGTGATGGCTCTTCCTCCACCCTTACCCGCCTCACTGTCTTCTATAAATGGCTCAGGAGATACCCAGTTAATTTTCCCATTTTCATAATCATAAATAAAAAGACCGATAGAAAAAGTCCCATATGTTGTTTCGCCTCCCACAATTTTATCTGCCTTACATCCATTTATCACGCCGAGAAGCTTGCCTGCCCCCACATCAATAAAGTTTTTTGAAAAAAGAGGTCCGGGTGAAGCATGCCCGCCAATCCATGGGAGATTATTTTCAGCTGGGTGAAATGCAATATCGCCGTATTCCCAAGATCCCCCCATATCTTTAGCAATTGCCACCTGAACAATTGAATACGATGTCTCAACTCGGCGATCTTTTGACTCAATTAAATTAAAACGGAAACCCCTTTTATTTATTGGCGCAATAGAAACTTCTTTTGCGCGAAATTTACCATTATCCATAAGGACTGGCTTGGTCATTTCCAAAGAATCTAAATCCGGACCCACTGTATGACCCAAATGAACTCTCGTCTTTCCAATTCTATTTAAATCTTTATCTACGGTACGAATAGGAATAGTAAAATATAAATGTATTAAATTGGTTTTTTCCTCTATCCAAATATCTGGGTCTTCCAAACCTATAAAATCTCCATCATTGCCGACAAGTTTATCGATAATCTCTTTCTCATTTTTTATATTTAATCTTTCCCCTATTTTATAATGCTCTAGAGAACTCCCAGTTATTTTATGTAATTCGCTTCTATCGATATTACCCTTTAATGCCAAATCTCCAGAACGGCTTGTGATACATCGAGCTACGCCATCTTTGTAATTCGTACGAGGGTTGAGAGTGATAGCCATTACATGCTTAAATTGACTATCGGTTTCTATGACCTTCCCCTTATGTTCTCCGTAAAATCTCTTCATATTTGAATTTTATAAATTCTTTACAAAATCAATCCAAAATTTTTATGCCAACTCCAGGATTAAATTTGCGAACCATGGAATGGTCAAACTTGGTGAGAACCATTTCGCAAGTTACGCCGATTTCTACTGCCACCACATGCCCAGCAAAAGCTTTGAATTCCTTGTCGGAAAAAGTACCATGCACGTGGACAACCAGTCCCTCATCGGACTGGCTGATGTTGCCAACCAAGTTGGCGATTTCTAAATCTTCATTAAATTCTTTCTCTAAATATTTTTTGAGCTGGAAATTATAGTAAGAAAGTTTTAAATTTTTAGAAGCGCCTAGGGCATGAAAAAATCCAGAGTCTATTTTTTCTTTTTGGCAAAAATCTTTAAGAAGAGAAACTATTTCGTCTCCCCTGTCGAACCGGAGCACGAATTGACTACCTTCGTGTAAAATAGTTTTCATGCTACTGCCACATCCCAAGAATGATTCCGAACACAATGAAGGTAACGAGGTGCCCTCCAGCAGAAATTAAAAACATTTTCCACGCCACATTTTTAGGCCTACCGCTCCAGAGGGCTGCGCCAGCAGTCGTAGTCATCACAAATCCAAACCAACTACAAATTGCTATCACCACCGCTCCGGTTGTGATATCTGACCAATAAGCAATATGAACAGAAAGCACACCCGCAGTTATAAGAGAAAGAATGAACTGCAAAAGATACATCCCCCACATTCCCTTTTTCATTGCTTCTCTTTGCTCGGGCGACATACTGTCTGCGTCCATAATTTGCATCCACGCTTTTCCAAACAAAGGTCCGTACCACACGAAGCCCACAACCATGGCGGCTATGCCGGAAATCAAAACCGCTAAATAATTTATTGTCATATTTGTTGTTTATTTAAATTCCAACGCCAAACGACTATCCGGGCTGGAATCCCGACTTTCCGTCGGGACTTATAATACTACTATTATAACAACAGAAGGGGAATGAAAACAAGCTAACTTATTCAAAAGAAAATCCGCCACCACAGACTTTTGAAAATGATATTGAATTATATCTCAATTATAGAGTAGAGGGGTAAATGATCTGAGCCTTTTGTTTTCCCGATTTCAAAAGATTTTATCTTAATATCTTTACTAGTGAAAATGTAGTCCAATTTATAGTGGACGCCCTCTTCCTTGCAAACACTACAGCCTCCGGGGTAAACACTCCATGTCGGTGTAGCTTGCCCTGGTTCTGCATCTTGTAAAATATTCCGCATTTTTTCTACTGGATAACTCACTGGTAGAGCATTGAAATCCCCCATAACGATTAATTTTCCCGTCGGCAGTATGCTGATTAATTTATTCGCTTGCTGATTCTGTAATTCTAATGGTTGTTGATGACTGTGTTTCAAATGAAGACTGAATGCATGAACAATTTCATCTGCAATTTGTATATCAGCCTGGACCATTGTCCGGCTTTCCTCTCCCTCTGGAGACAAATTATAAATTTTGTGTGCAAGTATTTTATGCTTGCTTAAAATTGCATTGCCAAATCTAATAATTTCCTCGGATTTCCTTAGAGGATCACCTAGAAACTTTTCTGGCATCTGCATACCTATATCAAATACACATTCGTATCCCAAAATGTTTGCTAAAGTAAGAGCAGAATTTCCTTTTTCGTCTTCTAAAATTTCTTGCAGAGCAATAATGTCAGCATCGGCAATTTTCAAAAATTCGATTACTTTTTCCAGATGAGTTCCACATCATATATTCCAAGATAAGATTTTTAATTGCATAATTTTTAATTCGAAACCTGTAAATATTTTTGAGAATTATTCCAGCCGTATTCCAATAATCACTATAACTACCAGAAGTTCTATGAGAGAAAATCCGCTATATTGTTTTGCTGAATTCATGTTCTTAATTATACCAATTTTAGCAAAAATTTTTTAATTTTTAGCTAATACTTTCATCTATGATTTCTTCGAGCTCCGTGGCGGCTTTTTTAATATATTTCTCCATCAGCCCGTTCATTTTCTGCTTCATTAAAGCAAATTTACCCGGATTTTGAATCTTCAAATTATTGATGTCTTTATAAATCAAGTCATGTTCAATTTCCGCCCAGGCGTGATGTAAAATCGAAGTAATTTGTATCTCACTTTTCAGACCCCGGAAATGCTTGTACTCGCTCAACTTCAACCGCTTGCGACCGAAGGACATTATGACGTGGGTGGCTTTGTATCCATTTTGCTTATCTCTTTCTTTGACTTTCAAAAATCCGCCGATTTCATTTTTAATTTTTTTTATAAACTTCTCCTTGTCCCGCTCGGTGTAGAAAACCACCCTGATGCCCACTAAGTCTTCTATGTCTTCAACCGCATAATAATAAACACCTTCCGCTCTTTTGCGAATAAGTTTTTCCTCTAGCCGCTCAGGCACCTTTGTTCTGGAAAAAATCTGATATTTATATCCACTTTCTTCGAGAAGCGCTTCTAGGGTCTTGTGCGCGGCCACGCGGAATTCTTCATAACTTGGACGTTTGTTTTTATAATCAGTCAAGATAGTATCTAAATATACTTTCTCGTCTTTATGTCTCTGATTAAACATGGATATAATGTTTTCAATTATTCCCATTGGCATAGTGTAATTATATAACTAATCCTATAATATTTCCTTATTTTTATTCATAACGCGAAAAGACGGATGCACTCGACATCCGCCTTTGTAAAGGACAATAGTTTACACCTGTATACTATGACGAAATTGGAGAGGTAATGTTACAAATACCGCAAAATTGAGCCTGAATGCGTGGCGTAAAATCGAAACAAAATTATTTAATAGGAACTCGAATAGTTTTTACTTTTCTAGAAATTGAGCCTTTCTCGCTAAATTCTTTTTTAACTTCGTCATAAAATGCTTCTCTGTCTTGAGTAGCCAAGAAAGTCCCGTCTAAATTGTATGTTTCTAGTAATTCGTTCATGTTTATATTATATCAAATTAATTTGCCGGTCGTGTGGCGTGAAGTTGGAACTGGTTTACTAAAGTCCGCAGCTTCCTAACTTGTTGCTACTCCAAATCTTTCGCTTATTGCTCTTTCTAAATCCGAGCCCTTTTTCCCTAGAACAGTTTCTTCCTGAATTGCCCTTATCACGGATTCTATATTATTTATATTAACTTTTTTAAGTGCTATTGCTCCGGCTTGGGCTATATCAACTTGCACTTGGTATTTTAATCTTTCAATTCCGTGATTATCACCTGAGTTATTAGAAATCAAAAATACAGGAATTCCGGAATCAACCTTTAATTTAATTACTGCAGATAATCTATTGGGCACTGTACCATTAGCGAAAGAAGTAATAATTATTGATTCTGCGCCATGGGTGAAATGCTGAAATAATTCTGGAGTTAAAGTAGGTTCTGCTTTAACAACAGCGCATTTTACAAGTGGTAATGTTTCTGGGGTAGGTTTTTTACTATTTTGCAATTTTAGTTCCATAATGATGATTATATCAAATTTTTTTGCTGGCCGTGCGGGACAATGCTGAACAATAATCAACAACAACCCTAGTTATGTTTAGAACTATCGAATAATACCGCTAATTCTTTGACAGTCCTGAAGGCATTAATAGATCCGACTTCTTCTGGCGACATAAATTTCATCTCTAGACATTCCCTGCTAGGAGTAAAATTTAGGTCTTTAACTTTTACTTCAAATACCACATTCACACTTCTATTGCCTTTCATGTTTTCGCCCACTAAAAAATATGAAGGAAATTTACTAACTTCAGTTATCGTAAGACCCATTTCTTCTTTAAGTTCACGCTTGAGACATTCTTCAGGTTTTTCAGGCCAATCAAGTCCTCCGCCCGGCAATTCCCACCAGCCATTATCTTCCAAAATAACAGCAAATTTCTTACGGGTTTCGTCTAAAATAAGTGCTTTAATACTTACTCTATAAAATGTTTTTGGAACTTCGGATGGTTTTGGTTGCATGTACTTATTATAGCAAATTCACTAGTTGACTGTACGGCGTTAAGCTGGGACATTAATATCCAAAATATTTTAATTAATTTCCCGTAATAATTCAGGTATTGTACTTACTTTTTTACCAAAATGGCCCCGATTATCGAATTTTAAGAATTTTGCGTTTAAACCTTTAGCATTTTCCTCTCCTGCTTGAAATGGCACCCATTCATCATCGCGTGAATGTAGAACGACAAAATTGTTACAGTGCAGTTTTATTTTTTTAAAATCATACCCTTCTTTTGTAAAAAACCCTTTGCTGTTTTCTGTTCCAATCATTTTTTCTGAATTTCCTGAATTGGTTCCAATTAGAATTACTTTTTGAACTCTTCTATTTATGGGAAGTTCTTCCAGCCATCTTAAAATAGTGACGCCCCCGCGAGAATGTCCAACTAGAATTGTATCTTCGTCTGGATTTGTTTTTTCTAATTCTGCAATCCATTTATCAATAGAGGGATCGCTAGAATCAGGCAATGCGGGAGCGAAAAAATCCATTAAAAAATTTTTAACTTCTTTTGCGAACCATGGATACCATTTCTGGGTTGGGTCTGTGTCTTTTCCATGCATTAAAACTACTTTCATAAAAGTAGTATAGCAAACTTTAGTCAAACTTACATTTGATTAAAAGCTTTTTTTGTATTATTGTAAAGCAATTGGGAGATCGCCTGCCTGCGCAGGCAGGTCTAACGGTAGGACATATGTGGTACGTATACATGCTAAAAAGTTCTATTAAGAAATGGTATTACGTAGGTAGTACAAATAGATTATCTACACGCTTTAAGGAACACAATGAAGGTAGAGTTCTGTCGACAAAAGCTTATAGACCATTTCATTTAATTTTTAAAAAAGAATTTAGCTCAGAAAAGGAGGCCAGAAGTTATGAAAGGCTCTAAAAAACAAGAGAATTGAAAAGGAAAAAATAATAAAAAATTTTGAAATTGAATAATAGTAGTTCCCGCGCAGAGCTGGGAGATCATCTAATGGTAGGATTCACCCCTCTGGAGGGTGTCATCTTGGTTCGAATCCAAGTCTCCCAGCTCTGTGCAGGAATCAGATATTGGGAGATCGTCTGCCTGCGCAGGCAGGTCTAACGGTAGGCAAATTGCCTCTGGAGCAATGAATCTTGGTTCCCTGTATGCGCAGGCATGGACTCCAAGTCCCGCAGCTCGTGATATTATAAATATGCAAAAGAAACAAATCATTAGAATTGTTACCTGCTCAACGGCTGCTCTCATTATTCCGATTCTTGGACAGTTATTTGTGGATAGGTGGAATTGGGGTCCAGGAGAATTTATTTTTGCTTGGGTATTTTTCAATATTCTTGGTTTCACGTATACATTCGTGACCAATAAAATTGCCCATCGTGGAGGCAAGATTGCTGCAGGCATAATCGTGGTCGCCATCTTTGCCTTTATATGGATCATGCTTGCTACAGGGTAAAAGTTCCAACATCGCCCCATACATCCAGCCACACCCAGTACTGTATCGTGGATGACCACATTACTTAAAGTAAAGACAACTTTACATAAGATATTTCGTGTGTATAATGAAATTAATGCAAGAATATATAAAAAATGAAGTTGAAACATTACGATTGCGTGCTGGAGTAACCCAAGAAGATCTCGCTTGTAATGTTAGTGTTAGTCGTCAAACTATTATAGCCCTAGAAAAAGGACACTATACTCCGTCAGTTTTATTAGCAATTAAAATTGCTGGCTTTTTTAAAGTGCCGGTTGAAAAAGTATTTAAAATATCATATGAAAAATAATATAAAAGAAACAATAGTAACTGTTTGCCTTATTGCTATCGCTATTTTGCTTTTAAACCCATTTCACTTTTGGATGCCAGACATGATGGTTATGGCTATGCTTGCTTTTGCGTTAGTTATCTTTGGAATATTCGCGAGTTTTATTTTAAGAGAAAAGGTATTTGATGAACGAGATATCATCCACCGAACTCTTGCTGGACGAAACGCATTCCTTGCCGGCGCAACGATACTAATGCTAAGTATCGTCATTGAAGGTTATTCTCATTCCGTAGATCCTTGGCTGGTCATTGCTCTAATAGCTATGATAATAGTAAAAATTACTACTCGTATTTGGAGTGACAAAAACCTCTAAGACACTTATCCACATATTTAATGTAAAGTTGGCTTTACATTGGTCTATTTATTTCTTATAATTCTTTATATTACTAGTTTAATAAAATTTATATGAATAAAAATATAGGAATAATTTTGGGTGTTGTGGTGATTATAATTGCAGGTATCATTTATTCATCAACAAAAAAAGAAGATGTTGTAACGATGGTGAAAGATTCTACAGAGCCTGATGTGATGAAAAAAGATGAAAGTGCTATGACGGAAAAAAGTGATGTGATGATGGCGTCTGGATCATATGAGGCTTACGCACCGGAAAAAGTAGCTCTTGCTTCCTCTACTCAGAATGTAGTTTTGTTTTTTAGAGCAAGTTGGTGTCCTACCTGTAGGGCGGTAGATACAGACATTAAAGCCAATTTATCAAAAATTCCTTCAGATCTTGCGATTCTTGATGTAAATTACGATGATTCATCTTCACTTAAACAAAAATACGGAGTTACCTATCAGCATACATTTGTGCAAGTTGATAAAGATGGAAATCTAATCAAAAAATGGAGCGGTAGTCCCACCCTTTCTGCTCTTGTAGCTGAAGTAAAATAACATGTTGCTACTGGTTACCTCATTTGTAGCTGGAATTTTGACGATACTGGCGCCGTGTATTTTACCGCTTCTGCCGGTGATCGTCGGACATTCCATAACAGACGCTACTCCGAGCAGAAGAAGACTTTTTGTGGTCGTTCTTTCACTTGGAATTTCCATTGTACTTTTCACACTTCTTCTCAAGGCAAGCACGTTATTGATTGATATTCCAGAAGATTTCTGGAAATGGATTTCGGGTGGCATAATTTTCTTTTTTGGTTTGACTATGCTTTTTCCTAATATATGGGAAGGTTTTTCTCTCGCAAATACTTTAAATCTTAAATCAAATAAAGTTTTAGCAACAGGGTATCAAAAAAATAGTATTTGGGGGGATGTGATAATTGGGGCATCTCTCGGACCCATTTTTTCTGCCTGTAGTCCAACCTATTTTGTTATTCTAGCCACGGTCCTGCCGGTATCCTTTTTCTTAGGAATTGTCTACCTTTTTAGTTATGTTTTGGGTTTGTCGCTCGCCCTTATAGTTATCGCCCTTATAGGCGAACGCATCATGATAAAAATAGGCCGTGTCTCAGACCCGAGAGGATGGTTTAAAAAAATATTCGGTATTGTTTTTATTCTGGTAGCAATAGCTATTATTTCCGGATATGATAAGAAACTTCAAATCAGTTTACTCGATGCCGGATTTTTAGATGTTACAAAAATTGAACAAAAATTGTTGGATAAAAATGAGGAAAAAGATGCTAATGAGAATACTGAAGTTGCAGAAAAACCTAGCATAAAAGAAAACAACTTTATAAGTCTTGAAGAGAAGAAAAAAAAATTTACACTGGCACCTGACATTAGTACTCCCGATGGTTTTATAAACACCAACAATTTACCTATCACCATAAGTGAATTTAAAGGTAAAAAAGTTGTGTTATTAGACATTTGGACATATAGCTGTATCAATTGCCAGCGCACTATTCCGTATCTAAAAGAGTGGCATAAAAAATATGAAGGCGAAGGGCTTGTAATTATCGGTCTGCATACTCCAGAATTCTCTTTTGAGAAAGTTCAAAAGAACGTAGAGAAGGCGGCAAAAGACTTTGGGATAAAATATCCAGTAGTACTTGATAATGATTTTTCCACGTGGAATGCATATAAGAACAGATATTGGCCTAGGAAGTATCTGATAGATGTAGACGGGTACATTGTCTACGATCACGCTGGCGAAGGTCAGTATAAAGAAACAGAAGTGGCAATACAAAAAGCTCTTATGGAACGCGCAGATAGGCTAAACATGGATATGGAGGTGTCTTCAAATATATCTAGTCCAGAAAATGTCGTGTCTGTTGATTCGAGTAAAGTTAGAAGTCTAGAAATTTATTTCGGTTGGGGTCGAAATGAGTTTTTGGGAAATGGCGTAGCTAGTGCCACAGGAGAACAAGTTTTCACTCTGCCGAAGAGTATTCTCCCAAACAAACTTTATCTAGAAGGAATCTGGGTCTTCAACTATGAATATGCGGAAAATAAAAACACGGCAAGTATTGTTTTTAACTACGAGGCGAAGAATGTCTATATGGCGGCTGGATCATCTGAGGGAGTAGAGATAGAAATTTACAAAGACGATGTGTTTGTAAAGAAAATAACTATTAAAAACGAGATGCTTTATTCTATGATAGAAGGAAGTGATTATGGAAAACATGAATTACATATAGTGATACCAAAAGCAAGATTACAAGTCTTTACTTTCACATTTGGATAAATTCGGACTAGAAGATGAATTTCCTTATAAACGGATTTTTTTGAGGCCCTTGATTTGAATATATAAAGGAGTATCATCATAGTATGATAATACTTTTTATTATCGGATTGTTGTAAGGGGCAATAGAGGATACTGCTGACCTATCAAATAATTCAAATTATTAATTTAATAAACAAATTTTATGTCAAAAACATCAATAGCGATTCTGGTAGTTATAGTAGTAGTTGTAGCCGGATATTTCATTTTTAGCAAACCAAAGTCTGAAGAAAATCAAAATACTGATGCGACAGCAAAAGAAGAAACAAATAAAAAAATGGCTTTCGGAGAATTCTTGAAGCAGGGAGGACCTTATAAATGCGAAGTCAATCAGACTGTAGACGATTTTGAAACAAAGGGCACAACATACGTAAACAATGGAATGATCCGTGGAGAATATAATACTAAGGTGGAGGGAGTAGATATGACCTCCATCATGATAATCAGAGATGGCTACACATACAGCTGGACTTCCACACTGCCCACGGGTTTTAAGATAAAAAATGAGGTGAATAGCAGTACCGGAGAAGATACAAGTTATTCCGGGACATATGGATATGCTTCGCAAATTGGAGACTACAATTGCGTAGCTTGGAGCGTAGACCAGTCAAAATTCGCTATCCCAACCAACGTTAATTTTCAAGAAATCACACCTAAATAGTCCTAAATAGTATTGATATTGTTTTTATTTCTTCCTCTCACAAGCTTTGATGAAAGCTGAGAAAAGCGGATGCGGTTTCAACGGTCTAGACTTAAATTCAGGATGGAATTGTGTTCCAAGATAAAACGGGTGTTTCTTCTTCGGTAGCTCTGCTATCTCCATCAAAACTCCATTGGGGGATCTGCCGGAGAATACCAAACCAGCTTTTTCTAATTCGGCAATGTATTTTATATTAACTTCGTATCGATGACGGTGCCGTTCAGAAATTTTAGAAGCCTTGTAGGCTCCGAAGGCAACAGTGTCCTTGGTGAGTACGCAATCATAAGCACCGAGGCGCATACTTGCCCCATAATTTTTGTTTTTTATCTTATCAACCTGGTCAGCCATGGTGGCGATGACTGGATATTTGGTATGAGGATCCATTTCTGTGGAATTGGCATCACGAAAACCTAAAACATGTCGAGCGTAAGCTATGGTTAGAAGTTGCATACCGAAACACAAGCCGAGGTATGGAATCTTCTTTCTGCGTGCATAATCTGTGGCTAGAATAATCCCCTCCGTGCCACGTTTGCCAAATCCTCCCGGCACAATGATACCGTCTAGCTTATCGAGTTCACTCAACAATTTAGGATTTTTTTCGTATTTTTCAGAATCAAGCCAAATAATTTTTGGTTTCAGGTTCATCGCCCAAGCCGCATGATTGACGGATTCGATAACAGAAATATAAGTATCCTTGCATGATTTGAAGTTAAAATACTTACCCACAATACCTATGCGAACTTCCTTTTTTATCTTTTTGATTTTAGAAGCAAGGGCTGTCCAGTCAGCCAAATCCTTACTCCGGGGTGGCAAGCTTAAGGTCTTTAGTAAGGTTGTGCCAAAATTCTCTTTTTCAAAATTAACCGGTACATCATAAATAGAGTAAACATCGGGTGCGGAAATTATTCTTTCAATGGGCAGACTGCATACATTACTAATAGTTTGCTTGATATCAGACGTAGCTGGAAGATCAGAACGACAAATGACAAAGTCGGGGTTAAGACCGACTGAGTGAAGATCTGTGATGGCATGTTGAGTTGGTTTTGATTTTTGCTCTCCGAGCAGAACTGGCGTTGGTAAATAACTTATCAAAACTATAAAAACATCGTTTGGATTTTTGGATTTCATCATTCTTGCCGCTTCCAAGAACGGCAAAAGTTGATACTCCCCAACTGTACCGCCATATTCTATGACCACAATTTCTGATTTATTCTTTTCTTGGCAAGCTTTTATGCGTCTGATTATTTCTTTAGGTATGTCTGGGTAAACCTCTACATCTTCTCCTCCATACTCTAAATTGCGTTCACGTCTGATGACTTCTGCATATACTTGACCAGTGGTAATATAATTTTCTCGAGTGCTGACTTGATTGGTAAAACGTTCATAATTGCCGAGATCTTGGTCTGCTTCGATCCCGTCCTCGCCGACAAAAACTTCGCCATGTTCGGCGGGACGGATAGTACCAGCATCGATATTGACATACATATCCGCTTTTAGATTAGCAATGCGATATCCACGAGACTGCAAAATTTTACCAATTGAGGAGGCAGCTATGCCTTTTCCAACACTTGACATCACCCCTCCCACTACAAAAATATACTTTGTTTCTTTTTTCGACATTTCTATTTATTTATTCAAATATCTTCTAATCGCCAGGAAACTCGAAATCATCCCCAACAGTATACCTGATAATAAAATAATCACAAAAATTTGAAAGAAGTTGGAAATGTAGTAATCGTACATGTTAATTCCAAGAAAACCGGTCATATTGCGCCCCACCCAAGCCGTAGCTGGCCAGAAGATGATCAGCGTCAATATTGTGGCAATAATACCATAAATAGCTCCCTCGATCATAAAGGGTCCGCGCACGCGCATTTTGGAGGCTCCGACCAACTGCATCACCCCTATTTCCTCTTTGGAAATGAAGATGGTCAATCGAATGGTATTGAAAGTAATGATGATGGAAATAATTATCAAAAGGAGAGTAATGAGAAAACCAAGTTTCTGCGCGCCAGAAATTATCGCGCTCAATCTGTCTATGACTAATTTATTTTGGTGATAATTTACTTTGTCGATTATGTTGGTAGAGCCTGAAACCAGGACGTTGTCGCTCTTTAAAAAATTGGCAATACTTTCATATTGAGAAATTTCTTTAGCCTTGACGTTCAAATATGCTCCTAGCGGATTCTCCCCTATCTCATCCAACGCTTGGATTGTCGGGTAGTCATTCTGGTGGCGAGAGCGGAAAAGTTCCAGCGCTTCCTCAGCGCTGGTATAGGAAATTTCGGCCACTTCGGGCAGTTTCAAAAGAGAATCTTTTAATAACATTATTCTCTCGGGCGGAGCTCCGACATTAAAGTAAATCGTCACATCCACTTTATCTTTAATCAGATTAAGTGAAAAATACAATACTGCTTGCAGAAGAATGATCGTGGTAATGACAGAAAGAGTGATGGTAACCACCAGAACAGCCGCCCAAGAAATGATCCCATTCCGAGTAAAGTTAATGACCCCCGCTTTTATTACTCTTTTTAATTCTGTTATCATAATTAATTATTGTATCATAACCTATTCCCCTCTTTGCTGTCTCTGACAATTTTACCATTTTCCATGGTGATAACCCTTTTCCCGACTGAGTCGATCACCCCTCTATTGTGCGTGGTTAAAATAATGGTCGTTCCGAGATCATTTATCTTTTTTAAAATTTGGACTACTTCATGCGTATTGATGGGATCTAGATTTCCTGTCGGCTCATCGGCAATTATGAGCTCCGGCTGGTTAATAATAGCTCGGGCTATCGCCAAACGCTGCTGCTCGCCGCCGGAGAGCTGGTTGGGAAAGTGCAAGATTTTGTTTCCTAAATCAACCAGCTCTAAGACATGCGGTACATCATTGGCTATTTCCTCGTCTGTTTTGCCCGCCGCCTCCATGGCAAAAGCGATGTTTTCATAGGCGGTTTTATTCGACAATAATTTAAAGTCTTGAAATACCACTCCGATGCGCCGACGAAGCTTGGTTAAATCGCTATTTCTTAATTTATGCACATTAATGGATTCGAAAAATACTGTGCCTTCTGTTGGATTCTCGTCAGCCAAAATCATTTTAGTCAAGGTGGTCTTGCCCGCCCCTGAATGTCCGACAATGGAAACGAATTCCCCTGCCGTAACGGTGAAAGTTACATCATCCAGCGCCCTAGAATCTTTATAATTTTTCGAAACATTATTAAAGTAAATCACTTTCTGATTATATCATGAAAATAATTTATTTTCCTAACCCGGGAAAAACATTTTGTACCTCCTGATGATTAGCAATATCTTGACGAATGTCTGTTGGTAATTGATCGAGTCTTACCTTAGCGGCACTTTTGCTTATTTGAGGCTCTTGACCTTTGCCAATAATCCAAACGAGGATCGACGAAGACCTCTTTCTAGATCTTGCAAAAAAGCTTTGGAGTAAAGTTTTGTTTGAGCAAAATCTTGTATGACCCCGTCTACTGGATCCTGAACCAAAGATTCAAAAAGGTGCATCTTAATATTACGATAAGCATTCGCCTCCCTTTTTAATTTCATGTATTCAATTTTTTTCAAAGTTACTGTGGTCATGTATGCATTATATCACAGGACACAACAACATTACAAGTCTTTTTCTGCATCCACAAATAAGTCTATATCACCATCCAAAACCGCATCAATGTTCGAAGTCTCCGCTCCAGTTCTATGATCTTTGACCATTTTATAAGGATGAAGTACGTATGAACGTATCTGACTCCCCCATTCTATTTCTGTGCCTTTATTTATTTTCAAGCTTTCCTCAATGCTCTTTTTCTCATCCTGCGCTTTTTTGAAGATCTTCGCCCGCAAGATGGACAGAGCAGACTCACGATTCTGTTCTTGGGAGCGTTCGCCGGAAGCTTGCGCAGAAATGCCGGTCGGCACGTGCACAATCCTGACAGCTGTTTCTCTTTTATTCACATTTTGACCTCCCGGGCCTGACGAGCGAGCAAATTCTATTTTTAAATCCGCTTCAGGTATAGCCACATCGCGTTCTTCTAATTTTGAAAATTTCGGCAAAACTTCAACTAGAGAAAAGGACGTGTGGCGTAGCTTCTTGGCATTAAAGGGAGAAATGCGCACCAGGCGGTGCACGCCGGATTCGTTTTTCAAGGTCCCGTAGGGACCCGACCTCTCCCCAACCCTCCCCTTGGCAAGGGGAGGGCGAAGGGTGGGGTCAGAAATTTCTATTGTGGTATTCCTATAACCCCCGTGATCATTCTTGTGTTCATGAATAAAAGAAATGCCCCATCCTTTTCTGTCAGCATATTTCAGATACATCGACAAAAGCATAGCGGAGAAATCTTCGGCATCGTCTCCGCCCGCGCCAGAAATTATTGTAAGTATGGCATTGCCTTTATCATATTTTCCTAAGCCTTCCTTTTTATTCTTCAGCTCCGCCAGTTCTCGGAGTACCGCCCGCGCCTTAACCTTATCATTCCAAAAATCCGGAAGTGCCATACCTTCCTCTAGTTTCCTAATTTGTTCATCTATATCGTGTGTATCATCAGGCATAATTTTTGTCATTTCCCAAACCATGCATTTTTGTAAATCCTATATTCATCCTGAGCTTACTTTATCAAAAATCAAACATATTTGCTATACTTATCGAAACAGGAGTGTAAAGAAAAATGAACAAAGATTATATACATCACCAAAAGTCTTCTATTGCGAATGTATTTAGAGAAGTGGTTTTCGGCATGGAAGACGGCATGGTTTCCACCTTGGGTTCAATCACGGGCATAGCCATTGGTAGCAACAGTCGCGCCACAGTTATTCTGGCGGGAATAGTCATCATTTCCGTAGAATCTATCTCCATGGGCATAGGATCTTATTTGTCAAATCGTTCCCAAGAAGAAATAGAGGAGAGGAAAATAAAAGAAGAAAAGGAGGAACTAAAAAAATTTCCAAAAGAGGAAAAGGAGGAACTTTATGAAATGTATTTAGAAAATGGTTGGTCAGAAAATTTAGCAAGGCAAATGTCAGAAGAAGCTTCACGAAATGAGAAACTCATTTAAAAAGAAATGGTCACGCACGAGCTAAGAATTTCAGACAACCAAAAATCCGTATCTCTGAAGGGCGGATTTTATATGTTTCTTGCGTATATCTTGGGTGGTATCGTCCCATTGTTTTTTTATCTTGTATTATCTATTAAAAATGCCCTACCTCTGTCTATAGTAATAACTCTGATTGGGCTCTTCACGCTTGGGATGAGCATGACAAAATTTACTAAACAACCAATCCTTAAATCAGGACTTCGAATATTAATACTGGGCGGAATTGCTTTAATGGTCGGGCTTACTGCCGGAATATTGATAGGAGAATAAAAACCTGGAGCCGAAAGTGGGAATCGAACCCACGTTCCTACTTTACGAAAGTAGTGTTCTGCCAGCTGAGTCCCGATGTTCGCTTTCGCGAAATCGGGATCCCGATTTCTTGCTATGCAAGAGCATCGGGACTATATCGGCGAATTAATAATTAATTCAATAATTTTTTTGCTTTTCTTTTTCTTAATAAAATTTTCTCTTTTATAAGCATCCTCTATTTTGACAAATTTTTCAACTCTTTTTAATTCATAAGGACTAAAAGGCGCTGTAAATTTTGAAAGTCCTTTATTGTGTTCTTCTAATCGTCTTGTTACATCGTTTGAGACGCCAACATAATATCTTCCATCTTTCAAACTTTTTAAAAAATAAACATAATATGGCATGAGCCACCCCGCAGGATCGAACTGCGGACCCCGACTTTACGAAAGTCGTGCTCTACCAACTGAGCTAGGGTGGCTGGAGCCGTCGGTGAGGATCGGACTCACGGTCTCGTCATTACCAATGACGTGCTTTACCACTAAGCTACGACGGCTTATTAACTGTTTGTAAATAGTATTATAAATTCTCCATGTTTGCAATTTGAGCACAAATAAGATTCCTTAATTTTACATTTCCAAAACCAACAATTATTACACCGTATTTCATCTTTTCTAGATAAGTTCCTTTTCCTCTTCTTTTTAAGATGGTTGTTTTAGAAAATTGAGTATTTTTTACTGATAAATATTTTGCCCAAAACTTAAGAAGTTCATTTGAATTTAGGTCATCATAAATTTGTAGTTGGAACCTTAATCTTTTTTTATTAATATTATAGATATCAACCAAAAAATCAATAAATTTCTTTATTAATTGTGGATCTGAATTACCCAACCTAACCATATGGAGATTTCTTTTTGTACCCTCACCCCAATACAAACCAAGCCCTAATCCAAAAAGAAACATTTGATTACGGGTTCTCGGACGATTAAATAAAAAGGGGTCACCTTTTGGATTGTTTTTTTGATATATAGCCTCGGATATTGTTCTTTTCTTTATCTTGTGAAAAGCTAGCCAGTAATTAATTTTGGTTTCTGAGCAACTAAATTTTCTAGCAATATCAGCAGACGAGAGTTTTTTTGTTATATATAAATTTTCTAAAATCTTTTTATCCATAGCAGACCTTATAAGGTGTATATACATAGTCTACCATAAACATCAAAATAATGTAAAATTCAATTGGAAAAGCTATTTATTAGTTTATTTTGCTATATTTTGCAAAAAAGCGACTTGGTGTATGATGTCAGAAACGGCCACCAATTGAAAGTTCGCCTGTTTTATCTTTGATTGCAAGAAGTGTAAGGACTAGGGCATAAACGATATGATCATCAATAATGGGATTGTTTGCTGGGAAAAGAAGGGCAAGCCACATCAAGACCATCATTACTATCCCAGCCACGGCGCCCCACAAAACATATCTATTAAAAAGCAAGGTAGCACCAATGAAAAGAAGCCCGAGCATAAACAGCCAATCCACAACTGCTACTCCTGCCAAACTATGAAATACCTCGGCAAATGGCCCCTGGACGCCCATTGATAAAAATCCAGTCGTTGGAGAACCTCCGTGAATCCACGCTTTCTCACTGGTTGTGGCAAAACCAAGACCCAACAGTTTATCAAAAAATGCCCAGAGAAAAATAAATGCCATCACAAAACGCAACTTGAGCAATACTATTTTTTGTATATTCATATAACTTAATTATACACCTCTTTTAAGAAAAATTCAGCGAATCATCAACCATAAGGGTTATATTTATATACCTAGTTTTAGAGAAAAGTTAGGTTAAACTCAGAGCCAAGAAGGAGTAAATCTCTGGAAGGAGTAGAATCTTCTAACACCTTTTATCCAGAAATGATATAGTTTAAACATGGTACCCGAACAAAAGCCACATCAGGTACTTATCGTAGCTGGTGGAGATGATACTACAATCTACATTCCAGCCTTTTAAATTAAAACAATTTACTTACTAACAACCACAGCATCACGATCGCCCTGACATACAAGACTACGCATGTCCCACATCAAATATCTTATATATTCCCTTTCGTCAACAGATGATTCACTTGAGATAAGTTTTTGAATACTTTTGAGAAAGTAATTTTTTGCCGCATTAGTTGCTTCTCCTGTGGTATGACCTTTAGCAAGAGAAACTACGACATGATTTGCGGGTGCTAGAAACATCTCTGCAGTCTTATCCTCTTGTGGCCTTTTCATCTTCTCCGGAGATATAAAGAATATAAAATCTTCGGTATAGCCAATATAAGCGATAGCTCCGGCTTGAACTGTAGCTGGACCAAGAGTCTTTGCAGAACTACATGATAAAGCGTATGCAACAACCCCTTTAAGAGCTATTCCATTCTTACCGGCTTGTACCAAAATTTCATCGTTATGACCACACACTGAGTCGGGGCCACCATGTCCATTTAAAAATAATAGTGATGGGCTATGTTTTTTGAGCATACTTTCTACAATTGAGGCTGTAGCTCGATCTTTTTTAAGTAAAATAAACTTAAGTTGTTTTGACTCCAACTTTTTGGTTGTTTCTTCGGCCCAAGTTGAAATATACCTAGTTGTAGAGTCTGAGCTAGGCGTTGTTACTAATGCTATGTTGCTCATAGAATATTCCGTCTTTCATTGATCTCAAGAAATCCATTTCGATTGCAATCATTTTCTTGCCAACATCATCAGCTTTTTTGACATGTTCAATAAGCTCGCTCTTAGTAAACTCACCAGAAGAGCCAACTGAAATATCTTTATTTGATGGTAAGTTTTGCAAACGCGCAACTACCAAATCAATAATTTCTTGTTCTGTTTCCATAATAATTAAATTATTTTTTGTTCAATGAGCTTCTCAACAATCGTGTCTCCGATCTTAGTATTATTGCTAACTTCAGCATATGCGGCATTCCAACTCATTGGCCCAACTTCGGGTACAACAATAACAACTTGGTCTCTCAAGCCAACTGGCAAATTTGCATATACACGAAAGAATCTTTCCTTTGGAAGAATATCCATAAATTTTTATATATGCGTATAGTATACCACATACCCATATTAGGCAACCATGCTGGATTTCGGCAATAGTTTGTGGATTGCTATACTAAGGTCATTCTATCCTTTAATATACCGAACTTCATTTGAAACTATCTTTCCTGCCTTAAAATCCTCACCTAGATTTTTAGGAAGTATGTGAATATCCTCGTTAGGAGATACCCATACTATTTCAGCAATCTCGTGGGCGTGAGAACGAGTAAGTTTTTGAGTGTCTAAATAATCTACTCCGTTCTTTACCTCAAAGAAAAACTCCACATATTGTTTATTATCTGTTTGTGTAAAATTATTGATATAAAGTAGTTTTCCTATTTCTGGTTTTACTCCAAGTTCTTCAATAATCTCCCTAGATAAACATTCCTTTATATCTTCTCTCCATTCTAAATGGCCGCCAGGCAGTGCCACAAAACTTGTGTCGTGGGGATATGTCGCACTACCAATAACTTTCCTTCATGTAAAATAACTGCCCGAACTTTAATGATAATTTTTTTGTCTTCCATACCAAAAGTATATCAGGTTGGAACCAAAAAGTCCTTACCATTAAAAGGTTATATTTAAAAATTCTCCTCTGCGCGGCTGATGGGTGCTGACCCCACGGCCTCCCACGTGACAGGCGGGTGCTCTACCGTTGAGCTACAGCCGCATTTTTAAGTATTTTTGAAACACGACTCTTTTCCTCTCCAGTAAAATACTTGATGCGTCTAGTCTATTATACATAAAATCGTATAATTTCAAAGGTTTGTTTTTTTGGTGTCGGGGGTGGGGATTGAACCCACGACCTGAGGATTATGATCCCTCTGCTCTACCAACTGAGCTACCCCGACAATAGAAGAAATATAACAGAAAATTTGCAAAAACGAAAGTTTTAATCATTTGCGACATGTTCCAACGCTCCAAGAATCTTATTTCTTAAAGCGGTACCTTTTCTTACTTTAACTCTTAAGATACCTTTGTATTTTTGAATGTTTTTAAAAGAACCTTTTTTCAGATTGGTTTTTATAAAGGTGGTTTTTGAAAATTGTTCTTTCTTAACGCCTAGAAAATTCAACCAGAAATTTTTTATATCATCTTCTTCCTTTCTAAAAAATTCATTTATAGTTAAGCGAAATATAAGAGAATCTTTTTCGACACTCCATAACTGTAGCCATTTAAAATAAAAGCGTATCATGTAAGGATTGCTGTTGGTAAATCCAAGCTCACCATTTTCATATTTATAACCTTCTCCCCAATACAACCCTAAACCAATCATTAACATATCTCTGTTCGATATTTTACCTAACATTTCAACACCTTCTCTTCTTTGCAGAATATTTCTTTCTATCCTCTCTTTTCGTTTAGACTCGGAATACCGTAGAAGACCCATAATGGATTTTGCTTTGCCTTTTGTTTTTATCTTTAAAATTGCCGATTTTTTAAGAAAGATATCTTTGCACCAAAAACTAAGCGTGGATTTTGTAACATGGAGTTTTTTAGAGATATCGCCTAAACTTACACCACCTTTTCGCATTGATCTGGCTGTCTCTTTTATTTGTGGATAGTACATAAGGTATATTATGTACTATAATGGGTACAAAAACAACTTGCAAATATTTTTAATTTAATATAGACTGATTTGTATAGCGGGATAGAGAAGAGGCATCTCGCAAGGCTCAGCGTTATTCTATGGGCCCCCTCTTGGGAAACTTTGAGGTATGAACTCATCAAATTCGGAGAAATCCTCTCTGTGAGAAAACAGAAAGACAATTCCGAGCTAAATTTTCTGAATTTTTTCAGAAATAAAAGTGTAGAGACTAGACGATGAGCTCCTTAATTTTGGTTTTTCAAAAAAGGAGATGGTATAGTCCAGACCACAAACCTAAAAGTATTTGAAGGGTAGTGAAAACTATGGTGGTAAAGCATAACCTTGAGACGGCCGTTCGATTCGGCCTCCCGCAACAATTTATTGTTTTTGTTTTTAGACGCTAAATATACCCGTACTGGCGGAAAATTCTTTCATAAAGAGCGATCACTCTTTTTGCCTCGTGTTGCGAGAGATTAAATGACAAGCCTTCGTGCGCTATTCTATTCCTGACAGTATGCACCTCCCAGGCGGTGGTAAGATTGCGGAAATCTTCCTGGTTGGCAGATTTTAATTTTTCGCCCAAATTTTCACCCTTAAATCCGAGCTCTGTCATCAGACTCTCGAGTATAGCGTCTGCTTCAATAACAGCCAATTTCCAGTCACTAGAACTTTCGGAGAAGAGATAGACGAGTGTTTTATTCCACCTTTCATTTTTAGATACATCCATCCCCTCTTGCAGTTTAGTTTCCCTTTCTGCCTGGCGATGGGCATATTCCCTAATCTCTTGCTGTAGATGCGCATGCTCTTTCTTCCTGATTTCGAACATCCGAACAAAGCAATAAGTGATAATTGTAAAAAAAAATGCAGTTAACAAAAAGAGCAAGGTACGAAAAAGAGATATTGTTTTTGGGTTAAAAATTTTATCAAATAATTGGACAGATAGTGAAGAGCCTTCATTAAACAAATAATCGGGATTAAGAAATTGAGATTTAAGAAAAGAAGCCCCGGAAATAAAAACGAGTATAATGATAACCAGAATAATCAATTCGACTGAAAAATCTTTCATGGAAATTTTTTGTAAAGCAATGTAATTATATCATGGAAAAGCCATTAATTACTGCCCTCTATCATCTCTAATTTCTTACCTACCTCGAAAAGAAATTCTTCTCTGCCGTGCGGCGCCATAAACTGGATACCTAGTGGAACTTTCTTCCCTGCCACTTCCATAAAACCTGACGGCAAGGAAATAGCTGGAATACCAACGATGTTTGCTGTCACAGTAAAAATATCAGCCAAATACATAGAAAGGGGGTCGCTTTTCTCCCCGATTTTCCAGGCGGGTATCGGAGAAGTCGGTGTTAATATCAAATCAATTTCAGAAAATAATTTTTTGAATTCTTTCCTCAAGGCGTCACGAGTTCTCTGCGCCTTGCCATAATAGGCGTCATAATAACCAGCTGAAAGCACGAAGGTGCCAAGTAGGATTCTCCTCCTGGCCTCTTTGCCAAAGCCTTGCCCTTTGGTCAATAAATAATCTTCAAGTAAATTCTTACCATCTTTATGGAGACCATACCGGACTCCATCAAAACGCGATAAATTGGAAGATACTTCAGCGAAGTTGATAATGTAATACAGGGCAATGCAGTTGGGGAGACTGATATCTTTAATTTTATATCCCGAACTCTCAAAACTTTTTACAATTTTCTGGAAATTCTCTTTGACGTTTGGCTCAATTCCTTCTTGGTTGATTAAATTCCAGGGCACGCCAATCACTAACTCTTTTTTACTGGATAATTTTGAGTCCGCTTCATAATTAACACTAGTGCTGTCTAAAATATCATGCCCGGAAATAGCATTAAAGATTATTTCTGCATCTTCTATATTCTTGGCAATCTGACCTACGCAGTCAAAAGATGAGGCCGCCGCGATCAAACCATATCGTGAGACTCTACCATAAGTCGGTTTTAGTCCCACAACTCCGCAAAAGGCAGCAGGCAGGCGAACTGACCCCCCTGTGTCTGATCCTAGAGCGCCGAGCGCCATATCGCTCGCTACGGCAACAGTTGATCCGCCCGAAGTCCCGCCGGCTACCCGCGAGAGATCATAAGGATTTCGCGTTACTCCGAAAGCTGAATTCTCCGTCGAGGATCCCAGGGCGAATTCATCCATATTAGTCCTGCCTAAAAACACTGCTCCTTGCTCCTTTAGCTTGGCAATCACCGTAGCATCATAGGACGCCACATAATTTTCCAAAATCTTTGATGCGGAGGAAACTTTTTTATTTTTCACCAGAATAACATCTTTGATAGCTAGAGGAATGCCGAGAAGCGGGGAACTCTCCCCTCTCCCGATTTTTTCATCGGCAAGTTTTGCTTGCTCTAATACATCATCATAAACTTCAAGGTACGCATTGAGTTCTTTGTTTTTCTCTTTTATCTTACCTAAATACGCCTGCGCCAAATCCACTGCCGAAAATTCTTTCTCATCTAGCGCCATCCTCGCTTTTTTTATTGTCAGATTTTTTAAGTCTATTGTCATAAAATCTTTTTTACTTTCAAAAATCCATTTTTTGAAGCGGGAAATTGTTTTGTAATAAGCTCTCTGGAGAAATCCCGGGATTCTATTTTGTCCTCTCGCCAAACATTGTAAGTGGATAATTCTGACTTCGTGTCCTCAACTTTCATTTCTTCAACCTGCTTGACATACTCCAAAATGCTGTCCATGTCGGACAGCAATTCACTTTTTTCTTCTTCAGTAAGCTCAATCCTGGCAAGTTTTGCAAGGTTTTCTACATCTTTGATATTCATCCCGTACGAAGTAGGAAATCTTTAGATTTCCGTAGTTATTTTACTAATAATGACATAAAAAGACGTAGCTATTATAGCACCTTCTGTGATTTTGTTAAACCGAGCGACTTCGTACGGGATTCATTCCTTTTGTCCAACCAAAGCCTTGATTCTCTCTTCTACCGGCGGATGGGTAGCGAAGAGGCCGCTGATTTTTTTGCCTGCCTGCGCAGGCAGGCCAACTCCAGTTCCTTTCGGGTCGGCAATGTATAGATGCGCAATAGTATTGGATTGGCGAGTCATCGGTTTGCTATTCTGAGAAATTTTACGCAATGCATTAGAGAGTCCTTCTGGATAGCGCATGAGCAATGCTCCGGAGGCATCTGCTAGAAATTCGCGTTTGCGAGAGATGGCCAGCTGGATAAGTATGGCAAAAATCGGCGCTAAAATTGAAAGAATTATTCCGATAAGCAAAATTATACCTTGCGCTTTATTGTCGCTGTCTCTGCTCCTGCTAAAAAATAAATTGCGCCTGAACACATCTGCAATAATGGAAACAAAACCAACCAGCACCACCACAACAGTAGAAAGCAACATATCACGATTGCCGATATGGGAGAGCTCGTGGGCTATCACGCCCTCTAGCTCATTTTTCTCTAAAATTTTAAGAAGCCCGGTCGTGACGCAGACGACAGCATGCTCTTTGTTCCGCCCTGTGGCGAAAGCATTCGGCGCTGGATCTTCCACTACATAGACTTTCGGCATCGGTAGCCCAGCCGTAATTGAAAGATTCTCAACGCTGGTATATAGATCAAAATACTCTTCCCTCTTGGCTAGCTTTGCCCCTGCGAGTGTCAGAACAATTTTATCTGAAAACCAATATGAGAAAATATTCATCAGAATACTGAAGGCAACAAAAAAATATAGAATGTCTGGATTGCCGTAATAAAAACTAAAAAACCAGCCGAGCCCGATGATAACGACAAAAAACAAGGTCATTAAAATCCAAGTTTTTGTAATATTTTGAGTTTGGTGAGTATAAAGCGTAGCCATTCACTTATTCTATCACAATAGGAATGAGGATGGATTTGTCATTTTGGCGCATATCTGAAGGGTTGTCGTTGTGGATTTCAAAATAAGCGGGACCCTTCGGTAGCCCTCCAAAGTCGAAATTACCTTCAAAATCCACTGGTCCCGAAGTCATCCAGTCGCTAGTAGCCATGGCGTTACTTCTCTGTAGAACATTTTTATTTAAATCTAAAATATTTATCACGATGTTCGCCTCAAAAAAGTATGCGCCTTTAATGACTCCTCGATAAGACAAGACTCCATGAACTTTTGAACTGGGTAAAATAGAGAATGTTACTAAATCATCTTTGTTACCCAAGATTTGAGAATTTGGAGTCGGTTCTTCTTTGGTAGGCGTCAGTATAGGAAAATATTTCTCTTTTTCCTTCAGCATTATTTTAATAGCAAAAATCATCAAAATAATGAGGACTATTAGGAGCACGCTATTTAATTTTGAACCAAAAAAATTATTCATCTAGTTTAGAATTTTACTTCGACGGGGTTTTGCGCGGCGTCATTGTCCGCAAGGTCGAAGAATTCTATTTTTGAAAAATGAAAAATCCCGGCAAGAATGTTGGAAGGGAAAGATTCGATCTTGGTATTCAAGTCACGGACGTTCGCATTGTAGAATCTTCGCGCCGCTTGGATTTTATTTTCGGTGTCAGAAAGCTCACGCTGAAGTTCAAGAAAGTTTGTGTTCGCTTTTAAATCTGGATACGCTTCAGAAATAGCAAAAATAGATTTCAGCGCCCCGGTTAGCATATTTTCCGCTTTTGCATGCTCCTTGGTGGGACCAGATGCCCCCATAGCCATAGACCTCGCCTTCGTAACATTCTCAAAAGCGCTTGATTCATGGGTGGCATAACCCTTCACTGTATTCACCAGGTTCGGAATCAAGTCGTATCGGCGCTTTAATTGCACCTCAATATCCGCCCAGGCCTCCTGTGCTCTATTTTTTAGAGAAACGAAACCATTATAAATATAAATCGCCCATAGCACCAAAGCTCCCAAAACAATTAAAATGTATTTCATATATTTTATTGTATCACCTTTTTTGCCATTCTTCCACTAACACCAAAAGCGGAGATGCCAAAAAAATTGACGAATATGTGCCGAAAAACATGCCAGTGGTGAGCATGAGAGCAAAGTACTTTGTAGAAACAGGGCCAAAAGTGAAGAGCGCAAGTAGCACCAAGATGACTGTGAGCGAAGTGCATATGGACCGGACAAATGATTGTTCGAGGCTCCCGCCCACTATCTCACTAAAATTAGATTTTGATATATTCACTTGATTGTTTAGATTTTCTCGAATCCTGTCAAAAATAACGATTGTGTCCGAGACAGAGAGACCAAGTATGGTGAGAATCGCAACCACAAAAAGAGTGTCCAACTCCGCGCCATAAAAATGTGAAAGAATAGTAAAAAGACCAATCGGGATGATAACATCATGCAGTAATGTAATAATTGCGATAAACCCATATCGCCAGGACGAAACCGGACGAGAGACTTTTCTAAAAGCAAAGGCGATAAAGCAAACTATCGCAAGCGAAACCAAAATAATAGCAATAACGGCCTTCCTTGTTAATTCCTTTCCAACTGAGGGTCCGATTGAATTAAAGCTTGTTTCGGTCAACTCATTCTTTCCTCCGAGCGAGAGAGTCTTTAGAACCAAGGCGTGTTCGGCATCATTTAAATCGCGAGATTTTATAATATAGCCCGTATTCCCCGTCGGCTGGACAAGGACAGAACCCAGCTCTAAAGACTGAAGCGCAGTATCTAGATCAGCCTGCGCTGGACGTAGGGTAGTATAAACTACTTCCGTCAAAGCTCCGCCCTTAAAATCAATACCGACTTTTAATCCAAAAATTAAAAGCGAAAGCAAAGAAAGAACCACTAGAGATATCGAGAAGCTGATAAATATTTTTTTGTGTTTAATGATAAACATAATGTTTTGCGATAGAGTTTTAGACTTTAGATAGAGGCTAAACCTCTATCTCGTTATGCCAGAACTAAATAAAAATTTAGCGACCTTGCCATCTCCCACAAAATTAAACAAAGAAAGAAAAATCCTGGTAACGGTAATAGCGCTAAACATTGAAACAAGCACTCCCATGCCGAGTGTTAGCGCGAATCCTTTAATCAAAGATGTGCCAAACCAGAAAAGAATAAGGGCGGTAATGAAATTTGAAATATTAGAATCGCGAATTGAAAACCAAGCACGAGAAAAACCGGCTGAGATGGCATCCGTCACGCTTCTGCCAGAACACAATTCTTCTTTAATGCGTTCAAAAATGAGCACATTGGCATCCACCGCTATGCCAATAGAAATTATAAATCCGGCGATACCTGCCGCAGTCAAAGTTACTGGTACTAATTTAAAGAGCGAGAGCATGATAGTGATAAAAATACACAAAGAAAGAGCGGCCACTAGCCCTGGCAAGCGATACCATAATATTAAAAAGGAAATCACTAGCAGAAATCCGATGATAGTAGCCTTCACCCCTGCCACAACTGCGTTGTCTCCGAGCGTAGCACCGATAGTTTGCTTAGAAAGAAGACTGATGGGTAGCGGCAGTGCGCCGTAATTTAAATTACGCACAAGCTCTCTCGCTTCAGTGGGAATGAAACTGCCAGAAATCACCGCTTGGCCATTGGGAATCACCTCGCGAACTACCGGAGTAGAGATGGGCAGACCGTCTAAATATATTGCCACCATTTTGCCAATATTATTTTTTGTGATCTCCGCAAAAAGCTTTGTGCCTGTATCGTCAAACTGTAAACTTATATTCGGCGCGCGGGTATTTTGATCAAATTCCAAGGTTGCCTTTTGTAAATATCTGCCCGTCAGTTCGGTAGAAACAAATTGTTGCTGTGCATTTAAGGCTTCCGCGTCTATCTTCCCGTCTTTGCCTGGTTTTATAGTTATTGGCTCGTCTTTGGATCTTTCAATTTTAAATTCCAAAAGCGGGGTCTCTCCAATCATAGCTGTCGCTTTCTCTACATCGGTGATTCCAGGAAGATCAACAATCAGCTTATTTTCCCCGCCTGAAATAAATCCCCCTCCCTGCACCTGCACCACCGGCTCAGAAACTCCAAAAAGATTGACTCTGCGCTCAATGACATCCCTCAAAGCATCCATAGAATCAGAAATTTGATCCCCCGGCACCCCGCTCACATCTGCCTTGTATATCAAGTGACTACCTCCAGAGAGGTCGAGACCAAGACGAAATGGGTGATTTTTGAAAAATGTTCTTTCTGTCTCAAAATTTTTGTTTAATTTCGGTTCTGATTTATAAACAAAAAGACCAATACCTGCGCCGAACATAAGCACGATAATAGCCAAAATTACTTTCTTAAATGTCTTTGACATTCCCCATATTTTCATAAATGTAGGGTAATTCTATACCCCCACACTTAAAAAGTCAAAAATATAAGGTTAGTTTGATAAAAATGAATTAAGTGTGGGGGTATATTTTTTTTACAAAATAAGCAATCAGGGCAACTTAATAGTGAGATTTTGCATATCTAAAACTTGATTCTTGTTATTTTATTCGATGGGGGTATAATTAAATTATTATTATTATTTAACAATTAAAATTATGCTTGAAAACTTGGGATTTGGGGGAGACAAAAAAAGAGAAAACATGTCATATGTGGAGAGGAACAGAATGGATATAAGTGAAGAAAAAAAAGTTACTATAGAAGAATTGAGCGACGAGGATTTACTTTCTCATTATGAAACATCTCAAGCATGGACAAGAGATGACATCGAGAGACGAGATCATCCAGGTGAAGTACGTCATAAGGATGTGATTGGATCTGAATTAGATAAAATTTCAACACCCGAAGAAAGTCAGGGAAGAATAGAAGTTGGATTTACGGACCTTGGAAAATTAAGGAAAGAAATCGAAAGAAGAGGACTCAGGGTTCCCACTATGGAAGAAAAAGGTATGTAATTCTTTAATTAGGTCTTGTTTTAGATCACTAGGTCTTGCCTAGTGAGATTTAGAGATTTTTTTTACAAAATAAGCAACTGGAGAAATTAGAGTACACGTCTGAATGATACTGTGCTGGAATGACTCGATGTTTCAATTATTTCTTCCATTTTGTTTTTCTCTTTAGAAAACTGGTGTGTGGTTATATCTTGTGGCTTATCAGACCGGCAAAGCTGAGTATGTTGCGTTGCTTCAACGTATTGTCTTGTGAAACCTTCTTTTTGATAAGGGGCAAGTTCCCCTTCGTGTTTTTTATGGTTGGCTCCATAGCCCCACGTATCCCAAGGTTTACCGCAACAGCCCCCATCGTCTTCTCCTATCAGGACATACTCTTTAACAGTACTAGTATGTCGAAACTCTCTAGTGAAATCAACATCCTCGGGCATCCAAGAGCAGATCACAATTGTGGGCCTATATTTTACTAGGGCATCTACTTGAGAAATTCTTTCAACGGGAAATTTTGGTGTTATTCTAACGTGGGGATCGACATAGTCTTTCCCTGAATCCATCGAAATAATTTTGACACATTTTCCAACAAGTTTTTCTAGTTTTTGTGACAAGAAATGAGTTAGCCGACCATCACCCGCCGCAACTTCTAATATAACGACTGGGCTAGCTTTTGTTCCATGATAAACGGTCTTAATTCGTTGTGAAAGATAGTTTGACAATGCAATCAGAAACTCTTCACTTAAAAATTCGTAAACAGGGCTGCCCTCTCTGTTTAAATAGTTTTGCCATAATTTTATATACGCTAGTTCTTCTTCTTCGCTAATTTCCTTGTTTCTGTCAGGAGCAAAGGCTGTCAGTATTTCTGCGAGATGCGGCAAGTAGGCTGGATCTTCTAATTTTTCCCTTATTTGTTCGGGGGTTAATTGTGGCGGAGAAAAAAGCTGGCCAGATAATCTAGGTCTATATTCCATAAGAAAATTATTTCATAATTTTACACTTTTCACAAAATAAGCAATCAGGGCGCCGAAGATAAAACCGCCTAGAATATCAATCGGAAAATGTACCCCGGCGATGACGCGAGCAATGCCAATCACAAGTGCAAAAAGCATGAACCAGTAGCCAGCTTTTTTATGGAAAAAGAAAATAGAAATTGCTAAAGCCATAAAGAAAGCCGCATGCCCGGATGGAAAAGCGGAACTTGTTTTCGAAATTAATGGCTGTATTTGGGGAAGTACTTCAAAGGGTCTCATAGAAGAAAACAGAAATTTCAGAGCATGAGTTAAGATCCAAGCTAAAATTCCGGTTAAAAAAGAACTAAATATTTCCTTCTTTTTTTCTAGAAAAACTTGGAAAGTGCTTTCCGTTTTAAAAACTTCATGATGCATCAAGAGAAATATTCCTGCCAAAAAAATCACAACGTATGGAAAATAAACAGCAAAAAAGACAACCACTTGGTCGAGAAATTTCGACTGATGCGCTAAATTATAAAAAAAGAAAAAGATTTGATTATTCATAAATTCACCTCACCCCTAAACCCCTCTCCTTATCAAGTAGAGGGGAAAAATGCTTAATTTTTAATAAAACTTCTTTTAAATTTGTTTCCAATTCTAAATTTCTAATCCTTAAAACTTTACAATCCAAAACTTTTAAAAAATTAGTTCTGTCTTCATCGTATAAAAAATTTTCTTTTTCTAAATGCTGGTTCCCGTCTAACTCGATGGCTAATTTGATTTTTGGACAATAAAAATCTAAAACATAACCACCTATACTGTACTGCCTTTTAAACTTAAATCCAAGTTTTCGATTTCTTATATGCTCCCATAAAATTTCCTCGTGCTTGGTTTGATTTTTCCTTAATTCTCTCCGTCTCGGTAATAATTTGGATTTGTTTTTTAATAAAGTCATAACTATATAATATTATTTGATTTTTAATACAGTAGCGAGCGGAGGATTGGAATAATAAGCAATTACATTGAAGGATGGGTCTAAAAGCTCAATCATTTCAATCTCGGGTCGTTTAATTATACTAAAACCAGATTTTCCAAGATATGTCCTCTTGAAATTTTCATAGTCAGTGATAGTAAAATCTGCATCTCCACGTTCCGTCCGTTTTGTATCAGAACGACGTATTTTTAATAGGTTAAGAATTCCAGCAACAGTTGGGAGTGCAGAAATATGAAATACTAAACCCATTGTAGTGTCTTGCACTACTGGTCCAAGTTGTTGAGCTACATTAATAATTTCCTCATATTTATCTGAACTATGTGTGAATACACATGCATAATTAACTGGTGCATTTCTCTCAGAAGTATGAGCTAAATTTAAACGATATGATTCAGCAACAATTTCTTGTACTAGCTTTTTTAGTTCGTCAGTTGTCATGATTTTTATTTAAAAATCTCTCTTCCCCTCTCCTTTACAAGGAGAGGGGCTGGGGTGAGGTCTTTGTTCTTCGCCACGGTTAACACATTCTTGAGAAGCATGGCCACAGTTACGGGCCCCACGCCGCCGGGCACGGGAGAAACAAATCCTGCCACATCTTTGACAGACTCCAAATTAACATCGCCCACGATGCCGGCTCCGGATTCAGAAGTTCCAGCATCAATCAAAACTGCTCCTTCTTTAATCATATCACCTGTAATGTATTTCCCCTTCCCTATGCCTGAAATTATAACATCTGCTTGCTTAATAATTTTTTCTTTATCGGAAGTTTTGCTAGTAATAATTGTTGGCGACAAATTTCTAAATTTGAGCAGGGCTGTCACAGGCTTGCCCACCAGCATCCCCTGCCCAAAAACAACTATTTTTTTCTGCGTTAAGTCTAAATTAATTGAATCAAGAAGCGCCATACAAGCCAGCGCAGTAGGATATTTTATCAAGGTTTCACCTTGATAAAATTTTTCACTCGCTATCGTACCCAGGCAGTCCACATCAAGATGCACGTCAAGAGCGTCAAGCGCTAATTGTTTTTCAATATGAGGAGGCAATGGAAGCTGAATAATTATTCCGCACATATTTTCTACTTTGTTCAGAATTTTTATTTCTTTTATCAGCTCCTCCGTGGTTATGGATGCGGGGAAATTCGCACTGTGAAATTTCATCCCCACCGCTTCTGCCGTTTTTGCTTTCATCCCCACATACTGAACACTTGCCGGGTCGCTCCCCACCAAGACATCGCAAAAAATCGGCTGGAAGGAAAGCGAAACGACCTCCGCCTTCACTTTTCCCAAAATTTCTTTATTTAATTTCCTCCCATCAATAATTTCCATATAATAATTCACCTCTCCCCCAACCCCTCTCCTTGACAAGGAGAGGGGCGAAGGGGTGAGGTCATGCTCCCAGAAATTCATTTTTCATATCGTCGCGATGCGCGGGCCTTGCGTATCTACGCATGCTCATTAATATACCCAAGCCGGCAAACTCAGCCAAAAGATGCGAGCCGCCATAGCTCATAAAAGGAAGCGGAATGCCAGTCACGGGCAAGAGCCCCAGGTTCATGCCAATATTTATGAATATATGACTCATGAAAAAAATAGCAATGCCCATGCCGAAAAGTATCTCGAAATTAGACGCTCCCAGGGCAGAAAAATAAAGAATCCTCCAAATAACAAGACCATAAAGTAACAGGATCAAAACACTACCGACTAGGCCCCATTCTTCGGCAAAAGCGGCAAAAATAAAATCAGACTGGGGCTCTGGTAAAAATTTCAATCTCGACTGCGTACCGAAGCCTAGACCCTTGCCTAGAATCTCGCCTGAGCCGACAGCAATAGTTGACTGGAAAGCATTGTAACCTGTTCCATGAATATCGGCTAATGGATTTATGAAATTAAAAATACGGGCTTTTTGATAAGGCGCGAAAACTAGAAACCACATCATGGCGAAGATTGCCACACCAGAAGAAAAAACCAAAAATAAATGCGTTTTGGAAATTCCAGAAACAAAGACCATGCCTAGCCAAATAAAAAATATGATCATCGTCGAACCGAAATCCGGCTGAAGCAAAACCAAAATGAGAGGAATGAGAGCATAGAAAAATGATATAAAAATGTGCTTGATGTCCTTGATTTCCACGTGACGCCGGGAAAAATACTTTGCTAAAATGAGCACCAGCACCAGCTTCATCATATCAACCGGTTGAAAAGAAAAGTACCCGAAGTCAAACCAACTCGTTGCGCCGTGAGAAACACGCCCCAAAATAAAAAGTGTAAGCAAAATTAAGGAAATCAAAAGAAATAAAAACACTATTACGGAAGTACGTTTTAAAAATCGAAAATCAATAAAAGAAAAAATGAAGAAAACAGAGAAACCCACCAGCACCCAGATAATCTGTTTGTCGAAAAATCCGCCAATATTTTCTCCTCCCGTAAATGATTTCATTGTCACAAGCCCCGCGGCAATTATGGGAAGTATGAAAAAGACCAGCATCCAATCTATCCTGTTAGAAATTTTTTCTATCATTTTAACTTAGCCGAAAAAATATTGTACATCGGAATTATCTCTTTGAGGGTCACTACTCCAGAGATGGGCTCTGGCCATGTAAAATTTAAATCTCTGCTCTCTTCCCCATTTAATACATCCAGATAAGTACGGCTGGCGGCGAGCGCGTTGCCGGAAGCATCATATAAAATCGCAACCACATCCACTTCTGGAACAATAAAGAGTGAATCATTCTTGATGGTAGCAGAGAGTCTAGGGCTTACTTGTTCGTCTGTGAGAGTTATGTTTGAAACCAACATTTTTATTTGGTTAACTTTTTCTTTAGACACTTGGATCCATTCGGGCGCCTGCGTAAATTCAAAAGTCGCGTATACAGGAATAGAATGCCCGACATCTATTGCCGGCTCAAAGATGGTAAATTTGCCCGCTGGGGGGATAAAAGTAGTGCCGTCGCGCTTGCCTATATAAACATTATTTTCATCCGCAAAGCGAAATCGGTAACTTATTTTATTGATAGCTGTGTCTTGGTTGTGATTGATAAGATAAGCGACTGCGTTATAGCGCCCCGGCACGACTCTAAAAGCTCGAGACCAGAGAACAGAAACTTCATCCATCTGCGCTATGCACGCCCGGAGACAGGAGCCTCCGCAGTCCACCCCTGTTTCATCTCCATTTTGCTCGTTGTCTGCGCAGGTTGGCGGCTGGTTTAAACTTGGATAAATTATTATAAATCCGAACACCAAAACAACCAAAATAAGAATACTGATATAAAAAGCTTGCCTCTTGAACGCCCAAGTCATAAAAACATTGTAACATGAAAATAAAAATAAAAGCTGGACGCCTGTAATTCGTCGAAAAGACCAAACTACAGGCCCAGCGATATCACCACCCGGACATGCGCAATACCCGGATGAATCCCTGGAACAACTTTATCCAGGAAGTTAAGAACGTGATCCTCATTTTAGAGTACCCCCACTCATTTTCCCACATGCAATATAAAAACACAAAACCCACTCCGCGAAATACGAAATGGGCAAAAAAAACGATGAATACCAAAAAATATATAAAAGAACATCCCCACCCAGAGAAGGAGGTGCGGGGTATCGGTTGTGGTCAGGGGCGCGTCTCCCAACTACAACATGCATCCTCCCTCTCCAGGCAAGTTAATGGTAAGTTATTAAATTTCCCAAGTCAAGCATGAAAAAAGCCCGGTTCATCACATGGACGAACTCGGGCGACGAAACGATTAAGAACAAATCTGGTATCCAAGAGGGGGGTGCCTGGTTAGGCCTAAAAATCAGCTTTTGGGGACGTTTCGATCCCGACGATGCACCCCTCCTCTCTGGATAAAGCAATCCTACACTATCAGATTTCAAAAGCAAGCCCTCCAAGGGTGGGCAGGCAACGCAAAAAAAATTCTAACATATATAGTACAATAAACACGGAGGTACCTGTGACACAGATCGAGGCTGTTTGCGGTCGGATCACGGAAACCTGTAAGGGTCTCCGAAGAATCCTTATCGCGATTTACATAGTGTTCTTCCTCATATTTCTCGTCTTGGCCTTCCGCCTCGGCGTAAAATACGGAACGTCACTATGCCAGTAAAAGTGCGTCGCCGTTCCACCGGGACGGCGACAGCACTTCATTTATAAAGTTAGTTTTCTTAAATACATTGTTCTGGCGACTGCTCATCGAGTCTGAGACTCTCAGAAATAACCTACTTTCGTTAAAAATAAGTTATAATGAAAAATATGGACCCAAAACCAGCAACTCCAAAACTGACGGTAATAGAAATGGATCCCGTTCGTTTGGGAGAAGCTATAAAAAGTGATTTTGGAATTGTCTTAACAGCAGTAGAAAAAACTGCCAAAGGTTATCAAAGCGAGGTATACAGAGCAAAAACTACTGAAGGAAGAATGGTATTCATCAGAATAAATAAAAAAGGGGTGGCATTTGAAGTTGAGAGCTTGGGATATAAAATGCTTAGAGAGGAAAGTATACCCGTACCGCAAGTTATTTCATACCAAGAAAATCCACCGACAATTGGGCATCCAACTATGATAATAGAGGCTGCGGAAGGAGTAAGCCTCGAAGAAACAAACCTATCCGAAACAGAAAAGGAAAAGATCTATCAAAGTTGGGGAGAAATTTTAAGGAGAATAAACGAAATTAAGCTAGAAGGGTTTGGTACACTTGAGGTAGTTGATGGAAAGTTGAGGGGCAAATATAAAAGTTATGAAGAATATTGTCACTCACAAGAAAATAATTACAATGAAGTAGTTAACACTTTGGTAAAAAATAATTTAATAACGCCCGAGGAAGCAGAGAAACTGCACAGAATTATAAAGGAAATAAATTCTTTGAATTTCGGGCAAGCTTCCCTTCTGCATAGAGATCTAAAAAAAGAACATATCTTTATTAATCACGGCAAAATCACAGGAATAATCGACCTGGGACGGTTACAGGCCGGCGATCCTAGGAATGATATTGCAAAAAGTCTACTATATCAAAATAACAAAGAAAAAGATTTTTTCAAAAAGGGATATGGAAAACTGGCGGATGATCCTATAGTTATTAAATATTTGGCTGTACGTGCCACAACAGTAGCACTTCCCAGAACAAAGGAAGGTCATAAAGAGGTCGCGGAAAAAGCCTTAGAAATTTTAAAGAAAATTCTCTCTGAATTTTAAATCAAGTACTCGGTGCTGGCGACTGCCTCGATTTGACATCGAGCCAAGGCGGGCTGCCTACTTTGTCACAGTCAAAGAAAGCTTTCTTTGCTCGCGACCCCGCCTCAGCGCCTTCGCGCTTCCGGCCTTGCGAAGCTACGCTTCTCACCATTCAGCCTATCATCGGCTCAATTAATTTATTAAATACTTTGTGTTGGCGACTGCTTACTTTCCCCATGAAGAGTATCATCAGCTCTACAAGGCTTAACTTCTCTGTCCGGAATGGGAAGAGGTGAGCTTGGGATAGGGACCCAAGCGCAAGAGCTTTTGAGAATTTTTCAGAACGAAGTGAATGAAAAAGTCCAAAAGGTGTACTGCGCCTGTAAGGCGGGACAACTTGCGACAAAAAAAAGAGTTTTCCACTTGCTATAAATATTATCTGTGCTGTATAATTATATGTAGAGTACGTTTAACCTTCGTCGTAGAAAAACGAAGTAAAAGAAGTAGACAGAGTTCAACCTGTCTTGAACAGTGGGATGCTTGGTAAATTTTCTACCTAATGTCCCGCATGGGGCGTTAGCTGTCTCGAAAGAGATGTCTACTCGCCACATCCCACCGTTCAGGACGAGTTCTATTTTGTCTATAAAATTTAATAAAATGTTTATTATTCGACTTCCTTTTAGGCACACTTCCTTACCTGTCTGAAAGGGGGCCGCATAGTATATAGTGAGGACACGCTCCTGTATCCTCCATTTGTCGAAATGTAAAATCGATTAAACTCTATGGGTAAAAACTATAGAAGTTCGGTTACTGGTAAGTACGTGAAAAAGTCGTACGCCGAGAATCATCCGCAAACCACCGAAGCGGAAAGAAAAAAGCCACGAAAATAATTTCGTAGCCTTTTTCAAACTAAAGTTTGTTGCAAAACTTTGTTCACTCAATATTTTATTATTGGGTGAGCACAGGAAGTAATATAAAGTAGGGGCTTATGGCGGAATTGGTAGACGCGGTGGTCTCCAAAACCACTATCCTGCCTAGGTTGTACGAGTTCGAATCTCGTTAAGCCCACATTTACTTCCTGTACTTACCTAACAATAATTTTCAAAAAAACAAAAGGAAAAAACCTTTCCGACCTCTTATGTTATTCTTTTAATAATTTCACCATTAATTAATAAGAGCTAATTCCTAAAAAAACTAAGAATCAATTCTCAATTATTAATGACGTCCCATTAGGATAATTATAACAAACGCTCGTTAAAATACATACTAATCAAAATGTGGATAAAGTCAATATATAATATTGGTAGTAAAAATAACCTTATTTGAGGCTATTTTTATTTCCTCAAATACATTGTTCTGGCGCCTACCTACTTTCGCCATGAAGACTATCATCGGCACTAGCGGGCTTAATTGCTCTGTTCGGAATGGGAAGAGATGTGACTCCGCCGTCAAAGCACCAGAACATTATATTCAAGTTTTATATTTTTCTTGCCCCGTAGTGAGCTATGCTCTACTACTGGGGTGTGGTTTCCAAATTTCTTAACAGGAATCGAAACATTAGTACTTCTCAGCTGAAGCGATTACTCGCCTTACACTTAAAGCCTATCAACCTGATCATCTCTCAGGGTTCTTAACG
>Ga0209542_10000949_pt1 | contig 68979 bp, 72 predicted proteins | sample RifCSPhighO2_01_FD_184028 | JGI IMG/M metagenome (GOLD analysis project Ga0209542, IMG submission 184028) | Soil microbial communities from Rifle, Colorado - Rifle CSP2_plank highO2_0.1 (SPAdes) (version 2) | ecosystem: Environmental > Terrestrial > Deep subsurface > Rock core/Sediment ...
TCGCTTTCTGGTTTGAGAGAGACTTCCAGACCTCTAGATTACGTTACCGAACTCACCCGAGGAGATAAATTGGCTCACGAAGCAGAAAGCGACCTTTGGAGTGAGCGTCGTTTTAGAAATAACCCAGATTTTTCTCGCCAAATCTACCAGGGAATGGTCGAAATTTATATAGCCAACGCGCTTGAGGATATAAGAGATTCAATAAGAGGTGAAGCTCCACCGCCTCAAGAAGAGTGGGTGTGGGATATGCGTGAAGCTGCTTCTGCGCCCGAGCCAGCCCGACCCGAGCCAAGAGACGAAGGAGCGGAAAGAGTAAGAGAAGCCCAGCTTGCGGCAGCAGAAGCCCAACGCCAAGCGGCTGAGGAATTGCGAAGGTTAACACAACAACAAGCAGAAACTGAGAGAGCTCGTGCTGCTGCCGAAGCAGCCAGGGCTGCGGGTGTGGGAGAGCACGACCCCTATAACGAAGAGAGATTTATTGTTTGGAACGACCCAGAAGACGAACGCGTTGATCGACCAAGAGCTTTTTCTCGACGTTGGGCTCGAAGCCATGGATTGCCTGATGCCTTACTGTCCGGTGCTGGCAGGGGTGCAGTTATGCGAAGAGTTCATTCAAACGAAGTGTTAAGCGGTTATGCGGAGACTGGTAATAACCCGATTGTTAATAAGGCTTTAGAGCCGGTTATTGCGTCTTCGAAAGAGGACGGCTTTACAGAAGCAGCAGCAGCGGGTTTACTTCCATTACTACACCTAGACCGTGTTATGCGGGGCTCCCGGCTTGAATATGTTGCCCAAGCACTAGAAACAAACGGTCCAACACCTGACGGAGTTGCCAGGTGGCTTCGTATAGATTCGGAGACAAGAAGATGTTTGGCCTTATTATTAAGGTTACAAGGATATCAGATAGCTGCCGAACCCGGGGTGCACGATGTTATAGAAGGACTGGGTCATAACAATATATTAGTAGGTACACGTCATAAATTTTCTGACGTTCGTAGAGTTGAGGGTTACAACGGACAACCAATAAACGATAAGGAGAGAAACGCAGATTTAAAGCGAGACGAACTTCATAAGTATCTAGAGGCAGTCCAGAGAGCAGTTAATACTGATCCGGGAGTGGTGCGAGTAGCATACACAATATTTAGATATTTTGGCTTTCCGCACGAAAATAGCAAATTCCTTGATTTGTATAATAAATACTTATATGACGAGAGAAACCCAAATGGAGATTTAAAGCCCGAAAAGAGAGACACAGAAGGAAATCTAATAGAAGCTGGAGACTTGACTCCTTTTATAGATAAAATTAAAGACCCTGTGTCTGGAAGAATGCTTACTGAGGTTGCGGCACAGGATGGGATGATAGCTTTTGCTAATGCCCTCGAAGCCCCTGACCCTCTTGACCCAACAGGAACAGAAGCGCAACGTATTAGACGAGACTGGGAGGACCTCAAGCTTGTTTTGGATGTTATGGACTCTGTAGCGGGTGCACGCACTGGCCAAGGTCCAAGTGGAGCAAATGTTGATTATGGCCGACGGTTGGAAATAATACAAAAAGCTTTTGAAAGGGATGCTGGAGTTGCACAAGTAAAGCGAAAGATAAGCCAAGAGGCTGTAAAAAGAATTGTAGACCCATCAAGAATAAAGCGCACAGATCAAGTAGCTAAAGTATCAAGTATACAAAGAGAAACACAAGGGGCTCGAGAAATTTTGCACCAGGCTACGGCTCCAGTTAGGGGAATTAAATCCTTCGACAGTTGGGTGAGAAGAGTTACGGGCCAACCTCCACGAAAAGACGAACAATAGACAAGAAAATTACCTACCTGGTTTTGTTGCGCCTGCTATAGTTCCCCAGATAGCTCTGCCCGTAAAACTTGTTGAGGCACGCGCTTGCCCTTCTGCGCCAGACGCGATAGGTGTCCTTATAAGATTTGTTGCTTCTCCTGGGGCAAATTGCATAGGTCTTCTGGCAAAGACGTTACGAATGGCTTGGGGGACTTGGTGCGCAATCATTAGCATTCCCAACCCAATAAGAAAAGGTATTGCTCCAGAAACTAAAGTACCCCCGAGCATGGGTGGCATCCACAGATTTTGACCTGCATGTCGTATCAAAATTTGACCTAAAATAAGTACAAAAGCTACAGCGGGGAAAATTAGGATGTTTATAAAGAGATTTTTAAACCAGTCTCCCGCTCCAGGCAACCCGGGAATAACACCCATAGCTATTTGGAGGGGACCAAAAACAACCCCCAAGATAATGAATATGTACGCTTTGAGTAATTCAAAAAACAATTTGAAGAGTAGGTAAAGAACGATTATTGAGAGTACTAATACTACGACTGCTACTCCAAGTCCCACTATTCCCAAGGCAGTTAATGCGGTAATACCCAAAAATAGAAGTGAGCCAGCAGCTACCAAGCCGCCTGCTACTAATCCAGCAACCCCAACGCCAGTACCACCGTCTCTTGCGCCAAACACAGTGCTGAATAAACGCCCTGTAAGTTGCCAAAAGCCGCCATTGATAAATTCAGTTTGTAGGTCTTGGGCAGATATATATTCGGGAATAGAACCGAAAATTAAGGCCACGATTGCAATCATGACATACAACAAATCAACCATAAGGCCCGCGATGGCGTAAGAGAAAGTAACAAGAAGCAAAGCTATTACAATTCTTGGAATAGCTGATTGGATAGTAAGTGTTGTCCGAGGGTCGAGCTTCATTCTAAACATAATTGCTAAACCGATAAAAATAAAGACAATCGCGAAAAAGGCATAAGCAAAGTTACGAAAAGCTTTCCAAACGGGTAGAATAGGCGAAAAGGCACCAAACCCAGTTCCTGTTGTTTGAGCGTAAGCTTGTTGGACTGGGTTGATGTGATGCAAAATGTCCGCAAAGTAAGTTACGCCTGATGCTGGTGGGTTAGCATATAAACTGGCTACCATTGTTGTTGTGATGGGGATAGCTCCAGTTTTAAGCTCATTTGGACAGTTGTTGTTTTCTTTTACGCAGCCTGACAAAGCTATGTTTGCAGAGTTAATAAACCCAGCAAAATTCTGTTCGGAAAATTTTTGAAGATTTTGTCCTCCGGCTCCCAACGCTTCCTGATGAGAATCAAGTGAATACTGAGCATAGGCAGCAGGGGCGGCGACTAAAGCGCAGAAAAGAATAAATGCAAAAAACTTTGGGTGGTGGGCAACTATACGAATGAGATTGCGAGCAGGCTTGAAGAGTTTCATGGATTACGTTTTGTACTCTAATACGATCTTAGCATAAAAAGCCTTACTTTTTCAAACTAACAAATTTTCGTGCTCTTTCTCTTTGGCCAATATATCTTCTAATTGCCTCATAGCTTGTTAACCAATTTCGGCCTTGCTTGTGGGCTTCAAGCTTGCCAGTTCGCGCTAACAAGTTTAAATATTTAGTTGAATATGGAGCTTTTCTACTCATCTGCCTAAGCGAACCAAACTTTTCCCTGCGTTGGTTTATTGGTGTAAGGGTCTTTAAGTAAATATTCAGAGAACGTTCTACTGCTTGAGCAATAACTTGAACGAGAAGAGAATATTTTCCGCTATCTGCTTGGCTTAAAGCTCGATAGTATTTTTTTCTATCGTTTTTCAGTATAATAACCAACGGATATCCGGCCTTCATCAGTATAATATTCATAACTAATCGTGCTGTCCGGCCGTTTCCGTCAAAAAATGGATGTATGTAAACGAGTTTGTGGTGCAACAGAGCTGCAAGTTCTATTGGGTGAAGGCGCTTTATGTTTTTGGAAAACCAACGAATAAGATCAGGCATCTGTTTCGGTACGAGAAGCGCGTCGGGAGGAACATGATCGGCTCCTCCTATAAAAACATTGCTATTCCTATATTTTCCTGCATACTCTTCATCGGTTTTCTTCATAACGATTTGATGGAGCGTTCGTATTAAGTGCTCAGAGAGGGTTGGTTGCGAGCCGTGTTCGACGGTCTCATGCAAAAATTCCAAAGCCTCATGATGATCTTTTGCTTCTAGATGGTCTTTAAGGGGTTTTCCTTTTATAGTTAAACCTTCTTGGATAACAAGATAAGTTTCTTTTAGAGTAAGGCTGTTTCCCTCGATGGCGTTTGAGTTGTAAGTCATTTCAATTTCAAACTGTTCTTGGAGTTTTTTTACGGCAGAAGGGGGCAAAGGCCTTAGTTTCTGAAGAATTTTTAGTTTGCTTTCTATTCTATCAATCAATATTTTGGATAAGTACGACATATACTTAATATGGTTTAGCCTAAAAACAAGCATATACCATACTAAGTAACTTGTCAAAAAACCACCTCAAAAATTAATTGCATTTCTTGACATTTATATCAACTTTGATATAATCACTATGGAATTTGAAATTAGTTACTACCAGGACAACTTGAACTTAGAAGTAGAGTTTATCACAAGGAGGAAAATGAAAAGAAAAAAAGACGATCTTGATAGAACAATAGAAAAAATTCTCAAGGAGGATCCTGCTTTTCAGTACGAGCTTGACCAAGCAGGGGCTGCTTGGGATATTGCTCTTCAGATTTATGATCTTCGCAAAAAAGCGGGTCTTACTCAAACGCAGTTGGCAAAATTGGTTGGAACTACTCAATCCAACATTGCTCGGATTGAAGCAGCGGACTATACAGGCTATACCCACAAAACTTTAGAAAAAGTTGCAAGGGCACTCAATGCCAAGCTTGAAGTGAGACTGGTTCCTCTTCGTTAGGGAGCGAAGCCGCGGACGAAAACTGGTTATTGTCTGGGGCCGGCGCCGCGGACGGCGCTCCATTGGATTGTTACATACCCTGGATCAACTCCATTTTGTCTCATCCAACTTTCCGCTAAGGCTTTATTATTTTCGTATGGCTGCCTCTGAATAGAGATTAAGAAATAGTCCTGGTCAGGGAAGTACTGGACTGTGAATTGCTCCGAACTGAAGGGCAGTTGAGAAATTAAACGCTGCTTGTTTTGCTGTAAAGCGTTTTGTTCCTGTATGGTTAGGGCTTTGGTTGGTGTTGGAAGAGGTGAGGTGGTTTGTGTAGCGGGAGCCTGGTTGTTGCTGGTAAACACATAGCCTGCTGCTAACAAGATAACAATCAACAAGACAGCAATTCTTTTTTTACTCCTGGTAAAAAACTGGCCCATGGCAGTAAGGTATTTCATTGTGATTGGGAAGAATATGACTTAAAAAGCCTCCATACGGTTCCACAGTAATCAGGCCCACACGCACGACTTGGGTTGCATGTTCCACAGTAGGCCCCAGCAACCTTTCTTATAGTTGGCTCGTCCCAAGCTGGTGTTGCTCCGGCGTCCCTTTTTATTTTAACAGCTGTGCCAACAAAAGCTGCAGCCACATTACACCGATCGTCGGCAGTGATGGTCTTGTTCAATCCAAATTTTGATTGCAACACGCTTTGGATACCTACTAAACCACGAGAGGCGTTATCGTTTATTAAACTTCTCCATGTGGCGGCCTCGAATTGTGTTGCTCCACGGACGTCGTTGTTTGGACAACCCAATGACGGATCAGAACAGGTATTGTAGCAATACCCCTTTTTGAGGGTGTCGTATGGCGAACCAGCCCACCAATTGTCCGTGCTAAAAAACTTCACGTCCTCATCTGTGTAGCTAAAAGCTCCCGGGGCTTCGGTTTGGGAGATAGCCAATAAAAGAGGGGCTGGAACTTCAGTTGCTTCGGCTGCACTATTTATGATTCCCTTAAGATTTTCGGATTGCATATTGAAGGCTGAGGCGATTCCTGAGGTTATTCTGAAGGGATTAGCGTTGAATGGGTTTAGTGAGTCGATATATTCGTCAACTCCGCGGTTAAACTCGTTCTTTGTTTCTTCTGTTTCGGTCAGCTTAGGAGCATTTGTTCCATTGGTGTAAATAGTCCCAAAGAAAGGTATGCCGCCAGAAAAAAGCCTGGCGAAAACTTCATCAAACAGACCCCTGAGGGCATTAAAGAAGTTTTCAAATTGTGCTTGGGGAGAGGGTGTGGGAGCATAGGCATTGGTTGAGTCACGGAAAAACTCCGCAGATTTTCCGAAGTCAGCAATGGTTGGAGAATCTCCTTTGTAAGGAATTAATTTCTGGGCGTTTTCAGGGCTAAATAGCTGCTGGCCCTTTTCGGTTCCGTAAGAATCGGGAGTAGTATCAGCAGCGTGCGTGGTTTGTGTGAATAGAATCAAAAAGAAGGGTAGGAGTGATAAGAATGATAAGAAGCGGATCATGAAGAGTTTCTAATTTAAAAATTGTAATTTGATAATTGATTGAAAATTGTAAATTGAAAATTAGAAATTACTCCATTCCTATGGAGTCGTTACCTTAAATTGAGTTACCTGCACTCCTGTTACAGCTTGAATAACCAATAAAACCGCAAATGCCAAAACCAAAACAACTAGCCCCGCAATGGCTGCTGTTAGAGTATGTTTTGCTGATTCTACTGCCTTTGGATCAGATCCTGAGGTTAGATATTTAAAACCTCCTATCAAAAACGTAACGAAAACTACCACACCGGAAAGAGCCAAAACGACATCAACGACGTTCCCAAAAGCGCACTCCAAACCAGCAATTGTTGCGACATCCGACGCATCAACTGTGTCGCTTATCTTTGTGCCAACACATGCAGTTCCCAACCAGCTTGCCATATTGCAAGTGTATCAGAAAAGCAGCGATGGGGCAAAATGCGAAAGGGATTAGGATAGATACTAACCACTATCACCAATCCCTATCACTTTTGCTGTCAGACACCAACTCTGCTAATCGTAAGATTGAACAAGTCGACGTCGAACAATATCTTTATAAGTTGAGCAATTGCCCAAGCCGAAAAGACTACAACCAAACCAACCAAAGCTGACGTTATTTGTTGGCGAGCTTCTTCGGTTTTGTTTTTATCTCCACCTGAGGTGATCCATTTAATACCACCTAATACCAACCAGAAGAAGAACAAAACGGCTGCAACAACGACTAAAATTTTGATAGCTGTTGAGACGATTGCTCCAATTGTCAGTTCGGCAACAGTTGTGGATGGAGCACCTGTACCTATATTAATTTTTGCTTCGCCAGCTGCTGCTACAGGTGTAGCGGACAACGCCAAAGCTAAGCTAGAAGTCCAAAGAGAATTTAAAGTTTGTTTTGTCATGTTTTCACCCCCTCGCCGTATGTGTGCTTATATTTTAATCGCGCCAAGATCAATTTGTAAAATGTTGACGCCAAAGACAGCTTCGATAAGCTTCAAGATTGCAAAAAGAGAAAGCATAACGACAACCCCAAGAAGCGCATGAACTATGCTGTTGCGGGCCTTTTCGAGGGCCTTTGCGTCTCCTGTTGATGTAATCCACTGAAGCCCTCCTATTAAAAAGTAAACAATAAAAAGCACAAACCCGACGACAAAGAAAGTTTTAAGAATAACTGCTATAACGGCACTGAAACCGCTAACTCCTGCTAACCCAGAGGTGGGATTTAACTTGGAAGGCAATAATGGATTTGAAACGTCTGCTAAATACATAATTTTGTGTTTGTCATTTAATGCTCAAATTGTTAATGAAATCGTCAATTTTCAAAATATCGATGCCCATCAAAAAACCGATTACAGATATAAACACTAAAGCGATAAAAACAACCACTAAACCAATAACAGCATTTGTAATTCCCTGCCTTGCGTCTGCTGCACCTTTGGGATCTCCGCCTGCGGTCATTAGGCTATAACCACCAATAACAATTTGGACAATAAACCACAAGATTGCCCCAACAGTCATAAACCCAATAATGTTGGACAACAGCTTTTCCAAAAGACCCCCTGCACCCTCCGTGAGGCTGGTAGGGTCACCCAAAGGACCAAAGCCCTTAATTTCCCCCAAACTTTCTGCTACTAAATTTGTCGAATTTGTCATATTTGTCGAATTTAACCCATTAGGGAGTTATTAACTGCGGTTTAAGTATAGCCGTTGCATCTCCAAAGAATATTTGTCCAATGATTGCTGCAAACAGGAAGGACGCAGCGATTATAACTACACCTACCAGGCTTTGCCAAATTCTTGCCCAGGCAGCACCGACTGCTTTTGCATCTCCTCCCGCTTGAATAAATTGATACCCAGCAATTATAAAGTTAAACAAGGCCCAAACTCCACCAGCAATGACTAAAAGTCTTAAAATTGCGCTTATCAGATTTCCCAAACCAGAAACTTCAGGAGCAACTCTGGCGGGGGGGGTAATTTTACCAAACAAAGCTCCTGATCCGCCAGTGGAGGTGTAACAAACAAAGGTGGGTTGGTCGCCTACAGTTATATTATTACAGGCACCTGGACATCTAGACATTCGACACTCAGCCTCACTGTCGAAAGTTTTGCCTGCTTGAGCAGAAGCTGGAGATGCACTAAAAAAGACAAGTGATAAAAAAAGGGTCAAAGCAAAGATGAGATTTTTCATATTAAAATATTTTAATATTGGTCAACGCTTCAATAAGTTGAATTATCCAATATGAGACGAAGATAATCAAGAAACCGGTAATTGCCGAGAAAATAACCTTCTTCCCACGGCCAATGGCATCCCTGTCATCAGAGCCTGCGCCACGGATATATTCAAACCCGCCCCACAGGAAAAAGATGAAGACTATAACGCCGGCGATAAGATAAAGATTCCCGGCTACGGCTGAGACCAAACCTCCAATATTGGCTAATTCCTTAACAGGAGAGTTATATTCTTTGCCAATATCGACAGCTAAGGCAGAGGTGACTAGTAACTTGTGACTAGCGACTAGAGTAAGGAGGGTTGTAATTGTGTATTTTGCGAAACTAGCTACCACGTTACGAGTTGACGAGTTACTTTTTATTATTTTCACAGTTCTAAGTGTATCAGGCAGAAGCGTAGCTTTGCAATTACCCTGTCATTCTGAGGCGTAGCCGAAGAATCTCTCGACTCGTTCGCGGAGTTTACGGTGAGTTTGTCGAATCTGCTCAGTGTGACACGGGATTGTGGGGTTATCCGCGGGTGACAAGTCGTGTTGCCTTTTTAACGTAATCAGTAAATTTCCCTTTCCCAAACCGTCTTGATCTTTTTGCAAAATTGGCAAGCGCCAGATCTAATTTCTTTGGGTTAAAGTCAGGCCAGAGAGTTTTTGTAAAGTAAAGTTCTGCATAAACCGCCTGCCAGGGGAAATACCCGGAAAGCCTTTTGTCTCCGCCGGTTCTGATTATTAAATCCGGGTCGGGTATGCCGGCGGTATCCAAATAACCTGAAAATTCTTCCTCAGTTATGGGGGTTTCTGCAGAGCGCTGATGTGTTTGGACTTTGTCCAAGAGACGGGAGATAGCCCGCAAAAGTTCATCGCGCCCTCCGTAGTTGAGGGCAAAAGAAACGGTTATCTTTTTGTTATCTCTGGTTTTTTCAACAATCTTTTTGGCTAGAGTTGCAATATCTTCCGGAAACCAATCAATGTTGCCGATTATTTTTACCCGTACTCCCAATTCTGCAAGCTCTAAAAGGTTAGTTTTTAACGCGTCCCGGAAGATTTTAAAAAGTCCTTGAAGCTCGTAAGTATCCCGTTTTTGATTTTCTGTAGAAAATGCCCAAAAAGTTAAATATCCGAGTCCGCGCTTTATAGCATGTTCGACAATCGGCTTGATGGTTTTTTCAGCAGCGACCCTGTGACCATCAATTGCGCCAACACCGTGTTTGGCAGCCCAACGGCGGTTGCCGTCCATAATTATTGCCACATGATTAGGAACACCAGTGGAAGAGTTATTTGCGATTTTTGCCATATACCAGGTGGGTGGATTTTAACACAGGTCGAGTTCTTTGAACAATTGCGACTTGACGATCTTCCTAGTGAGTCGCGAGCTTACGAGTTACCGATTAGAACAGGTTTCTAAACTGGCTAATTCCTAATATCAGTCCAAGTATTTGCACTATCCAAAAAGCGGCGAAAATAATTACAAAACCAATGACTGCTCGGGTTATCCTGTCTTTTCCGGCGGCGGTGGCTTTTGGATCACCATGGGACATCATGATTCCAAACCCTCCCCAGATGAAGTAAAGAAACAAAACTATACCAGCCAGACCAAAAACATAAGGTACAAAAGCGCTGACGATGCCGCCCAAAGTATTCAGGTTTTGGTTATAGCCCGTCTCGTTTAAATTTTGCTGTAAAACTCCAAAATCTATTGCTGCCATAAGAAAATTATTAACTTGCTATCTTGTTAAAACACAACTTCTCCCCGTCATACTGAACTTGATTCAGTATCTACATAGATTCCGTGTCAGGCACGGAATGACAGCAAGAGGTAGGTTTTGAAACGAGATCTACCCGAATCCTGGTAATCCTAATATATCTACTCCAATTAATTTTAACAAGAAGACGGAAAAAATTATCAAAATTAAACCGGATATCGCTGCGTTTAGGAGCTCCTTCCCACCTTGAATTTTATCCGGGTTGCCTGTTGAGCTCATAATTTGGAATCCTGCGAAGATTATTAACAAAAATGCAACCCCTCCAGCTATTCCCAAGGCCCACTTCAGAAACCACCCAACGAATTGATTGGTGTCTCGTATGGGTATGCATCCTAGGGCTGTTTGCAAACTTGTTTTGCTTGAGTCGCACCAAGTAGGTTCGAATGCTGAGGTCGGCGGAGACTCCTCTCCAGGTTTGTAAGTAAAGGTGCTTTGATCTCCTCTTGTTTTGCCAACACTAAACTCACGAGAGCAAAGAACCTCCGCACTAATATCATCTGTTCTGCGTGCTTTAACTACAATGGTGTATTGACCGTCTGATTGGAAATTGCCGGCGGTCGCCTCATATGTATCACCCTTTTGGCCACCACTGATTATTTGGCCTTTGTCAGGAGAAATTTCTGAGAATAAACCGAACCTAGCTACAGCGATATCTGTAAGTTGAGAAAAATTTGAGAAAACAAAGTTAACCTGCTGGTCTACTCCTGGCTGCTTAGGGGTTTGGTCGACTCGGCATCCCTCATATGACGGATATACCTTATAATCAATTCGACAAACCTCTTCACTCTCACTATTAGCTTTAGTTATCTTAATTTGCTTATCTCCTACTGATGTTTCATTTCCCTCCCCACCAACACTAAAAGTGAGGTCGCTACCTTCTACTTTGGGGGTCAGGGGCATTGAGCTGTCACGAGCATTCAGTTTAAGTAAATACCAATTACCCCCACGAACAAAGTAAATGCTATAGTCTTGAGTAGGGTTAAATTTGTATCCGGAGACGGTGAATTTGGCTGGTCTGTCAGCGTAAAGTGTTTTAGGGTTGGTGGTTACCGAGCAACGATCAAATGCATAAGCTGGGCGAGGAACAATGGTGGCTGGTGCAAGGAGTGCAACCGAAATTAAAAAAAATATTTTTTTCATACAAACAAACCCTCTTTTTCTAGAGGTTTGTGCAAAGTGTAGCACAATAGACCCGTTTCTCGCGAGTTTGGCTTGTTGTTTCGTGATACAATGCAGCCATGGAGAAAACAATTTTAAACTATCGAGTTATTATAGAGCCTGAAAAGTATCCAAGTGGCGATCTGGTTTATAATGCCCATTGTCCAACACTGGGTGTAGCTGACTATGGCGATACTGTGGACGAGGCTTTATCAAGCATACAAGACGGTATTGAATTAGCTATTGAAACCTTGGCGAGTAAGGGCGAGGGTGTTCCGGTAGATAACATTGAACAACAGATAATAGCTTCAGCAAAAGTTACTTTTCAACAAAAGTTAAAAATCCAAATAGTCTAACCTTGAGCAAACTTCCCAGGAATATTAAAGGTAAAGAATTGGTTAAGATCCTTGGGAGACTGGGTTTTAAAAAAGAAAGCGGGAAAGGAAGTCATATAAGAATGACTTGTCCAGACGGCCGGTGGACTCAAGTAGCAATTCACACAAAACCAATTCCACAAGGAACGCTCAAAGCAATTTTGAAACAATCGGGAGTCACAGTTGAAGATCTCCTCAAAAACATGTAATTTCCAACGTGTACTTAAGATCGCTGCTGGTATACTAATGGTAATGTTCAAGAAGGCAAAACGGCATACGGTATACGGCAAACACTTCTTGCTTTTGGGAATTTTCTTTTCGGCGTTCGTTTCTTTCGTTTTTCGTTTTTCGTTTTTCGTCTACGCCGATTGCGCTAATGCTAACAACGCCGAGTCTTTTCAATGTCAAATTGACCAGATTCAAAGAGAAATTGACCAAATAAAGCCGGCCCATGACAAAAACAAAGCAGAACTGGCCAGTCTTCGTGTAAAATTAAGCAGTTTAAATGCCAAAATAAACAGCCTTTCACGCCAGCTGGATACGGTTGAAAAAAATTTAGAAGATCGTGAGGCAAGTCTGGCGGTTCGACAGCAGTTGTTTGAAGAAAAAACTAAACGCCATTATATGGTTTTGCGCCAACAAGACCCCCTGGCCCCCTTTTTGCTGGCCGATACAGCCACAGATCTTTTGCAGCAAATAGCCATTCGCTCAAGAGTCATCGCTCAAGATCAGCAGGATATTGTAAAAATTGCCCAGGATATTAATGATCTTGAAAACGACAAACAAACCTTAACCAAAAACCGAAGTTCTCTACAAACTGCCCAAAGTTCTTTAAATAAAAACGCGGACTTTTTGGCAGGGGAAGTGGCTAAGGTTGAAAAATATATCCAAGGTTTAACCCAAAAGCAGAAAAACTTAATTGCGGCAAAGTTGGCCAGTCTTCATCTGCCAACCTCTTTAGGCGCCGGTCCTTTGTTGTGTACGGATGACAGAAAAATTGACCCGGGATTTTCACCAGGCTTTGCTTTCTATACATATGGCATTCCGCACCGTGTTGGTTTAAACCAATATGGAGCCTATGGAAGGGCAAAAGCTGGACAAAACTATCGAGATATTTTAAATGCCTACTATCAGGGAGTGAGCTTGGACAAAAAAGAAAACATCACTCTCTCGGTTAATGGCTATGGCAATCTGGTGATGGAAACTTATCTTTTGGGCATTGCCGAAATGCCTGGCGACTGGCCTTTGGAGGCTTTGAAAGCCCAGGCTGTGGCGGCTCGTTCTTACGCCTGGTCGTATACAAACGGGGGAGCCAAATCTATTTGTACCACTCAGGCCTGCCAGGTTTATAAAGGTTCAAACCGCGGGGGAAACTGGGAGCAGGCAGTAAAAGCAACAGAGGGAGAGGTTCTAAGCTCGGGAGGTTCGCCGATTACAGCCTGGTATGCTTCAACTTTTGGTGGGTATGAGCTTGCCTCGGCAGATATTGGATGGTCTCCAACTTCCTGGACTAAGAGAATGCGGGACACATCAGGCGACGTGGGCAGTTTCGGTGATCTTAATAATTTATCCTACGACAAGGATTCACCCTGTTTTTATGCCGCTCAGGGTTTCAGGAAAGAATACAACAAGAGTGCCTGGCTAAAAGGTGATGAAGTGGCAGATATCGTAAACAGTTTAAAATTGTCCAAAGCCGATTCTGGGACACAATCCCATCTTTCTCAACCTGACAAATCAGACAGCGACACTTGGGACCAAGGAAGGGTTAAGCGGGAGCTTTCCTCGCGGGGAACTACTCCCTACAATTCCATAAGCAGCGTTTCAGTTTCTGATTGGGATACTGGTATGGGTAAAACAAACTCTGTTTCTGTTTCAGGGGATGCCGGATCCGATACTTTCTCGGGAGATGAGTTTAAGACGTTCTTCAACTTGCGCGCGCCTGGAAATATTCAAATCGTCGGACCGCTTTTCAATATCGAGAGGCGCTAATTGTACCGAAGGCTTGTAGTGGTGTAGAATAACACAAACCTATGCCTGATCTTTACGTTTCTGAACAAAAGAGTACAAACGGAAATGCAGCAAAAAAAGGAGGCAACCCTTTGTCTGCATTTTTTTATCTTCCTAAAAAAGCGAAGTTCGAGAACCAGGATGATGACGAGCAAGTCATTCTATTGCTTCGTCGCCATCCGATAACCAACCTCCCTTGGATTCTGTTAGTTATTTCTCTCGCCCTTGCCCCCACCCTTCTAAATTTTTTTCCAGAGTTATCCATATTGCCAGGAAGATTCCAGTTGGTGACAGTTGTGCTCTGGTATCTGTTTACAACAGCTGTCTTTATTCAGGGCGCTCTCACTTGGTTTTTTAACGTAAATATAATCACAAACAGAAGAATAGTAGACGTCGACTTTTACACTCTTATTTACCGGGAGATTTCCGACGCCCGCTTAGATAACATTCAGGAAATAACTTATAAAGTGGGAGGTTTGCTTGGGACGTTTTTTCACTTTGGCAATGTCGAAATCCAAACTGCTGGAGCCCTTCCCAATTTTAACTTTGAAAATGTTCCCAATCCGGCACAAGTAACAAACATCTTGCAAGATTTGCAGCGCAACAAGGGGAATATATGATATTTGAATTAGCATCAATTTGGCTTTTAGTAAAAGTTTTTTACCTTGTCGCATTTTTTGTATATGTTGTTTTTGCTGCGGTTACAGTAAAACAAACATATCTTATGACCAAAACTCTAGAAATTGGCCTTGAAAGTCTAGTGCGCACGTTATCCTGGGCTCATTTTATTTTTGCGGTGGCAGTATTAGTTCTTGCCTTTGTTCTGCTGTAGAAAAAACATATGCCCGTTCTCACTGCCAAGATTCTTCTAAACTCTACTCGGCGTGCATGGACGCAAATTTACGAACAAAATAGTTTTGTGGCTTTAATCTCTTTAGAAGCAGGTGAAGAACAAGAGGCTGCGTCTGCTACGGAAAAAGGTCACGAAGCCCTTTCTTTACTGCAAGCAGAATGCGCATCCTCAGAAAACCTGGCCCAGCATTTACCCTCTATTGTTGAAAGACTGTATTCAACTTTCAGCGCAAACAATCCGGAAGTGGCTGCCTGTGTGGTTTTGGGAGACTACATATATTTTGCCAAAAAAGGATTGTCTGAAATTTGGGCTATCAGAGACCAGAAGCCATACCGATTAAGTTCTGATAATTTTTCAGGAAGATTGGATTTCGGGGATTTATTCTTGCTGGGTACGGCTGAATTTTTCAAGAGAGCCAGCGAGGGGAGCCTGGAAGAAATACTTAAAGACAAAAGTACGGTTGATGAGGTTGGAGATGCGATAAGTCCTCTGATCCACAGAAGTGACGACCCCAAAGCCGGAGGTGTAATTATCAAGGCAAAAATTGTACCGGCTCCAGTTAAGGAGGTGCAGCCAGAATTTACAAGACCAAACGTTTTTAAAAGACTTCTGGTTAAACTAGCTTACAAATTGCCGGAGCGCGAATTCACACCCAATATGCCCGGAGCTTCAAGAAGAACTGCATTTTTTATCGGGGTAATGCTTTTGGTTTTACTAAGCGTCAGTATCTTTTTTGGGATAAAACAGAAAGGAGTACTTGATTACAAAGCATCCTATCAGGATCGCTTAAGTCGCGCTCAAGTTCTTTATAACGATGCAGTGTCGCTGAAAGGTTCAAACATTCTTGCGGCAAGAGATTCTTTTACCCAGGCTAAAGCAATTTTAACCTCACTAAAAGAAGAAGGGGTTACCGATCCGGAATTGGATCAGCTAAAGACCAGTCTTGATTCTCAGGAGTCGGATATTTTGGGACAGTCCCATATTCCTGCCAGCCCTTTTTCCGACTTAGCCATATTCAAGTCAGATATAAACGCCTCTGACCTTTCATTTAGTAATGGAACAATGGCAGTATTGGATACAAAAGGCGAGCGTGTTGTGTTTGTAGGCAGTAAAAGCAAAGAAACAGCGGTTTCGGGTAAAGCTGCCGGACCTTTATCTGTTTCAACGGCTGACGGGAAAACATATGTTTTAGGCACAGATGGAATTTCAGAGGTCGATAAGTTGGGGGGCAAGGTTATTATTCCCACAGACAGCCAGTGGACTTCTCCGGTTAAACTTGCTGCGTTTGGTTCAAATTTATATTTGCTAGAAAAAGGCGGCGTAATTTGGAAGTATCCCGGAATTACTTCAGGGTTTGGCAGCAAACAGGAATGGCTAAAAAGTGGATCTTCAGATTTAGTAGGAAATGCCAGGGCTTGGGCCATTGATGGTTCAGTCTATGTTTTGGGCAATGGTGGAACGATTGCTAAGTACGTTAGGGAAGTAAAAGACAGTTTCCGAGTTTCTGAACTGTCCCGCGCTTTTGGAGACGCTACATCTATTTACACCGATCCTTCTTTGGATTCTTTATATGTGTTGGATAAAGGGATTGGACGTGTTGTAGAGCTTGATAAAACCGGCAGTTACAAATTTGAATATGTAGTTGACGAGGCCAGGCAAGCCGGTGGAATGGTAGTTTCCCAGGCGGATAGAAAGATTTTTCTTCTTGTTAACAACAAAATTTTCTCAATTCCTTTAAAATAAAAAAGGGTTTTACCAGTTGTTGGCTGGCTGGGTGCCCTTAGACCCATGGGTGAGTTTACCGAACGCCGAGTGTTTTGTACTCAAGGCCTTGACGAGATTTTTTGTGCCGGGCCCCTCCTCGACGTGAGCCAGGTAACTATCTGGTGTTTCGACAAGATAAACACTCTCGCCGCGACTGGCCTTTAGCTCTGAAAAGCCAAACCGACGAACGTTGAATGCTCGGGCGGGCAAAAAGGGAGGGGGTTGGGGGGAAGGAATTTTTGTCCGCCCTCGCTTTCCGCCGCCGAATTCAGTTAGTATATAATCACAACTATACCAAACCAATCTCCGCTGGCAATGTGTTGAGCATAAATTCTTCTGGTTTCTCTACAAATATAATCCTTTTGCTTAAAGAGTTAGCAAATCCTATTTCTATAAGTGCAGAAGCGCCGACATATCCTTCAGGATCACAAACAATCAAAGCATCTGATTTTAATATAGAATCCAAATGATGCCGTTCCAATTCAAGTGGGGTTAGTCCTTCTTCGCCGGTAAAAACAACAAATTTTTCACCAGGATTTTTTGGTTCAGTGAACCTCGGACTGAGAACTTTAGAGCCTTCCGATTCAATTTTTTCTTTAATCTTTAGTATGTAATCAAGATGTTTTCTGAAACTTCCGCTGATAGTAACATACCTAAATTCTTGTCTTGCAACGCCATTGATAAGGTTAGAGTTAGATGGGATAACAGATTGGATAAGATATTTTTGAAAAACAGCTTGAGCGATTGCTGAACAACCTCTTGCACCATGCATCCATTTTGGATTTTCCGACATCAATGACTCAAGTTCGCTCAATGTCAATTTTTCAAAAATATCATTATTGCGCTTTGAGAAATTATCCACTGATATAACCGAGGGGTGGTCATCGTCAGAAAATAATTTATTGGTTTCTAAAACATAGCCAGTTATTTGCATGTAATTCAATTCGCCGCCAGTATAAAAAGCATATCTGACCTTATTATCCAAACTTGGAAGTCGATTGCTTACATAGTCAATTATTTCATTCAGCGAGATTCCAGCTATTGGCTCGTTTATTTTTGAAAATTGAGTATTTACCGTACCGACTCCAAGGTCTACATTTTTCATTTCTATTGCCTCGCGACCGTACATTACAACTAACTCCATAGAACCTCCACCGATATTAACTAGCAACACCGGCTCATTAAGCGGACATTTTCCAACCAAAGCCATTTCTAGGTAAAAGTTTTCTATGTCTTGATCTATGATATTAAAGTATAAGCCAGTTCGTCCGAAAAATTCATCAATAAAAGTAACCTTCGTACTTTTGACAAGCTTTCTAAAAATACCAGTGGCGAAAATTTTGATTTTTGAATTTTTGTTTTTATCTTTTACAGAATCAATAATCTCAAAAAGTTCTTTTTTTGCCACAGAAGAAATACCGCCCTCTGGATCAAAGCCATCCTTAAAAGGAATACTCTTCTGAAACAGAATTTCGACATCTTGTTTGGTATTTTTGTATACTTTTATAGTTGACGACCCCACATCTACTAAAATCGTGTTCATAGTTTTGGAAATTAATTTATTAAATTTTCTATTGAAACTCGAAGTGCTTTAGCGATTTTTGCCATAGTTTGAACACTTGGCTTATTAACTGTGCCACTTTCAACCTTCATAAGCGTTGTGTATTTAATATCCGCTTTCTTCGCCAAATCGTCTTGCGTTAAGCCGAGTTTCGCCCGCAATTTCTTAATGTTTTCGCTGATTGTTTTTCCACTTGTCATATAAATAAAGTTTTGGTAGTATTTTAGTATATAAGGTTATTACCCTTATTGTTATACTACCAAATAAAATGAAAATGATCAAACAAATTTCTTGGCGGCGTATTTCGCAAGGCGAAATACGAAATTCGGCGGCGGAAAGCGAGGGCGGACAAAAATTCCTTCCCCCCAACCCCCTCCTTCCGCCGCACCCGAGCGGAGCGGTCAGGAATTTTTCTCAAAATGGGTTCGCGCTATTTTCAGAATATCCCACAATTCAAAACTTTTCAACTTTTTCGCTGGGGACAAGACTGAATGCTCGCCGCGCCCAGTGGCGCGGCTCGCAAGGAATTGAGCCAAAAAATCCCACGGCTCGGAAAACGAAAAGGAAGCAGATTGTATATCTAAAATCTTAATGCAAAACATTATGCTCAAACCAAAATATTTTCTCTACGCTCGCAAGAGCACCGAGGATGATGACCACCAAATAATGTCTATTGAGGCACAGCTTTTTGAATTGCGAGAATACGCGCGTAGAGAAAATGTGGAAGTTCTCCAAGAATTTACCGAGTCGAAAAGCGCAAAGAAACCCGGGCGAGAACTCTTTGCCGAAATGATTAGCAAAATTGAAGCGGGCGAGGGCGTAGGCATACTAGCGTGGCATCCGGATCGTCTCGCCCGCAACTCGGTAGATGGAGGAAAAGTTATCTACCTCGTAGATACACAAAAAATCGTTTCTTTGCGCTTTCCGACATTTTGGTTTGAGCCAACTCCGCAAGGGAAATTCATGTTGCAAGTGGCGTTCGGACAATCAAAATATTATTCCGACAATCTTGTTGAGAATATCAATCGTGGTATCCGCCAAAAACTCCGTAGAGGCGAATGGCTAACGCTCGCACCCTTTGGCTATGTGAACAACCCCAAAACTCGGACGATTGAGCCGCACCCTACGAAATCAAAAATTGTGGCGCGAGCGTTTGAGGAGTTTGCCAAAGGAACGCATACGCTCAAATCTCTTTCGGAGTTTTTGGCGGAACTTGGTATTGAAACGCGACACCGAACGCCACTTGCCAAAGCGTCCGTACACCGAATGCTCACAAACAGAGCATATCTCGGCTTTGTGGCGCACAAAGGCGAATATCACGAAGGACGCTTTGAGCCAATTCTTTCCCTCGCAACCTTTGAAGCCGTGCAGGAAATTTTGAAACGAAAAGCGAAACCTCGCAAATCAAAGCAGAGACACAATTTCCCTTTTACCGGACTGCTCACTTGCGCCGAGTGTGGAAGCGCGATCACGGCCCAATTTGCGCACGGTAACGGCGGGACATATCGCTACTATCGTTGCACAAGAAAAAAGGGAAATTGTGCTCAAAAATATTTGCGAGAAGATTTACTTGTTTCGCAACTCAAAACACGGCTTCAAAGTGTTGTGCTTTGCGATGAGTGGACGGGAAAAATGTTGAAGCAAGTTGAAGTGTGGGAAAAGGAGCAAGTCCACTCATCGCAAACATTCGTCCAAAATCTTGAAACGGAACAAAGCGAAGTTTCCGCAAAACTGGATAAACTTGTTTCCTCGTATATTGACGGCGATGTGCCAAAAGAAAGTTACCTCGCCAAAAAGGAAGAGTTAATGATGCGGAAACTCGCTTTGACCAATCAAAAAGAAGATTTTGGACGAACGGGAAAGAATTGGATTGAACCATTGCGGAGTTGGATTTTAGATATACAGAAAGCCAAAAAATTGTCGCAGGGCGACAATTTTGAGGACATTAAGGCATTTGTCCAAAAGATCGGAACGAACCATCAACTTTTGGACAAATCCGCTTCCTTTTCTTTTTCCGAGCCGTGGGATTTTTTGGCTCAATTCCTTGCGAGCCGCGCCACTGGGCGCGGCGAGCATTCAGTCTTGTCCCCAGCGAAAAAGTTGAAAAGTTTTGAATTGTGGAGATGGAGGGAGTTGAACCCTCATCCGAGCAAGATTTTTAAACGTGTCTACAAGCTTATTTTGCTAATTATTCTCGCCGGGAAACTCTCTAGCAAACCAAAGTTAGTTTCCAAGCAAAGATCAAGGCTTGGCCGGTACTGATCAGGTTACTGGTTGCGTTCTGGGTTATCAGTTGACACCCAACACATTACGACCAGACACATAGTGTGCGGATGCGAGCTATATTACGCGAATGCGTAATTATAAGCTCGGGCTTCGGTTTGACCCGTGCCTTTTATATTTTTGACTATTGTTTAACGAGTTGTTAGTCAAACTCGGCTTGCAACGTGTTAAAGTACTTTCCCGTCGATGCCTATCATCCCCTGGGTGGTAATTTGCTTACCATTTGCCTCTGGCTTCGACCTCAGCTTCGCGCGCTATGTCGCGACGCTTTTTAGCCTCCTTTTTCTCGAACTGTTTCTTGCTTCGAGCTAAAGCCAACTGAACCTTAACCAAAGGTCCCTTATTATACAAGCAAAGGGGTATCAAATTCAAGTTTTGCTGCTTTATTCTTGTACTCAAAGAAAGAAGCTCTTTCTTGTGCAACAAAAGCTTTCTGGTGCGCAATGGATCGTAATCTTTTACTGATGTGGTAATATGCGCAGGAATGTTGGCTCCCACCAGATATGCTTCACTGTCTTTAACCCTGCCATAAGCTGAATTTATATCTCCTCGACCGGCTCTTAAAGCTTTAGCTTCAGTCCCCAGCAAGCAAATGCCCGCCTCGAATGTTTCCAGGATTTGATAATCACGTCGGGCGCGCTTGTTTAATATTTTCATATACTGCAAGTATACTAAATTATGGGTATTTTAGATTTTTTGTTTCCCAAGCAATGTGTTGGATGTAAAAAAGGTGGCACATATTTTTGCCACGATTGTGTCGCTCGCGCCAAAAGAACCTTTCCGCTTGTTTGTCCGGTTTGTGAACGGGCTTCAATTGATGGCGTAACCCATGCAAAATGTAAAAGCGGAGTTTCTCCCGAGGGGCTATTTTCAGTTTGGGAATATACAGGCGTCCCAAGAAAACTTATTATTCAACTTAAATACAAATTTGTGGAAGAGGCGGCCTGCGATTTGGCGCGAGGAGTGTCTTTAGAGCTGTCGAAGTCTTGCCCATATTGGTTAAAAGGTAAAAACACCTTGGTGCCTATACCTTTATATTGGAGACGCGAAAACTGGCGTGGGTTTAATCAAGCCAAAAACGTGGGGGAATTAATTGCACAACAAATGGGTTGGGAATTTAAAGATTTATTGGTTCGCACCAAAAACACCAAGCATCAGGTGGGTTTAAAAGGTGAGGAGCGCAAAACCAATGTTGGTGGAATATTTCAAATTGAAAAGTGGATCGTCTTGAACCTAAACAAAAAGATTGTTCTTTTTGACGATGTCTGGACGACCGGTTCAACCTTAAAAGAAGCCACAAAAACCCTCAAGGCGGAAGGCTTTGCACAAGTGTATTGCCTGACTTTGGCTAGATAATTAGTTTTTCGATAATTCACCAACAGAGCTAAAACCGAGTTTAGAATACCACTCGTCGAAGGAGAATATTGTATTTGTAGCTAATTTTTCGGCGGTAGCTGCCACAACAGCGTCAAAGATGGTATTTTTCTTGGAAACCGCTTTTTTTTCAAAGATAACCCCTGCTCTTTTTTGGGTTTCTGAGTCTATATATTCAACCTCGTATGCTCCCTGTAAATATTGTTGATTGATAAAGTGGGCTTCCTTGGGTTTATTTAAGCTCCGTTTAAGGGCTGTGATTGCTTCTAATATGGCAGTATTTGGAAAAACTACGGTGATACCCATTCGGGCGAGAGTTTCACTAAACGCTTTTGCTTTATTGTGTAGAGGATCCTCGTCGAAAGTTAACGCTATTAGTATGTCTGCATCTGCCACGATGCGATTACTCATGGTTCTTGTCCTTCTCTCCGCCCCAAGTGTAGTAATCCATGTTTTTTACCACATCTTTTGGAGCATTTTTGTCGTACGGAAGAGACTCCGCAAAATGGGCAAGGTCGAGCAAGGCTTGCGCAGATTTAGACTTGGGGATTTTGACTTGTTTAAGTCCTTTCTCTAAAGCAAGACGCGCAATTTCGGCTTTGGTTTTCTTGCTAAGTTTGGCTTTGATGTCCAACTCTTTTTTCAAGTTGTCGGTTAAATATAGATGAAGGCGGTACATATGCTTAAAAAGTTAACACATAACACATGTGCTGTCAAGTGGGGAGAAAATACCCACCATTTCTGATATAATGCATGCAACCTGGAGGGTTGCCAGAGCGGTAATGGAGCGGCTTGCTAAGCCGTGGCGGCGAATAGCCGTCCACAGGTTCGAATCCTGTACCCTCCGCAACTGTTTGCACTTGTAGCTCAGCGGATAGAGCATAGGATTCCGGATCCTAAGGTCGGTGGTTCGAATCCACCCGAGTGCGCCTGTAATTATCTGGAGAGGTCAGATAGTGGTTCATTCTACGCGCTTGGAAAGCGCGCGAGCGCAAGCTCACGCGGGTTCGAATCCCGCCCTCTCCGCCAAGTTTTGTGGAAGGGTGCTCCGAATGGTAAGGAACTGGTCTTGAAAACCAGCGCTCAGCAATGGGCTTGTGGGTTCGAGTCCCACCCCTTCCGCATTCTCATCTGTGATATAATCTGGTATAAATCATGCCCGAGGAAGACTTGGCTGTTCCAGTTCCGACTGTTGTTGTCCAGACAAAAGAGCTCTTTTCTTGGCATGCATACGCTCGGCCCTTTAAAAAAAGGAATAGAGAATTTTTTACCACCATTTTGGCGGTCGCTTTCCTGCTTTCTGTGATCTTTTTCACCATTGGCGGTGTTTTGCCTGTTGTTGTGATCATCTCTCTGGTTTTTTTGGTTTACGTTTTATCAAGCGTTGCCCCGGAGCAAGTGGAGCACAAAATAACCACAAGAGGCGTGGTTTTTGTGGGGAAGACCTATCTTTGGGAAGAGTTGACAAGATTTTGGATGGCGGAACGGTTTGGCAGCGAACTCTTGATAGTTGAAACAACCAGATTGCCTGGAAGGATAGAGTTTGTAATCGGTTCAGAGGATAGAGAAAAAATAAAAGAAATAATGCAGGAATATTTAGTAAACGAAGAAGCTGCCCCAACTTTTTTGGACAAAGCTGCGTCATGGTTGTCAAAAAGGATTCCTTTAGAAGCTTAAGAACCTCGCCTATGGCGAGAACCTTGCGATTGTTTTGCGAGGATGCGACACAATCGTAAAATTTTTTTGCACAAGTAAGGTAAAGTTATGCAAAAAAGATTGCACCCGTAGCTCATCTGGACAGAGCGCGACTTTGCGGAAGTCGAGGCAGTAGGTTCGAATCCTATCGGGTGCGCATGGTAGAACAATTAACAACAGGAGCAACAGTATTTAGAAAAAAAAGAGGACAAGCGGAATGGCTTGTGATAAAGGCCGGCTCAAAAGCGTTCGGGGAATTGATAAAAGGCTCCGTCAGGCGCGGAGAGTCTTCCGTGGGCGCGATTTTGCGGATTTTGCGGGAAGAACAGGGAATGGTTGTTGAAGTTTTGGAGGAATCCGGCAGAATTGGTTCTTCTTCAAAAACCATTTATTATCTTATTGAACAGTCGGCGCCTGCTGATAAACAAAGAATAACCCACCGGGAAAAATGGGGACAATACGGCCAAATTGTAAAGTCGTTGGGATCCGACAAAGAGAGAAAAATACTATCCCAGGCGAAAGATGTTTTAAAAGAGCTTATCAAGAAGAGAGAGGACGAAGCAAAAATAAATTGAAAAGGCAATTCTCAAGCGGCGGAACCGTATATCGCCAATCTTCTTCAAACATTGAGTGGTTATTGATAAAGCCCACAGGCAAAAATCGCTGGCAATTTCCCAAAGGATGGATTGATGCGGGGGAGACTTCCCGGGAGGCGGCTATAAGAGAAGTTCGCGAAGAAGGTGGGGTTGAGGGAGAGTTAGGGGGAAAGTTGATACGATTACGATCTTTTTTGCCGAAAACGGCGAGAGAGTTATTAAAAAAGTTGACTTTTACTTGGTAAAATATTTAAAGGATACAAAAGAAGGTCACGATTGGGAAACAGAAGAAGTCGTTTGGCTGCCATACGAGGCAGCGTTCGAGAAATTAACCTTTAAAAGTGAAAAAGAAGTTTTAGAGAAAGCAAACAAACTACAAAAAGCCTCTTGACCTTCGCATTTTGTTTGGGTATAGTAAATGTATGCCTCGATTGATTTTTACCAATGATTCCCAAAAGACTTTTTTACAGTTAGTGAGAGTATCAAGTGGACTCTCGAATGAGGAACTTGCTCAACTATGCGAGGTTTCGGGTAGGACGTTTAGAGATTGGGTTCGTGGAAAATACAACATATCAAAATCTGCTGCACAAAGTTTATCCGAAAAGTTCTCGGTTCCCATTCCCGAAAATACCGCAGAGGTTAATGACTATTGGTATGTAAATAAGTGAGCATCTTTAGGATGGCGCAAGCGATTTGAGTTATATGGAAATAAGCCTTTTGGCACATTGGAGGGCAGACGAAAAGGCGGAAGAAACTCACTTAAAACACACAAACTTCTGAAAACAAAGTTTTTCAATGTAAATACAATAAAAAGACCACAACCTAACTGCAAGTTGGCAGAGATAATTGGAGTTTTAATGGGGGACGGAAGTTTGACTCCCAGTCAAACTAGCATTTATTTGAATATCAAAACCGACAAACCATACGCCAGGTTTTTGCGGAAACAATTGCTGGCACTCTTTGGGGTGAATGTCGCGGTAAGAGAAAACTGCAAAGAGTCAGTTGTTGTGGTTTGCATTAGCAGTAGTAGGTTGGTGGGATTTCTTCACAGGAAAGGTTTGCCAATTGGAGACAAACTAAGAAACGGTTTAGACATTCCAAGTTGGATTTATACGCGAAAAAGTTGGCTGCGTGCATGTCTTAGAGGAATGTTGGACACCGACGGGTGTACTTATATCGATCATCATTTGTATAAGGATAAAAAGTATGGCCATTTGGGAATCGCTTATACTACTTACTCTCCTGCTTTGAAGAAAAACATCACTAAGGCACTTAAAATTTTGGGTTATGCACCCACATTAACTACTAAGCATAGAGTTTTGCTCCGGAGAGAAAAAGAAATACTAAGATTTTTCGGTGAAATTGTGCCTAGCAACAAGCGTCATTATGCTATACTTAACAGATTTCTGGAGGAGTACCGAAGTGGTTATAACGGGACCGCCTCGAAAGCGGTTGTCGCCGCAAGGTGACCGTGGGTTCGAATCCCACCTCCTCCGCCAAGAATCACATTTCGAAAAATCAAGATTGGAAGCCTCGGCGCAAAGCGCCTCGGCATGGTATTTTCCCGCAATTTTGAAGGCATTTTTGAAATCGCACGCCAGCGTGCGGTCGGCAATGCGGAAGTTCGAACTTCAATCAAAAAACACCGCTCATTTCATTCGCAGAGTCGGTGGCGTTCGTCGGCACACCTCGGAAGAAATGATGTGTAGCGAATCCTGTACCCTCCGCCAAATAATCTCAAGTTGACCTCAAAAGATGATCCGAATATAGTTGCTCCAGTCAGGGATTGTTGCGTCTAAGGAGGTAATTAGGTGAAAGACGCCGTGTGCGGTACATTAAAAAATGTACAACCCCTCATTTTTTCTCCGAGTCCTTGACTTGAAACTTTGGTAATACTATAATTTAGGTAATACCATGCAAATTCCAGCGACGACTATTACCCAAAAAGGACAAGTAACAATACCCGTTGAAGTTAGGCGCCTCCTTCGCTTAAGAAGCGGGGACAAAGTTAGGTTTGTAGTGACTCAAAAGAAAGAGGTTAAAATCAAAACAGCAGAACGTACTTCCATAATGCATCTTTATGGTTCACTCAAACCACGGGTAAAAGTTCCAAAATTTAAGACGGGCGAGGAACTGATTAGATGGGAAAGCGAGGCTTTTGAACGAGGTGTAGCCGAAGAAGACCGCAGGATATTGCGAAATTACTCGAAACACAAATGATCTTTTTAGATGCAAACGTAATACTTCGTTTTATACTTGATGACAATCCTATATTTTCACCAAAAGCAAGATCAATATTTGAGACAATAAACAGTGGGCGAGTCAAGGTCTTCATAAGTGCAATGGCTGCGTTTGAAGTAGTGTTTACACTTGAGCGAACATACAGCCTCTCCAAATCAATAATCGCCCAAAAGTTTTTATCAATTCTTAAATTAGAGAACGTGAGGTCTGATAAACCGAATGTTCTTGAGCAGGCGCTAGGTTTTTATGAAGAAAAAAACGTTAGTTTTGCCGATGCTTATCAGACCGCCTTAGTGTTGAAAAAGAAAGTTAAAAAGATTTACTCTTTCGACTCCCATTTTGACAGGTTCCCACACATCAGCAGGATTGGTGAATAGCCTCCTTCTTTACTTCCACTGTATACTTCACTTACAAATGGCTCCAGATAATCAAATCGAAGAAATAAAGCGCAAGACAGACATTGTGGAAATTATTGGCGAATATGTTGATTTAAAAAAAGCCGGGAGAAACTACAAAGGTCTTTGCCCCTTTCATGGTGAAAAAACTCCCTCTTTTATGGTTTCCCAGGAGCTTCAAATTTTTAAATGTTTTGGATGTTCCGTCGGAGGGGACGTTTATAAATTTTTGGAAGACTACGAAAAAATTGATTTTCCCCAAGCCTTAAAAATCTTGGCTGACAGGGCAGGAGTTAAGCTGCGCCCTCTTGGGGGCTTTGCCGGATATGAAGAAAAGGAAGAGCTTTACAAAGTAAATTTTTTAACCGCTGAGTTTTACCACTATTTATTAGCTGAACACCCCTTGGGAGAGGTGGCGCGGCAATATTTAGCCAACAGGGGGATAACTTTAGAAACAGTTAAGCTTTTTAAAATTGGTTTTGCACCGGACAGATCTGACACACTTTTTAACTTTCTGGGCAAAAAGAGAGGATACAAACCGGAAATAATTGTCAAGGCGGGCTTGTCTGTTTTGCGCAATGGCCAGTATTTTGATCGTTTTCGCGGACGGGTGATTTTTCCATTATCAGACCATTACGGAAACATTTTGGGGTTTTCTGGAAGAGTTATAAAAGACGGGGGAGAAATAGCAAAATATATAAATAGTCCCGACACTTTGGTTTATAAAAAGGGTAACAATTTGTTTGGTTTAAACATTACCAAACAGGATATTAAAAAAGCCGGATTTGCCATTGTTGTCGAGGGGGAGTTTGACCTTTTGTCTTCTTATCAGGCAGGGGTAAAAAATGTTGTTGCCATCAAAGGTTCGGCCTTCACTCCGGAGCAGGCACAGCTTGTTAGCAGGTTTTGCTCTCAAGTTTATTTAGCACTGGACGCAGATTTTGCGGGAGATCAAGCCGCAAGGCGCGGGATAGATATCTTAAAAAAAGCGGGTGTTGATATTCGAGTTGTCAAAATGGGAGATGGGGCAAAGGACCCTGATGATTTTGCCCGCTCGGATCCGGAAGGCTGGGAAAAAGTTGTCAAAGAAGGAGAGGGCATTTACGATTTTTTGATAAGAACTGCTTTTTCAAAATTTGATGCTCAAACTACAGAGGGAAAAGAAAAAATAAGCCGCGAGCTATCTCCGATATTGGCTGGGATTGAAGACGAAATTGTTAAAGCATCTTGCATGAAAACAGTAGCTGGTCGACTTGGCGTACCAGAGGAAGCAGTTGTCAGGCAGGTTAGGAAACACCAGGCAGCTTTTACCCAACAAGGAGGAGAAAGTATCCCGGCAAAGATGGAAGAAAAATCTCGAAGAGAAATTTTGGAAGAAACCCTTCTGGGGCTAATTTTACAGTCTCCAAATTTAGAAAAGTTTGATGGGGTATTCAAAACTAATAAAGCTTTAAGGCTGGCTCAGACCTTGCCAAATTGGGGGAAAGATAAATTTGATCCGGGGGAATTTGCGGCCTCCTTGCCAGCAGAGCTTAGGGACTTTTTTGGCGAAGTATTTTTTGCATACAGCGATTCCAGTAGCTTGAAAATAGAAGAGGAAATCGAGGAGATTAAAAAAGAAATTGAAATTTTGGATCTGAGAGAAAGAATTTTGCAGATAACCAGAGACATTGCACAAAGAGAATCAACAGAGGATCCGGAAACGTTGAGAATCTTAACCGAAGAATTGGATTGTGCGGCAAAGAATTTAGGTAAGCTCGAGAACGAGTAAAAGAAGTGGTATCATACATACACATGCGACCGCGCAAAAAGCGTGATAACTTTTTGTTAAATGACACAACAAGCTTTGAGAAAACCAGTACAAGAGGTTCTTGATCGGGGGGAGAAACAAGGTTTCTTAACCCAGGATGAAATTTTGGATGTTTTTCCTGATGCCGAAGACCGTTTGGAAGAACTGGATGAATTTTATTTCCAACTTCAAGCGCGCGGAATTGATGTTTTTGAATCGGTTACTGAAGATGGGTTGATTGAAGAAGCAAAAGCTCCGGCTGATCTTGAGCGGGAGATTGAGGCTTTGACCCGTTTTGACGAGGGAGTTTCTACAGATCCAGTCAGGCAATATCTTCGGGAAATTGGACGCGTCCGACTTTTGGGGCCTGAAGAAGAAGTTGATTTGGCCAAGAGAATAGAGAAAAGCGAAAGAAGGGCAAAAGAGGTTCTTACCCAATCAAATTTAAGGCTTGTTGTTTCCATTGCTAAAAAATATGTAGGGCGGGGTTTAACTCTTTTGGATCTTATTCAGGAAGGCAACCAGGGTCTTATCCGAGCGGTTGAAAAATATGATTGGAGAAAAGGTTACAAGTTCTCAACGTATGCTACATGGTGGATTCGCCAAGCCATAACCCGCGCAATTGCAGACCAGGCCCGAACCATTCGTATTCCGGTTCATATGGTGGAGACGATCAATAAGCTTTTCCACACTTCCCGTCGCTTGATGCAGGAATTGGGTAGGGAGCCGACAGCTGAGGAAATTGGCGGAGAATTAGAACTTACGGCCGATCGCGTTCGGGAGATTTTCAAGATTGCTCAAGAGGTTACTTCCATTGATGCCAAAGTTGGGGACGATGAAGACTCCTTCCTGGGAGATTTTATTGAAGACACAAGACAACCTTCACCGGTTGACCAAGCATCCCGTGAGCTCTTAAAGGAAAGCCTAGAGGAAGTTTTGGGAAGCTTATCAGATCGTGAAGCAAAAGTTTTGCGTCTACGTTTTGGTTTGAATGGTTCAAAACCAATGACCTTGGAAGAAGTGGGGCGCGAGTTTGGCGTGACCCGCGAACGTATTCGCCAAATTGAAGCCAAGGCATTAAGAAAATTAAAACACCCCTCCCGCCGCAAGAAACTTCAGGATTATTTGGAATAAATAATGAATTAGAGTAGAGCTTCAGCCAAGATCAAGCCATTTTTCTTGTAAAACGAATCAAATGAGAAAACTGTTTTGATGTTGTTTGCGCGGGCGCAGGCAAGAACATAAAAATCAAAAGGAGAGTTTTTCTTGGAGGTTTTTGGATTATAGATATCACCAGTTAAGGTTTGCTCATTTTTACCTTCGAGTGGACTTCCGAGGTTTTTGTAAATTTTAAGCAATTTAGCAGCTAAGTCAGGACGCTTAACCATTTTATCTTTGGCCAGAGTAGTAGCGGCTTCCAAAATAATGGCATATGGAGCAAAAATATCTGAATTATTGACTTTTAGAAACTTAAGAATCTTTGTGCAACGTTCATGCAGTGCATCGTCATTGTGTATTAGACCAATGATTGTATCAGAGTCTATAACCACACTTCCAGCACTGTTGTCATCATTCCCAGGTATACTTGTCATGATTTTTAGCTAGGTCCTTGGGACCACCCTTCATATGGAAGGTAGTCAACTCTTCCAAAAATTTTAGCCCAGGGCTTAAGTCTTTCTTTTTTACAGCCTTTTTCTTAGGTGCTCGAGTAATAAGTACAACAGGTTTACCTTGTTTCTCAACAATAAATTCTTCTCCCAAGTACTGCACTTTATTTGTAATTTCTGCAAAGCGTGTTCTGGCCTCAGTTGTGCTAATTAGTATTGGCATAAAAACAAGTTAACACATATTTGACAAAATGTCAAATTGTATAAAACGTACAGACTAAAGTGCACCCAGCCATTGGTGCACAAAGTAAATTGAAAATATCACCGATGCCGCGCAGGCGCATTGCCACATAATTTGATAAACAAACCAAACGGTGTATTCATCTTTAAAGAAAAAGTACGGCCACTGGGTTTTTCCGGGATTTCTGTTTACAGTTGAGAATTGTTGGTTAAACCAGTAAATGCTTTCCCCAATTTAACACTTGTTTTGTGTTGTGTTCTCTGTGTAGTATGTTGTCAAAGAGATTGTGCTAAAGGAAGCAGGTGTAACTCCTGCACTGTGCCGCAACCGTAATCCTGAGCGTAGTCGAAGGAAAGTCGGAAAACTAGCAATCCAAGAATCCCGAGCAGGAAAATATGATAACCGCTGAGCGCCGATATTCATCTGTTGAGTTTGCCTCTTCAATTTCCCACGAGTCACGCCTTGTAGCTGATCCTTATGTTTTATGGTGGACGGAGAAAGGTTTGTATTCTCCAAACCACAGATGTCTTGTCCGTTCATGTATCCAAGAAAATTCCCCAGACATGGCAGCTTATGATTTCCTGGAAGATGTGGTTAGAAAAGAAACTGAAGGTACAGTTTTCTGGTTTAGTCCGGCGCTTAATCCTTGCGAATCTCACAAAATACTTGGAACAGAGATATACACTGCTGAGAACGGCAGGAAAATTACTTTTAACTTTGCAGTTCTATTCCTGCGATCCGAAATTTCAACAGAACAGTTTGTAGGCGCGGCAAACGGCATTGCCGAATATGCAAAAGAAGCGGAGATAAGCGATGCCTTGGAGAGAAGGAAGAGGCCAATATTTTTAAACGGTACTACCGTTCACTGGACGCATTTTGCAGACTTAGTACTTCCTAATAAAGAATGGGAAAGGATAAGAAATAAAGAAGTTTGGCTGGAGAAAAGAGAGATATTAAGAGCAATACGCCGAGGCGATACCCAAATCTATGGGGGACACCCATTGAGTTGTCCACTAAACGCTTTTGATGCGATGTTTATGCTGGGCGATAGTGTAATGTGTCCAAATTGCCAAAGAGTAGTGCGTGTGGCAAAAGGCGAGATGTGCCCTGGATGTGGAAAGACTAGGCCCCGTTTTGGGTGCATATAAAAAAAGAAAAGCTGGCTGCTTGTACCCTTGGGTGGGATAGGGCATGAGCAGCCAGCGTGGGCAGTGACTACCAGTGGCGAGGAAGGGCGGGGGAGGACAGTTCCGAGTCCAGAATCCACTCCACCAACTCTTGATCGAACGCTTTACGCGGTATCAAGATAGTGCACACCCCGATATTTGTGTGGACCACCTGAGGGACAACCCTTACCGCTACGTGATCCTGCGGAGTCCTGAAGGAAACAAACTCGGTTTTGGGAATGTCGGTGAAGTCGCCTTCTACGACAAGCCCAAGTTCATCAGCGCGTTTTAGATCGATCACGGCAACCTCCTTGTATGTAGTGTGCTGCACAGCAAAAAAAGACCTCCCGCTTCTGGGAGGTTCCCTTGTGCTTTTTAGCTTTGAGCTATTTAGCTACAGGCCTCCCGCTCCTTTTTAATAAGGAGAGTAAGTGGAAGGACGGTAAACCAAACACTAAAGCTCGACATTCGTAAGTATATTGTAGTATCAAGAGTATGCCTATGTCAAATTTAAACAGGGGCTTGACAAGCCAACAATACATTGTTTACACTAGCACTCGCTAAGGACAACTGACAAATTATGGCTGATATTAATTTGAAACCAACTGCCGGTTATCTACTTCTTGAGCCGGAAGAGGCAGAGACAAAAACTGCCTCAGGAATTGTTTTGCCGGATAAAGCTGGGGAAAAACCCCAATCCGGAAAAGTTTTAGCCGTTGGAGATGAAGAGGTAACTGATGGTGGTGCAAAGCGGCAAAGTCCAGCCAAAGTTGGAGATAGGGTAATTTATAAAAAATGGGGAGGGAATGAAATGAAGATAAATAGCAAAGAATACTTGTTTGTAAAGTTTGACGATATTCTTGCAATTTACAAATAATCTATGGCAAAACAATTACTGTTCGGGAAAAATGCGCGAACTGCCCTCCTTTCTGGTATTGATCAGCTGGCTCGGGCTGTAGTGACAACCTTGGGGCCAAAGGGGAGAAATGTTGCCATTGATCGCAAATGGGGAGCCCCTCGGGTTATTCACGACGGAGTCTCAGTTGCCAAGGAAGTAGAGCTTAAAGATCCTTTTGAGAATATGGGTGCCCAGCTTATTCGAGAAGCCTCTTCAAAAACCAATGATGTGGCTGGAGACGGAACCACAACCGCTACGCTTTTAGCCCAGGTCATAACTCAAGAGGGCATCAAAAGGATTGAGGCGGAAAAAGATCCTGCTAATCCTATGGTTTTAAAGCGCGGGATTGAAAAAGGAGTAGTCGCAGTTTTAGCAGAAGTTGGCAAGGTGGCCAAACCGGTTAAAAATAAAGAAGAAATAGAGCAGGTTGCAACTAACTCTGCGCAAAACGGGGAGATTGGGAAAATTATTGCTGAGGCTTTGGAAAGAGTTGGCAACGAAGGAGTTGTTACGGTTGAAGAAGGAAAAGGCTTAACTATCGAAGTGGAGTACAAGGAAGGAATGGAGTTTGACCGCGGTTATGCCTCTGCATATTTTGTCACCAACCCGGAACGGATGGAAGCAGAAATTGATAGCCCCAGGATTTTAATTACTGATAAGAAAATTTCAGCCATATCCGACCTTTTGCCATTTTTGGAAAACACAGTAAAAGTTTCGAAAAATATTGTTATTATCGCTGATGAAATTGAAGGCGAGGCATTGGCGGTGTTGGTGGTTAATAAATTAAAAGGCACATTTAGTGTTTTGGCTGTAAAAGCTCCAGGATTTGGCGATAGGCGCCGTGAAATGCTTGAGGATGTTGCGACTTTGACCGGTGGAACGGTTATTTCTGAAGATACCGGCAGAACTTTAGAATCAGTCACACTTGATGATTTGGGAACTGCTGATAAAGTTTGGTCGGACAAGGACAATACAAGAATAATTGGTGGAAAAGGTGATAAGGGGAAAATTGATGCCCGCATTGCTCAAATTAAAAGGGGCATAAGCGAGACTGATTCAGATTTTGACCGCGAGAAACTGCATGAACGATTGGCAAAGCTTGCTGGAGGGGTGGCCCAAATTAATGTTGGTGCGGCAACTGAGGTTGAACTTAATGAGAAGAAAGAAAGAGTTAAAGATGCGGTTGAGGCAACCAAAGCAGCGCGTGAAGAGGGTATTGTTCCGGGAGGGGGCGTAACACTTCTGCGCGCTCGGGAAGTAATCAAGGGAGTTAACGCAGAAAACAAAGACGAACAGGCAGGTTTGGATATTCTTTATGCCGCGCTAGAGCAGCCAATTCGCTGGATATTGAAAAATGCAGGCGAAAAAGAAGATGAGGTTGTTGGAAAAGTCTTGGCTTCGAAAGATTCAGCCTACGGATTTAATGTGATGAGCGAAAAGTATGAAAATATGCTTGAGGCAGGGATTTTAGATCCGGCGAAAGTTGTTAGATCTGTTGTTCAGAATTCAGCTTCTGTAGCGATGATGGTTTTGACGACAGAAGGATTGGTGGCAACCGAGCCGGAGCCTGAGAAACCAATACCTGGCGGGATGGGTGGTATGGACTATTAGTGTGTCGCTTCCGAGCAAAACACCAACAAGGTTCTTCTGAGGTTCTTACTAAGACTACTGTGCGGAAGCGGTAGTTGTGGTGGTAAGCGGGGGCAAGAAGGTTAAAGGATTGATTTTGGCTCCATTGCGATAAATCTCCAAATGAAGATGTGGACCTGTGGCACGTCCTGTGGTTCCAACTTCACCAATTGTAGTTCTTGTATCGATATCCTGGCCTACGGTAACAAGAATTTTTGACAAGTGGGCATATCGGGAACCATAGCCGTTTAAATGGTCAATAACTATTGATTTTCCGTAACCAAATCTAAAGTTTTCGATAACAATAACTTTCCCGTCCATAACTGGTTTGATCGGGTCTCCAACTTTGCCTTTTAAGTCGATACCAGGATGGTAGGAAAAATAGCCTTGATTTATGGTGACAAACTCAACAGGGTATCGAAGGCGAACGTCTGTTGACAGCGGTTGATCTATTGATAACACATCAACTTCGGCAAAAGTGGCGTTTTGAGTGCGGGGCATGTACCCCAAACCGGGAGTAGTAATACTGGCTATAATTGCTGCAGCAGCCAGGTTCTTACCGACCATTGACCTTAAATTGCCTTTTTCGAAGACGTGCCTAAAGAACCGGCTGATTTTTGAGCCTGAACGGGTTTTTTTAATATCTTCCCATTTTGGGAAAAAAGAGGCACAAGAAACGTTCCGTCGTTGTTTTACAACCTGCACGCGGAACTTGTAACCACCAAGTAAATTGGTAGAAAGTTGTATCATATGTCCCCGCCTCAGGCGAGGATAGTTGTTTTACCTTCTTCAAAAGAGAAACCTTGGTCAGGACAGAGTTGGTGAGTTTACTCTTTGGGGCAACAAAAAACCTGACACATCATGTGTTCAGGATTAACGGGAGCATTGTACCTTGATATAGGCTAAAAGTCAAGTTCTGTGGGCTGCTTTTGAGGCGCCAGCGAGAATCGAACTCGCTCATGGAAGATTTGCAGTCTCCTAGCTTCCCACTTGCCTATGGCGCCACTTGTCTAATGCTTATTCTACCACAATTTGAACCTATTGCGCAGCAACAAGGTTCTCCAGAGGAGGTTCTTATTGCGCTTGAGGCTGGGGTTTGTTATCTTTGGCTGTGAGTCGAAAATGGCTAATTGTAGGCGTGGTTGTCCTTATTGGGCTGGGAGCAACGTGGTTTTTTCTAAAAAACAGAATTTCTCCTCCTCAGGCTAAAGTCCAGATTATCCAAACAAATGTGTCAGCCGCAGTTTATATTGACGGTAGGCAGGTCTCTTTTGCTACTCCCTACGAAGAATATAGAAAGCCGGCAGAAATAATCTTAAGACTGGTGCCCTCAAGCTCTGGCAAGCCTATGGCAGTTTGGGAATCTAAAATAACTTTAACAGAAGGGGTAACAACGGTTATCAGGCACGACTTTGGCGAGACAAACGATCTTTCTGCCGGGGAAGTGCTTTCATTTGAAAAAACTGGAAGTAAAAAGGCGGAACTGGCTGTAGTTTCGGTGCCTGACGCAGCGGAGGTAAAGTTTGATGGCCAATCGCGGGGTTTTACGCCTTTGCCTATACATAACGCTTCTTCGATGGAAGAACACACACTAACCGTCTCTCATCCTGGGTATGTGACTCGCGAGATAACTGGTTTGAAGACCGTGCCTGGTTACAAACTGACGGCGGTTGTTTATCTTTCCCAGGATCCTCAAGTCCAGGCTCAAGCTCAAGCTGAAGAAGCAAGCGCTTCATCAACGGTTTCTGAAGAGCCTGAAATCAGCAAGGTGGAAATTCTTGAGACAGGAACAGGATTTTTGCGCGTTCGCGCAGAGGCTAGTAAGGCTTCTGTGGAAATTACACAAGTGACCCCAGGAAAGCAATTCGATTTAATTGAGGAGGACAAAAGCGGGGAGTGGTATAAGATTGAATACGAAAAGGGCAAGCAAGGCTGGATTTCCGCGCAGTATGTGAAGAAGGTGAACACTTAGGGTGTAGTAGCGCAATTCATTGCGCGCATTGAAATGCGCTAATACAACTTGGCCTCAAGCTTATAGTGTTTGACTTTTGAGCCTAAGTGTGATAGAGTACTTCATTCGATTAGCTTCGAATTAGCACTTTGATTTTCCTGGTTGGTGGCTTTCCAATGTGGAATCCTGTCATCCTGAGAGAATCGAAGGATCTCTCGACTTGTTCGAGAACTGGCATACGCCATAGATTCTTCACTTCGTTCAGAATGACATTTCAACTTTGGGCGGCTGCCAATCAAACACAAGGTGGGTTGTGAGCGATCCGTCGCAGCGCAAATACCTGTCGGTTGTGTGAAACCGACTGCAATCCGGGACCCGAGCAAGAAGGCTTGCGGAGGACCCAAGGAGGATTTACTCGTGGCGAAGTTCTACGTCTGCACAAACTGGCGCGGATGTGGCCAACGGGCCAGAGGAGTCCGACACAAGCTGGCGACCGGCTACCGGACCCTCTTCGGTGTCCCGCGGTAGTCTGTAGACATAGCCCTGGTTTCTACCTAGTCAACCCCAGGGGTTGGCAAGAAGACACTTATTGCGCGGTGGCGGGGGGGCTGACAAAGTAGAGAATTAATAGGACAAGGAAGGCCCAAACCACAACGGAGGATAACAGGGGTTTATCAGAAGTTAAGACGCGTTCGGGGGTTTCGGCACGGGAGCCGTCATAAACAATTTGCAGATATCTCATTACTCCAAAAATAACCACAGGAATCGTAATCATCAGGGGCTTGCCCACTCCCAAAATGGCCAAAGGCAGGGCGGATAAAAGATCAGGGGCAACGGGTGCAACAGCTCGGCTGACGAAAAAGTCTTTTTCAGATTCAGTTATAAACGTAAACCAAGCCCAGGACAGCCAAGTTGCTGTGGCAAAGATCGATAAATAGGCGTCCAAAAGTTGGGTAGAATACATGCTTAAAGTTTTTCGGTGCTGAGAGGCAACGTTGGCTCGAAGTAGGGCAAGTTCTGCCCGTCGCTTGCCGGCTGCTAAAAATAGAGAAACCGAAACGACACACAACAAAAACCAGACGTTAAGATGGGCGTTGATTAAGAAAACTCCGGCATAGACTCTAATAACAAACCCCGTGGCAATAGCCAGGATGTCCACGATGACCAACTTCTTAAGCCAGAGGGTGTATAAAATTTGCAAAATAAAATATCCAGCTAACGCCCAGAAAAAAACTTGCGATAACAGCTGGGCAAGAAGCAAAGAGACCACAACTCCCATGCTGGCAATAAAAGTTGCTAAAGAAACTGGAAGCTGTCCGCTGGCTATTGGCCGCTTTTTTTTGAAGGGGTGAAGTCTGTCGGAGCTGATATCTGCGATATCATTAATGTAGTAGATTGAAGAAACCAAAAAAGAGAGGGCGAAGAACCCCAAAACTGTGATTTTAAAAAGATCTTTATCAAAAAGTTGGCCGGTAAAAAAGATGCCGGCAAAAATGGCAAAGTTTTTCAGCCATTGTCGAGGTCTTGCAGTTTTGAAAATAGCGAGCGGGAGGTTAGCCATATTATTAAAGCGCCGACCAAAAGAACTATCCCCACCATTGTATAGAACTTCTCAGTAGCGTTCAAACGTAGGGCTGTAATGCCGAGGATTGCTGTTATGCCCCAATAAAAGAAAGCTATTTTTTGCTTGCTCCAGCCGGCGTTTAGCAGTCTGTGATGAAGATGGCTGCGATCACCCTTAACCGGGGATTTTCCGGACAAAATGCGCCTTATGACAATATACCCGGCATCGGTTACGGGGATAGCTAAAACCAGAAGAAGTGTACCTACTTTGGCAGTGGTTAGAATCGACAAAACTGCCAGCATAAAACCAGCCAAGGTTGCCCCGGAAAATCCAGGCATTATTTTTTGTGGATAAATGTGGTAGGGGAGAAAGCCCAAAAACGCTCCCAGCGTTGCAGCAGCTAACACTGTTATGGGCCACTGAGTAATATCGGCAGAGTAGTGGAATGACAATATTGCTATAACTGCCGCGGCTATAGCCACAAACCCCGATAGTTGTCCATCAACCCCCGAAGACCAGGAAACAGCATTGGTAAGTCCAATAATCCAAACTAACGCAAAAGCAGCCGAAAGCACCCAAAGGTGTCTGGTGGTGCCAAATAGATCAAACTGTATCTGCGGGTGCGAAAGGTCAATGACACCGAATCCTATGGGGTTTGACAGGAAGGCGATGCCGATTCCCGAGGCAACAACTACAGCTGCTGCTAAAAATTGTCCGATTAAGCGCCAATAAGGGTTAATGTCTCGTCTATCGTCTAAAAACCCGATCAGAACAATAATTCCGGCGCCTATTAATATGCCAATTAGGCGCTGGTCTGTGGGAAGAAAAAGTAGACTGGTTGTTAAAATGGCGGCAAAAAGCGCCAGCCCTCCCCCTCTGGGGACAACTTTTGTATGTAGTGTGGCGGGGTGTGCCCTTTTTTGAGGATCGTCCAGAACCTTCAAAATTTTGGCATTTTTGATAACCAGAAAAGTTGCTGTCGCGCTGATTATCAGCGATACAAGTGTGGGAAGAACGAAAAGATTTAATAAAGTAGGCATGTTCCTTAACCTATTAATAGAATAATACGAGTGATTGTAATTGCCCCAAGGATAATGGTTAAAAATATACTTATAAAAAGCGCTTGTCGAACAAAGGGATAACCGGCGAAAATTTTTTGAGCAAGGTAGGTGTTGGCGGCAAAAAATAAAAATGAAATCAATAGCGGCAAAGGGAGCATGTAGGGGGGCATAAGCTGTTCCCTACCCCAGGGATGGCTGTAAAAAAGAGGTACCAGAGGGGGAAGATGACGGTAAACGATTGCCAGCAAAATTCCGCTTGAAGCAAGACTGACAAAGCCTGCCAGCAAAAGCCGTCTGAAGATTGGTTCTTTGGGAAGAAGTAGGTTTATCAAGATTTTTTGACCAGTTTCCAAAATTGGGCTCCTTCTATGTTTTTAATGTAAAAATAATTGTTTTGTAAAAACGAGAAAAAACCGGGCAGACTCCTGTCTTCTTCAGGCAAAACGACTATATACTCGGGCTTGTTTTTACTCAAAGCTTCCAAAGTCTCCTTTCCCCCGCCAAAGTCGGTTATATGGAAGGATGTTACATATCGGGTGGGCGGCAGTCGGCGCGACAGAGCGTACACTTCCGGCGCGGTTCCCCAAATAAATACGCGTTCTTTGAGAGAGGTTCGGTTTTGGAGGGCGGTAGAAAGCTTATAAACTCGGGACATGCGGCTGTCAAAGTAGTTTATGTATTGATCCTTAGTTTTCTGACCCAGTAAAAGTTGGGCAAAGTTTTGATAATAAGAAAGAATCGGGTAATAAGAGAAACGATAATAAATAACAGCTAATAACACCAAAAGTATGAAGGGCAAAGGCAGAAATCGTACTTTGAGCCGGCCTGAGTAAACGACAGCAATTGCCAAGCAAAGTGCTGGAGCTACTTGTATTAAATAGTGAGGATAAGGTCGGGCTGAGATTAAGGAAGCAAAAAGAGATAAGGTTAACCAGATGACTATAAAAAGGGTGGATGGTGTAAAAGCTTTGCGAAAAACGAAAATAAGCCCTAAAACCAGGCTGGTAATTAAAGCTCTGGCAGGCAGGCCATTTAGGGAAAACAGCGGTGTTTTTTGAGCAGTTGCACTTCCCCAGCGCCCGATGTAGGTAAAGTTGTCAGACCAGGCGGTTGTTAGGTATGCCCCCAAGGCGTGATGCCAGGCAAAATAAACCATAGAAATAAGTATGGGCATGCTAACTCCTGCAAACAGTATTAAGGTGTTGAAAAAAGCGCGTTGGAATGTGGCGCCACTTCTAACGGACACTCCCCAAAAGACAATAACAACAAAAAGGTCAAAAACAGCCGGAACCTTAAATAGTATTGACAGAGATAACAATATGCCTGCCAAAAAGACGCGCTTAGGAGTTATTTTCTCCTGGTTTGACAAAAGAAGGTAGGCTCCCAAAGTCGGACCCAAAATAAAAAGTTCGGCATTGGCGATATTGCCCTCCAAAAGAGGTAGAGAAGTTACCAGAACAAAGAGTAAAGCGGCTAAGAAATTTTTGGCCAATTTCCAGAAAAGAATAATTGCGACAGTGTTCCAAACCAGAAGGATAAACTTAAACCAAAAAACGGATCCGGCGATTGCGGCCAGCAAATAGATAAGAGGGGGTTTGTGGTCGAAAATATCGCGATACAATAAAAGCCCTTGGCGGATCCCTTCCCCCAACGTCAAATAAATTGCCTCATCTCCATACCAGTAAGGTTCAAATAAAGATGGGATACGCAAAGCTATGCCCAGAAGAACAAGAAGAGTAAGGGGAGTTATTTTAATCTCTTCGCGGTGAAATAAAATCATTCTAAAGGCTAGTTTAGCAAAAAAATGAGGCGGCGAATAGCTTCTAAGTGTGCTTAAGGGCGGTTAAGGCAAAAGCCCCGGTCAGGAAAACAAAAATCACAGATACTAAATCTGCACTTTTTCTCAGAGGAGTTTCGACAAATTTGCTTTCAATATTGTGCTTGCCTGTGGGCAAAGTATAAACCATCCTACCAGGGTAATTTTTGTTTTCATAATCGAACTTTAAAGGGTGGTTATTGTCAGATATTTCCCAACCAGGGTAATAGGCGGTATTTTCAACCAGGATGCTTGTATTTTGGGCGTTTACTTTGTAGGAGTGTTGTGCTGTTTTCCAGGAGATAGACGAAACATCTGCTTTGCCTGAAATTATCTCTATGTGATTTTTGGGAATACTTGCAGGCTTGGGTTCAAACCAAATGGGGAACTGCTCGTCTGCCCAGGTTGTTGATCCGGCAATTGGTTGGTCGCCGGGTAAACTTACCTGGATTCTTTGGTTTACTTTCCAGTAATCCTGATTAAAGTAGAAAAGCCCCCCCGCTACCACAACAACGAAAATCCAAGGCAAAAATCGGTTGACCTTTTGCAAAATAATTCCCACAACAAAACTTGCCGCCCCACCGATTGCCGCCATAGCAAAAATGGACCAGGAAAGAAAACGCCAGGGGAATTGCACGAAGGGCAAAAGTGGCAAGTTTTTCCAAATTGGGGAAGAAATTGACAGCATAAGAATTACTGACAACACCAGAATAGACATGTAAAGAATAAGGTGATAAGCTTTAGCTCGCTTGTGTTTCCACAGGTATCCCAAAGCAAAAATTCCGATGGCGGATAGTATAAGCTGTACTTTGCCTAGTTGAAAAGAGAGACCGTCGTTGGAGCCTTCGACAGAACCACCAAACCCCCAGGGGGAATTGATAAGTTGTTGGAGATACACAAAATGATGTGGATAATCCTGAGCAATTGTGTTATCCAGGCGCACATACCCTTTTTCGGCCAATGAAGGCAGCCAAAAGTAAGTGGTTAGACCCAGACCAATAATGCCTACCAACACAAAATGTACTAAAACACTAACTCTTCTTGAAATTAACAAATGAAAAAGCATAAAAAGCCCTAAAATGATTGTAAAGATAAAAGCAGTTATGTTGTGGGAAAGCAGAAGCAAAGCATACGCTATGCCTCCCAAAACACTATGCAAAGTTTGTTTTCTGCGGCTGCCTTCGGCAATCAATTCTGTGAACATAAACAAAAGAGGCAGCATCACGAAAGCTAGATGCTCAGCAGTTGAGCCGCGCACATACATATTCAAAAAGCGGTAGGGAGCATACATGTAAAGCATTCCTGCAACGAACCCGCCAATGTTGCCCCAGTGTCTTCTCTGCCATAAAAACATGCCTAAACCTGAAAGCGCAAAAGTTGTCAGCGTTAGAATGTTTATCGAAGAGACAAAGTCAAATCCCAAAGAATGGATTATTTCTCCCAGGTAGTAAACCAAAGGGTAGTTAAAGTTGAAAAAATAGTATCCGTAGCCATACATTAAGTTTTTATCAAGGCGCGGCGGAATGGCGCCATCTTTTAGGGCAATGTCAAATTCGGCGAGTCTTATGATATGTCCTACTCCATCATGATTTGAAAAATATCCGGGTTTTATTAGTTCGCCAACTGCAGGGAAACTTAAAAGGATAAGAAGGATGCAATAGGTTAGAATGAGCAGGCGTTTGAGCATTTTGTCAGACTTTTTCGGTAACTCGGTATTCCATATATTTGCCCAACATTAATCGTGTGTGAGCATCAATTCCTGGAAGAGCCCCTAAAAATAATCCTACAATAGGCATTAATAAATATTCAAAAGGAACCATGGCCGCTCGCCAGGCTGGAACATAGTGAGGTCGGGGTGGTTTGTGTTTTGACTCTATAAAAAGCATGACTGCTAAAAAGGATAACGAAAGGGTCAAAATTCCGGAAGATAAGCCTGGGAGTGTATAGCCAATGACAGTTCGGGCAAAAGAAGGGTTTAAGAATACAGGAATAGAAATTCCAAGGGTGATAATAAACCAATTAACAGGCCAGAGAAAATGTTCCCTTATCAAAGAAATTAAACGAAAGGCTTTGGTGGTAAAGGGAACTCCTGGGGTGAGAAAAAAGTTCTGAATAACATAGGGGTCATCGGACACTCCCCATGCCCAGCGCTGGTATTGGAAGTATTGGTTTTTAATTGTCCCCCACCAACTGTCCGATTCGGGCGCATCAGCAAAGAGCGGCAAATAAATTGCTTCAACCTCGGCTCTTCCGCCTGTTTTGTAAAAAGTTTTAAAAAAGATGTGGTAATCCTCAGGAATGACATCAGCGTCCCAATAGCCGACTTGGTCTAAAAGTTTAAACGACAAAGAGTAATTTTGAGCGTTAACCAGTCTGTCTTTTCGGGGAAGTTGAGAGAGGTTCCAAATAGAAGAGAGGGAGTTAACCACGCGCGTTGGGGCGGGCAGTTTCCAGATATTTTGATAAAACATAACGGCAGGCTGCCAGAATTTGTAATAGCGTTCAGGATCATCTAAAAATTTGTAAGTTAAACAAGCAAAATGCTTGGGGTGAAAATAATGGTCGGCGTCGCAGGAGGTAACGGTTACATAACGCTCATCCAGCTTCTTTTTTTGGATTATTTCTTTTTTGGCGACAAGAGTTGCATATCTTTCGTTGGCCGCTTTGCCTACAACTTCCCCAGGAACTAATTTGTGAACTGTTACCAAAAAGGTGCCAAATTTTTTGCTGAACTTTGTCTTGAGGGCTTTCACTTTGCGAGATCTTTGTACTTCGTCTTCTTTGGCTTCCATGGCTAAAACTACATGCATTTGTTTTAAAGGAAGATCTTGGTGAGCCAAAGAGCCAAACGTGCGCTCCAAAATGTGCAAGGGTTCTTTATATGTTGGAATAACGACTATGTGTTGGACTTGTTGCCAGTCCGGCAGGCTTTTTATCTCCTCTTTCCAGTCAAAGCGCTTTGAGGCTTCGATTCGAAGGTGAGAAATGCTTGAAGTTACGGCTACGGTTAAACCCTGGAAAAACCAGTAAATGTCAAAAAGCAAGACAAAATAGGCAACGGCCAGAGGTGCAACCAAAATCCCCCAATATGGAAAAAGAATCAGGTTCCAGGAAACAAAGCCGGGCAAAATCTCCAGAGCTCGATGAAAGCCTTTTCTGTGCTTGATAACGAAATCCTTAAACATTTTTCCGAGGCTAGGACATATTGTAGCATTACTGGAGTTTTCGCGCTCGCGCCGTTGACGATCTGTTCACTTAATTCTTGGGAAAAGAGGTTTGTCTACTTTTATTTCACCGCTAAATTGCTGTAGCACTTTTTCAGAAACCGTAGGCAAGAATGGCGAGAGATTGAACGCAATGTGTTGAATTTTTTGGGCAAGACTTTTTAAGACTTTGACCTTTTCTCCTTTTTCCAGCTCCCAGGGCTTCTTCTCGTTTACTTCCCTGTTGGCTTCTGTCACTTTTTCGGCAGTTAAGGCAAGTATTTCTGTAAAATTAAACTCGCTAAAAAGCTTTTCAAATCTTGAGTCAAAGTCGCCTTTGTATTCCTCTACCTCCAATCTTTCATTTTCGCAAAGTTTGGCGACCCTGGAGACTAAGTTGCCAAACCCATTGGCTAAATCGGCATTGTATTTTACAGTTAACTTCTCAAGAGAAAAATCTCCATCTTGTCCGAAAGGAAACTCTCCCAGCAAAAGATAACGGGTGGCATCCGAACCAAATTTTTCGACCAGCTCTTTGGGGGCAATCACGTTACCTAAAGATTTGGACATTTTCTGGCCATTTACAGTAAAGAAGCCGTGGGCGAAAACTATTTTAGGTAAGGGCAGGCCAGCCGCCTTCAAAAGAGCAACCCAGATTACTGTATGAAACCACAAAATATCTTTGGCCATTAAGTGAACATCAGCAGGCCAAAATTTTTCTTTATTCTCCAAAAATTGAGTTGCCGTGTAGTAATTTAACAAAGCTTCAAACCAAACATAGCAAGTCTGCGAAGAGTCCCAGGGAATAGGTATTCCCCAGGAAACACTTTCTCGGGAGAGAGATACATCTTTTAATTCTCCGGCTAATTTCCCTAAAACTTCATTTTTGCGACTTTCAGGAAGGATTTTTACTTCTCCCGTTTCAAAAATGCGCACCAACTCCTCTTTAAATGAAGAAAGCTTGAAGAAATAGTTTTTTTCTTTTTGATATTGTGGTTCTCTGTTGGGGTGAAGCGGGCATTTTCCGTCTACCAACTCTTCTTCTGTGTAAAATCTTTCGCAGCCCTCGCAATAAAGACCTTCATAAACTCCTTCATAGACATGCCCATCTTCAAATAACTTTTGCAAAATTTGCTGGACGATTTTTTCGTGCCGTGGGTCTGTGGTTCTAAAAAAGTGGTTGTAGGAAATCCTCAGCTCCTGCCAGACTTTTTCAAACTCCGGAGCAACTTTATCGGCAAATTCTTTAGGAGTAAGCTTGGCATTCTGTGCAGCTTGGGCAACCTTTGCTCCATGCTCGTCCGTTCCTGTTAAAAAAAAGACATTTTCTTCGCCTAGATTTTTGCGCCAAAAGCGAGCCAAGACATCGGCTGCAACGGTGGTATAAGCATGCCCGATGTGCGGAACGTCATTAACGTAATAAATTGGCGTGGTTACACAATATTTAGCCATGTGAGTACATTATACTTGAATTGAGGTTAGCGGACGAATTTTTTGATTTTCTCAGCCCAGACATTGGCCCATTCTTCCGCTTTGATGTGGTTTAGTGCAAGTTTAACCCCTTTATGTTTAGTGCAAGCGTCCTGTACGACGGCAATGGTTGCTGAAGAAACTTTTAAATTGTCACATATGTTGACATAGCTTCTTCCTTTGTCCAGCCAATAAGCAACGGCGACTCTTTTGGTGAGTGTCTCGTGTTCGGCTTCTGACAAAAATGCTTCTAAAAAATCTTTAATATCCTGCGGGTTTTTTAAATCAGCCAAAGTTTGATGAAGCGCTTGGTAAAGCTCTTTTTTTAAATGAGGATTAACTTTTCCCTTAGACAACCGCATATATTATTTTGAGCAGGCTGTTTAATTAATGGCAGTGTAACACAAGCTAACTTCTTGTGGCAATGGTGTATTCCAGGGCAATTAATATCCCTGCAATTAGCAAAAAGTTAAGCCACGTTCCGGCACCGTAGTAGCTGATTCCTAAAAATATCAACACGCCTGTGCCTAAAAACAAACCCAGCCTGGTATTGCCCAAAAGAAGTGACGAAATAAAAAATAGCCAGAAAAAAAGCAAAATCAAAAACACAAGAATCAAAAAAAGACCCTCCGGCAGAACGAAAAAGAACATTAAAAGCCAAAGAGATAAAAAAATTAAGCCTAAAATTAGCGCGGGTAAAAAGTTACGATTCCTTCTAATTCTCTCCTGGGCTTTTTTCTCCATATACAAATTGTACAACTTATTTTTGACCAAACCCTTGCTTTTTATTTTATGCTGTGTTTGAATCTAGCTCACATGCCCCAGGAATTTGTCCTCACACTACTACTTATTGGTGCCGGGTTTTGCGGGATCATCTGGATTATAAACAGAAGACTAAGCAAGAATTCTTCGGATCATACCCTTATTGAATGGCTCAAAAGCAACCAGGAAGCCCTCTCCCGAAACAGTAAAAACATAACCGATACGCTTTCGCAAAACACCCGCGACATTAACGAGCGTTTGGATAGGGCAGCCAAAGTTATTGGGGATTTGCAAAAAGAAGCAGGACAATTTTCAGAAGTTTCCCGTTCAATGCGCGATCTTCAAGACTATTTAAAAAGCCCCAAACTCAGAGGTAATTTAGGTGAGGAGATATTGCAGGACCTTTTATCCCAGGTTTTTCCTAAAAGTGCGATCTTTTTTCAACACCAATTTAAATCGGGTGAGAAAGTTGACGCTGCTTTAAAAACTGATGCCGGGATTCTACCTATAGACTCCAAGTTCCCAATGGAAAACTTTACCCGCATGGTTAAAGAGGAAAAAGAAGAAGATCGGGAGAGAGCCAGGCGTGAATTCGGACGGGATGTTAAGCGCCATATTGACGCTATATCTAAAAAATATATTTTGCCGGAGGAAGGAACAGTTGATTTTGCCATTATGTATATCCCTTCCGAAAGTGTTTATTACGAAATTGTAAATTTGCCTGAAGTAATGGATTATGCCCGGACGCAGAGAGTTTACCCGGTTTCTCCAACTACAATGTATGCACACCTTCGAATTATTTTGGTCAGCTTTGAAGGCAAAAGAATTGAGCAACAAGCCAGGCAGGTGCTTTCTTCCATTCGAGCGATTCAAAAAGATTACGAAAAAGTCGAAAGTGTTATATCAGTTTTGGGTCGCCATGTGACGAATGCGTATAACGCGATGAGTAATCTTACGTCAGGATTTACTCAACTGGGGCAAAAGATAACATCCACCCAAAGTTTGGGCAAAGAAACAGTGGCGCAAGTTGAGCAGGGAGAAGAAGTCACAATTCCTGCCATTACACACCATGAGCAACAAAGCAATCTCTCTTAACAGTGCCCAGGAAGAAGCAGTTTTGTGGGGTCAGGGGCCATTATTAATTATTGCTGGAGCCGGAACCGGTAAGACCACGGTAGTTACGGAGAGAATAAAACACCTTATCTTAAATCAAGGCGTTCTCCCGTCAGAAATTTTGGCTTTGACATTTACAGAAAAAGCGGCGCATGAAATGCAGGAAAGAGTTGATGTGGCAATGCCCTATGGGTATGCGCAAATGTGGATTTCCACCTTCCATTCTTTTGGTGACCGAATTTTAAAAAATGATGGGATGCAAATTGGTCTTGACCCGCGTTATCGGGTAATGACAGAGGCGGAGGCAGTCGCTTTTTTGAAAAAGCACATTTTCGATTTTGGCCTTTCGTATTTTCTACCTTTAGGCAACCCTACCAAGTTTTTATCAGGAATATTTCAGCACTTCTCGCGTTTACAGGATGAGGACATTTCGCCTTCGGACTATATCCGATGGGCTCAAAATAGCGCGGAAAGCGGTGAGGCAAACAAGTGGACAGAGCTGGCGAAGGCTTATGCAAAGTACGAAGAACTAAAAAACAGAGAGGGATTGGCAGACTTTTCAGATCTTATTTGCAATACGTTAAAACTTTTTAGAGAGAGACCCAATGTTTTGGACACATACAAGAAAGCATTTAAATATATTCTTGTTGATGAGTTTCAGGACACCAACATCGCCCAATATGAGTTGATAAAACTTTTAGCACCTCCAGAGATAGATGCAAACCTGACAGTTGTGGGAGACGATTCACAAAGCGTCTATAAATTTAGGGGAGCCGCAATTTCAAATATTCTTCATTTTATCGACGATTATAAAAATGCCAAACAGGTGGTTTTGACCGAAAATTATCGTTCGACACAAAGCATCTTAGACTCTGCGTATAAATTAATTCAGTTTAATAACCCTGACACACTGGAAGCAAAGCTTGGGGTAACCAAAAATCTTCAAACTACTCGCCGCAAAAACCACATTGTCCCTGAATTTATCCATGCAGACAGAGTTGAAAATGAAGCGGAGATGGTGGCCAAAAAAATTAGCTATTTGTGCCAAGAGGAAAAAAGAAAATATTCTGATTTTGCGATTTTGGTACGGGCAAATAATCATGCCGAACCTTTTGCCAGAGCGCTCGCCCGCGCCGGTATCCCCTACCAGTTTTTAGGTCCAGGACAGTTATTCCGCCAGGATGAGATAAAAGAAATATTTTGTTATTTAAAAATTTTGACGAACTTTGAAGACTCGGCGGCATTTTATAAAGTTTTGACCATGGAGCACTTGGGCTTTTCCATGCGTGACGTTGCCTCACTTATTAACTACTCCAGAAAAAACAACTTAAGCCTTTTTGAAGCTGCCGAAAAAGTAGATGACATTTCTATTAACTCGGGAACACGCGAAAAGATTAAGAGTTTGGTTGAAATGATCCATAAACATATGCAGTTAATGCCTAAAAAAACGGCCGGACAAATTTTGTATAGCTTTTTTCAGGATTCGGGGCTGTTGGAACATATAGTTAACCCCAAAAATCCTACCGACGAAAAGAGAGCGCAAAATGTCGCGCGATTTTTTGACAAGCTAAAGTCTTACGAAGGGGAACATGAGGAGGCTTCAGTTTTTGCCGTAGTTGACTGGATTGAGCTGTCTCTGGACTTAGGAGAATCGCCCTTGGCGTCTGACATGGATTGGGATTCCGAAAACGCGGTAAATATTTTAACTATTCACGCCTCAAAAGGTCTAGAGTTTCCGGTTGTTTTTGTTGTGAATATGGTGGATGCCCGTTTTCCGACAAGAGAAAGAAGGGAACAAATACCTATTCCTGAGCAGTTAATAAAAGAAGTATTGCCGGAAGGGAATTATCATCTCCAGGAAGAAAGAAGATTGGCCTATGTTGCGGCAACGCGGGCAAAAGACAGATTGTATTTTACAGCTGCGGATTATTACGGCGAAGGAAGGAGAGAGAAAAAGATATCGCTTTTTGTTCCGGAAGCATTGGGAGAAGAAGTATTGTCCACAGCTGCAACTAAAGGTGAGCAACTCTCTATTTTAGAGTATTTACCCCTACCCCAGTCTCGCAGCCCACAACCCACAACCATCCCCCCAATTACATATCTATCCTATTCGCAAATTGACTGTTTCCGCTTTTGCCCGCTTCACTACAAAATGAAATATATTTTGCGGATTCCTACGCCAACAAGTCCTGCGCAAAGTTTTGGCATCTCACTTCATAACACCATGAAAGATTTCCACGAGCTGGGCAAAATCGGCAATCCCTTGGGAGAAAAAGAAATTCTGGAAATTTACGAAAGAGATTGGATCCGCGCGGGATATTTAAGTAAATCCCACGAGCAAAAAACCAAAGAGCAGGGAAAAGAATATTTAGTTGAATATTTAAAAACGGATTTGCACAACCCCAAAAGTCTCCCTGTGGATTTGGAAAAACCATTTATCTTTCCGATTGGGCCGGGTTTAAAACTAGGCGGCAAAATTGACCGTATTGATAAAACTTTAGACGGGGGGATAGAGATTATTGACTACAAAACTACAGACATAGAAACCAAAGGCCCTCCCACAAAACGTGATCTGGAAAAAGATTTGCAGCTTTCTTTTTATGCTTTGGCTGCTGTCGAAGTTAGAGATCCTGTGTTTACAGTTGATACTGACAAAATAGTTTTGTCTTTATACTTTTTTAATAAAGCCATAAAAGTTTCCACAACGCGCACTAAAAAACAATTAGAACAAGCCAAACAGGAGATTTCAAAAGCCAAACAGGAGATAGAAACCTCTGACTTTTCCTGCTCGGGCAACTTTTGGTGCAAAGAATGTGAGTTTAAACTTTTCTGTAAGGCAGCGTGATGTCATTCCGGACCCGCTTCGACAAGTCAAAGACGAGGCGAGCTTGATACGGAATCTACACAAATAATTATTTTGGTGTATTCACTTCGTTTTAAGAAGCAAGTACGGCTATAGATTCCCGCTTTCGTGGGAATGACATGGAAGTAATTTCACCAGAACTTACGAAACTCGTACGAGAGTTGCAGCGTCTAGTCGACTTGGAACAGAGCCATAAGGAATACGCGCAGTTTAGTCTGGCCCACGGCTATTCCTGGGTTTGATCTTTCCTCTCTAGATATTAAGTAATTTTAAAAGCGGGTTTGAATAATAAACTAGCGTTGGCGGGTACTCGACAACCTTTCCTCCAAAACCTTCTTTAAATTTTGTAAAACCCTTCCAGGTTTTTGTGGATTTGTAGCGCGGGGCATAGATCCCTTCAAAATCAAAAAACTTTTTACCCTTTTCTTTTGCCAACCTCATCGCTTCCCAAGCAAGAAGAGTGGGAGCAAATAGTTTTTTCCCTTCACTTGTTGAGCCGGCGTACATGTAATACATAATCTCTGGTGACTCCACTAACAAAACACCTGCAATGGGTTTTTCTGCAGAGTGTGCCAGCAGTAAGTGTGCTTTATCACCATAGGCGCTCCACAAGGCTTTTATTTCTTTCTTTTGAGGAAGCCACATACCGCGCTTGCGCGCAGAAGATTGCCAGAGATTGGCGAACTCGTTAATTAGGGTGGAGTTTTTAATTATCACGCCACGCCGCGCGGCAAGCCCGATGTTGTACCGAGTTTTTGGCTTCATTTCTTTCAACAAAGTTTCTTCGGATATTGCCAAATCGATATAAATTGTTTTGGAAGGCAGAAAGGCGGATTTGGCGCGAGTCAGGTGGTGGGTGATAGGTGATGGGTGACGAGTGGGCTCTAAATAAAGTACTGATAGATGATGTCTTTTTTGCAAAGCTCTTAACTGTTCTGCAGTTGGCAATTTTTGTGGCCGCTGGAGTTTACCGACATTTCCGATCAGAGGCAGTTTTCGGAAATATAAATAGTCGCCGTTTACTTTAGCAGTTTGCCATCCCAAAGTTTCCATATAGCGGGCGTACTGTGGAGTTTGCCGAAGATCTGTGGTCATCTAAATGATGGTTTAGGCAAAGGCAGAGGCATTTTTAAAAATTTCCAACGAAGGTTCTCTGCCGCCCTGTAAATTTTATAAAGCGTAGGGCTTACAATAAAATCCCAAGTTCCTATAAACTCTACCACTTTTGGGGTGTAGCCTTCTTTGAATCGGGTAAACCCCCTTCCCTCTTCTTTGCCCCAAAGGTCAAATAATTTTAATTTTTGACTTTTGCCAAATTTTATGGCTTCCCACATCATTAAATTTGGCGCCATCACGTTTTTGTAATTTAAACTTGATGCGCCATATGGATAGTAGAGTGTGTCATGCCAGACAAAAACAACCCAGGAAACGAGTGTTTCTCCCTGGTATTTTGCCTGCAAAAGATGGGCAATGCCTAAGTTGTGCAGATGTTTCCACATAAGCTTGTGGTACCGGGCGGTGTGCGCAAAAAAGCCCTGCCTTTTGGCAGTACCTTCTGTTTGTTGGAGATACTCCTCAAAAGCTTTTTCGGAATTCTCTATGGTTACTGTAACGCCATGTTTTTGCGCCAGGCGAATGTTGTAGCGGGTTTTGGGGTGGAAACTTTTTAACAATTCTTCCTCAGGAATTGTTAAATCAAGTACAAATGTTTCAGGTGTAAAAAAGCGTCTGCCGGGAACCGCGCCTGAAACGCGCAAAAACTTTCTTGCAGCTTCCAGGTTAAACGTGACGTTTGGCTCCAAGCGGATAAAAATAATTCTTTCTTTTTGTGCATATTCCTTAATAAACTGAATAGCCTCGGTTGACGGTAAAGGGCCTCTTAAGAGCATAGCAAGTTTATAAGAAGTCTTGGGGATTTTATGAATTGTCAGCTGGTGTCCCTCTCCCAGTTTATTGCTTGTAAAGACTCCCATCCGGACAACTGTGTTGCCCATCTCTTGCCGAAAATCTCCCCATTCCCAGGATTGGATAGGGTGACAAGCAAGCTCGTTAAAAATTTTTTTGTCGGAGCCGTTAAGGATTCTTACTGTCTTGTCCATTGCGCGTTTTCAATTAAGTTTTCGGGGATTTCAGACAAAAACCGCGAAGGGTAACTTGTCCCCGATTGGCCAAACAAAAGTCGCTTGGATGCAAACGTTAGATAAAGTTGTTTTTTGGCTCTAGTTATTCCCACATAGGCCAAACGCCGTTCTTCTTCTAACTCTTCCTGATCTGTTAATGCTCTAGAATGCGGAAACAAGCCTTCTTCTAAGCCTACAATAAAAACAACCGGGAACTCCAGACCTTTGGCCGCGTGGGCAGTCATTAAAGTAACGGCACCATTGTTATTAGTGATGAGTGATGAGTGAGGAGTGAGGAGTCTGCCTTTGGAATTCTGGGCGGTTTCCACAAGCGCCACCTGTTCTAAGAAATCAACCAGATTAGGAAATTCAGTCGCCACAGACCTTAATTCTTTAATGTTTTCCAGCCTTGCCTGGTCTTCCGGATCATTTTTGTCATAAAGCTCCATGTAGTTGGTTGCCTCTAAAACCTGGTCTAGCAATTCAAGCGTGGACCTTTGATCTTTAACCAATTTTTCCTGAAGTTTTTCATAAGCGGCAAACCTTCTTTTTCCAAGACTCTCCGCGCGCTTGCGCGAGATTGAATCGTTCGGATTGGCTAAAAGTTTTAAATAAGCAAGAACATCTTTTACTTCCCGCCGGTCGTAAAAGCGGACGCCGCCAATTAGCGTGTAGGGGACGCCTTCGTGTAAAAGTGCCTCTTCCAAAGCCCGGGACTGGGCGTTGATTCTATACAAGACGGCAATGTTGGAATATTCAAAACCGGTTTTCAATAAATATTTTAACTCCCGAACAACGAAAACTGCCTCGTCCATTTCTGACCTGGCCTGATAAAGTTTAATCCGTTCACCTGTTGGATTTTGTGTCCAGAGTTTTAGGATGGGATGGTTTTTGTTTTTGTTAATAACACCATATGCGGCATCCAAAATTACTTGGGTGGAGCGATAGTTTTGATCAAGGTTGATAATTTTAAGGTTTTCAAAGTCTTTCTCAAGATAACTGATGTTCCTGTAATTGGCACCTCTCCATGAGTAAATCGATTGCGCGGCATCGCCAACAACAGTGAGTTGGCTGCCATTGGCTCGAGCAAGCAGTCGGACAATCTCGTATTGGGCTTTGTTGGTATCTTGCCACTCATCAACCAAAATATATTGGAAACGAACGCCTAATTTTTGCAAAGTTTCCGGACTTTCTTTTAAAAGTTTAACTGAATGGGTCAAAAGGTCATCAAAATCCAGCGCGTGATTGTCTTTAAGAAGTCTTTGGTATTCTAAAAAAACTAAAGCGGCTTTTCTTTGCCAGTCACCTTGCGCGTATTTGGCAAATTCTGAAGCTGTGACCAGCTCGTTTTTGGCTTGAGAAATAACCGAGAGCAATGATCCGGGCTTGAAAGACTTTTCTATGCCCAGTCTGGACATTACGTCTTTTACAGCATCCAGCTGGTCGGCTGTATCGTAAATTACAAAGTCTGGGTCGATGCCCATGTTGGATCCGTATTGCCTTAAGATTCGAGCACAAAATGCATGAAAGGTGCCTGTGAACCCAGAAGTTGTCCCGGTAAGATGAGTCATTCTCTCTTTCATTTCGCCAGCCGCTTTATTTGTAAAGGTAATCGCAAGTAAACCGGTAGGGTGAACCTTGTTTTCTTGGATAAGCCAGGCTGCGCGATGGGTTAAAACTTTAGTTTTACCAGAGCCCGCACCAGCCAAAACCAGCAAAGGACTGCCCCAGTAGCTGACTGCTGCTTGCTGATTGGGGTTAAGATCGGCTAAAATTGAATCCAGCGCCATGGTACGATTGTATCACACGCTCCGTAAGTTCTATCTTTTCCCCTTAAGGCATAAAGCACTCATTGTTTGGGCAGGTATATTGTTGGCTTTTTTGGCTTGGTTGGCACCGCTTTTCCAATTTATTCCTCAAGCACTTATTCTGGGCCGCGGTTTTTTAGATGGCTCGGTGGGAAGCTTAAGGTCGTCCAACGATAGAACGAACTTTTTAATTCTTGGCTTGGGAGGACACAAGAACGATCCTGCGGGGATGACTGATACTCAACTGCTCGTCTCTTATGACCACGCAAACGCTCGCCATTTAATGCTTTCTATCCCTCGGGACATTTGGATTCCTGAAATTAACGGGAAAATCAACAGCGCCTATTCTTACGGCAATAATTCCGAAGGGTCGGGAATTGATTTAACGAATAGTTTTATGTCGCAAATTACAGGGCAGCCGGTACACTATTCAGTGGTTATTTCTTTTGATGGATTTGTTAAGGTCATAGATCTTCTTGGCGGCGTTGATGTTGGCGTGGATCGCTCTTTTACAGATCCAAAGTATCCGGTCTCGGGAAGAGAAAACGATCTTTGCGATGGAGACGCAGAAACCAAATGCCGCTGGGAAACTCTTTATTTTGAACAAGGGAAACACCATTTTAACGGAACAGAGGCGTTGAAATTTGTGCGATCAAGACATGCCCAAGGAGAGGAAGGAACGGATTTTGCCAGGGCCGTTCGACAACAGAAGGTTGTTTTAGCCGTAAAAGAAAAACTCCAGTCTCCATTTCTTTGGGCTAACCCTTGGAAAATTAACCAGCTTTTAACAATGTTGGGGGATGTTGTAGAAACTGATATTCCGCAAAAGGACTTAGGTATACTGGCTAGATTATTTATCTTTTTAAACCGCCAAAATGTCAAATCAGAAATTTTATCTGTTCCCGAGTCTGCTCCTAGTTTGCTTTTCCACCCCCCCGTCTCACCAAAGTACTCAGACGAGTGGGTGCTTATCCCCGAAGGTGGTAATTGGGATAAGGTGCACCTTTGGGTAAGTTGCCTTTTGGCTCAGGCTACATGCAGCATTTCTACAAATTAATTTTGTAGATCTTTGTGTTGTTTGAGGAAAAAACCACAGTGCCAAAATTGGCAAATTTATCATTTAACTTTGGGTATTTCTGTTTTTCCAAATTTCCAACGACTACATATTTAATGGCATATTTCTCAAGCAGTGATCTGGTTGTTTTGGGATTCGCGGAAGTGTAAAGAGTTTCTACATCCGTTGCTCTTTTGCCTGGCTCATCATAAGATCCGCGCCAAAGCCATTCGTGCACCAACCATCCTTGTACTGTCGGCAAACCCGTATAGGAAGAAATAACATCGTAGTCTGTATAACTATCGCCTGCTGCTTGCAAAACGGCAGGTTGATCGGGCAAGTTATTTAGCCACTTGGCTGCATGGAATTCCCCCGGATACGTTTTTTGCAGCCATTTGGTGCCGTCTAATCCATAATACGTATTGCCCAAGTAATATGATTTCGCCGCAAAATATGAATATGAAATAGCTATTATCAACAAACTTACAACCGGAACGATATAAAAAAGTCGAGCCCAAAAACGCCGGATTTTTCTTGGGGTGGCGGAAAGGATTTGCCAGAGAATGTAAGGTGTTGCCAGCGTAAACATAACAAAAGACTGATAGGTGAATTTGAACATGGTATTTGCTCTTTGGTATTCATGGATATAAATATCTTTAATATAAATTACTTCGGGCAAAAAAATTAGAAGCCATGAGACCAATAATAAAACTCCAACAAATAAATTTGTGGAGCTTGGTTTTTCCTTGGACTTAGAGCTTTTTAGCAAACAAACGGCAAAGGACAAAGTCATAATTGCAGGCAAACCCCACAAAACTGCTAACATCCAGATGGGCGAATGATAATCAACTAGGGAGACTCCCTGGGAGATGTTTTTGAAAGTTAACTGGAAGGGCAGACTGAAAATAAAACTGCCTAGTACTGTGGGGATAGTCCACGCAAGCGCTTTGACTATTGTTTGCGGTAGAGAGCTTTTTTTGGATAAATAATAGAAAAATATAACACCTGGAAACACCAAAGAATAAATAGGCAAGTCCCATGCGTTAGTAATGTAGAAAATCCCCAAAAGCCAGGAGGCAATTGCCGCCTTGAACACGCTTGGTCCTTGCCGGGCAATTGAGATGGATAAAGCCAAAAAGGTAAGCACAAAAGGGAGGTTGATCAGGTGTCCGTGAAGATCAGCCACAACAAAACTATATATGGGAAACTCGTGGATGGTGTTATCGATAGCGCCGAATTGTTGAACAACAAAACGAGTGGCATCGGGGTACCAGTAACCTTGGAATGACCCATGGGTAAGTAGCCAATAAAGAGGATGGAGATTGCTGCTTAATGTCAGAAGAATGGCAGTTAAAAGTCCCAGAATGAGCAAAAGCGGGATAGATTTTTTCTTGCCAACGCCCAAAGAATATAAATTGCCACCTAGTGAAAATGCGCCGGTAAAGCAAAGTGCGAATAGTGTGGCGATCATTAAGTTGTATGTAAGGCTTGAGGGGATATTGGAAAGTCTGGTTAAAACAGCAGTTGCCAAATGGCCAAAATAATAGTAATTAATGGGGTTGTTGGAAAACCACATGTCTTGGGGTGGAAAGTAAACACTTCTTAAAATTGCGTTGACAAAACCAAAATCCATAAACTTTTCCAAGCCCCGAATATCCGGCTGAAACCCCCTGATAAAAGACCAGATTGTCGAAGTCAGAAAAAACAGCAGCTCTTCAAAAAGCCATATTTTCCAGGATTGACGAATAGTTTTGCTGATTGTTTTCCAGCGAAAACTCAGGAGTATAAAATTTAGAAACGTGATAGCGACGACTATCAACCAGGTATTTATGTAGGTAAACGGTAGGATTTTTAAACTGCCCAAAATCCAAACAAGATAAGAAACAAAGAGAATGCCAAAAATTTTGGCAAATGCGTATCCTTTGTCAAAAAGGTTTGGAAAGACAAGAGTTGTTGTAGGAACTACAATAAGCCCCAAAAAGAACAGCAATGCCCACCAGTGAAAAACAAAAAGAAAGTCAGGGATCATATGGGTTAATTGTTGCATGTGGGCTGAATAGTAAACAAAGATAGCCCGGATTCAGGATTGTTGTAAGTTTGTTTGAAACTTTTGTTAAATAGATCATAATTAATTGTAAAGTCTGGGTTAACGTCATGGCGTTGTATCTCTACATAGGAGATGCGATTTTGCATTAAAAGCTTGCAAGCCTCGTCAGTACTGTTTGTGTTCAACATGTCTCTCAACTCTTTATCGCGTCTTGTAGTGTCATATCCAAGCGACCAGGGAAAATATGGCCAGCCGAGGAAAATTTTATGGCCGGCAAGACTTGCAGGATTATATAAGTAATTTGAATTTAAGAAAATTGTATTCTTGAGGGTATTTTGCATTATCCAGGCAACATCTGGATTTTTTGGGTAATCAGCAATTTGGTAAAAGTGGTCGTTTTTCACCACAAAGAAGTCAATAATGCCGGAAAGTGTTAAAAAGAAAAATAGAATTATCGCTAAAATTTTCCCAAAGATCTTTTGGTGCCAAATTTTGAAGACGCTGTAAGCTACAAACATATTGGCAACAATAACAAACACTGTGAAAAATTTGTGATTTCCAGCCATTTCAATACTGAATTGGACAAGGTTGCCGACTAAAAAAAGAGGCAAGAAAGCAACAAAAACTTTTTTTGCTCGCTTGGGCGCTAGGAAAAAACCAAATGGAATAAGTAAAAACGCTAGTCCAAGATTGAGAAACCAGTAGTTTAAGAAAGACGACAAAGTCACCGGATGTGGAGTAAGGTACCCTAACTCTAGCTTCGGAATAAAACTTGCAGAGTTTTTCAAAAAAATCACACGGGGCATGGAAAGCAAAACCCCCGCGATCAGGATTCCAAAAATTGTCATTTTTTGCTTTTTCAATAGAATAAAGAGCATTCCAAAAATTCCAATGGCCATTATAAAAACACTCGAATGGGCAAACGGTAAAACTCCTAAGAAAATTCCACCAAGCGCTATTTGGAGCATTGACGCTTTCTTTTCTGTTTTCAAAATCCATAGCACGAGTAGTAAAAGCAGTGCCAAGGGGAGAGCTAGGTGGCGTTGGTTTGTGTAAATATTTAAATTCCAGAAGGCCGAAACTATTTTACCGTCGTATGGACCAAAAGACGGAAAGTCTGAAACTTGAAGCATGTCAGACAAAGTGTGAATGCCCAAAGGGTGGTTTTTGAAAAATTCTAAAAACGACAGGGAACCGTTAAAAAGAAAAAAAAGAACAGACAACAAGGCCACGCCTTTACTTTGGAAAAGATGTTTGGCTAAAAGGTAGATCGCGGCCAGCAAAAGAAAAAACGAAAGGCCGCTGGGAAAATTTAAAGCCCAATCCAGTGGAAGCCCAACCTTTTCCAAAAGTCCAACCAGCAGATAAAAGAGGAAGTGGTATCGAATGGGTTCTCCTGGAAAGAGAGGATATTCTGGCGGCCAGTTGTCACCAAGCGAAAATGAACGAATAAGGGGGATGTGGCTGGCAAAGTCACTCCAGGCCTTGGCGGCAATGAACAAATACCCGTCTTGGTAAGAGAAAGTGTGCCACATCAACCACGCGCTAAAGATCAAAGCCACACTTAACAGCGACACCTCAAAGAAGTGTTTCCTAAAAAGAAAAATCATTTAACCAATTGTGCCACTTTTTGGCCTAACTCGACAGCGTAATTGGTTCCTCTGTCCCAAGGGTAGACTTGTTGGATATTAGCCAGATACAAACCCCCAATCGGGGTTTGTATTGAAGGAATTTTAGACGAGTAATTTAGAGGAATTATTGGTTGAGCAAAGGGGGTTTTGGACACCCACATTTTTTTAACCCATGACTTTGAAAATTCTGAATTTATTTTTTTAAAGTAGGGGGCAAACTCATTAAAAAGTGCTTGAGAAGTCTTTTTAAAATACGGATGAGTTGCCTCCAGATAATTTCCCACGTACAAAAGCGTGTTGTCTCTGTAATGCTTTTTGTTAACTAAATTTGTATGTTCTACAACAGCAAGAAAAGGAAAATCTTTTTCGTTGACGTTTAGCCAATAAGTCTTATCGGGTAAAAATGGTTTATTCAGGGAAAGAATTAGGTTAACAGCTCCCAAACCTTTAAGACTGGTCGCAGACTTAACATATGCGGGAGGTAAGTCCGGGGTGATTTGGCAGAACAGGTGACTGGGAAGTGTACAAATTACCCGGTCGAATTCTTCCTGCCGGCGATTGTTTGTGGTTAGCAAAAACTTTCCGTCTTTTGGCCGGATTTGAGAAATATTTGTTTTATATAAAAACCTGACACCGTTTCTTTTCCCAATGAAAGCTATTTTGTTGGCCAAATGTTGAAAGCCGCCTTCGGGGTATCCCAAAAACGCGCTTCTTTTTTTAATTCTTGCCCAAAACCAAACGGCGGGGATTTTTTTGGCGTATTTCCCAAACTTTTTGGTAAATAAAGGTTGCCATAAAACTTCCCAAGCTTTTTTGCCCATGGTTTTTGACAAGAAATTTTCACTCGTTTGATTTTCTAGATTTTTCCATAGTGTGGTAAGTTTTAAATACGCCAGGACTAGCGCGGTTTTGGTTTTTTCAAAAAGACTAAGGGGTGAGAAGGTTGACAATGAGACGGCAGAATCTAGCTGGTAAATTTTACCATCGTAGAGAGTTGAGGTTTTGGCTTTTTTAAAAATAATGTGGACACCGACCTCTTTGGAGAGGTCTTGGATTGACCAGTCAGATGTAAAAAGGTGGTGATAGTGTTCCTCGAGTGTCCATTCCCAGCCCTGAGATCTAAAGCCTTTTGCTAAACCGCCAGGAACTATATTTTTCTCAAAAACAGTGACTCTGTGCCCCTTTTTAGTCAACGCCAAAGCAGAAGATAAGCCTACAAACCCGGCGCCTATAATTCCTATTCTCATGTTGACAAGATTCTAACAGGAAAAAGTTGAGGAAGAAACTTACAAAGCAAGCGCGATGCCGACAAGTAGGAGCGCCAGGCCGCCTAAAACACTCAATAATATGGGTGTATTGACACCAACGGTGGGAGTTGCGGAGCCTGAAGCAACCTTGGTGGTGGGTGACAAAATGCTGGTTGGTGTTGGAGATGTAGCAATGCCGCCGATGGGATTACTTGTTGGAGCAGCAGAAGTGGGCGTTACGGCAACAGATGGAGTTGTTGGAGTAGTTCCAGTTGGAAGTGCAGCTGCTGCCGGAGCAAGTACTGTTATGGAGGCCGAGTTTTGTGAGGCCAACACATTTGTGCCTTCCCCAATTCCTGTAACGAGAGTTTGTGGCGTAAAACTAACGGTTGCAGAACCGGGAGCTTTGGCGATAAATTTTAAAGTTGCCAGGCCGCCTTGCCCTTGAGGAGGATTTGCCGGTTGGGCGGATAAAGTTATGTTTGCAGTTCCTGTGGTGTTGTTTATCTGCGGGCTGACAAATACAACCGGCAGCATCTCTGTTAAGGGAGTAAAATCTTTCAACGTTAATTTTTGTGGATCGTATGTAACATGAAGTTCAGCACCAGTTGCCGTATTGGTTCCGGTGTTCATTTGGACTGTTAAGCTGACCTCTTCACCCACGTTGGCTGTTTTTGTAGGAGGAAGAATAGAGAGGGTTGTTGCGGGTGCCGCATTTTTTCTTAAATCCTGTTGTTGTTTGACCAAAACCATACCTACAACTAGACCTACAATCAAAAGTACCAAGATGATTGTGCCAATGATGATATTTTTTTTGCTCATTGAACTGTTATAGTTGCGCCTTGCAACGACTTTACTGTATTTTCATTTTGATTTTCTGCCGTGACAATAGTGCCGTCAAGAGAAAGTTGAGTTGCACCGGTACCTTTTGCATTTATTATCACATTGGCCAAAATGCCACTTCCTGCGGAAGGTTTCAGTGTTCCTATGGTATAAACAACTTCCCCTTTCTGGTTGTCAATTTGTTTTGCCAAACGTAGTGGGTTAGCAAGAAAATCGCCCGCGGATATTTCTTTTATCGAAATGACTTCTGGGTTAAACTTTAAATGAATTTCACTGCCTGTAACTTTGTTCTTGGGGGAAGCTATGTTTAGCAATATTGTTTTTTCCTGCGAGACAGACAGGGTTAATGTCGCGGGTGTTGTTGTTAAGACCGCATCTTTCTGAGACTGCAAGGGTGCAATTGTTGTGGCGGCAATTGTAGTTTGTCTTTGAGGGAGTGTTGGGCTAGTGGTAATTTTCTGCAGCGGGCTAACGACTACTGTGGCTAAAAGAATTGCCACTGCGCTCAAGATTGGTGTTGTCCAGTTGTGATTAGCAGTTGGGTACATAAGGGTAATTTAGTATGCCTGCCTTTGTCTTAGAACACAAGTAAGTATATCTATTCACCGACTTTCCCAAAGTTGGGAACAAACAAGTTGTAGTCGAATAAATCTACTTTTCTGTTCTGGTCGAAATCAGCCGGACTCCCACTCTGTGGCATCCTTGGTCCAAAGTCTTCAACAAATTTATTAAAGTCAAAAAGGTCAATTTTCCCGTCGCTGGTTAAGTCGCCGGGGAAAAGTTCTATGCTGGTGGCATTTAGTGAAGTATTATTTGTGCCAAGAACGACACTCCCCACCTTACGTCTGGGGTGAACGGGGCCAGTTACATAAACATCGTAAGTATCTGGCTGTAAAGTGATATTGGTAAATGTTCCTGTAAAAACACCGCGTTCGTTTGAAGAGAAGGTTACGGTGCTGCCAGCGTTGGTGGTTGGTGGTGTTGTGCTGCGAAGTTCAACAAATGAATCTTGCTGCACGCTTGCCCTGCCTTCTCCGATCCCCTGGAATCTTAAGCTGATCTGCAGGTTTGATGGCACTGCTCCCCTTGTGGGTGTTGGTGTGGAGGTAGGTGTGGGCGTCAATGTTGGTGTTGGCACGGGTGTTCGTGCCTCAGCAACCGCATTGTCGAAGTCGGCAATATATTTCCACCAATTTCTCAAATTTCCATTTTCGGTTAAACCTGCGTTTTTTGGTATATGCCCAAACATCCAAGTGTAGAATCCTTCTTTAGTACATCCCCAAGCCTCGCAATTTAATTGGGTTATGGCCTTATCCCTGAAAGGGTAGCTATTCCAACTAGCACAAGCGTTGGGCTTGTATGAACGGTTGTCATAAGTATATTCAGCAGTAGAGTTTGGGGCATAATGTGATTGGCCACAACCTGCGACCGTGACAGGACTGGAAGAATTTGCATCTTGATCAATGCATGTAAAGTGATCAAAATCACTAGCCGTACCGTTCTCACTTCCGCACCTTGCAGACCACATCCCTCGTCCTACGGTCAAGGCCATTGCGCTCTCAATTCTGTGGACATATGATTCCAATGCATTTCCAAGGCCAACCTCATAATTAAAGCCCATTACAAAAACAGTCTTGCCGTTGCAGTCGGGGATGTTCCTCTTTCTCCCATCGTAGAGCCAAGGATTAGTTGGCCTGTTATAAGGAACCCTATCGCTGGGAATTTTAAAAGCAAATTCATCAAACCCTGCGTATGGAAATCCATATATAAAAACTTCATCTACTTGTCCTGAACTTGCCTTGTTGCATATATCCAAGTCATTCCACATTTGCAGATAGTCCATGTCATCCGGGCGGTGGCACGTGCCTGTGTCAGACATACAGGTGTTGTAGGTACTTTCTGTATAACGAAATCCATCTGTTTTGCGAGGCCACTCGTTGCGCTGGGCAAGTTCCGTGACTTGGTAGTTAACGGCGCCGCCAGAGGCACTGCGAATAAAGTCAATTATTTGGTTTGTTAAAGCTTGAGGGTCGCCCCATCTTCTGGCCTCGTGCAATTTCTTGCCGTTAGATAGAACAGGATCATAAATTACTAATAGAACCTTTTTGTTAATTGCTTCTGGTGTGAGAATCTCTGCTTTTTTGCGCAGTTCTTGTCTTTCTTGGAGAAGTATTGAGCCTGCGACAAGGCCGGCGAGCAAGAGGATTAGCCCAAACAGAGCAAGCAGGCGTTTCATTCTAGAAACCAGTGTAAGAAAATTTTAGGTGGTATGCAAATTAGAGTGCAAGAAGAATGCCGATAAAGAGGACTAGTGCGCCGGCAGAGACAGCTGTCAGGACTGGCCAGGAAATTCCGACATCGGGCAAAGCTGTTCCCGGAGCAGGCGTCGCTTTTGCTTGAGAAGTTGTACCACCAGAACTTCCACTTCCACCTTGTGCGGATGTTGGCACCGGACTGGATGTGAGAGCGGCCGTTGGTGCGACGGTTGGTGTCAATGATGGCGTGGGAGAGGCAACTCCACCGACTGCTCGGGTAGGTGTTGGTGTTGTGGGGCTATCTGTATTATTAGCCGCTGCTAAAGTGAAATTAATGCCGCCAGTACAATTTGCCTGACTGGGAGCGGTTGCCTTAGGCTTACTCTCGGGAACATTGGGAGCGACCGGCTGAGATTGCAGTTGATATAGCCAAAACGCTGTGCCGACGGCCACTAATGCCAGGACTATCGTCGAGACTATGAGTATTACAGTTTTTGCGTTGATGTTTTTATTCATAAATATTAATAAGTAATCCAACCGTTAGCACTCAAGGTTGTTGCATCGCCAGAAATATCATACTGCAAGCACTTCTCGCCTTGCGGGCCGTTTTCCTGGGCAACCCCTTCGCGCCCATTGACATTAACCATCGGTGTGCCATTGCCAGTGGACACGAGGCAAACTTTAATTGCATCTCCAGGCATAAGCTGAGAGCCGTTGGAGATGAGGTCGCTTGTCCCATATGGGTACTTATAAATTCTAACACCGGTACATGCAGGCGCGCCGCCTGTTTGACAGGCAGCAGCCACGGAGGGAACCGCATTGTGGTCTGTAACCCATCGGCTGCAGGCATTGCTTCCGAATCTGCCTATAAAATCCGCAACGATATTGCCCTGTTCGCCGTCCAGAGTTTTATTGCCGTCACAGGATTGCGCTACAGAACTTCCGCATGTGCGTTCCACCGCCCAGCGGCGACCCGAACGATCTCCCCACTGAGTTACAAACTGCTGAACGACTGCGCAGGAAGAGAGAGCTTCATCATCTATCCTTTTTCCGTCGTTTGAAGAGACAATATGGCCAACCTGAGACAAAGCAGAACAGGAAGAAGCCCAGTTCCCGCCAGCACTCTCACCGTTTCCTCCTGTGCCTGAACCTGAGGTTGGTTCTGGTGCAACAACAGCCGTGGTTGGCGAAGAGGATGGCAAAGCAGTAGTGGGTTGGGATGGCGCAGTTGTCGGTTGAGGGCAAGTGATGGGTTCTCCGCAGCCTGACCAATGGCAATATATCTGCCCATCGTCACTTGAGTCGTATTCTGAATATTTGGTTCCTGTACACCCATTGCCTATGGCGCACTCTTCATCTCTGGCTCCGTTATCTGCCTCATCTTGTGAGCACTCAAATGTGCCTGTTGGCGCGCCACCATCTCCGCCTCCCCCATCAACTGCAGCGTTCTTTCTCAACTCCTGATTTTGGCCTACAAGAATTAAGCCAATGGGAAGGGCAACGACGATAACAAGTACTGCGGCAATTCCGGCAATAAGCTTGCCTTTGCCTTTTTTCTTTGGGGGAGTAGACATTATAGGAGGAAGTGAGTTGTCGATTTTGAAAATCGGCGAACTTGGTGGAATTGGTGGAGTAGGAGGTGGGGCAACGGGAAAACTTGTCAGTGGCGGCGGGGCGACTTCTTCTTCGGTTATAAAAAGAGGTTTGGGATTCTGTTTTGGATCCATAGCAGGTTGGTTAGTGATTAGCGAACAAGTTTTAGGCAATTACTTTTGCTAAAAGAAAGCCACTGGAAACCAGGGACAAACCCATTATGGTGAGCAGTATCATTGGTGTCAAGTCTCCAACATTTGGCAACCTTGATTTAGCCACAGGTGCAGGAGTTGGTACTCTGGTAGGGGAAGGAGAAAGAGTTGGGGAGGTTTTGGGGGTGGGTTGGGTAGGTGCTGGAGAAGGCAAATTGACTGCAGCCAGCACGAGGCTTGCTTTTGGTAGAGTTGTAGAACTTGGTGATTTAACATCTGTAAAGTTGTAGTTTTTGCCCAGAGTAATTGCGGGGACAGGGTGGGCGTTTCCCACCAAAATCTTTCCCTGTGAGGTTTGTGAATTTCCAGAAACAAAAATGTCCAGTGTAGTTTTAGGAGAATAACTTGCGTATCCGCTTAGCGTGCTGGTTTTTAGGGTTGAAAGAGGTATAACCCAGGCACCGTGTGTATCAGATAAAGTGGATAATGGGGAAGCTCCGGTTACATTTACAATAACAAGAACCTTCGGGACAGGTTTTCCCAGTGTGTCCAGGATTGTCCCAAAAACTATATCATTCTTTTTCGGAGAGGGAAGTTTTTGAGTAGTTTTTACCTGATAAGCTTCGCCTTTATCGCCATAGGCGTTCTGCCCGGAAGTTATTTTTAAGTAGTAATTGGTTGCAGGAGAAAGGGAATTAACAAAAACAGAGTGGACGTTGGCTATTTCGCCTCCGGCTGTTTGCCCCAAAGAGCGGCTTTCACCGTAAGAAACAAAACCTGAAACTTTTTTGGCTGTTGTCCAGGAAACCGTAAAAGATTTATCGGTAATGTTGGTTATTTTTACGCCAGACGGGGCTTCGTCCGGTGAGGCAGACGTTGTTAAATTTTGGTTGGATTGAACCAGGAAAACTCCGACAGCAACTCCGACTATTAAAACAAACAACCCCAAAATAGTTGGAAAGCTGCGTTGTTGCTTCATGGGCTTGCAAAATACTTTCTGGCGTCAATATCATTTAAGGCTTTTGTGTCCAAAGTTGGCGAAAAAGTGTTTAAAACTGCAGGAGGAATAGTTTCCAGATTTCTTTTGTGTAAAATCTGGTAAACTTCTGCTCCAATCCACACAAAAATAGTCAAGGTGGTGAAGATAGCGAATAAAAGTAAGTTTGGTCCTTTGCGCTCTATGTTCATTTTTGTTGAGTTGTATTTGGGTAATAAGGAATTTGCGCACCAACAGTTAATAGAATTTTGCCTTCCTCGCCTGACTTTTTGCTGACAGCCGTCGAAATGGTGGTGATGTTAATAAGCCTCCTTAAATTTTCAACGTCTTTTAGGAAGGTAAGAATATTTTTATATTCCCCCTTAACTAAAAACGACAGCTCGAATTGACTTTCGGCTCCTTTGGACTGGTCTTTAGCAACTTTACCAGCCAGGGGAGTTTTGCCGACGTTAAAGGTTTCGAGTTTGAGGTTGTCTTGAGCGGCCAATCCCTCTAGCTGGCTGGCCAAAATATCCGGCTGGGGACCCTTTGGGTAGGCCTGATCCAAAAGAGCAAGACGTCTGCTTTCTTGAGCAAAAACAGTTTGGGCTTTTTTGAGATTGGCAATTTTGTCGTTTAACTTTGCCTCAATTTCTTTTTGGGTTTTAATGTCGGCTACTAGAGTGGCTATAGTATTGGCTGTGGGCCTGATTGCCAATACTGCAAAGAAAGAAATGGTAAGAAAAGTTAGTAGAAGCTCAACACCAGTTCTGACCTCGGGACGAGCGCTATACTTTTGGGCGATTTTAGTAAAGTTGCGCGAATAATTGTATGCGATAGCCATATTATTTTTTCTCCCCTTGGGGAAGAGTCCCTTTAGCTGTAAAAACTAATCCTTGTTGCTCTTCTGTTGCCAAGTTCAGGCTTGATAAAGTGACGCTCCCAAAGGGTGTGTTGTCGGATAAGCCCTTCATGAAACCCGCTAAGCCTGCCTCGGAAAGTGAAATGCCGCTGATTTGAAAGTCCTCTGTGGTAAGGTTGATCTTGGTTAAGGTTACATCAGATGGAATAAGTGAGGCGATTTTTGCAACTAGCGCGTCGTCATTAGTTTTAAAAGCGTACTTTTGATAGTTGGCTAAGCGATCTTGGATGTTTCGGAAATTGGCTTCAAAGATGGAGGAAGCCTCGATTTGTTTTCTTTTGTTAGTGTTGCTTTCGTTTAAGTCAGTTAGCGTTCGGTCAAGCCAAAAACGGGATAAGAAAGCTAAAATGACTACCAATTCGGTCAGGATAACGATTATCCTTCCAACAGAAAGAGACCAAGCCAAAACTTTACCTAATGTCGAGTTTTCAAAGCCTTCTTTGAGAATGAGATTAATCTTTTTTGGAGCAGTCATGACAGTGCTACTTCTTGTATAACATATGAAAAGAAGGTTTTTAAGATGGAAGAATCGACATCCTTCAGGAGGTTAAGGTTTTGGTAAGACGGCTCTTTAGCCGTGAGGCTTTGTTGGTGTGAATAACTTTATTATCAACTGCACGATCCAAAGCGGAAAAAGCTTTTTCTAAAAGCGTTTTTCCCGGCTTGATCCGGAACGCCTTGACAGCCTCTTTGTAAGCCAGTGTGCGGTTGTTATTTTGAACGCGATTGCGCCTATCGTGGCGCAGAGCTTTTTTTGCTGATTTAAGAATTGGCATAACTTCAAACTCCCCGTTGTGCTTGGGTTTAGGCGAAATTATACTAGTAAAGGATCGAATTGTCTATTGTTATGGTCGATACTATTCTCCAAAGGGGTAAAAATCTCTTCTCGCAAGCCAACCTGAAAAAGCCGGCCGAAATCCTTTATGGCAGGCAAGCCAATATTCTATCGGCAGCAACCGTGATCATGATTATGATTGCCGCTTCGAGGCTATTGGGGTTGTTGCGAAACAGGGTGTTTGTACATTACTTTCCTCCTCAAGAACTTGATACATACCTGGCTGCTTTTCAGCTCCCAGACCTGATTTTTGAGGTGTTTGTTTTGGGAGCCATGGCTTCTGCGTTTATCCCCATTTTTGCTCGCAGCATGTCTACCGGCAAAGAAAAAGAAGCTTGGAGAATAGCTGGTTTAATGATGAATATTATGGTTGGGCTTTTTGCCATAGTCTCTGCACTGATTTTTATTTTTGCACACCCTTTATATTCTGTGGTTGCTCGTGGATTTACGCCCGAGCAGATTAATCAAACCGTTCTTTTTACGCGGACGTTGCTTCTTGCCCAGATGTTTTTTGCCGCCTCTTACGTTTTTACCGCTATTTTAGAGTCAAACCAGAGATTTTTGGCTCCGGCTGTTGCCCCTCTGTTTTATAACCTGGGCATTATTTTAACAACCGTCTTTTTTGCTCCGGAATTGGGACTTTACGCACCAGTTTGGGGAGCAGTAATCGGCAGCTTTTTGCACTTGACCATACAGGTTCCTTTAGCGCTAAGGTTAGGCTTCCGGCCGGTTTGGTCTCTAAATTTTAAAGACCCGCGCTTGAAGCAAATCGGCAAGTTGGCTTTGCCCCGAATAATCGAGTTGTCGGCTTTTCAAGCCAAAAGGCTGGTTGATCTTTTTTTAGCTTCGCTGGTTGTTGGAGGGCTAACTTATTTCAAATTTGGTGATTCTTTGGCGGTTTTGCCGACAAGTTTGTTTGGCCTGTCGATAGCGAAAGCGTCGCTGCCGTCTTTATCAATGACAGCTTCAAAAAACGGCTTGGAGGATTTTAAGGCAACTTTTTCTTCCTCGTTTCGGCAGATTATCTTCTTTGTTATGCCGGCCAGTGTATTTTTGGCGGTGTTGCGTGTCCCGATAGTGCGTTTAGCTTTTGGAGGAGCTCATTTTGATTGGGAGGACACTTTGCAAACTGGGTATGTTTTAACGGCATTTGCTTTTGGAATTTTTGCTTATTCACTTTCACTTTTGGTTTCTCGAGGGTTCTATGCACTGCATGACACGTTGACTCCTGTTAAAGTTTCATTTTTGTCAATCGGGATCAACATCATTTTAGAACTTGTTCTTATACTTGTATTTAAAACTCCTATCTGGGGATTAGCTTTTGCTTATTCTGCGGCGGGGATAATCCAGTTTACCGTATTATTTTTTACTCTCTCCAGAAGAATTGACGGGTTTGGGCGTATTGATATCGGGCATGCCTTTGCTAAAGTTATTGCCGCCGCCTCCTTATCGGGAGCGTTAATGTTTTTTCTGCTTAAGGTTTTGGACCGCTCCGCTTGGGACAAAAGACTTTCTTTTTTGGGTCAGCTTGGTCTTGCGTTGCCAGCCCCATTTGAGAGAGTGGTTTTGGATACTCACTACACGTCAAATTTAATTATCTTGACTTTTGTTGTTGCTGTAGTGGGGGCAGTCTCCTACCTTGCTACGACCTGGTTTTTGGGTATCAGAGAACTTGATATAGTAGTCAGAGCTGTAAAACGGGTTCCTTTCTTTGCACCCCTCAAGCGGCAGACTACAGAATTTCCAGCCGACACCGTTGTTCCTCCACAAACCAACGGCACCATAGATTGAAAACGTAGTTTGAAAAACGGGGCTATGCCTCGATGATGTG